>Ga0116219_10003683_pt1 | contig 11947 bp, 10 predicted proteins | sample Sb_taG_4_FD_91019 | JGI IMG/M metagenome (GOLD analysis project Ga0116219, IMG submission 91019) | Peat soil microbial communities from Weissenstadt, Germany - Sb_50d_6_BS metaG | ecosystem: Environmental > Terrestrial > Soil > Wetlands > Peat | place: Germany: Weissenstadt | collected 2010-09-21
CCGTTGGTCGGCGGATCGAACGAACCGGGATAGATGGCGCGGCCTTTATTCAATCGTCCTCACGGGATAGCTCGTGGATATGCAAATCAGCGCAACAGCGGACAAAGAGGATTTTATGCGGGTGGGAGCGGGAATGGCAATCAGGGAATGCGGAATGCGGTCTCTGGGTCTTCAGTGGGCCCTCTAGAGGTTGTCATCATCCAAAGCTTGTCATCATCCAAAGGTTGGTCACCATCAAAAGGTTGTCACCATCAAAAAATTGTCATCCCGAGCGTAGCGAGGGACCTGGGTTCCTGCTGGAGCCGGCAGGGATGCAGGTGCCCGGCGAAAACCTAGGTCCCTCGCTCCGCTCGGGATGACAGGACTTAGCGGGGCGAAGTGCAGGAGAAAGCTTCCAGGGGAAACAGGGCGAGGCTATGCCGTCTTCGGCACAAACCGAAACGTCTGCGGCTGATCCCACTCCCGCGACAAGTCGTCCCACTTCGGATTCACGGTCTCAATCAGCGCAACTCGCTTCGCCCGCGTCCAAGCCTTGATCTGCTTTTCGCGTTCGATCGCATTGCGCACGTCCTCGAAGGTTTCGAAATAGACCAGTCGCGTGATGTTGTATTTCGCAGCGAAACCCGGGGTGAGCTTCAGCTTGTGTTCCCGCACTCGTCGGCGAATGCTGTTCGTTATCCCCGTGTAGAGCGTCTTCGAAGGGTTCGACATGATGTAAACGAAATAGCGACGCTCTTGGTGCACGATGACCTCCGAAAAACCTGTCATCCCGAGCGTAGCGAGGGACCTCGGTTTCTGCCGCCACCAAACGTAAGTGATGGCGCACGCAACAACCCAGGTCCCTCGCACCGCCGGGATGACAATCGTCGCAACAGCCGCAATCCAGCTAACGCCGTGCCACCACAATCGGAGCCTTCACCGCTTCGGGCATGGTTGTTACTTTGGCCCCAGGAGCTGGCTGAGCGGGCGCCGCGGCCGGTTGCGCGGGTGCCGCAATCAATCCCATGGTCTTGCGCACCTCGACGTCGAGCTTGGCCATCACGTCCTTATTGTCTTTGAGGAATTGGCGGGCGTTCTCGCGCCCCTGGCCGATGCGCTCGCCCTTGTAGCTGAACCACGAGCCGGACTTCTCGACCAGATTGTTGTTCACCGCGATGTCGAGCAAATCGCCCTCGCGCGAAATGCCTTCGCCATAGAGGATGTCGAACTCGGCCTCGCGAAAGGGCGCCGCGACCTTGTTCTTTACTACCTTGACCTTCGTCCGCGAGCCGGTGACCACGTCACCTTCCTTGATGGCCGCGATCCGTCGAATATCCACGCGCACCGACGAATAAAACTTCAGCGCGCGCCCGCCGGTCGTCGTCTCCGGATTGCCGAACATCACGCCAATCTTTTCGCGAATCTGGTTGATGAAAATCAGGCACGTCCTCGACTTGGAAACCGTCCCGGTCAGCTTGCGCAGCGCCTGTGACATCAGCCGCGCCTGCAGCCCCATGTGGCTGTCGCCCATCTCGCCGTCGAGTTCGGCCTTGGGCACCAGCGCCGCGACCGAATCGACCACCAGCACGTCAATCGCATTCGAGCGCACCAGCGCTTCCGTGATTTCGAGCGCCTGCTCGCCGTAGTCGGGCTGCGAGACCAGCAGGTTGTCGACGTCCACGCCGAGTCTCTTGGCGTAGGCAGGGTCGAGCGCGTGCTCGGCGTCGACGAACGCGGCCATGCCGCCGGTCTTCTGCGCTTCGGCGATCACCTGCAGCGTGATGGTAGTTTTGCCCGAGGATTCCGGCCCGAAGACCTCCACCACGCGTCCGCGAGGAAATCCGCCCACGCCCAGGGCGGCGTCAAACGAGATCGACCCGGTCGAGATGATCGCGATCGGCACGATGGCTTCTTTCGAACCCAGCCGCATGATCGAGCCCTTGCCGAACTGCTTTTCAATTTGCGATACCGCCAGTTCAATCGCCTTGCCCCGCTCGTCCGCCATGATTGGCTCCTTGTAAGACTGGCTCCTTCGCAGGAGTGCGAAATGAATCTGGCCGGATTATACATATATAATGAAGCGAAGAAAAGGCGAATCAAGAAGATTACGGTGGAAATCGTCCCGAAACGGGCGGGAAATGTGTGGCGCGGGCACTCCTGCCCGCGAAATGTTGGTATTGGAAGGTTAAAAGACGTATCCGTTCTGAACTATGGAGAACCGCTGGGCCCTGCGGCATTGCTGGCAATTGGCTTTCGCGGGCAGGAGTGCCCGCGCCACACAAGCTATCTTTGCAGCAAATCCACCGGCGCCGTCACATCGTGCACGCGGAAATATTTGGCCAGCGCCGGATACTTCCGCGCCACCGCCTCGTACATCGCGTAGGCGACATTGCGATACGACACGTGCCCCGCCGGCGTGGTGCGCAGTTCTGAAATATAGACCACCTCGGCAAAGTCCATCTTGAACAGCGCCCGCTTCTTGAACGCCAGGGGGATCGCATACTGCGAATTCTCTTCGGCTTCCGGCTCCCGGCGTCCGGCTAAATTCTCCACCGCTGTCCGTGCCCGCCGCATCGCCGCATCAAATCGGCTGCGCACGCCCGCATCTTCCAGGTCCATCAGCATCTCGTAGCCGTGCTGCGTGGTGAATCGCTGCATCACCTGAATACAGCGCCGGTGCCGATGCATGTCGCGGAAGCCTCCGGTGTCCATGAGGATGTCGAAGCGGAACTGCTGCCCGGCGCGGAAACCGCGCAGCATCTCGTCGTGCTTGCCGCGATGGCGCAGCCCCAGATCGATGATCTCGCGCCGCCGCCGCTCGCCCGCCACCTGCACCGCCTGCCGAATCTGCCGGTAGGAGTGATGGCTGTGCTCATACAACAACGTGGTCGCGATTTCCACTTCCAGCGGCTCTTCGTCGAGCAAATCCACGATCGCCTTTGACGGCGCCAGCTGCTCGTGCGCCATCAATTCCTGCGCAGCCTGCCGCAACTCGCGCCGCGTGGCCATCTCATACGCATTCGGGTCAGCGTACTTCACCAAAGTCGGCGCCACCCGCACCTCGCGCAGCAATTCCTGCTCGGCCCGCGCTCCCAGCTCCGGATTCACCGCCCGAATCTGCTCGACCAGATCGCGCAGCGATTCGCCGTTGACGTTGTAAGCCGCGCCAGTCGCGGCTTTCTTCAGCGACTCGCCCAGCTGCCGCACTTCCTTATGCGTATGCGACAGCAGGTGCGCCACCTGCATCTCCAGCGTGCGCGCGTTGACGATCTCACCCAGCGACGTGTTCGTGGCCAGCGGCAGCAGGTAGCGCGTGATGTCGAACGCCCGCGCCTTCAACGTGCGCTCATACGCTTCCTGCTTCATGTCAGCGGGCCTGGCAGTGATGCTGATCAGATACTGCGTCATGTGCGCTGACAGCGCTTCGTACTCGGCGAACAAGAAGTCGAGCGTTTCGCGATAGAGCCTGCGCGCTTCGTCGTCGGCCCCGAAATCGGGCGTGTAGTAGCCGCTCTTCTTGAAATCCTGATAGCGGGTCGACCGCTCCTGCCCATCCCAGCGCTGCTCGTCAGCCACTTCAATCGCCGCCAGAATCGACAGCCTCTCGACTGCCAGCGCAATGTGCGCCAGGTCCGCGATCGAGCGATGCCCGTACTGAAAGTAGAACGTGTTGAGAAACTTCTCCGCCTTCTGCGAGCTGATCTCGCGCAGAGACTCCTTCATCGACAGCGCCGACCGCGAATACTTGGCCATGGCGTAAGCCTGGATTTCCGGCTCGACGCCGAACACCGCAAAGACTTCGGTCGAAGGCTCGGCTTGTGTGGCGCGGACACTCTTGTCCGCGTTCGCCGCTGCCGTCTCGTCTGACGCCGTACTTTCCGCGGCCGACGCCCGCTGCGTCGAGCGATGGCCTGGCCCGTTGGAAATAGGAACGACATCGGCGGATTTCTTGTCGGAAGGCTCAGGCATGGGCGTTACATTGTTCGGCACGGTCTGTGGCATGAGTGTTCGAATGTTACGCGCCGCGTTTGTGGATTGGCAATTGTGATTGTAGACATCAGCGGCAGAGCGATGTCGAGCTTCGCTCGACCGGACTCCCGAGGGCGGCTGTCCCTACATTTTTGAGCTCAATCCCCTATAATTCGGCGTTCCAAGATCAGTGAACAGGATCATTGCAAAGAAACCAACCGGGAGAACTCAATGTCCCTTTCAGGACGAGTGGCGCTGGTGACTGGAGCCTCGCAAGGAATCGGACGCACTTGCGCGCTCCGCCTCGCCAAAGACGGCGCATCCGTGGCCGCTGCCGCGCGCAATCAGGAAAAGCTGAACGAACTGGTCGCTGAAATCACCGCCGCAGGAGGCAAAGCAGCCGCATTCGCGCTCGACGTTGCCGATGAAGAACAAGTCAAATCCACCGTCAAGGCCGCCATCGCGCAATTCGGCAAGGTCGACATCCTGGTCAACAACGCCGGCATTACTCGCGATCAACTGGTTATGCGCATGAAGCGCGCCGACTGGGACGCCGTGCTGCAGACCAACCTCACCTCGGCCTATCTCTGCATTCAGCAGGTCATCGGCTCCATGCTCAAGCAGCGCTGGGGACGCATCATCAACATCACCAGCGTGTTCGGGCAGATGGGCCAGGCGGGGCAGGCAAACTATGCAGCTTCCAAAGCCGGGCTGATCGGACTCACCATGGCCATCGCCCGCGAAGTCGGCTCGCGCAATATTACCTGCAACGCCGTCGCGCCGGGGTTCATCGAAACCGCCATGACAGCCGGGTTGGGAGATGAGTTCAAGCAGAATGCGGTGAAGCAGATTCCGCTGGGCCGCGTCGGATTGCCGGAGGACGTGGCGGCGGCCGTGGCATTTCTGGCTTCTGACAATGCTTCCTACATCACAGGCCACGTGCTGAATGTGAACGGCGGCATGTTGATGGGATAGTTCAAAATCTCAACCACAGAGGGCACGGAAGGCACAGAGGAAATGAAAGCCAAACGACTATTCCTCCGGGTTACCCTGTGCCCTCTGTGTCCTCCGTGGTAAAGGCTTTTCATGACTGCAGTCGGACCCGAACGGCAGTCCAAAGGACGAAATCATCATGAACCGAACTCTTGCGATCGCACTCCTAACTCTGCTGACAACGGTCGCGGCCCTCGCCGCCGACAGCAAAACCGTTTCCTACAAGAGCGGCGACGAAACCGTGCAGGGCGTGCTCTATACGCCCTCGGGTAAAGGGCCTTTCCCGGCGCTCATCGTCATTCATGAATGGTGGGGCTTGAACGATTGGGTCAAGGAGCAAGCCTCGAAGCTCGCCGACCAGGGCTACGTTGCGCTCGCCGTCGATCTGTATCGCGGCAAGGTCGCCACTACGCCGGAGATGGCGCATGAAATCATGCGCGGAGTCCCCGAAGACCGCGCCCAGCGCGACCTTCACGCGGCATTCGAATTTCTCGCCTCGCAGCCTGACGTCAAGAAAGACCGCATCGGTTCGATCGGCTGGTGCATGGGGGGAGGCTATTCGCTCGACGTGGCGCTGCAGGAGCCCGCGCTGGCCGCGACCGTCATCAACTACGGCCACCTCGCCACCGATACCGACGCGATGAAGAAAATCAACGCTCCGATCCTGGGCCTGTTCGGCGCGCAGGACCAGGGCATCCCTCCCGACGACGTTCACAAATTTGAGCAGACGATGAAACAGCTGGGTAAGAAAATTGACGTCAAGATCTACGACGACGCCGGCCACGCCTTCGAAAATCCACACAACGAAAAAGGATACCGCGCCGAGGATGCCGCCGATGCATGGAAGCGTACAGTCGATTTCCTGGCCATGGCGTTGCAGAAATAAACGGCGCACTTCCTCGCCCCCACCCGAAACGCCTGCTGGAAGCGGCTTTTCAGCTTGACTCGTTACTTATACATTGTGCAAGCTCTCATGCCATGGCGGCCTGCCTGCGGCTTGATGTCGCACAAACGCGGCATGGCACCATCGTTCCGCGTATGGCACAAATTTCCCTCTTGCCAGAAGATACCGATGTGGTTAACATTGCCCATCCTGAAATGCTCCCTACCATGAACATCGGCGAGACCATCCGCAACTACCGGCTGCAGAAAGGCATGTCGCAGGGCGACATCGAAAAGCGAACCGGTCTGCTGCGCTGCTACCTCTCGCGCGTCGAGAACGGCCACACCATCCCGTCTCTCGATACGCTCTCGAAAATCGCCGGCGCCATGGAACTGCCGCTGTCGCAGTTCTTCTCCGAGCCCGGCCACAGCAACGGCTCCAAGGGGCTGCCCCAACTCTCCGACGACGAAGTCCGCTTCCTGAGCCAGATTCGCCGCTACGCCACCAACCTCAACGACAGCGACCGCAAGCTGGTGCTGGCCATGGTGAAGAAGATGGCGTCGAATTCGAAGTAGTCGCGAGTCCTGAGTCGCGAGTCCCGAGTCGCCTCACGATAAAGTAACCTTGCCGGCCTCGTGTGCTTTTCGCAAAACGGTGCTTGCACACTAGGTTTTGCTCATAGCTCGGGACTCACAGCTCGCGGCTCCCCTTACTTTCGTACCATGCCCCTTTGTGACCCGCCGGTACCTCGCCACCCCTGTCTCTAACTCACTAAACTATCTACGGAGACGCTTGTGACCCTCGACGAGGAATTGAACGTACTCGACACGCAACTGCGCCGCTTGAAGATCGAGTACGAGATTTTCTTCAACAACCCGACCAAGAAGCCGCCCACCGACATCGAGTGGAAGGTGCTGGCCCTGCTGCGCAAGTTCTCCGATGGTGGCCGCATGAGCTTCTCGCAGCGCTACCGCTACAACGAAATGGCGCAGCGCTATGCCATCTACAGCGATCTATGGCGCAAGAAATCACGCATCCGCGAGGAAGGCTACCGTCGCCCGCAGGATGCGATTCTTTCCGTGCAGGGAGTCCGGGTGGCGGAGGACGAGCACAAGGCGCACCATCATCCCGTCTACGGGGTCGGCCACGCCACACAGGCCGCCCACGGCGCGACTGCTACCGGCGCTTCGTCTCCGCATTTCACCCTGCATGGCGTGGACAAAGCTGAGCGGGAACAGGTCGAGCGCCTCTACAACACCCTCGTCGCGGCCAAAAAGAAGGCGGGCGAGAACGTCAGCGGCGGCATCGATTCCTTCATCACCTTCGTGCAAAAAAAGACCGAGGAGATTCGCAAGCAGTACCACTGCCAGGACGTCGAATATTCCGTCGAACTCACCGACGGCCACGTTAAGCTGAAAGCCAAAGCGAAGACGTAGGCGCGATTGACGTCGAACTGGAAAAATCTCATGAGGCTCGCGCGACGAATTCTGCCCACGATAGTCGTCACTCTCGTGGTCATTTTCGTGGCCGTGCGCTGGATTGGCCCGGTCGCGCTTTCTTTTTATGAAGCCAGGAAAGTTCCTGCAGTCGCCAGGATCGTGCCGACTGCTCTGAAGGACCCCTCTATCTCACAAGCGCCCGGAATGAAGTTGTCGTACGTCGGCTACGAATTTAAGGTTCCGTGGAGCGATCTCGACGAAGCCAAGATCGCACTTTCTCCCAAAGACAAGCCCGAGAAAACACGGGCCGTGCTCGCTTTCCGCTCTGGGCTGCGCCTTATGGTGACCGCCGTCCCGCCCCGGGAATTTGCCGGCGAGTTTGCCGGAGAGGACTTCAAGATGTCCCCGGCACAGATGGAAGCCGTCTTCGGGCGTGGAGCGGCAACCTCTGACTACACCTTCGTCAGGAATGTGTACGAATTCACCCCAGCCAAAATGCATTATTGGGCGCTTTCCGACGGAGTTCACTACCGCGAGCAAATATTGCTGATGATTAAGTCGATCATGCCGGTGAAAGCCGCTGAAACCGGAATCTTCTACGTGCAGAACCAGGACTACAAGGGATTCCAGCAAGGTGATCCTGCAGTCCGAAAGGACAATCTTGTTCTGGACCTCTACTCCGGCGACAACCACTGCGAGATCATCTTTTTGCAAAAGGACTATCACGACGCCGCGGGCGTCACTCAAGCCGAGATCAATCGGATCATCCAGTCCCTGCATCGAACCGCCACTGGTGACGTGGCTCGGGCGGCAAATTAGAACGACTGGCACACCCGCCTGCCAGTTCCGCCGCCAATCCCTGCTAAAATTTCTGGTCAACTTCCTGACCGATAGCCCATGCCCCAAATCCGCCGCGCCATTCTCAGCGTTACCGACAAGACCGGGCTCGCCGGCTTCGCCCGCAAGCTCTCAGCCCTCGGCATCGAACTCATCTCCACCGGAGGCACCGCCAAACTGCTGCGTGACTCCGGCATCGCTGTTAAAGACATCTCCGAGCTGACCGGATTCCCCGAAATGCTCGACGGCCGCGTCAAGACGCTGCACCCCAAAGTGCACGGCGGTATTCTCCATCGCCGCGACGATCCCAAGCACGTGGCCGCTGTGGCCGAGCACGGCATTGCTCCCATCGACATGGTCGTAGTAAATCTCTACGCCTTTGAAAAAACCGCAGCCCAACCCGGAGCCGCCTTCGACGAACTAATCGAGAACATCGACATTGGCGGCCCATCCATGATCCGCTCCGCCGCCAAGAATTTTCGCGATGTCGCCATCGTCACCTCGCCCGGCGACTATGATGCCATCGCATCTGAACTCACGCGGGAAAACGGAAGCCTCTCGCTGGCCACAAAATGGCGCCTCGCCCAAAAGGCCTTCGCCACCACGGCCGCCTACGATTCCGCCATCGCCTCCACTCTGGAGCGCATTCCTCCCGACACGTTCCAGTTGCCGCCCGAGACCGGTGCATTCCCACCCACGCTGCGCTTCGAGTTCCACAAAAACCTCGACCTGCGTTACGGCGAGAATCCCCACCAGAAGGCCGCCATGTACTCCGACGGCTCCAGTACAGGTGTAGCCAACGCCCGCCAGTTGCAGGGCAAGGAGTTGTCGTACAACAACATCGTCGATCTGCAGGCCGCCTGGGACCTGGCCCGCGAATTTGAGGATCCATTTGTCGCCATCATCAAGCACACCAACCCCTGCGGCGCCGCCACCGGAAAAACGCTGGCCGAGGCCTACAAGCGCGCTCTGGAATGCGATCCCGTCTCAGCTTTCGGCGGCGTAATCGGCGTGAATCGTTCCCTCGACGGAGAAGCCGCGGAAGAGATGCACAAGCTTTTTCTGGAAGTGATTGCCGCTCCCGCCTTTGACGAGGCCGCGAAAACCACCCTTGCCTCCAAGAAGAACCTGCGCCTCGTGGAAGTGAACGACCCACGTAGCCCCGGACGCATTCGTCCGGGGATGCTCGCTCCGCTCGCGGGGCGGACCAATGCGTCCGCCCCTACGCAGCATGAGTGGGTGTTGAAAAAAATTTCCGGAGGCATGCTCGTGCAGGACGCCGACATCCGTCCCTTGCAGGACGCCGATCTCAAAGTCGTCACCAGGCGTCCGCCCACGCGGGAAGAGACCCGCGCGCTGCTGTTCGCCTGGAAGGTCTGCAAGCACGTGAAGTCCAACGCCATCGTCTATGCGCGCGACGGACAGACCGTCGGCGTGGGCGCGGGACAGATGAGCCGCGTCGACGCGGCCAAGTTCGGCGCCATGAAAGCTCAGTTGCCGCTGAAGGGCACCGTGGCCGCCTCCGACGCCTTCTTCCCCTTTCCCGACGGAGTGGAAGAGATCGCCAAGGCCGGCTCTACGGCCATCATCCAGCCCGGGGGCTCGCAGCGCGATCCCGAAGTAATCGAAGCTGCCGACCGGCATGGTCTGGCCATGATTTTTACGGGAGTCAGGCACTTCCGGCACTGAAACAAATCAATTGCCGATTGCCGATTGCCAAGTGTCGATTGATCGTTATGTTGGGATTCCTGGTCTGACGGTCTGGCCTAGAACCTGAAACCAAAGGATTTCCAATCGGCAATCGAAGATCGGCAATCGAAAATTCCTGTGGTCCCTGACCTTCCGGTTTAACCGTACGCCCGGCTATCGGCACGCTTTTTCCCCCAATCCGGGGGCGATCGGGTTAGAATAAGGGCACCTTTCCCCCGGCGGTTGTGCATCCAAAGAGCTAAGGGTTCAGGAACGCGCTCCAGCGCAATTAGGTCAGCATGAATTCAATTTTTCGTCTTTTTTTGGTGATTTCCGTGGCCGCCGGCGCCGCGCTCGGCCAAGCCAGCCAGCCAGCAGCTTCAGAACCTCTCTCGGATGCCAAGCCCGCGCCGCGCAAGGCCGATCTCGCGGGTGCCTATTACCACTACACCTTGGCGCACTATTACGAAGAGATGGTCACAGCCTATGGCCGCAGCGACATGGCCAACAAGGCCATTGACGAGTATCGCCTGGCCATTGAGGCCGACCCGGCGGCGGAGTTCCTGACCTCCGGCCTGGCCGAGTTTTATGTAAAGACCGGCCGCATCCGCGACGCCGTGCTGGAAGCTCAGGACATCATCAAGCGCGACCCCAAGAATCTGGAGGCGCACAAGCTTCTAGGCCGCATCTATCTCCGTTCTCTGGGCGATATGCCGGGGGGCAACGGCTCCGACAACGTGCTCAAGCTGGCCATCGACCAGTATGAGCAAATTGTGAAGCTCGAGCCCGACAGCGTCGACGATCACCTCCTTCTCGGCCGCCTCTACCGCCTCAACAACGATATGCAGAAGTCGGAGAGCGAGTTGAAGACTGCGGTCAAGCTCGATCCCAGCTCGGAGGAAGCGGTTACAACGCTGGCCATCCTCTACACCGATGAAGGCGACACTTCTCACGCCCTGCAGGTACTCAGTTCGGTGCCGGACTCCGGACGGTCGGCCAAGCTGTACTCGGCACTGGGCGCAGCATACGAGCAGCGCAAGGACTTCAAGAGCGCCATTGACGCCTACCGCCATGCCGTCGTGCTGGATCGCGACAATCTCGACGCCATTCGCGGCCTCGCCGAAAACCTGCTGAACGATGGCCAGACCGAGGCTGCTCTGGAGCAATTCAAAGTCATTGCCGACGCCAATCCGGAAGACGCGCAAACTTACCTCCGCATCGCTGAAATCTACCGCCGCCAGGGTAAATACGATGTCGCGCTCGAGAACCTGAAAAAAGCCGACACCATGGTCCCGGATTCGCTCGAAGTGCCTTACAACATGGCTGCCGTCTACCAGTCTCAGGGCCGCTATGACGATGCCATCAAGCTGTTGCAGGATCTGCTGAAGAAAACCGAGAAGACTGAAACCGCTTCCAGCCAGGCGGATCGCAACAATCGCGCCATCTTCATTGAGCGCCTGGGAATGATTTACCGCGAACAGGAGAACTACAGCGCCGCGGTCGACACCTTCCGCAAGATGCTGCCCCTGGGCGAGGAAAACGCCCGCTCCGGCTATCAGGAAATCATTGACACCTACCGCGAGTCCAAGCAGTGGCCGCAGGCCACCGCTGCCGCCAAAGAAGCCGTGCAGAAACTGCCCGACGACCGCGACCTGCGCATGGTGCTCGACGCGCAACTGGCTGATACCGGTGACGTCGACAAGTCCATCGCCGATGTGCGCTCTTACCTGAAGGGCGGCCCCGAGGACCGCGAGGTCTATATCCGCCTCAGCATCATGGACGCGCGCGCCAAGCGCTGGAAAGAAGCGGAGGACACCCTCGCCCAGGCTGAGAAGCTCTCCACCAAGGCCGATGAGAAAGCGTACGTTTTCTTCCTGCGGGGCGACCTTTACCAGCGCCAGAAGATGTATGACCAGGCCGACGCCGAATTTCGGAAAGTGCTGGCGCTGGTCTCGCCCACCGATCCGCAGAGCGCCGCGACCCTCAACTACCTCGGCTATATGAACGCCGACCGCGGCGTCAAACTCGACGAGTCGCTCAATTTCGTCAAGCAGGCGCTCGTTCTCGAACCCAACAATGGCGCATACCTGGACTCGCTGGGCTGGGTTTACTTCAAGCTGGGCAAGTATGACCTGGCGGAAGAAAACCTGAACAAGGC
>Ga0116219_10003689_pt1 | contig 11935 bp, 9 predicted proteins | sample Sb_taG_4_FD_91019 | JGI IMG/M metagenome (GOLD analysis project Ga0116219, IMG submission 91019) | Peat soil microbial communities from Weissenstadt, Germany - Sb_50d_6_BS metaG | ecosystem: Environmental > Terrestrial > Soil > Wetlands > Peat | place: Germany: Weissenstadt | collected 2010-09-21
CGGGTGCTACTTCCGTGCCACTGACAAAGACGGTACGCCTTGGAATGGAGCGGCATGACGAAGGAAACCCCATCGCCAGAGGACCCAGACCGGCAGTGGCGTCAACACGTGCGAGAGTCGTTCCGCCTACACCTCCCTTTGAGCGATGACCACGCATGGACGGCGATCGCCCGTGAGCCCCTTGCGTTCGAGTGGGAGGGGCCGGACCTTGGGAAGACCTTTCCCGAGAGATCCGCCTTCGCCCGGGCCGTCCTCGTCTCAGTAGTTGAGCTAGGACCCACGACGCTTCATGACTGGCGAGACGCAAGCGATTCGGAACGCGAGCAACTCGCTGAAGGCGTTGCCGTCAAGAGTCAGGTTGAGGACTTGCTTCGTCAGGGCGGCAGGCCCGTTACTGAAGACGAGCGTGCCCTCACTATGCGCTCAGCGAAAGTGCTTGCCATGGTCGTGCTCGACAGGCTCGTCTAGACGTCCGAGATACCGTCGCCTCGAGCCGGTCGTTGCGAACAATCAACGCCGCCTCGCAGCCCGTTGCGCCCACTTCTAGGTGGTTTCACCAAGGCTCCAAGTGGTTTCACCAATGCTCGGCCAACGCGGCGTGGGTATGTTCCCTGCCATGGAGTTCCTGGCTTCACCAGACACTCGGTGGAGCGAAGTCCTCTTTCAACCGACACCCGACTCGACACCGTCGCCTCTTTATCATGCTCACCGGGTAGTTGACGGCGAACCATCAGCGCGATCGATGTGCACGTTGTACGAGACCGAGGGACCCTTCGTGCCATGGGAACCCAACCCGGGGGTACGTTGTAGACGCTGCGAATCTGCCATCGACAGACTGTGAACAGAGCGTCCTCGGGGCGACGGATCGACCGGTGAGGCGACTCCTGCGTCCAGGTTCAGGCAGCGTCCATCTGATCTCGATATGGACTACGGCGCCTCACAGGCTCAGACCGGCGGCCGGCAAGTCGAGAACGAGAACGGCGTGTGGCGGGCCCGGCGATCGCCATCACTGCGTACAGCTGATCTCGACCTGTCACGCTGAAGTCGAAGAAGGTGGCCTGGTATCCAATGGCGCCATCAGAGAGTGGTCGGCACCGCTCCTACGATGTCGGTGACCTCGATCCCGAGACTGGGGAGCGAACCCACAAAGGGGGCGTCCCCGAAGGCGAAGATCCCGCCATCCGATCCTATCAACCAATAGCCCAGGTCGTCGGCGGTGGGGACCAGCCCTGTCACGGGGCTGCTCGGACTCACCCCGATCGAGCTCAAAGAGCCGAAGGAACCAGCGTCACCGAAATCGTAGACACTCCCGTCCTGAGTGACGACCCAATACCCACGACCGTCAGGGGTGGGCGTAATCCCCGACACTGGCGACGCAGTATCCGTCACCGACCCAAAATTCGGTGCATTGCCGAATGCGTAGACCGTTCCACTGGCGGCCACGACCCAGTAGCCCCCGTCGGAAGGAGTGGATGCGATCCCCACAACGTCTCTGACGTGAATACCTTCGCCGGGTAGAGATCCCAGGAACGGCGCGTCGCCGAAGGAGAACACTCCCCCGTCCTGCCCGACGAGGAAATAGCCCCGGTTGTCACGGGTCGGGACGATTCCTCTGACATCACGCACCACGATCCCGTCGCCCGGTAGGGATCCCAGGAACGGCGCGTCGCCGAAGGAGAACACTCCCCCGTCCTGCCCGACGAGGAAATAGCCTTGGTCGTCCGGGGACGGAACCATGCCGGCGATGTCGTGAACTTCGACGCCGAGTCCAGGTAGTGACCCGAAGAATCCGCCCGCCTGGTTCGTCGGAAACACGAAAACTCCGCCATCCTGGCCCACCAGGTCATATCCGGAGGACGAGCTCGACGTCGTGGCCGGGGGCGGCGACGGAGCCGGCGTGTAGGTGAAAAGTCCTGTTGTCGTGCCGGCCCCCAGGACGCTGGTGGCACTTACCGACACCGTGCCACTTCCGCTGGGTACGAGGACCGTCGCCGACGTGGAAGTCTCGCTGACGACCTGCGCGATCCTTCCTCCGAAGGAGACGGCCGCGGTCTCCAGGCCCAACCCGCTGACGGTGACCTCGGATCCGGGGAGGGCCTCGGGAGGTGAGACCGAGGAAACGTCGGGACATGACCAACCACCCGCGATCGGGGTGCCGAGACCGGTTGCCGGATCGTACCCAGGGGTGGCAGGGAAATATTGACCGCCATAGGTGCGGGTCAAATCGTTGTCGCCGGTCGTCACGTCCGAGAGCGCGCTTCCGTACACGCCGTCAGCGGCCAGCCCGTAGAGAGCTTGCGCGATGACGCCCCTGCGGCCGGACCGACAAGCCTGCGCGGTGTCGGTGACTAGACCAGCGACCAGCGGGGCGGCGATGCTCGTTCCGACGTAGACGCCCCAGCTCCCTTCCACGTAAAAGACCTCAGGGGTACCGGAGTTTGCCGAAACGTCCGGCACGTCACGACAGTTCGTGCCACATGCATTTCCGGGGCCACCCCACTCCCACTCGGCGGGCTGCCAATTCGGTCGGTCCTCAAGACGAGATATGCCCCCACCGCCGGCGAGGTCGCCGAGGTTCGCACAGCTGGCGTCTGCCTGCCCCTCACAGTCGTTCCAAGCCGCTTGTGTCCCGTCGCTGGAGAGCGTGGTGCCGCCGACAGCGGTTACCGACGGATCCGAAGCAGGAAAGTCGACTTGCATGCTCGTGTCGAGATTCCCAGATGGCGGGTAACAATCCTCGGAACCCGAGTCGCCGGATGCCGCCAGAATCGTTTGACCCTGCAACGCCGCCTGAGTGAACAACATGTCTTCCAGCGTCACGATTCCATCCGCGGCGCTGTCGGGCTCACAGAGGCCGAAGCTCGTCGACACGACGCTCGCCCTGTCCTGGTTGACGATGTCGCTCCACGTGTCGTACGAACCCTGGGCGGTGTTGGGGCCCTCGTACGACAGGATTGCGGCCCCGGGGGCCTGGGTGGCGATTTGTTCGATGTCCGCGTCGGCTTCTGTCGTCCCGCCGCCGGGAGTGCCTCCCCCGTCGACCGCGACGGTGGTCACAGGGTTGTCCAAACCGAAGCAGGCCTCATAGGTGGAGATGTCCGCGGCGACGTGGGGAGCTAGTTCGTAGACGGCCACCTGTTGACCGGCTCCAGTCTGGCCCGCGTTCGTCAGACTTCCGATGCCATATGCAGCTCCCACCTGATCGGCGGTGTCGATGTCGCTACCAGGAGGCGCGGCCACGCATGGAGAGAGGCCCTCATCGTGAGGGATGAGCCCTGCGGCCAGTTCCGCGTGGTCCTGGACGATATGCGAAGTCAGGCTCGGGGCGTTGTCCAAACCCAGTACACCGAGAACGGTGCCAGCAACTTCGGACGGGACGAGGGGGACACCTGTTGCGTCGTGGATCTCCTGTCCGCCCCCAAGTCTGTAGTTGGTGAGGGAGATGCCAAGTCCCGACTCGACCGCGGCCGCCGGCCCCGAGACCTGAACGGCGAAACCCGACTTGTACGTGGAATGAAGTCCCTCGCCGGCAAGCCACGACTCGACCTGGGAGATCGCCGCGGGTGAGGGGTCGAACCGTTGTGCGAACTCCGGCTGCGTCAGCCACCGGTGGTACTCGGGGGAACCTTCCTCGTAGAGCGAGCGCATGAGCGATGCCATCTGAGTGGGGTGGGAAGGGGCGAGCACCACATCGAGACTCATCGATCGGGTCTTCGAGAAAGGACCGATGGGCGATGCGCCATCCGGTGGTCCCGGGGGTGCGAGGCGTGATGTCCGCACCATCGACGTAGCAGCACCCGCGTTCTCGGCGATCCTCAGGTTGATGACGCCGGTGATCACGACAACGACAACGACAAGCGTGATGATCGTCCCATGGTGTCGGTGACGCATATTTGCCGTGTACACACGATTATTCCACTCGACAATGACAGCGTTGCGCAAGCCTGCCGGAAACCGGTTGGTGCCCCTCAACTGTCTCGAGGAGCGCAATGTGAACGAAAGGTGACAACAGCGCGCAGGGTCACCCCGGCTCATTGGCCTTGCGCCGGCGCCTGTCCCAGATGGCGAGCAGCGACGTCAGGAGTACAGCGAGAGCAGAGATGGCTAGTGCGAGGTGGTCAATCAGCTTCGGTTTGGCAGAGAGAACGACTTCGTGGCTGGTGGGTACGACTACCAAGTCATTGGGTGCAAGCCGCCAGGGGCCGACAGCACCGTCGGCGCTCCACCAAGGGAAATAGGTCGTGCGGAGCTCAACAGGGACCCCGAGTCGATTGACGTGGAATGAGATCGTGTCTCGACCGTTTGTGATCCGATTGACCACAACGTGCGGCAGGGGTGCACCCATCGCAGCGGTCGACGCGTCAGAAACTCGATTCCAGTTCGCGGGGCCACCTGCAGCGGGCTCTGCAGCTTTGCCCGGGTTAAGGAACCACGGCGCGGTGGCGTCCAACCACTTGAGTGGGTCCTTTGACGCGTCAGGCACCACTACCGGTTGGTGGGTTAGACCCTGAACAATTGTTACGTTTCGAATCTTATAGATCTTCCATGGGGCCGATGTTGCAATCAGGCGCAGATCTGGATCGGAACTTGCTTCTGACTGTGCCATCGGGGTGAAAGCCAAATAGTAGCGAACGCCGAGTTCACGCAGAAGGGGAATGCCGCGGCGAACATCGAGCGACTGAAAATCGACGCCGGGCTGGTAGTGGGCCTCGGCAGTCGACGAGACCAATGACAATGCGAGCTCCACATACGAAAACGTTCGAGATTCATCCTCCGGAATTCCCCACATCGCGTCGATGCATCCCTTGGTCCAGTACGGGAGCAATGAGAATTCGAAAATCGACCCGTACATACCTGACGGATCGTCTTCTGGAAGGGCTCGACCGCACCCATTCTTGGCGCCGACCTTGCTCATTGCTTCCATGAGGGAGTGATACTGCGGCCAGTTGGGCTCGCGCTCATAGCCACCAAAACCTTCGCTGACCCAAAGAGGCACCAAGCTCGTCTCGACCTGGGGGAGGAATAACCAGGTCGAATGGGTAACCAACCCTTGAGGTGTGGCGACGTTCTGAACTCGGCTCAGGGGCAGCGTACCTGTGACGATCCCAATGGCCATGGCCGCCACCAGCAGGCCAGCAATGGGTCCTACGGTCGTCGCCGACGTCCATCGAGCGCTCGCCCGCAGGGCGAGGTCACCAGCGCCCATTCCGGCCAACAGAACTAACGCGAGATACCAAAACGGCAGCATTCGAGCCGCCGTCAATGCCAACGTCTGCTGGCTCTCCCAACCTCCCACCCATCCTCGCGGAAGCACGAGGACGGCCAGTCCACAAATCAGGGCTGTGCCGACAACCATCACACTTACCGGGTGCCGTGACCGGATTGCTCGAGCGACACCAACGGCCGCCAGTCCCACAATGACGACCTCCGACCACACGGGCAAGGGGAAAAGCAGCGACGACCATCCCCCATTGAGGGAATGAGGAAGTGGGTCGAGCTCGGATCGATACCACGCGAACGGGAGAAACCAGAACGCCGCGAGCAAAGGGATAAGGATAACGAGTGGGGCAACGCGCCGCATCGCGGTCAAACCGGCGTGCAGAGCGTGACCGATAATCAAAAGGCTCCCACAGATGAGCACCATCAATGCAACGAAGGGATGGCACAAACACGCCACCGCCGACACAACCGCTGCTGTGGCACGCCATCGGCCGGTCCTAAGAACGACGTCGATCAGACCAAGGGCAACCAGGAAAGCCAGGACACCGAGTTGGTAGGAATACTCACCCGCTACCGATGAGACGATATTGCCTCCCCACCGGAAATAGGAGTCATCAAAGAGAAATGGAAGCACGGCGACGGCAAGACAAGCGGGAATCGGGCTAGGCAAACGGCTGAGGCGACCGAACGCCCAGGCGGCCGCGGGAAGGGCTATGACGCCGACGGCCACGGTGAGCTTGAGGGCAACTCCGTAGGGAAACGCGATGCCGAAGAAGATGACCACGAGGGCAGGCAACGGCATATAGAGGACATAGGTCGGCAATCCTGCGAACCACTCAGGGGACCAACCAGAGAGGCTCGGCAAGATGTGATCTCGCAACTGGGCGGGACCCCAGACCTGCCCCCCGAGATCAGCGCCGGTCGGTGTTGTCGACGCGAAGAGAAGCCCCGGCTTCATTTGCCAGAACACGAAAGCGCAAGCCGCCACTACTACTATCGGACTCACCCACGGAGGGACCGGCTTGGGAGCGGGTGATGATGGTGTTCGCCTCGGAGTCGGACCCTGGGAGCGCGTTCGCTTCATGGAGCGAGGCTGTTCCCTCGAACCCCCTTGGGGAGATCGGCTCGACCGCCTTTTCCTTTTCGTTTTCGTTGCCATTCAGAGTTTCGCCCGAGGCTAGAATGAAGACGGCAAGCCATCCACGCTTCGAGGGAAGCGTGGTGGGTCCAAAGACATTCGCCAGACATTAGCGTCTACCCGATCGATCGTTGCGGGTGCCACGCTCCGCCTATGCGAACACGAGCGACCTGGCGGCGTTGGCCGGCAAAGGTTTTCGACGAGGAGACGGTGGCTGGCCCTGCCACAGAATCAGACGGCGATGCGATCGGTGCTAAAACCGCTTCGCCCGACGAGCACAACTGAGCGGACTGTGGTCTCCTGATCTACACTGGCCGTCGGAACACGAGTAGCTCCGAATCATCGCACTCGGCCTTCCGAACCAGTTCCCAACCGAGGTCCTCACGGGAACGCACCACGGCTTCGACCGTCGCCTCGACGCAGTCTTCATCAGAGGCCCAGTTCACGCGGTAGAAGCGTCAGACCATATTGCCACACCTGCATCACGCGGCATCGTAGCCAAGGCGGGTGGGCCAGCCAAAGTGCTCCTAACCAGGACTGTTGCGCCAGTTCAAGCCTTGACCAGCGGCTACGGAAGTGTCCGCGAACCTTTCATCTTTCGGTGGCCCTTCCGTCGCGTGGCGTTTAGCTGGCCCTTCTACCGTGCCGTTGTGCCCGGTGACCGGCAGCCACCCTCCCACCTGCGACCCCTGAGTGCCTCAGTGCTGAGGGTCCACTCATCACGTCCGAAGGGACGTTGGACACCGGTCACCAAGAAGAGAAGGTGAACTGTCCTCTACGTTGGCGGCGACCCACATTGTCGCATCGTGCTCTCGCGCATCGTCGGCAGAATGCAGGGAGTTCACCTGATGATGGCCGACACCGGGCGAGAGGGTCTACGCCACGTCGCCTCGCTCGCACCCAATCTGGTCTTGCTCGACGGCCAATTATTGGATTGTGACGCTCAGACTCTCATCGGCCTTCTCAAACGGTCGACTCTTCGGTTCCCCACGCCTGTGGCAGTTCTATCCGGCGATGAAGGCGACAGGATGCGACTTGTTCGCGCTGGAGCGGTGTCTCTGCTCACCAAGCCGTTAAGGCTCGGTGAGGTTGAGCGGTCGATCATGACCTTGCTCGATGTCTTCTCGGCTCGATAGCCCGTCGACAAGTCGGTTACTCGGACCGCTTGATCGCCACTTACGACGTTGCCGACGCGCTTGCCCAAGAGGTCGACTTGCAATTCGAATCCCGGACGAAACGGTAGCGAAGCCAGAATGGACTGACTGGCTCGGGTGAAACCATCTGCCCCTTTGTGTTCACGCTGAGCTCGACAACATTTCACCGGCAGTTTGCTTGTCAATACCGGTACGGTGCCGCAAGCTTCCCATTACTTGACCGGGCTACCCGCCGAGCGCGAACGGGTCCCCCGTCAGGTGCGTACCCGAACCACCCTACCCAGCAGGTTCGGGTACGCGCGCCTGAGTTCGGGTGGCGAAGCTCGATGGCGACGTCCAGCGTCACGTCCACTGATCGACCCACCCAGAATCGCAGCGTGTTGTCGCCATGTTCCCTTGCCCAACAGCGTTCCTGCGGCCAAGAGACTCCACGACATGGACGGGGCGATGTGGGGCGAGATTGCCGAGTTCGCTGGATTTCATAGCCTCGCTATGGGAGCGGCGCCGTTCTGGCTCCGCTCCCCGGCGGTGAACACTTCGTCTGGCAAGGGGGGCAGGAGGCTTTCGCCTCGCGTCCAAACCTTCTCGGGTTCGGACGGGTTCCCGAGACCGTCAGATTCTTTCAGAGGGTCGCAATCATTTCACTTGCGTCAATATGACGCGTTCGACGATGCTGTCACCGCGTCCATCTGTGGTAGCGAGCCAATTCTCTGGGCCCGCCCGGGATGGAATCGTAGGATGGATGTCGGCCTGAGAGCGTCTTGACCCCAACATCTTCGGGAGGGGGTCTCGACGCGTCCGCGCCCGTCTTACGGAGGATTCCTTCCGCCCCCGCGCTCACGATGAAGGAATGTCGCTGACGGGGTTGGCGGCGGCACGGCGCCCAAGCGTCCGTTTCGCTAAAATGGCCGTCTAGCGTTTAGGGGGGAGAGGCGTGGAACCACGGCAGTTTCCCGTCGATGTCGTCGAGTACCTCAGTTTGCACCATATCGTCACGTTGGGGACGTCCTCATTCACAGGGATGCCCCACGCCGATACCGTCATTTTCGCCAATGACGAGTGGCGGATGTACTTCTTTGCACTCGAAGGCTCGACTCTATTTCGGAATATCAAGGCCAGTCATTACGCCTCGTTCACTATCGACGACTACACAACCGACTGGCGCAAGGTCCGGGAGCTTCAAGGCGTCGGCACCTGCGAACCAGCTCTTGCGGAAGAGGAATGGGCGGCCTGGTTGGCATCGCAGAAGTTCGGTGCGACATTTGCTCGTCCCCCGGGTGTGCTCCTTCGTGTCTTGCCAATGGAGATGCATTTTGTCGATTACGACTACGCATCGGTCAATGCACAATCGCCTCAGGTCACCGAGCGTATGTTCCAACTCGACGGCAGTGAGACCGTCCCCACACACGGGGCGGTATCGACGAGTCTCGACCAAACGACGTTCGATGCGGGTCAAGTGATCTTTCGTCCGGGCGACAAGACGGGTCAGTACTTTGTCGTTGTCGAGGGGGAAGTCGAGATTCGAGGGGAAGGCTATGGGGCAGACCAAACGGTCGTCCGGGTAGGACCGGGCCAAATCTTTGGCGACCAAGCCGCCCTCCAGGGACAGAGGGGGGCATTTACTGCCCACGCGGTAACCCAGACAGTGCTTCTGGCAGTAGAACGAGAGGCGATGCGTGACCTGCTCCTCCCAAACGAATAACACCGCTGGGCGGCGGTGTTGCTCTTGGTGGGCTATCGGTAACGCTTCGGGAGATTCCAGTAGCCACCGAGTTCGACGTCGAACGAGTGCGGGGTGAAGTCTGGGGCGTATGGACCTCCCGGGAAGCTGGTGAGCTCGCCGAACACGATACGGCCGCCAATGTCGTAAAGATCGACTCTGACAAAGTCAGTCTCCTGCCCCAGTAACTCGGCGACGTGGATCATCTCCCCAAGCGAGTCGGGTCGAAGCGGCTCGGGGACAGCGGGGGGATAGACCAGTTGGGCGGACGCCGCGGTCCAGTCAGGTCGAATGAGATTGCAGCGGTGGTCGCCAAATCGGTCAGTATGAACCTCTAGGAGACGGACGCAACCATCGAAGACGTAGAACTTATAGTCCGGTGGGATCTGACCGTCGCGGCTCAGGAGCAACTCTTCCACCATGATGCGCGGTTTGATGTGCCGGTACGCCCACTCCAACTCGACATCGGCGTAGTTGGTGGCGAGCCACCTCCGGCACGTTGCCTGGAGAAGGTCCAAGTTGAGGCTTTGGAGCGTAGTCATGAACATGCCCGAAACATCGGGCGTCGTCGAAAGGTGGGACCTGGGTTCTTCGACATACGTCTGGTCCCGAACAATCCAAATCATGCCCGACGCATGGTTCGGCTTGACGACGAACTGCGAGGGCAACCTCGACAGATTCAACGTAGAAGGGTCACTGACCACTGCATAAAGCTGGGTCAACAGATCGGGACCAACGATGCGAGCCACGTAGTCTCGTGCCGCGATCTTGTCCGCGAAGGTGGTGAGCAAGGGTCGGCGATCCATGAGCATCTTCCGGAGGAGCTTCTGGCTGAACGTTACGGGCCGACGGGTACTCCACAGCCGGCGCCTTTCCCAGTAGAGCAGGCGGCAGCGTATTTCGAAGGGCACACAGGATGAGTAGATGACGTTAAACGCTTGCGTCTTCAGTCTTTGTTTGGAAATCACTACAAGAAGCTCGTGGCAAGCGGAGGGCTCGCGCCCTGCACCCAGGGCCCGGCGACACAGGACGCGCGACTCACAACAGTGACGCTCAACGTGGACCGCCGGTCACCGCGACACCGAAACGAAACCTGGGCGCACTTTGTAGATCCGACGCAGACGTGCCCACACCTGTCCCGAATATGCTGGGATTGGGAACTTTCTCAGGCTGACATCCATCCTACGATTTGATCCCCTGGCGGTCTCTTGGCTCCCAAAGGCGAACGCACATTTAGCCTGTGCGACCCAATGCGGTGACACAAATGAAATCCTGACGACAAACTCGTGAACTTCGTTGCAAACGACGCCGCCGTGACCTGGAGGCGACCATGAGGGGGCGATTTCTTCGGGTCAGATGCTAGCGCTGGTGGGTGAGACCTCAGACACAAATCACCCACATCCACAACTACTGTCCCAGAACTACCCCTAGCCACTCAGAGAGAACGATCCCGTGTCAGCGCTGTTCCAGCAGCTCGAGGAGATGTCGAACGCCGTTTGACGGGACAGAGAATCGTCCCATTCCCGTAGCTGCAGTCCTGCGCCCGGCTGCTCCCCCTTTCCGACATCGACTCGCCTGAGGGTCCACCTGTGACCGAGGGTGAGCCTTGGTCGAAGGGCACTCACGCTCCGTGGTGGCTGATCAAGCCGGTGGGCACGGACGCCGATACCGTGACATGACATCGGAGCCCGAAGACAGAGGCATCGGTGATAACTCATGACCGCCATTCGACGAGTGCCTCTCTCGTTCAGAATTGCGATCGTCATCACGGTCGTGATTCTCGTCGTGTTTTTCGTATCGTCGAGCGCGAACAATCAGCGCGAGCACACGCTTCTCCAGAATGACGCATTCCAGGCGGCCACGATCGAGCAGTCAACACTTTCGAACGTGGTTTCGGTTCTCGATACGCTTGCAACGACCACAACCATCTCTGATGGCTCACCTCAAGCGTTCCAGACCGAAGCGCAAAACCTCGTCCACAGTCCTCTTTCGGTAGCGCTCGCAAAGGCCTACCTCAGCGAGTACGTCGTCTTCTCCGGGGTCGGTAGTGCGTTCGGGGTCGGACAAGCGCTCAACAAAGGCGTTCTTGCGACACTTCATCCCACAGGCGTTTCAGTGGTTACCGGTCCTGTCGTGAGTGCTGGAGATGAGACGACCGCCACCTTCGCCGTCGGACCTCCCCTCGTTCCAAGCGGAAATGCCATCTTTCTTCAGTTCACTGTCAATCCATACGTAGCTTCGGTTCTTCCAACCGGCGCCGCCCTTTCAGATCTTCGTGTGGCGCTCTACGGATCATCGAACCCGGCTCACGACAACCTCGTCGTCTCAACGAGTAGTGATGCGCTCCCGTGGCCCGGACCCGTGGTGAGCGTGCCCTTCACCGTCGGCAACGCCACCTGGACGCTCGTAGCCAATGCGCGTGGCTCGCTCATTGGCGGTTTCGCCGCGGTCGCTCCCCTCATTATCCTGGTCCTGGGTCTCCTCCTCGCCCTGTCGACCGGAGTGATCGTGGAGATCTTGGTACGTCGACGAAGGTCCGCTCGAGCTGGACCACAGATCGAGACGAGAACGGAAGCGAAAGCACAGGAGGGAACCCCAGTGCCGCAGGCCCCAGTGCCGCAGGCCCCAGTGCCGCAGGCCCCAGTGCCGCAGGCCCCAGTGCCGCAGGCCCCAGTGCCGCAGGCCCCAGTGCCGCAGGCCCCA
>Ga0116219_10003692_pt1 | contig 11923 bp, 22 predicted proteins | sample Sb_taG_4_FD_91019 | JGI IMG/M metagenome (GOLD analysis project Ga0116219, IMG submission 91019) | Peat soil microbial communities from Weissenstadt, Germany - Sb_50d_6_BS metaG | ecosystem: Environmental > Terrestrial > Soil > Wetlands > Peat | place: Germany: Weissenstadt | collected 2010-09-21
AGGTTGTGGTGATCGACGGCGATGATGAGCGCCGACGCCGCGCCCTGCAACGTGCGAAGCGTCGTGCCGATGTGGTCCGTTCCTGCCAAGGCGGTGATCGCGCCGACGTAGGACATGAGCGGCACGACGGCCGTTCGAAGCGCGTCCCAAGCCTGTTTGACGTTCAATGTTGGTGCAGCCATTGCTCCTTCTTTCTCTTCAACTTTTGGGATCGTCGGAGGGACCGGACTCTGAGCTCGGTCCCTCCGCACCCGAGGGGTCCGCGCTGTCGGTCGAGACCACATCTTCGGGCTCCGCGCTTGCAAGGGCCTCGGAGGTAGCACCAACCTTAACCGGTTTCAGGTCGGGTGACAAGAAGATTTCATTCGCCAGGAACACATCGAGGTCGATGCCCTCGACGTTGCCCGCGTACTGCCAGGCTCGGTAGCCCTCGGGGACTTGGGGGTCGGTCGGGGTCGGATCGGGCCAGTGGGCCAGCCACTTGTTCGTGAACTTGTCGAGGGCGAGGAAGGGCGCGGCACTATATATCCAGGGGATCATGCCGTGGGCGTTGCAGGCGACGGCCCAGGCTCTTGCCACCTCGCCCGCGTTGTTCATCGCGGCGGCCTGGCCCTCCTCGACGTCGAGGCAGAGCGGCGAGCCCTTGGGCACACCCCAGAGAATCGCTTGTCGCACCAAGAGCTCGAGCGAGCCGTAGCCCGCGTTGAGGTGCCACCACGATTCGTTCTGAGACGGCACGACGATCGGCAGGACCCCCTCGATCCCGCCAGTCCTGAGTGCCGCGACCTCGGCGCGTGACCATATATATGTATCGCCCGCAACATAGACGCCCCAGATCTTCTTTCCGCGTTCGCGCTGGGGCTGGCGGGTGGCGGAGTCGGCCCCGGCTAGGCCACTCATGCGGTCAGCCCGAAGCCGCCCGCCGCTGCCGAGAGCGCCGTATCGAAGAGGGCGAGCACGGCCTGCAACGATGCCGCGAGGTTTTGCACGGTGACGAGACTGGCCGCAGAGGTGTCGACTGAAGCGGCGGTAATCGAAGGGAGAGCCTTGCCGGTCGAGGTTCCCGTGCCGCCGTAGGTGATCGCACCGATGCGGGCTTTCTGCGCGATGGCTGTCGCACCGAGGAAACTCAACTTGTCGCTCTCTACGCCAATCCCGACCGGGCCGAGCCCCCCGCCGCCAGTCAACGTGACCGCACCGGAACCGCCCGTCACGATGCCGATGGTGATCCCGACCGAACCATCGTCATAGATGGCCGTTCCGTAGGCACCGCCGCCGAGGTTCTTGATGGTGATGCCGCCGGTACCATTCGCCTGAATGGCGACGCCGCCGGCAGTGCTCAGCAGAGTGATGGTGTTGTTGGTGTCGACGGTGAAGCCGTCGGCCTCGCTGTCTTCTATGTTCATGCCGCCGGACTGGTTCAGGATCCCCGTGGCGCTGAGGATGCCCGCGCCGGTAAGCGATGCCACCCCGCCGCTGCCTCCACGGGGGAATGGCATTAGTTCTCGGTTTCTAGTTGCAGCCGCTTGTCGGGGAACTCCGTCGCGGCGCCGCCGACTGAATATTGCGTTGATCCAGTCGGGCTCAGAATCACGACAAAGAGGTGGTTCGGATGGCGCACGACGAGCTGGCGCGTCGAGTAGTACGCCACATTCGGCAGACTGTTAGCCTGGTCGGCGATGTCGACCAACGCTGGCGTTGTCTGGCCGCTCGCCGGAGATATGACAACTATCGCTTGGCCTGCGACTGAACTTGTCCATAGTGCACCGCCGACAGTGAGGTGCTTGACTTCCCAGAGCCGCCCATAGCTGGGAGCGCCGAGACCGATGATGAGGTTACCGGTTGAGGCGCTAACCGCCGCTCCTCGGAGCATCACCTCGACCGCACCGCCCTGGTAGGCCGCCTCGATGGCCCGGCGCTTCCTTAGTTCCGTGGTCAGCCCGTCGAGCGATGCCTTCAATCCAACGATCGCGTCGAGCGAGAAGCCGCCGACTTCTGCCCCGCCTTCGACCTCTGCTTGCAGGCTCACTTCGCCTCCCTCACCGCTCGCATGGCTTCCACGACCACCTGCTGGGCCCATGCCTTGATCTGTTCTTCGCTGGGCGGCGGGGGTCCGAAGAGGTCACTGCGCAGCTTGCGCAACTTGCGTCTGACCGCGTCGCCCAGATCGCCGCCGCGCAGCTGGTAGGCCAGCAGCGCCAGGCCGGCGACCGTGACGAGAGCGTCGATTAAGAGGTTGGCGATCATCGCCTGCTTGACAGCGGGGTCTTCGCTCGTCACCTGCATGATGGTAGGGTAGCACCGAACAGCCAAGGAGGACAGGGACATGGCGACAACGAAAACGAAAGCATCCGACGCCCCGACGGAGCCGGAGGACAAGCCCGAAGAACAGAGCGAGCCGGACGACGACACGCTGACCGCGAAGATCAAGGCGATCGTCGAGGAGGTTCTCGACGCCAAGCCCGAGGTCGAGGTCGAGAAGCCCGACGATGGCAAACGCCCGACGCTGCGCGAAGAAGAAGCCTCGATGAATGACCGGGTGAAGAAGGCCGTCGCCGAGTTCCTGAAGAAGGACGACGCCCCGAAGCCCGAGCCGACCAAGGAGCCCGAGAAGGTGCCCGGATCTTCGGCTACCCGCTGGGTCGAGAAGTGGGTCTGGGGCAAGGAGTGAGCCCTTTTATCAAGTTGGGGATCGGCGCCCTATTACTAGGCGTCGGTTTCGTCGTCTCCATGCAAGCCCAGCGCGAACTCGTCGCCAAGTGGGCCGAGCCCTGCGAGGAGTGCGAGGACGAACCTGCGATCGAACGCCCAGCCGACGGCGCCGCCGCTTGGTCCGAGGAGGAGAACCCGACCGACAAGGCTGAGTCGTGACCACCGTCGACCTCGAACTCGACTCCGAAATCCTTTCGCCTAACGAGAAGGCACCCGTCGCCCCGGACAAGCCGGTAGCGAACGTCGCCTCTCTCACCTGCCGGTATTGCCCAGAGATCTTCGAAGGCACGACGCGAGCCTGGACTCGCGGACGCCACGAGAAGGCCCAGCATCGAGCACTGTGGGAGGCGGCGAAGGTCGCGCCGAAACCCAAGGCGAAGAAGGCCGCTAAGGCTGCGCCCGCCGCGAAGAAGGCGCCAGCCCCGCGACCCGCTGCCAAGCGTATCCCGGCCGGCGAGGCCATCGGGCGAAACGTCGCCCGCATCGGCAAGATGCTCGGCACCATCGACCCGCCAATGGCCAAGGCGCTGGTGTTTTCCGCATCGGCAACCGGGGCGGCGGCCGACGAGCTGATCGCGGGCACCATCGTTGACCGGGTCGTGGTGCAGCGCTTCGCGGGGGTCGCTGACAAGTGGGAGCGCCTCGGCGGCGTCCTCGCCTTCCCGGTGCTGGTCGCGGTCATCTCGCGCAATCCGAACCTGTTGCCGGTCCTCGAGGATGATCTGCGTGACGCGACGCTCGACGTCATCATCGCCTCGATGCCGACCTACGAGAAGCAGGCCCAGCGCGAGAAGAAGGCGGTCGACGCGCTGCGCCGGCTCGGTCAGATCGACGAGCGCTACGCCGCGAGCGACGACCCGATCGGGCTGATCCTCCAAGACCTGTTCAACTTTGCGCCAACCGCTACCGTGGAAGGTGATGCCACGCCTCAGTGAAATAGAAGCTCTGCAATGGCGAGACTTCCGAAAGCGCATGGCCGAGGAGTGGAACCCTGGCGAACATTGGGCCTTTGTTGTCCCGACTGGCGGCGGCAAGACGAACTTCGCGGCTGGTCTTGCCTCGACGCGGCGCTTCGTCTTAGCCCTCGACATCAAAGGTGGCGATACCACCCTTAAGAAGTTGAAATGGGAGCGGCTTACCAAGTGGCCGCCCACACGCCAGGACCGCGACGACATGTCAGACGGCAAGCCCTGGCGCCGGCTCGTCGGCTCGACTGACCGCAGCCCGCTCGGGCGTCAGAAGCGTTACGCCCTCTGCAAGCGAGTGATCCGCGACGTGCTGCAGGAGGGTGGCTGGACGGTCCTCGCGACGGACGCCAAGATAATGACGCACCCGAAGTTCGGCGGGCTCTGGGATGACTGGGAGGAGCTACTCCTCCTTGCCCGCGACGCGGGGGTCAGCGTGATGACCGACATGCAGCGTGTGACCGGCCAGCCTCGCGAGTCGAACGATCAGGCCACCTGGCTCGCCGTCGGCTACACCCGCGACGTCGATGCGGTGAACCGGCTCGGCGAGATGATGGGGCGCAGCCGCGCCGAGATGCGCGGCGCGATCGACGCGCTGGGCGATCTACCGTTCGGCTTCCTCGTCGTGAACCGCGATCCGCACAAGCCGATCATCTTGACGAGAGCAGACAAACTGTGAACGACGTCCCCACCATCGCATATCTGTGTTGCCGGAACGTGTTTATGGGTGGCGACTACTACCGCGCCACCCGAGCGGCGGCCTTGCTCAATCGCAACTACGGCTGGGGAACGGCAGTCGGCCAGAACATGGCCACCCAGGTCGACGACGATGACGGGCCGCTCTCGCTGATTACTCCCGACGGCGTCATCGTCACACCAGACATATTTGTCATGCGCCCGGTTGCGGAGTGGCGCCAACACTGGACCGACCAAGCTCACGCCAACAACCAGTTGATCGTCGCCGATCTCGATGATGACGTATGGGCACACCCGGTCTGGGATAGCCCCGAGCGACCGCCCGAGGACTACTACCACGAATGGTTCCCCGGCGTCGACGCGGTGCTAACTTCCACGCGCTACCTCGCGAAGCGAATCACAGCGAGGGGCTACCAGGGCCCGGTGTACGTCGCGCCTAATCTCTACGACCCGTTCGGGTTGGACGCCAATCCCGTTCCCGGTCACATCATCGGCACACGTCTCTGGCTCTCCGGTCGGATGGAGGCTGACCTCGTGATGTACGACGAGCTGGTGAGGCCACTTTTGGAGGAGCTCGATCTCACTTTCTTGCATGTCGGCGCCTCGGACACGCACCGTTTCACCGACCGAGGCTGGGACTCCAAGCGTCTGATCGAGCGGGGATCGGTCTCTATTCCCAGGTTCCCCCAGGCCCTCGAGGGTCTCTCGATCGGGATGATCTGCATGAGCGACCATGCCTTCAACCTGGCCAAGACCGAGACGCACGCCGCAGAACTGGCTTTGATCGGGGTTCCGCTGGTGGCGGCGAGCCGACACATACTATATAGGCGCATTCCTGGCCGGGTCGATCCGACGCCCGAGGCCGTGCGAGATCGGGTGAAGGCGCTGCTCGACCCGATCTTTTGGCGTGCCGAGTCGGCGAAGGCGAAGTCGTGGGCGCGAGCGCTGGCCGTGAAGAATGAAGCCGAGCACCTGGCCGCCGTCACCCAGATGGTGCAGGATCTCTCTCGGACGAAGCTCGTTGATCTCATGGTGCACAACGCGTGATCCCAGTCTTTGTCACGACCAACGGGCGCTTCAAGATGCTCGCTGTCTGCGTCGCCTCAATGCAGGCTCACGGCCTGGAGGACATCACCGTGGTTGACAACACCGGCGGCGCCTGGCCGGGGATGGTCGGGGTGAAACACGTCATCGCCGACAATTCTTATAGGCACCTGGCGGCGTGGGGGATGGGTGCCGTGCCGAAAGACCAGCCCTACATCGTCACCGACGACGACTGCGCCATTGTTGAGGACTGCCCCGGTGACTTTGTCGAGAAGATGCTCGCGGTTCTAAACAAGTGGCCCGAGCTGGGCAAGGTCGGCCTCGGGATCAACACGGCCAACTTCCCCGATCCCGCGCCAGTGCGCTACCGCGTGAGCCTCCAGTCAGAGAGAGATGTCGCGAAGTTTCCGATGCACGCGCCGGGCGTGCGCGGGGCACCGGTCGACACGACCTTTGCGATGTACGGGCCAGGGGGAGATTGGCCCGGCATTGGCGGGGTTCGCCTCGAACCTCCCTATCTGATCGAGCATCTGCCCTGGTTGAACTTGGACTATACCGAGGAGGAGCGGGCCTACTACGCCCGGCCCGGCATGACGACCTGGGCGCGGACGCACTCTGCCGCGAGCGAAGTAGCCCCAAAGGTCATCGTGCCATTCACGCGGCTGGCAGCTGAAACTGTCGTTGGTCTGGCCAACTCGGACATCGCCTACGAGATGGTGGCCCGCCCGATCACCGACGACGAGGGCTATTTCTGGGCGTTGGCCGAGGCATGGACCCCGACGGGCGACCACCTGCCCGAGCCGTTCATCATCGTGGAGCACGACATCGTCGTCCGACCCGAGACTTTGCGAGAGCTGCGTGACTGCCCCGAGGACTGGTGTGCGGCGCCGTACCCCTACCTCGGCAAGGAGGAGGCGTGGGGGATGGGTTGCGTGAAGTTCACGGATCGTCTCATCGTCCGCAACCCCTGGATATTTCGCGACAGGGAACACGAGGGGGACAAATTGCATCCGCCCCGCCATTGGTGTCGCGTCGATGCCCTGGTCTGGGCTGCGCTCACCGCGCAGGGCGAGCGCCGTCACGATCACCCCGGCCCGGCGCTCGGCCATCTCGGCCACCCCGGCGCCGGCGCCAGCGCCCACGGCTGCTACAAAGTTGATGCCTTGCGCTAGCCGGGCGGCGTGCTACTATCCCGGTAGCGAGTGACAGCAATGTAATTCGCGGAGCCGAGTGCCCGGCGGGAGTGGGCACTCACTTCCGTCGCGCCCGGTTCCTGAACAGGAGGGCACGATGAACAAGCGGACGTTTGACCTGGCGCTCGCAGTCTTCATCGGCGGCTACGCCGCGATGACCGGAGTGCGCCTTTGGGCGACCCGCCGACTCGTCGAAGGCAAGCCGGACGGTCCGCTGCATCTCACAGCTCAGGTCGCTAAAGCAATCACCGGTTAGGAGCTTTAATGGCAACTTCAACAGCAACCGTCGCAACCCCGGCCCAACCGCAGACGACGGTCGAGCCTTCGGGCGGTCCGTTCATCCGTCATTCCGAGCCGGGCAAGGCGAGGATCTACGACCTCACCTCACTGGCCTTCGGGGCCCTCATCAATCAGCCCCTCACGGCGCTGCCCGGTTATGCCGCGCGGTTCCGTCTGCGTTTCGTCGCGAGCGGTGGCACCAACGGCACATCGATAACCCTCGGCGGTCAGCCTGACGCCCCCGAGTCCGTCGTGTCACTCATCACCCTCTGGGACGCCCTCGGCACGCCGATCGTCTCGGGCCCGGGCTACGAGGTGCTACGTCTCATCCCGATGTTCTCGGGCGGCTTCGGCCTGAACAATGAATCCGACACGCACAACCTGCCGAGCTTCTCCGGCATCTCCACGAGCTCGACGACCGCGGGCGGGTTCACGTTCAACACGGCCATCCCGCTGGAGTTCGCCAAGGGTTACGGCGTGCTTGGCATGGCCGACGGTGATGTGCTGCCGAAGTTGCAGATCCAGCTCGCCGCCTCGACCGCCGTCTACGCGACGGCGCCAGCGGGGACGACGCCGACCATCGAAGTGCGCTTGAACGCTGACTACTACTGGCTCCCACAGGGCCAGGGCATCGCGCCGCCGGGACTCGGCACGACGCGTCAGTGGTTCCTCCAGCAGGGCAACCCCCAGCCGGCGGCTTCCGCGACGGCGACGGTCACCATCCCGCGTCAGGGCGGCTGGCTCGACACGATCATCCTGATCTGTCGCGACGCGAACAACATTCGCCAGGACGCCTGGCCGTCGATCTTCCGCTTCGCGCTGGACGGCATCGGTGAAATCTCGACCAACATCGACGAGATCTACGATGACATGGCGATCGCCTTCGGGTGCGGCACGGGAACCGGTAGTTTGGCCACCAACCCCGGCTACGCCCGGCCGACGGGCGTCATCGCCATCACGCGCAAGACCTCGCTCGGCCAGAAGGTCTTCGGCCTGCTCGACACCTACGAGGTGGCGCTGTCGACCTCGCCGGGCACGTCGATGACCGTCGAGGGTGCGCCGTGGGGATCAGGTGGCACCAGCCCCTACACCATCAGCGCCCTGCTCGGCCAGGTCATCCCGTCGGGCACGCTGATCCAGGGCCTCGAGGAGGTCTAGATGTCAGGCTTGCGATTGAGCCTGGGCGGAGGCGTGAAGCTCGGACCGTCGCTTGGCTCCGCGCCGCCCGCCACCATCGCCCAGACCGCCTACGGCCAGGAAGTCTCGCCGAACGCGTCGGCGATGTCTGGCGTCCAGCCCTGGCACCTGGGCGTCGCCGTTCCCATTGCCGCTGTAGCGTGGCTCGCGTTCCTGCGCTGGTCGCTACCCCGATAAGGAAAGGAAAAGAAGATGGACAAGACATTCTGGAAAGGTTTTCTGGTCGGGCTCGGCTCGGTCTGGCTCTACCACCATTTCGTGCGGCCCCTTCCGGGGGGTTCAGCGACGGGCGCCCTTAGCGGCCGAGGCTAAACCATGCTGCTCGTGAGCGGCGGCTTGACGTTCGCGGGCTATCAGTTGCTGGTCTATGGCTGGTCACAACTTCGCGGTTCGAACGCGGGCTTCTTCGATATCCTCTGGCCCGGACGGTTTAAGGGCGCCTTTCCTGACGCCGCCTCGAGCTCGCCATCAACTTCGACTGGCGCGACGCCAGGCGGGGGACTCGCGCCCGGTGGCACTCCTGGCTCGGGCCTCGGTTCGCCGGGCTCGAGCGCCAAGGGCACGGGGGCGGCTCTCTGATGGGCCTCTTCGCCGCATGGCTGGTCGAGGTCGGGATCATCACTTGGCGCGACCTGTCGGGCAAGGTCAAGGATCACACGATCAACGGCCTGCCCCTGCCGGCCGACTACCTGGCGACCTTCATCGTCTTTGGCGGTTTGGGCCTCGTCGGGAAGGACAACCCCGCAGCGCACCGCACGGCCGCGCTGGTGGGCTGGGCGTACGTCATAGCAACCTATCTCAACGTGGCTCCGCTGATCCTCAATCCGACCTCGACCAAGGCCACTTCGACCACGAGTTCAACGATCTCGAGTGCTACAGTAAAGGGATAGGAAAGGCGGGATTATGCGCGTGTCTGGCTTTTGGAGCTTCGCTGGTTTGGTCGTCGTCGGCCTGATCGTGGCCGACCTGGTGCTGCATCCCTCGGGCACCTCGACCGCCTTTAACGGCATCACCTCGCTCTCGGCCAACACGGGCAACCAGCTCATCGGGACGCCGGCGAAGTAACATGGCTGTCGCGATCCGGCTCTCCTCGCGGGGCATCCCCGCTCGAGCGGCACCGGCCGCCTTCACGCTCGCCCAGACCCCGATGCGGGCGACGGGTGCTCTATCCCAGCGCATCACCGCCGTGTACGGCACGGTGCCGAGTGGACCGCTCGGACCGCCGATCGTGATGACGATCCCACCGGGCCCGACCAACGGCCACACCGGCGCGATGCCCTTCCTCTACCAGACCTGGTCGATCGTGAAGGAGTCGCTGCCTCGCGTGCTGCCCTGGGCGGGCGGTATCCCTCACGGGATACCCGGCGTCACCTACACCCCGGCCGTGCCCAACCCGCCACAGGATGCAGTCGTGAAGCCCGCCGTCAAGGTCCGCACGGGCGGCAACCTCGGGCGCGTCACCAACGAACCGAAGCCGAGCTTCAGGTGGGTGCGACAAGGTGGCTGAGGAACCGACGCCTCCGAAGGCCGAGAAGGGCAGTCTGCTAAAGGGCAAGTGGCATGGCGTCCCGAAGCCGTTGCTCCTGATCGGCGGGGGAGTGGTGCTCTACCTCGGCTACCGCTGGTACCAGAATCGCAACACATCATCGACGACCACACCTTCCACGACTTCGACGGGCCAGACCACGGGCGACACGACCGGCGACGGCGGAGGCTTCGGGGGAGGCGGGGGCTACCAGCCGCCTAACTCCAGCGGAGTGACGCCCATCACGCCTGCAGCCGCGACCAATCCAACCACGCCAACGGGCGTCTCAGCATCCACGGCCGCCGTGTCCAACGTTATCCCGCTTGGCACCCAGACGTTCACGGTCGCCGGCAAAGCGTTCAACGGAGCCTCGAGTTTCACCGAAGGCGGCAATACCTACTACGGCATCAACAACCCCGCCGAAGCACAGGCTCTCGAGAAGCTCGGCGTCGTGCTGGTACATCGCCCCGGTGATCCCACCTCCGCGCTCTTTGCGAGGACGACGGCTGGGTCCAAAGTCGTGAAGCAGAACAAGCCCGCTGAGAAAATCGCGAAGCCAGCGACGCCAACCGCGAAGCCCGCAACGAGGGCCAACCCTGCTCCCGTCGCGGCGGCGCCAAGCGTGACAGTCGCGCCGAAAGTGCCGACCATCGCGGGACGAACCAACACCAAGCCAACGAAGGTCACGCCAACTATCGGCGGAAGGAGGGGCTGATGTACGTCGCCGAAGACAGGTTCGACGAGCCTCTGTGCACCGAGGGCTACCACCCGCGCAGAATCCGCGACCTCGATGATACGCCGGTCCCCTACTCAGATGGCATCGCAGGGCTCGTGGCGGTTGTTAGATTCTCGGTGGAGGATGGCATGACCTACGAGCAAACCGAGCCAGTCGGTGACAACTGGCACCACTCGCGAGGGTGGCCGTTAACGACTGTGAGGCCGTGATGAAAAAGGGAACAAAGAACGTCGTCGGCCTAGCCACGCTGGGCCTCGCTGTCTACGGCGGCTACGTCCTCTCCAAGCGCTACTTCTTCAAGCGACGCCAAGCATGATGGTCTCGCGCCCGATCAGTGCTGCGCCCCCGAGCGGGGTCCCTCGCGGCCACTCGGAGGCGCCGATGCAATTCTTCTCCCACCCCCGCACGATGGGCATGGAACGGCCGATCATCCGAACGGCGAGCTACACCTTCAAGCCGCGAATCCTGCCGCCCGTCAACGTGGTGCGAGGTTCGCCCAAGCTCTACGGTTAGCCAATGGCCGGCGAGATGACGGGTGAATCCCGCACCGGTCGGGGCGTTCAGGGGCTCGGCTTCGCAGCCGGGGTCTACCTGGCCTATGATGCCATGTCGACGCTAAACAGCTCGCCCTGGACTCATCAAACATTCGGCGGCCAGCCCGGTAAGGCCGAGTCGGCGCAGCATTACGTCCGCCTCGCGATCGTGCGCTCGACCGCGCTTGCGCTGCTGACTTCCTGGCTGATGGGGTCGCTTACTCCCCTGCTCGGTGCGACCGTTGCCAACGCTGACCTCTTCTGGATCTACGGACGGGCGAAGGACATCGCCGTCGGGAACGGCCACTGATGAGCGACCAGACCGCGAGCCAAACGATCCCGGCCGACGCCAAGACCTTCATCGACGGGGTTCTGCGGGGCATCGGTGCGCCGGTCAACAACGCGAACGAACAGGCGATGCTCGACTGGCTCGCCAATGAGCAGGGCGGTCCGAACCTGCCGGAGTTCCCGAAGGACCAGGGCAACCCGCTCGGCGTGCAGACCGCCGGGGGGAGTCTCGCGGGCGCTACCGGCAATGTGCAATCGGGCATTGACTCGACGGTCAACACCCTCCTCGGGTCGAACTACACCAACCTCGTCGCCGCCTTCAGGGCCGGGGACTCGACGCTGGGCATCGATCAGCAGATTGTCGCGAGCCCCTGGAACGGCGCCCACTACGGGGGGATACGGCAATTCCTGAAGACGGCCGGGGTAGCAGCTCCGACCGGTGCGGTGTTCTCGACGGTGCCCCCGGCACCGGGGGCGACCAATGAGCAGGTTGTCGAGGCGAACTCGGCGCCAGGTTGCAGCGCCAAGGGCAACGTGTTCGGCGAGGGCGGGGTGCTCGGTATCGGGTCCTTCTCATTCACTTACTGCGAGCTAAAGGCCCTCACCGGGGGATTCCTGATGGCGGCTGGGGCGACGATCATCGTCATTGGCATGTCGACGCTCATCATCGGGGGGCTCGGCACAAAGCCCCTGACCTATCTCGGCGGCGTGACCGGCGTGGGGCGGGTGACCGGAGCTGTGTCCGCCCGACGTCA
>Ga0116219_10003693_pt1 | contig 11918 bp, 8 predicted proteins | sample Sb_taG_4_FD_91019 | JGI IMG/M metagenome (GOLD analysis project Ga0116219, IMG submission 91019) | Peat soil microbial communities from Weissenstadt, Germany - Sb_50d_6_BS metaG | ecosystem: Environmental > Terrestrial > Soil > Wetlands > Peat | place: Germany: Weissenstadt | collected 2010-09-21
TGGGAGGCGTTCCAGGAGCAGCGCATCGAGCGGGAAGTGGAGCGCCTCTATCCTCACCGTGACCTCGTCGCCGGTGAGGCCTTCTTCGCCTTGGCACCGTAGCGGACGGGCGGTTACGCCCGCTGATGACGATTGTCGTCATGTATCACGGCTCGCACTTTCAGGATTTCAAGGCATTTTACCGCGCCTACGTGCAGAGGTTATGGCAGAGCGCGTTTCCGCAGGCGCCGTGTTACGAACGCTTCATCACGCTGCAAGGCCGGATTCTCGTTCCGCTGACGATGTTCCTGAGCAGTCGCATGGGGCAAAAGACCGGTATCTATTACGTGGATTCCACTTCGCTGCCGGTGTGCCATAACAAGCGCATTTCGCGGCACAGAGTATTTGCGGGGCTGGCGGCCAGGGGTAAAACCAGCATGGGCTGGTTCTTCGGCTTCAAGCTGCACCTCGTCTTCAATCATCTGCGCGAAATCGTCGCCATCAAAATAACGCGTGGCAACGTCCACGATGCCGCCGCGCTGCCAGAACTCTCCCGCGACCTGGCAGGAAAAATCTTCGGAGACAAAGGCTATCTCGGCAAAAAACTGGCCGACGAATTGCTCAGGCGCGGGCTTGCCTTGATGACGCGTGTTCGCAAAAACATGAAAGCCCTGCCGATGTCGCTTCTCGATAAGCTACTCCTCAACGGCAGAAATATTGCCGAAACCATCATCGGAAACATCAAGGAATTCTCAAGCCTCAATCTGCCAAGGCATCGCAGCGTCACCAACGCTTTCGTCCATCTCATCGCCGCCTTGACCAACTACCAAATGAAGCCTCTTACGCCAAAATCCGAAAACCCGTGCTTGTTCAATTTGATAAACTCATAATCGGGGTTTGAATAATGCAATCCCTCAACCTGGCTGGTGTGCCAACGGGTGGGGTTGCCGTGGCATTGGCGTGATGCTGCAAGTTGTGAAAGAACAGTGACTTGTGGCTCGATGCCGCCCTCACTGACATTGTACTCATGTACTGGTCAGATTGCCAGTGTCTTTACCAATTTCTTACCAATTGGGCTTTACCAATGGTAAAGGGAGGAGCGGTTCGACCGGCCGCGATGGCGCTCCGCCTCGTCATGCTCCGGTGGGCGTGCCTGGTGCCCGGGCAGGGCGCCCCGGCCTCTTGCTGCGTTGGCGGCCGCCTGTCTGCCTCCGTCTGCGATACGATGCTGTCCCCTGCCATCGCCGGCGATGGGGCAAGCGGAGGCGAAAGCCTCTTGCCCGCTTGCCTCTCACGCCGTCGCCGTCGGTCGCCGTTTTTCGGGGTGGGTTCGCAGGTCGGGGCCCCACCCCGAAAAATGGCGGCCAGAGGCGAGGGCGGGCTGTCCCCTGTCTTGTCCTGGGATTTCGCCCCCCCACGCTTGAGCCGGAGCGAGCCGGTGAGGGGTCGGGTTGCGGTGCGACTCGTTGCCTGCCAACTGCGCATCGTGGCACAGGTAGCAGGCGCAGGGGCCTTGGCTCCTGACAACTCGATTGTCGTGTGGGTGCAATTCCCACCCGGGAGGTGAACCCGTGATAGCGTGTCCCACTCGGCGGGGCCTGACTACCCCCGACGGGCGGTGCATGGGACAAAAGGCGGTAACTCGGAACCTGACCGGGAATCCCGCCCAGCACAGCCAGGAACGGATAACTGCGGTGAAGGCACAACGGAATCGTCGTCAGACCCAACCAGCCAAAGCAGGTTGACAGGCTGGGTCCAAAACGGACGAGGGCCGAAGGGGCTGGTGATTCGCAACGCACCAGCCTTCACCCCGCAAGGCCCCGGCGAAAAGTGCCATCCTAACCCTGGCGGCAAACGATGATCGGGAACGAGGTAATCCCCCCTGACCTCTCCGGCGACGGAGTAGCCAGTCAGGCACATGGTCGGCGGGGACAGGATTGACCCGAAAGCCAACGCCGCCGGGAAAGCCGACGGATATGCTGAATGGGTCACGATCGGTTGGAGGGTAGAGCGGTCAAGGGGCGGGAGCATCATGAGCACACCGGCAACGGGAGTGCAGGAATGGCGGGACCTCGACTGGGCGGAAGTCGAGTCGGGCGTCCACACGCTCCAACGACGGATCTACCGAGCTTCCCAACGGGGAGACACGAAGGCCGTCCACAGGCTGCAACGTCTCCTGATGAGTTCGTGGTCGGCCAAGTGCCTGGCCGTGCGACGGGTCACTCAGGATAACCAGGGGAAGCGAACTGCCGGCATCGATGGCGTCGCCTGCCTCGAACCGGAAGAACGTCTCACCCTGGTTGAAGTCCTGAACCTGGAGGCCAAGCCAAAGCCTACCCGCCGGGTCTGGATTCCCAAGCCCGGTACGGAAGAGCTAAGGCCCCTCGGGATTCCGACCATCGCCGACCGAGCACTCCAAGCGCTGGTGAAGCTCGCCTTGGAGCCCGAATGGGAAGCCAAGTTCGAGCCGAACAGCTACGGGTTCCGACCCGGGCGCTCATGCCATGACGCGATCGCGGCCGTCTTCCTGGCGACCCGCACCAAGCCGGTATACGTCTTGGATGCGGACATCGCCAAGTGCTTCGATCGTATTACCCCGGCACGATAGATGCTCAAGGCCATAATGCGGAACAGGCCCGGAGAGCCGGCGACGATCGGCTCCTCACTTGAGTATCTATCGTGCCGGGGTAATAAAACCATTATCCATTCCCGATTGCCGTTTTTGTCTTGCCTTCCCGCCCTCCGGCCGGCACAATGCGGCCATCCTTGAGGGAAGAACTGCCCTGCGCCCCGCCGTCGTTGTGCTGTCCTTATCCGGCCACGGACCAGTTCCTCGTCGCTCGCCCCGTCCTTCACGGGCAGGGCGTCCAGCTTGTGGAGCAGGCGGCAGCGTACGAGGTGGTGAGTGTTTCCAGCCATGTGTTGATCTGGTCCAGTTGCTCGGCGGGGAAGACCTGCCCGGCGGGCTTCACCTCGGGCACGTCGGCTTCGGCGGCGGTCAGTCGCTTGACGCCGTGCTTGGCGATCTCGCCGACGATCCGGACGGCCAGGCGGGCGCCAGGGACGAGTTCCACCGCCTCCTCGACGGCGACGCCGACCGGGCCGGCTAACTGGACTCAGGCGGTCAGAGGTGGTCCTCCGCGCAGCGAAGCAGTTCCCGTGTCGCCTCATCGGCCCAGAGCTGCGACCTCGCCCAGTGGAAACCTTCTCGGAGGGTCGAAGCGTCGAGGCGCGTCAGGCGGTGGCCGCAGCGGAACAGGGCAACCCCGATGGTGAGGTAGTAGAGCATGGTGGCCACCTCGGGGGGCACGTGGCCCCGTCCCGGTCGTCCGCTCTTCTTCGCGAACTCCTTGACCAGGTCCAGCAGCGCCACCGGCGGCGCCGGGTGGCGGAGCAAGTCGCCGAAGGTCGCGACGGGTCGCCCGTCCGGCATATGCAGGCCCTTCAGCTTCTCCCCGAGCCGTGGGTCCAGGCCGCCCAGGTCGGTGCGCAGCGGCACCGTGAGCTGATGGCGGAAGATGGCGCCAAACTCCTCCGGGCGCCACAGCTCCCGGTCGTCGGCCGTGCTGTCCACGAGGCGGGCCAACCGGTTCAAATCCGTCAGGGAACTGTCTTCGGCCGACACGCTCACCTCCCCGGGCGGTTCCCCACCCCTACCTCCGCCGGGCGACCGTCGTTCATGCGCGCCCCTTTCCCAGGATCGCCAGCAGGTCGGCGACCAGCTCCCCCACACCGCCCTCGTCGCGCGCCTCCAGCGCGAGGATCTCGTGGAGGGCCCGGGCGTACAGGGCCCGGGCGGTGCGCACGGCGTTGGACACCTGACCGGGCGTCTGGTAGCCGAAGCGCTGGACCAACTCGTCGTACGAGGCCGGCCGCTCCGCCAACAGCCGGCACTCCAGGACGCCGGCCAGGTCTGCGCGGCCGTCCCGCCGGCATTGTTCCCGCACGCGCTCGAGCACCTCCCCGAGCACCTGGCGCGCCCAGGCGACCTCAAACACCTCCGAGGGAGAATCTGGGCCCGACAGTCGTTCTTCGAGGTCCTGTACGTCAGCCGGCACCGCGCGCTCGGGACCCCGCTTCGCCGCGGCCTGGTACCGCTGCTCGCCCACGACGAAGTTTTTCAGGGCCGCGAGCACGAGTGTGCGGAAGCGGCCGCGGTGCTGGTCGGCGCGTGCCAGCAGGTCTCCCGTCAGGACTCGCGCCAGGAAGAAGCCCTGGATGAGGTCGTCGGCCCGGTCCGCGTCGAATCTTCGCTCGCGGGTCAGGTAGGCCCGGAGCGGTCCCTCGTAGCGCTGGATCAGCGGCCCAAGCGCCTGTCGGTTCCCGGCAGCCAGAGCGCGGGCCAGGGCCGCAAGCTCCGTCCACTGCGTGCTCGGGAAGTGGACGTCCCCCTCGCCCGGTTCCTTCGCCATGACTTGCCCCCATACGCCTGCGGCTGAGCCCCAGGCGCTTGAGCCTATCACAGAGCGGGCTCGCTGCAAATGCAATGCGCGCGCCGGCGCGCAGGATACGCACCCGTCCCGCGTAAGTAGGGTGAGCGGGTCAACCCGCCGGTTCGCCCTCCACTACGGGCGGGGCCATGCTGACCCGGGAGTGCAACAATCGGTCGATGTCGCGCCGCAGGCTGGCCCGCCGGTCATTCGCCCGCCGCGCGGCGCGGGCCAGGTCGGTGAACCGGGGGCCGAAGTCGCCGGTCGCCTCGCAGCCGCGCAGGCCCGCCTCGACGTCCCGGAGATGCTCGTGAGCTGCGCACAGTTGGGCCCGCAGGTCGGACAGCGCGGCGTCCTCGGGCAAGGACTCCCGCGCCGCGACCTCCAGGGCCTGCCGCGCGGCGCGGACGTGGGCCGACCGGGCCGGGTCGCGCTCGTGGGACTCTTCGACCTCCAGGCCGGTCAGGCGGTCGAGCAGCTCGCCAGGCGATACCTCGACGAGCAGTGGCTCGGCACGGCGACTCCGGCAGACGGTTTCGCGAAGGGCGTCGGCGAGGCGGGCGAACACCCCGGACCAGTCGCCCGGCCGCTCCTGCCGAAACAGGCGGGCGGTCGGGTACCAGGGGGAATCGGCGCGGCGCAGCATCCAGCGCCAGTCTGGGCTGAACGGAAGCGCCAGCCACAGCGGCACCCCCAGGGCGCCGGCCAAGTGGGCGAACGACGTGTCCACGCTGATCACCAGGTCGAGGCGCCCCATGATCGCGGCCGTGTCCATGAGGGCGCCGGCCACGCGGTCCACCTGGTCGCCCGGCGTGACCAGCGGGAACCGCCCTGCCAGGGAGGCGATTTGCTCGTAGCCGGGGCCGCGCTGGAGGGAGACGAGCCGCACGCCGGGGACGCGGGCCAGCGGCTCGAAGACGGTCAGGGGCACCGAGCGGTGGCGGTCCCAGGGATGCTGGGGGCTGCCCTGCCAGGCGATGCCGACGCGAAACCCGCGCACCGGCGCCAACTCGCGCCGCCAGTGGGCCGCCAGGTCAGGGTCGGCGAACAGGTACGGGACGCGGGCGGGGATCGTTGCGAGGGTCGTCCCCAGCAACCCCGGCAGGCTCAGCAGGGGGGCCCACACGTCGCAGGCCGGCGCGGACTCGCCGTACCCGACGAACCGGGCCGTGGGGAAGCAGCGCGACAGCAGGGGGAGCAGGGCGTCCTGGCACTGCACGACGACCCGGCCGCCCCGCGCCTCGACCAGGGGGACGTAACGGATGAACTGCAAGGTATCGCCCAGCCCCTGCTCGGCGTGGAGCAGGGCGGTGCGGCCCGCGAGCGGCGCGCCGTCCCAGCGCGGCTGGGTGAGGGCCGGCGGCGGCTTGAGGCGGCGGCAGCGCCAGCGCCACTCGTAGTCGGCCCAACCGCCCGCGAAGTCGCCCAGGAGCAGCCGGGCCAGGCCGCGGTTCCAGCGGGCGTCGGCGAAGTCCGGCTTCAGGGCCAGGGCCCGCTCGTAGCAGGCCAGTGCCTCGTCCAGCCGGCCCCCCGCGGAGAGGACGGCGCCGAGGCTGTCGTGCGCCTCGGGCAGGTCCGGCCGCAGCGCGACGGCGCGGCGCAGGCTGTCGGCCGCCGCCTCGAGTTCGCCGCGGGCCGCCAGGGCCACGCCCAGGTTGACGTGCGCCTGCGCGTAGTCCGGGCGCAGCTCCAACGCCCGGCGGTAACAGGCCACGGCCCCGTCCAGGTCGTACCGGCCGCGCAGCAGGTTGCCGAGGTTGTAATGGATCTCGGCGCAGTCCGGCCGCAGCCGCAGGGCCTGCTCGTAGGCGGCCCGGGCCTCCTCGTGCCGGCCCAGCTCCGCCAGGGAGTAGCCGAGGTTGCCGAGCGCCTCGGCGTGCTCGGGTTGGAGCCCCAGGCAGCGGCGGAAGGCCAATTCGCCTTCGGCGAAGCGCCCCAGTTTGAGGAGGACGTTCCCCAGGGCGAAGTGCCCCATCGGCTCGCGGGGCGACAATTCGAGGGCCTGGCACACGTGGACGACGGCCTCGTCCGGCCGGCTGTCGGCCTCGCACAGGCTGCCGAGGACGAACCAGACGCGCGCGTCGCGCGGGTCGGCACGCAGCAGCGCGCGGTAAATCTCCTCGGCCTGTCGGAATTGGCCGGCCTGGTGCAACTGCCAACCCTGGTCGAAACTGGCGCGGGGCGTGGTCATGCGGCGCGGTCCGGCTTGCTGGGAGTGGAATCCTGAGGGGATATCATATACACTCCAAGCCGACAGTCTCGACGTCTGACCGCCGCGCCCTTGCGCGGCGAGAGGTAACCCCGGCCCCGGGAGGTTCTCATGAACACGTCTGGCCCGCAGGACGGAAGCCACAAACCCGCCCCGCCCGCGAACGACCCCGCCGAAGCCCCCACCGTGCCTCCCCAAGAGGCGCCCGCGGTCTCCACTGCGGGGAACGGCCGAGGATCGACGCCACCCCCCGAGGCGCCCGCGGATGGCGTGCCCGCGCCCGACCCGGGCGCCACCGGACCGGACCTCGGGTCAACCGGGCCGGACCTCGGAGCAACCGGACCTCCCCAGGCGACCAGCAGCGCTTCCCTGCCTCCCATGAGCGGCCCGACGGACGGTCCCCCGCAGGGAGGGACGAATGGAAACGACATCCCCGGTTACGAGATGCTGGGCCTCCTGGGTCGCGGCGGCATGGGCGTCGTCTACAAGGCCCACCACCTCCGCTTGAAGCGGGTCGTGGCCGTGAAGATGATCCTGGCCGGCGGCCACGCCGGGCCCGACGAGCTGGCGCGCTTCCAGACCGAGGCGCAGGCCATCGCGCGGCTTCAGCATCCCAACATCGTGCAGGTCTTCGAGGTCGGCGAGCACGGGAAGTTGCCGTACTTCTCCCTGGAATTCTGCGGCGGCGGCTCATTGGCGAAGAAGCTGGGCGGCAAGCCCCTGCCCCCGGCCGAGGCGGCGGCGCTGGTGGAAACCCTGGCGAAGGCGATGCAGGCGGCGCACGAGCAGCACGTCATCCACCGGGACCTGAAACCGGCGAACGTGCTGCTGGCCGAGGACGGCACGCCGAAGATCACCGATTTCGGCCTGGCGAAGCAGCTCGACGTGGCGGGCCAGACGACCAGCGGGGCCGGCATGGGAACGCCGTCCTACATGGCACCGGAGCAGGCCGGCGGCAAGACGAAGGTTGGCCCCCTGGCGGATGTGTACGCGCTGGGGGCCATCCTCTACGAGTGCCTCACCGGTCGGCCCCCTTTCCTGGCGGCGACCCCGATGGATATTGTCCTGCAGGTCCTCACCGACGACCCGGTGCCGCCGCGGCGGCTCAACCCGGCCGTGCCGCGCGACCTGGAGACGATTTGCGTGAAGTGCCTCCAAAAGGATTCCGGCAAGCGCTACGCCAGCGCCGCCGCGCTGGCCGAGGACCTGCGCCGCTTCCTCACCAACCAGCCGATCCTGGCGCGGCCGGCCGGCGCCGGGGAGCGCGTCGCCAAGTGGTGTCGGCGCAACCCCCGGGTCGCCGTGCTGAGCGGCTCGATCGCCCTCGTGGTGGTCGCCTGGGCAGTCACCGCCTCCTTGCTCTACGGCCAGGCGGAAGCCTCCCGCAAAGTGGCACAGAAAAACGAGTTGTTAGTCAAGCAAAAACAAATGACCGCCATCGGCCACGTCCTTGGCGTCGGGAAGTCCTGGCTGGCCTGGGGTCTCCAGCAGCCGCCCGCCCCCCAAGGCAAGGCCCCGCCGGAATCCCTTCGGGAGTCGATTCTGCGAAAGGTTCGCAAGGACCTGGGGGAGATGGCGGACCAGATGGACCTCAGTCCGTTCAACCGCGTGTCCGTTCACCAACTGACCGGCGATTTCGCCCGCGACATTGGCCTATTGCACGAGGCCCGCGCGGACTACCAAAGGGCGGACGAGCTCGTCGAGCCGATCACCCGACAGGAGCCCAGGAACGACGTGGCGCGGGCCAACATGGCGGTCATTCGCCGGCTCCAGGGCAACCTCGCATGGGAGCTGGACGGCGACGTGGAGACGGCCCGCAAAGACTTCGACAAGGCCCGGGAGCTGCGCCAGGAAATCGCCGACCACCCGCGCAGCGGGGAATACAGCGGCCTGCAGAACAGCGTCGCCCTGGCGTATATCGCTCTGGACCGGGGCCGCCTGGAGTTCTCCCAGGGGAACCTCACCGCGGCCCGGGAGCACCTGGCCCGGGCGCTGGAAGCCCGGCGAGCCTGGGTCAAGACGGTGGCAGTGGAGGACCAGGCCATGGCGCCGAGCTACCTGTCCGAGGCCTGTCTGTGGATGGGGGTGGTTCTGGCGCATCAGGGAGACCAGGAAGGCGCCGACAAGCTCCTGCAAGAGGGGCTGGAACTGTCCAACGGGCTCGCCAAGAAAGACCCCAAAGACCTCACTTTTCAGAAGGATCTCGCGGAAATCCACGGGGCCTGTGGCGACGTGCAGGCGCTGCGCGGCGACTGGCCGGGCGCCTTCGACAGTTACAAGCAGGCGCGGGAGTACGTGAAGGCGGCGAAGCTCCCGGCGAGGCCGGAAGACGCGCCGAGGCAGCTGGTGCTGGCACGGACCATCGAGTGTCTTGCCGTCGCGGAGGAGAACAAGGGCCTGGTGGCAGATGCCCTCGGACACCGCCGGACGAGCCTGATGCTCCGCGAGGAACTGACCCGGATCGAGCCGGCCTGCGTCTCCTGGCAGGCCGCGCGGCTGCTCGCCCTGGCGCACATGGATCGTCTGGACGACGCCGAGGCCGCGGCGGCCGAGCTGACGCCCCGCGCGGCCGGCAACAGCGAGCTGCTGCTGCAACTGGCCCGGTATCATGCGATCCGCGCCGGCAAGGCGGCCGCGCCCGCCCAACGGCGCGCGGCCGCCGAGCAGGCCCTGACCCTGCTGGGCGACGCGGTGAAGACTGGTTACGCCGACCGTCTCACTCTCGTCGGCGACCCCGACCTCGCCCCGCTGCGGCAGGAGGCGGACTACAAGACCCTGGTGGAGAAGATGCCCAGCGCCGCAGCGCCGGGGAAGTGACTTCTCGGGCTCCGCAGCGGAGGGACGACCACTCGGACGGGAAGGGGACGCCTTGAAGGCGTCTCCTTCCCGCTCTCCCCACGTCTACTTCTTCAGCACATCCATGAACTGCTGGAAGGTGTACGCCCCGGCCGCGGCATCGAACCAATCCCCGAGGACACCCAGGCTCTCCTGCTCGTTGATGAGCCGTGTGACGTCGTCCGGCACGGCACCGGGGAAGCGCTTATTCAGGAGCTTCAGGAGGTTGTGCCGCCGCTCCGTCAGCTGGCCCTTGGCTTCGCCCTGGCTAATCCACTCGTTCACGACTTGCGACTCGGTCATCTCGAAGCCCTCCAGTCCACGATGCCATTCCACCCGGCGACTCGCCAGTTCCGCGAACACCAACGCGATGCCGGCCAGGTTCCCCCGCGTCCGGCGATCCGGCACGACCTGAGCGACGACTTCCTTCCAGCGGCTGATGACTGTGTCTTGCTTGCCGCCGGCCATCAACGGCACCCAGAACAGCAGGCCCCATGGCGCCTGCCCGCCGGCCACGGCTTCCAGGGCGGCCGCCGCGGTGTCCTCCTCGACGTTCCAGACGAGCGGGGCGTGACGGGTCCCGTACCCGCCGGGCAGGGTCATGTCAAGGACGGTGTCCGGGCAGCGGCCCTGGAGATAGACCAGCGCCGTCAGCACCTTGTACTTGCCCTTGCGGTCCTCCCCGTAACGGGCATGACCGCGCAGGATGCCGGCCTCCTCCAACGTCACATCGAGCTTGTCCGGGTCGTGCCGGCTCTGGAACTCCAGGATCAGCAACGCCCCCGGCCCGGCGGGATCGTCCAGGGCGGCGACCTGATCGGCGCTGCGGTCGGGTCCGCCAGGTAGCGGGATGGTACGGGTATCCAGCCACTCGCGGAACGGCAAAGCGAAACCTGTCGGCCCAAGCACCTTCCGCACGACCGCGTCCGGGTCGGCCTGGGCCGCGAACCTCGCGGCTTGATCGAACGCACCCATGCCCTAGCCCGTCCTCGCCTTGAGCGCCTCACCGCCGCAAGCCGTTCAGGATTATACCCGTTCGGCTAGCGGCGTCGAAACACGAATTGCCTGCCAACCTGCCACAGTTGCCTGCCACCCCTGGCGGGCCGGGTCGCCGTGGGGATTGCTCCCCACGGCTCTCCTAGATCTGGACCTGCGCAAGCAACGCATCCGGCTCGTCTCGTCGCGGGCTAACGCTGCGGGCCCGGTCCTCGCTCATCCGCTGATCTTCCCTTTTTGACATTTCGCTGGACAGGGCGCCCGGGGTGTGCGATTCTACCCGTTCCGGAATGCTTCTATCAAAGGAGACATTTTGTCCACTGGCCGGGGGGGCCTCAACGCGACGTGCCCCGAGGCTCCCCGAGTCTCGTGTCACCACGCCGGTAACGCCGCTGGCGGCACTTTCCCCCCGGGCGCGCATAAAACGCGCCCGCCCCGCGTATGTAGGTATGCGAGGTGCTCGCGGCTCGGTGAGCTGCGCTCCCCGCGGGGCCAGCAGGTGTTCGACTGACCGGATGGCCGGTAGGTGATGAAGGGACCGCGCTGTCTCCACCGCGGGAACAGAGCGGCCTGGCTCCTGGAACCGTCCGAGGATTGCACCAATGCGGCACACGACACGCCCCCGCCCCGAGCCGTACCTCGCCCGTCCTGACCGTCCCCCCCGCCGGCCACTGCCCCGCGCACCCCGCTCCGCCCGCGGCCGCTCTTCCGCCCCCCATCGCTACGACCCCCACCGAAGCCGACCCGTCCGGCCTGTGTGAATCGGCGCGGAGCCTGCCGCGCCGCCGTCGCGTGATCCCCGACCCTACTCCCCCGCACGAGGCTGCCCCATGTCCACGTTCTGGTCCTTCGTGAAAGGTCTCCTGAGAAAGCAGTACCGCGGCGCGTGGCGCCCCCGCTCGAAGTACCGCCGCACGACCCCGTTCACCCGCCTTCGCTTCGAGGAGCTGGAGGTCCGGGTCGTGCCGGCCAGCTACTCGTGGACGGGGGGAGCGAACACGCTCAACTGGGGCGACGCCGCCAACTGGTCGGGCAACGTCGTCCCGGGGAGCGGGGATGACGTGACGATCAGCAAGTCAGGGATCGGCACCATCACGATCGCCGGCACGCAGTCAGTCCGCACGCTGAACGACACCACGGCGGCCCTGTCGATTGCGTCAGGCGGGTCCCTGTCCCTGGCGGCGGTTGCGGCGAATTCCACCTTCGGCCAAAACGTGACCGTGGCCTCGGGAGCCACGCTAGCGGTCGGGGCAAGCGCCAGTGTCCTGCTCCAGGCGGGCGTGACGTTGACCGACAACGGCACCCTGAGCTTCGCCAGCAGCGACGTGGTGACCTTCGGGGCCACTAACGACTTCGCGACGGAGCAGGTGGTGGTCGGTAGCGGCGGCCTGCTCAACGCCAGCGGCACGACCTTCACCGCCTCCACTACCAACAACAGCGGCCTGATCACCGTCAACAGCGGCGGACAA
>Ga0116219_10003700_pt1 | contig 11909 bp, 13 predicted proteins | sample Sb_taG_4_FD_91019 | JGI IMG/M metagenome (GOLD analysis project Ga0116219, IMG submission 91019) | Peat soil microbial communities from Weissenstadt, Germany - Sb_50d_6_BS metaG | ecosystem: Environmental > Terrestrial > Soil > Wetlands > Peat | place: Germany: Weissenstadt | collected 2010-09-21
CACGATGATGGCGGTCATGATCGCCGACGTCGCCACGTACTTGGACATCTGCCCGGTCGTCCACGCCGCGTTGTAGTCGTGCCACTGCGGATTGCTCGGGAACAGCGGCGGGGGCTGCTGCACCAGCTGCTGGGGCGGCAGCAGCGAGTTGACGATCGTGATGTAGATCGGGAAGACCACCACGACGGCCGCCGCCGTCAGCAGCGTGTAGCTGCCGATCGTCCGCAGCCGCCGCCGCGGCCTGCGCGGCGGCGCAGCCTTGGTGGTGACCGCAGCCACGGTAGGCGCCTCAGTCGTTGCGTCAGCGGGCATAGCTCACCCGCCGTTCCAAGAACCGCAGCTGCAGGAGGGTGAGCCCCAGGATGATGAGGAAGAGCACCGTCGCCATGATGGCGGCGGCCCCCGGGTTGCTCTCGATCTGCAGCGTGTTGAGGATGTTGTAGATGAGCACATTGGTATGCAGGCGGACCGCGTTCTGGTTCCCGATGAGGATGTCGACCGCGCCGAAGGCTTGGAAGGCGTAGATCGTGCTCACGACCACGGCGAAGAAGATGGTGGGGGAGAGCAACGGCACGGTCATCCGCCAGAACCTCGTCCAGGACCCGGCGCCGTCGATGCGCGCCGCCTCGAGGAGCTCGTCGGGGACCGACTGCAGCCCCGCCGACATGATGATGAACGAGAGGCCGAGGAACTGCCAGATGGTGATCAGCGCGACCGAGGGCAGAGCCCAGGTCGTGTTCTCGAGCGCGGGCGGGGTCGGGTTGATGCCGAGCCAGGGCAGCAGCCCCACGACCGGGTTCAGGAGTGTCCCGAAGACGACCGAAGCGACAGCGACGGAGCTGACCACCGTCGAGGAGAAGATCACCCGGTAGACCGCCATGCCCTTGAGCTTGCGGTGGGCCGCCACGGCCAGCGCCAGCCCGAGAAGGAGGCTGATCGGTACCACGAGGATCACGAAGACGATCGTGGTGACGAGGCTCTGGGTGAACTGCGTCGAGGTGATGGTGGGGATGATCTGGTGCAGGCCGACGTAGTGCGACGGGAGGCCGGGCACGGGCGGCGTCTCGTACAGCATCAGCTTGAAGTTGCGCAGGAAGGGATAGAAGGAGAAGACCCCGAACAGCACCAGTGCCGGGAGGAGCAAGACGTAGGCCAGGGCCGCCTCCTTGCGCATGCGGGACCGCAGGCCGTGGCTCCGCGCGGGGGCCTTCGGTGCCGCCGCCGCTGCCTCGGTCACCGCGGTCACGGTCCCACCAGCCGCTCGCCGGTGGTCGCGTCGAAGAGGTGGTACGCCTCGGGATCGGCGTCGACGGCGATGCGTACCGCCTCGCCGAGCGCCGGCTTCGTCGCCCCCGCACCTTGGCGCACGATGATGCGGGCGCCGCTCTCGGTGTGGCAGATCACATGCGTCTCGGCTCCGAGCAGCTCGACGATGATGACGTTGGCTGCGATCACGCCGTCGGGGCTGAGGCGCAGCGATTCGGGGCGCAGGCCGAGCACGACGTCGGGCCCGCTGCCGCGGACCGGGTCAGCCACCTCGGCCGGCAGCGGCACCGAGGCCCCGGCGAAGGCGACGCACAGCGTGCCGCGTACGCCGCCGCCCGACGCGTCGGGTGACCCGTTCTCGACCAGCATCCCCTCGACCAGGTTCATGCCCGGGCTGCCGAGGAAGTGGGCCACGAACACGTTGGTCGGGTGCGCGTACAAGTCTTCGGGTGCGGCCACCTGCTGCAGCCTGCCCTCGCTCATCACCGCGATGCGATGGCCCATCGTCATCGCCTCGACCTGGTCGTGGGTGACGTAGAGGGTGGTGGTCTTCAGCCTGCTCTGCAGCTCGACGATGTCGGCCCGGGTCTGCACCCGCAGCGCAGCGTCGAGGTTGGAGAGCGGCTCGTCCATCAGGAACACGAGCGGCTCGCGCACGATGGCCCGGGCCAGAGCGACGCGCTGGCGCTGGCCGCCCGAGAGCTGGGCCGGCTTGCGGCCGAGGAGATCGCCCAGGCCGAGGGTCTCCGCCGCCCGCTTGACCTTTGTGACGCGCTCCTCCTTGTCCACGCCGCGCTGGCGGAGCGGGAACTCGATGTTCTTCCCGACCGTCAGGTGCGGGTAGAGCGCGTAGCTCTGGAAGACCATGGCCACGTCGCGGTCCTTGGGGTCGACGTCGTTCACGACGCGGTCGCCGATGGAGACCGTGCCGCTGCTGATCTCCTCCAGCCCGGCCACGAGGCGCAGTGCCGTGGTCTTGCCACAGCCCGAGGAGCCGAGCAGGACGAGGAGCTCGCCGTCGGGGATCGACAGTGTGAGGTCGTCGACCGCCGTGGTGTCACCGAAGCGCTTGGTGACGCCGTCGAAGCTGACCTGTGCCAACGTGCTCCTTCCGGGCGGCCACCACCGGCCATGCTCGATCGGTTGGCCGCACGGTACCGGGCGCGGGGCCACGGGTACAGGTCCCGGTGCTGTGGGCCCGGCGGGGGCTCAGGAGGCCGGGATCTTCCACCCCATCGACTCGGCGATCTCCTTGCAGGTGGGGCACAGGCCATAGCGCCCGGGGTCCCGCCCCGGGACCCATTCCTTGCCGCACAGGGCCCGCACGGCGGTCCGGTTCACCATGCCCTCGACCACGCTCGGCCCCATGGAGACGAAGTCGCCTCCCTTGGGGGTGTACCCCTCGAGGACGATGTGGGCCATCCGGTCGTGGTCCCCGTCGTCGAGATCGGGTGCCGGACGCGCCGGCGCCAGCGTCGTCCCGCCGGCCTGCTCGGGGCCAGGGGTTTCGGTGCTGCGGTCCACGGCCACAGCGTAGGCAGCCCGGGGGCCCGGCCGCCCCGTCGGCCTGCTCCGACCCTGGACTGGGGGACGGACCGCTCGGGAATCAGTGACGCGCCCATATTGTTGACCAGTCAGAGGTATTTCCACCCAGAAAGAGATCCCATGACGAACGAAAACGTGACACTCCCCTTGCTGCCCCTCAAGTCAGGGGTGGTGCTGCCCGGGATGGTCTTCACCATGGCCCTCGAGTCGGGTGAGGCCAGGGCGGCCGTCGAGTCCGCCCGCTCCGCCGGTGGGCGCCTGCTGCTCGTGCCCCACATCGAGGGCCGCTTCGCCAGCGTCGGCGTGATCGCCGAGGTGATGGAGGAGGGCGACCTGCCGGGCGGGCTCCCCGCCGTGGCCGTCCGTGGCGACCGCAGGGCGGTCATCGGCACGGGTGTCCCCGGCACCGGGGACGCGCTCTGGGTCGAGGCCGAGCCCCTCACCGAGTCCGAGCCCACCCCGGCCGTCAACGAGCTGGCCCGGGAGTACCGCGCCGTGCTGGAGAACATCCTGCACTCGCGGGGCGCCGGGCGCATCGCCGCCCAGCTGCGCGAGATCACCGAGCCGAGTCGTCTGGCGGACGTGTCGGGGTACTCGCCTGACCTCTCGCTCACCCAGAAGGTCGAGGTCCTCGAGACGCTCGACGTCGAGGCGCGCCTGCGCCTCGTGCTCGGCTGGGCGCGCGACACGCTGGCCGACCTGGCCCTGCGGGAGAAGATCAAGACCGACGTCGAGGAGGGCATGGAGAAGACACAGCGCGAGTTCCTGCTGCGCCGCCAGCTCGACGCCATCCGCAAGGAGCTGGGCCAGATCAGCGGTGACGCCGACGACGCCGACCCCGACGACTACCGGGCGAAGCTCGAGGCGCGTGAGCTGCCCGAGCACGTGCGCAAGGCCGTCGAGCGCGAGGTCGACAAGTTGGAGCGCACCAGTGACCAGAGCCCCGAGACGGGATGGATCCGCACCTGGCTCGACACCGTGCTCGAGCTCCCCTGGGGCATCGAGTCCGAGGACCGTCTCGACATCCCCGAGGCGTCTCGCATTCTCGAGGCCGACCACGACGGGCTCGACGACGTCAAGGAGCGCATCCTCGAGCACCTCGCCGTGCGCAAGCTGCAGGCCGAGCGGGGGCTGGCGTCCGTGGACGGGCGCGGGTCGGGGGCCATCCTGACCCTCGTCGGGCCTCCGGGTGTCGGCAAGACGTCGCTCGGCGAGTCGGTGGCGAACGCCCTCGGGCGCAAGTTCGTCCGCATCTCGCTCGGCGGCGTGCGTGACGAGGCCGAGATCCGCGGCCACCGCCGTACCTACGTCGGGGCCCAGCCGGGCCGGTTGGTGCGCGCCCTGCGCGAGGCGGGGACCATGAACCCGGTCATCGTCCTCGACGAGGTCGACAAGATCGGTGCCGACTACCGGGGAGACCCCTCCTCGGCTCTGCTCGAGGTGCTCGACCCGGCGCAGAACCACACGTTCCGTGACCACTATCTCGAGGTCGACCTCGACCTGTCGCGGGTGCTGTTCATCGCCACGGCCAACGTCAGCGAAACCATCCCCGGAGCGCTGCTCGACCGCATGGAGGTCATCCGGATTGACGGGTACACCGAGTCCGAGAAGGTCTCCATCGCCAAGCACCACCTGGTGGACCGCCAGCTCGCCCGGGCCGCGCTGCGTCCCGACGAGGTGGAGATCAGCGACGAGGCGCTGCGCGCCATCGTGGCCGACTACACCCGGGAGGCCGGCGTGCGGAACCTGGAGCGCGAGCTCGGCAAGCTGCTGCGCAAGGTGGCGACCAAGCTCGCGTCGGGGGACCGTCAGGCGCCGGTCGCGGTGGGGGTTGACGACGTGCGGGGCTGGCTCGGCCGGCCGCACTTCTACTTCGAGGCCGCCGATCGCACCAGTGTGCCCGGCGTGGTCACCGGCCTCGCCGTCACGGGTGCGGGCGGCGACGTCCTCTTCGTCGAGGCCAGCGTGTCGGACGGTTCCGAGGGGCTCACCCTCACGGGCCAGCTCGGCGACGTGATGAAGGAGTCGGCGGAGATCGCGCTGTCCTACGTGCGCTCGCACGCAGAGGAGCTCGAGATCGACCCGGCGTCCTTCGCCGGCAAGCGCTTCCACGTCCACGTCCCCGCCGGGGCCGTCCCCAAGGACGGGCCGTCGGCCGGGGTCACCATGACGACGGCGCTGGTCAGCCTTCTCCGGGGCATCCCCGTGCGTTCCACGGTGGGCATGACCGGTGAGGTCACGCTGCAAGGTCGCGTACTGCCCATCGGCGGGGTCAAGCAGAAGGTGCTGGCCGCCCACCGGGCCGGGCTGACCGAGGTGGTCCTGCCCGAGCGCAACGGCAACGACCTTGAGGACGTCCCCGAGGAGGTCCGTGACGTCATGACGTTCCACCTGGCCGCCACCATCGCCGACGTGCTCGCCCCCGCATTGTCCGGGGCGGGCGCGGAGGCCGGTGCGGCCGGCGACGGGACCGGGTTGGGCGCCGCGGCCTGAGTCCGGGCAGACTGGCCCTGGTCACAGTGATACAGGGAACCGGCGATCGGAGCGCACATGGACGACAAGCAGATCGTGGAGCGGATCAGCGAGCTCGCCGCCGAGGAGCAGCACCTCGAGGAGGCGCACGTCGGCGAGGGGCTCAGTGACGAGGAGCAGGCGCGCAAGCGCGACCTCGAGGTCACCCTCGACGAGATGTGGGACCTCCTGCGCCAGCGTCGCGCCAAGCGCAACGCGGGACAGGACCCCGACGCCGCCCAGCAGCGGTCGGCGAGCACGGTCGAGGGCTACCTGCAGTAACGCCGCGCCGACGCTTCGCTCGAGCCATCCCCGGGGATCCGGGCGCGCCTCACCCGCTCCCACACGAACGGCGCGGCGGCGAGGACCACGAGGACGGTGAGCGCCAGTGCGAGCAGCGCGTCGTAAGAGCCGTAGCCGCTGTAGCTGAACACGACCGTGTGTACCCCGGGCCCGACGACCACGCCGACCAGCGCGGGCGCCACCATGACCGTCGGGGCCGGGTGCCCGTCGACGGTGGCGCTCCACCCGGGGTCGTAGGAGGTGCTCAGGACGACCGTCGCCTTCCGGTTCGTCGTCACCACCGCGTGGGCGGCGCCGTTCTCCAGGTCCGCATGCTCGGCGATCACCCGACCCGGCGGGCCCTGCAGCGCGGCGGCGTCCGGCGCCGTGGGGTCGGCGCCGGGGTGACCGTTGAACGCGACGGTCAGGTCGCGTTCCTCCCGCAGGAGCGGCGAGTCCAGCAGGGTGACGCTCTGCGAGCCGACGTCGGCCCGGGTGGCCTCGAGCACCCCGGTCGTGTCGTACACGTGGATGTAGCCCCGGTCGGGGAGTGCCCACAAGCAGTAGGTGCCCGAGCACAGGACCCGGTCTGCCTCCACCGGGGGCACCATGGCGGAGGGGGTGATCACGTACCCGATGCCGAAGAGCGGGTAGTCCCCCGGATTGGTTTCGTCGAAGTAGTACTCGGGGTCGGTCATGAGTGACGCGGTGCGCAGCGTGTAGCCGACCTCGTCGACGTCCTTGCTCTCCAGGTACTTGAACACGGGCACGGCCCCGACGAGGAAGTCCTGGCCCCAGTTGGTCGGCAGCCCCGCGTACACGCGGCCCCGGGGGTGGTCGCGCACATAGGCGAGCAGCTCGTCGATGTGGCGGTCCTGCTGGGCGTCGGCCTGGGCCTGCAGCCCGATGTTGGTGGCGTTGTGCGCGTCGTAGGTGTCGAGCGAGCTCCAGGCCGGCGTCAGCACGACGACGAGCGCGACGATGCACAGCGCGGCGACGATGCCGCGCCCGGCCGGCTCCGAGACCCAGCCCCGCCGGTCCTGGGGGAAGAGGCGCAGGGCGGCGTCGAGCACGAGCCGGCCGAGGAAGACGATGCCGATCCCAGCCAGCAGGATGCCCGAGAGCTGTACGCCCATCTGGAAGCGCCGGATGAAGATGTCGCTGCTGCCCGGCAGGACGTCGTAGAGGGCCCCGAACGTGGTCCGCCCGAAGGTCATGAGTAGGGTCACCACCCAGATGCTCACGAGGGCGCGGCCCACCAGGTTGGAGCGCCAGCGCCAGATGCAGACCCCGATGCCGACGGCGACGAGCACGGTCACGACGGCCCAGCGCCCCTCGTCGTAGAGCTGGCCCGAGAACAGCCACGACAGCACCTGCCGGGCGCCGTACCCGTTCTCGAGCCCGGTGCCACCGAGCACCTGGTTGCGCGCCGCCCAGTGGGACTGGTCGAGCAGCGGGACGATGACCCAGGCCGAGGCCGCCACCGCGGCGATCCCGAGCACGACAGCGCGGCCGAGCCGCCGCCACAGGTCCGAGGGGACGATGAACGGCCACACCACGAGCGGCACGAACGCCAGGTACCCGGTCTCGTAGTGGAGAGCGACCGTCAGCATGATGAAGAGGACGGCGGGCAGCGCGGCGCGCAGTGACTTCAGGGCCCGGTACGTGAAGCCCCACGCCAGGGGCAGGGTCCACGACGCCCAGAGCTGGGTCCACACGCCGTAGCCGACCCACACGTAGGCCTTGGTCTCGTAGCCGATGCCGGCCGCCGAGGCCAAGAACGGCGAGACCGCGGCCGCCGCGGCCGCCGTCCAGCGGCTGAGGCCGAAGAGCCGGCCGCTCCAGTACACGGCGATCGGCCACAGCGCGAGCAGCAGGTACATCGACCAGCGGAACACGGTGTCGGGGTCGATGACCGTGCCGATCGTGCCCCCGATCATCGACGGCAGGCTCTGGTAGTGCAGGAACTGCGGCGACCCCAGCCCGAGGTAGGGGAACCAGCTCGTCAGCGGCAGGTGGCCCTGGCGGATCCGGCTCGCCGCGATGCGCACCATCTGCTGGTGCAGGGAGCTGTCGTCGAGGTACGGCACCGCACGGAGCTCGGGGCGCAGCTCCCACAGGCCCCACGCCACCGCCAGGGTCACGAGCGTCCACGGGCCGATCCACGCCCCGGGCGCGGCGCCCACCGGGGGCGAGCCAGGTGCGGGGGGTGCCTCCTCGACTGTGGTCACGGCGCACCATGATGCCGGGCAGCGTGGCTACACGGGCGTCTCCGTCAAATGTGGGCGCTCTGGTGCTTCCGTAGGCTAGAACCCCACCTTGGGGCTGTAGCTCAGTGGTCAGAGCAGAGGACTCATAATCCTTGGGTCGTGGGTTCGATCCCCACCAGCCCTACCGGGCGGCGTCCGAGAGTGGACGTCGAGTGTCGTCATTCCCGGGCCATCGGGCATGGCCGGTCGATGTGACCTTGTGCCCTGTTCCTGTGCCCTCGGAGCATCGTGACTGGGACGCGAGAGGTCCTCGCGTTGCCCGCACCGGTGGGCGGAGTGAGAACGCCGTGTGACATGGGCGGCGACGAGGTCGCGACAGTGCGCACACCCATCGCGGCCCGTCGCTAGTCGGTCGTCGTCACAGCCATGGTGACCGCCGGGGTCCTGCTGGGGTCGTGCTCGAACGGCGCCACGCCCCCCGGAGCCGAGGACCCGTCGAAAGCGAAGGTAGCTCCGCCGATCGCCGAGTCCTACCCGGCCAGTGTCGCCGTCTACGGTGACTCGGTCGCCCTGCAGGCCCGGCCCTACTTCAAGCTGCTCATGGCGGCCGCCGATCAGTCGAGCAGCACCTACTACTCGTCGTTCGTGGGCACGGCCATCTGCGACTGGCTTCCCAGGATGCGGCAGCTCGCCGCAACGACCCGCTTCGAAGCCGTCGTACTCGAGTTCAGCGGCAACGAGCTCACGCTCTGCATGGCGGGCATCGCTGACTACACCCCGGCGTACTACGCCAAGTACAGAGCCGACACGATGACGGCGATCTCCATCTGGGTCCCGACGGGCGCTCACGTCTTCTTGGTCGGCGCCCCCGTCACGCGCGCGCAACAGGCATCCGTTCGCAACTGGGATGCGCTCGACCGCCAATATGCGCAGATCGCGGCGGCCGACCCCGAACACGTGACCTATGTCGATGCCGGCGCGGCCGTCGAGGGGCCGGGTGGCACCTACACGCGGACCCTGCCCTGTTTCATCGGGGAGCCCTGCACCGGTCCGGTGGTCAAGGGTGTGCCGTCCAACGTGGTCCGCTCCGCTGACGGGGTGCACTTCTGCCCCGTGGCCGAGGTGGACGAATCGTGCCGTGTCTACTCCTCGGGAGCCTTCCGGTTCGCCGATGCCATGGTGCGCGCGCTCGCCACTCCCGTCGGGTTCCCCATGACTTCGCCTCGAGGCTAGGGGGTTCCTACGCGTCAGGCTCCCCGGCCACCCACGCGACAGCGCCGCCGGTGAGGTTCTCGGCCGTCCGCCCGGCCTCGCTGAGTGCCTGGGCCGCGGCGGCGGACCGGCCCCCCACGTGGCAGGCCACCACGATCGTGACGTCCTTGGGGATCTCGTCGAGCCGGTCGCCCAGCTGGCCGAGCGGGATGTTCACGCCGATCGGGTAGGCCCAGGCCTCCACCTCGTCCGGCTCGCGCACGTCCAGGAGGAACACGTCCTCGCCGCGGGCGATGCGCGCCTTGACCTCGTCGGGCTCCACTTCGGCGTAGGGCATGGACCCAGGTTAGGCCCGGGTCCGACCGTGCCCTTCGGCGGTGTGCACCGCCGGTACGCTGGAGCGATGGCCCTACCTCGGAAATTCCTGAACGAGGACGAGGAGCTGCTGGCTGAGCTGCGCCCGCATTGGATCTTCCTGTTCGGTCCGCTCTTCTCGTCCCTCGGGGTCTGGGCGGCGATCATCGTGCTGCTCGTCCTGTGGCACAACCCGCCCGGCTGGACGAACTACCCGTTCATCATCATCGCCCTCATCCCCGGCCTGTGGCTGCTCGGTCGTTACGTCCGCTGGCGCTCGTACGACGTCGCACTGACGTCCACCCGGATCCTGGTGCGCCAGGGCATCCTCGGCCGCGACACCGTGCAGCTTCGCCTGCAGCGCATCACCGAGGTGAACATCCGGCAGGCGCTCATCGAGCGGGTCCTCGGGACCGGCAGCCTCATCATTGACGTGCAGGGCGAGGACGACTCCATGACGCTCGAGTACATGCGCAAGCCGGCCATCGTGCAGCGCGTCATCAACTCGCAGATCAACGAGATCGTAGGCGGCGGGCAGCGCGAGCCCATCCCTCAGTACATGCTGCCCTTCGACGAGCGCCGTGCCGCGCGCCACGACCGGGTCGACGACACCGATCACGGCGACACCGGTCACGGCGACCGCGACCAGTACGACACACCCCCGCTCGGGGTGAGCACGCCGCCCTCGTCCACGCCCGCCTCCACCGCCGGCTCCGCGCCCGTCTCGGGCGGCCCGGGGGCCGCTGCGGGCGCCCCGGCGCCGGCCACCCCGCCCTTCGAGATACGGGACCGGCTCATTGAGCTCGACGACCTCCGCCGACGCGGCATCCTCTCCGAGGAGGAGTTCGCCGCCAAGAAGAGCGAGCTGCTGGACCGCATCTAGGGAGCGCGCCCTCTGTCATGGCGGGTGCAGACCTCGGCTGCCGTGGGAGAATCGCAGCATCCAGCGCGAGGAGGGAACGCATGCATGCTTGTGTGGTCGACGTCGAGATATACGACCCCGATGCCGCGAGGCAGGGACTGGAGCAGATCGTCCCCGCCGTGAAGCAGGCACCGGGATTCGTGGCCGGCTACTGGGTCCGCCTCGGTGAAGCGTCCGGCACCTCCATCGCCGTGTTCGAGACCGAGGATCAGGCCCGTGCCGCGGCACCGCCGGCGGACGGCGGCGCTCCCGGGGTGGCGATGACCAGGGTCGTGATCGGAGAGGTGCTCGCCAGCGCGTAGGTCGGCGCCGCGGGCCGGCCCCGCACGGCCGGACAATGCCGGCGCCGCCCTTGGAGGGGGCGCCGAGCCGCCGACTACCGTTGGGCGGGTGAGCCTCCCTCGATACCGCTGCGACGGTTGCGGCAACCTCACCCGCTTCGACGTCACCGTGTCGGAGACGACCAAGGCCTTCTACCACTACACGGTGGGCGGGGAGCTCGCGGTCGAGGACGAGGAGGTCCTCTCCCGTCACGTCGACGATGTGGTGTGCCGCTGGTGCGGCCATGGACGCAGCGTCGTCGAGATCACGGGCGAGGAGCAGGAAGCGCCGGGCGCGCCATCGAAGGCGTCATGACCGAGCCGCCGGCGGAGATCCTGAGCCGGCTCCGTCCCATCCCCACCACCGCCGGCCCTCCGACGACGCCGCCGCAGGACGTGGTCGGCTTCAGTCCCGACGGCGCCCTTTGCCGCATCGAGGTGGTGGAGGCCGCCGAGCCGGTGCTGCTCCTGTTCCTCTCGGCGGGCTGCCTCGGCTGCCGCGACCTGTGGGAGGGCCTGGCCGACCTGCACGCCGGTCTCGACGGTGCGGCCCGGCTGGCGGTCGTCACGCGGACCCACGGGCGCGAGGACCCCGCCGCCATCGCCGCGCTGACCGCCGGCGTCCCGCCCGCGCTCGGCATCTCCGTCGTGATGAGCTCGCCGGCCTACCGGCACTACAGGGTCGGGGGCCCGCCGTTCCTGGTGGTCGCCGCCGCCGACGCCGTGCTCACCGAGAGCGTGGCCTGGGGCCTGGACCAGACCCTGCGGATCGCCCTGGCTGCGCTCCGCGGGGCCTAGCGCGGTGGCCCGGGCCGCTGTCACACCCCTTGGTAATGCTTGGCCCGAACAGAGAGGGTCATCGTCATGCCGACTTCCAGGGACACCGTCAGCGAGCCCGAGGGCGGGCTCACCATCGACTGCGATTGCTGCTCGCTGCGCGACACCGCCGCCTGTGACGACTGCGTCGTCAGCTTCCTGCTCGGGAGGGAGCCCGAGGACGCCGTGGTCATCGACGCCGACGAGGCGCGTGCCATGCGGATGCTCGAGCGCGCCGGCCTGGTGCCCACACTGCGGTTCAGCACCCGGGCGGGGTAGCGGAGGCCGGGCGCCGTCCCGACCGGGCCGCGGGCGGTGTGACGCCCGGTGAAGCGCCACCTGCTCGTCACCAACGACTTCCCGCCCAAGGTGGGCGGCATCCAGAACTACCTCTGGGACCTGTGGCGCCGGCTCGATCCGGCGTCCTACGTCGTGCTGACCGCGTCGTCGCACGCCGCCGCCGCCGCCTTC
>Ga0116219_10003704_pt1 | contig 11901 bp, 9 predicted proteins | sample Sb_taG_4_FD_91019 | JGI IMG/M metagenome (GOLD analysis project Ga0116219, IMG submission 91019) | Peat soil microbial communities from Weissenstadt, Germany - Sb_50d_6_BS metaG | ecosystem: Environmental > Terrestrial > Soil > Wetlands > Peat | place: Germany: Weissenstadt | collected 2010-09-21
GATAGGCGTTGCAAAGCTGATCGCGCTGCTCGAGCGCGAGCGACTGCCCGTGCCGGCGCTGCTGCGCAACGCCGCGGGCAAGAGCTTCTATCGTGTCGAAAATGGCAAACGTCAGTTCCTCGGGATCGACGGCGCGTATCACGACATCACGCGGCCGCCCGGCGTCATCATGCTGGAGGACATCAAGCGCGTCGCGAAGCCGGTGCTGAAGAACGGCTCGGCTGCGGTGTGGGACATCGGCGATGGCGTGCTCTGCTTCGAATTCACGTCGAAGGCGAACTCGCTCGACGACAAGATCATCGAGCTTCTTGACAAGACGATCGATCTTGTGCAGCAGAAGTACAAGGCGCTTGTGATCTACAACGAGGGGCAGAACTTCTCGGTCGGCGCCAATCTCGGCGCTGCGCTGTTCGCCGCCAACATCGCCGCCTGGGGCGAGATTGAGAAGACGCTCGCCACGGGACAGCAGACCCTCAAGCGGCTGAAATACGCCCCCTTCCCCACTGTCGCGGCGCCCGCGGGCATGGCGCTCGGCGGCGGGTGCGAGATCGTTATGCACTGTTCCGCCGTACAGGCGAGCGCCGAGAGCTATATCGGCCTCGTGGAGACCGCATCGGCGGGTGTGGTGCCGGGCTGGGGCGGCTGCGGCGAGCTGCTGGCGCGCCTGCGCGCCGACAAGAAAATGCCGCGCGGTCCAATTCCGGCCGTCGCCAAGTTGCTCGAGACCGTCACCACCGCGACGGTGTCGAAGTCGGCGGCGGAGGCGAAGGAGATCGGGTTCCTGCGCGAAACTGACGGCGTCACGATGAACCGCTACCGGCTGCTGGCGGACGCCAAGGCACGCGCGCTCGCGATGGTGGCCGGTTACAAACCCCCAGCCCCGCCCGAATTCACCTGGATGCCCGGACGTTCGGGACAGGCGTTGGCGCGCGGTATGGTCCATGGCTTCCGCCAGCGCGGCCTCGCGCTGCCGCATGATGAGGTGGTCAACATGGCGCTGGCCGAGGTGGTGTCCGGCGGCGACGCCGACCTGACCGACACGCTGACGGAGCAGCAGATGCTCGATCTGGAGCGCGCGGCGTTCATGCGCCTGGTGAAGACGCCGGCCACGCTCGCGCGGATCGAGCACGTGCTGGAGACGGGGAGACCGTTGCGGAATTGAGCCGGCCGTGAGGGGCCAACCGGTCATCGCGAGCCGCCACTTGGCGGCGCGGTTAATCCAGGGCGACGTGAAGGGCGTCATGTCATGCTGCCCTGGATTGCCACGGACATCGGGTGCGCCGAGGTCCGTGGCAAGGACGACGGAGTGACGCACGCGGCGTGACCGCCACGAATGGGAGTGAAACCGCATGCAAACCTACAAGGCGCCGCTCCGCGACATGCGCTTCGTGCTGCACGAGCTGCACGGCGACACCAAAATCACTGACCTCCCCGGCTGCGCCGATTTTACGCCGGAGCTGATCGATAGCATCCTCGAGGAGGCCGGCAAGGTCGCCGAGGAGGTGCTGCTGCCGCTGAACGCGAGCGGCGACGAGGAAGGCTGCCAGTATGAGAACGGCGTGGTGCGCGCGCCGAAGGGGCTTAAGGACGCCTACCATACGTTCCGCGAGGGCGGCTGGACCGGGATCGCTTGCGATCCGCAGTACGGCGGCCAGGGACTGGCGCAGAGCGTCGCCATGCTGGTGTTCGAAATGTTCAACTCCGCGAACATGGCGTTCAGCATTTACGCGCTCCTCAACAACGGCGCCTACGAGGCAATCGAGGCCCACGGGAGCGATGAGCAGAAGAACCTCTATCTGCCCAAGCTGACCGACGGCGCCTGGACCGGCACGATGTGCCTGACCGAGCCGCATTGCGGCAGCGACCTCGGCATCCTGCGCAGCAAGGCGGTCCCGCAGGACGACGGCACGTATCGCATCAGCGGAACCAAGCTCTTCATCTCCGCCGGCGAGCACGACTTGGCGGAGAACATCGTCCACCTGGTGCTGGCGCGCCTGCCCGATGCGCCGCCAGGCGTGAAGGGCATCAGCATGTTCATCGTGCCGAAGTTCTTGCCAACGTCTGACGGCGGCGTGGGTCCGCGCAACGGTGTGGTCTGCGCCTCCATCGAGCACAAGATGGGCATCAAGGCGAACGCTACCGCGCAACTGGTGTTCGAAGACGCCAAAGGATGGATGATCGGCCGCCCGCATAAGGGCATGTCCGCCATGTTCACGATGATGAACGCGGCGCGCCTCGGCGTCGGCATGCAGGGCGTCGGCATCGGCGAGGTCGCCTATCAGAGCGCCGTCGCCTATGCGAAGGACCGCATCCAGGGACGTGCGCTCTCGGGCGCCAAGGATCCAAGCAAAGCGGCCGACCCGATCATCGTGCATCCCGACGTGCGGCGCATGCTTCTGACCATGCGCGCCTACAACGAAGGCTGCCGCGCGCTGGGCGCCTGGGTGTCACGGATGCTCGACATTGCCCACCGCTCGCCCGATCCCGAGCGGCGGCAGGAGGCCGAGGACTTCGTCGAGCTGATGACGCCGATAGTCAAGGCGCTGTTCACCGATCTCGCAATGGAGTCGGCGAACATGGCCGTGCAGGTCTATGGCGGCCACGGCTATGTCCGCGATCACGGCATGGAGCAGCTCGTCCGCGACTGTCGCGTCTTGCCGATCTACGAGGGCGCCAACGGCATCCAGGCGCTCGATCTTGTGGGGCGCAAGCTGCCCGCCCATGCCGGGCGTTCGCTGCGCCGTTTCTTCCACCCCGTCGCCGCGTTCATCGAGGAGAACCGGAACCATCCGGTGCTTGGGAAGATGGTGGAGGGGTACGAGAAGGCGTTCGGCGCCTTGCAGCTTGCGACCGCGCACATCGCGACGAAGGGGTTGAGCGATCCCGAGGAGGCGGGTGCAGCCGCGAGCGAATACCTCCGCCTGTTCGGGCTGGTGGCGCTCGGCTACGTCTGGGCGCGCTCGGCCAAGCTCGCGCTGGAGAAGACTGCCGGAAGCGAGGCCGGGTTCTATCAGGCCAAGCTGCAGACCGCGCGGTTCTACCTCGAGCGCATCCTGCCGCAGGCGGGGTCGCTGTGGTTCGCGATCAAGTCCGGCAAGGACGCGATGATGAGCTTCAACGACGCGGCGTTTTAACGGGCGCGGCGGGGCGGGATGAAGGGGCGTGCGGCGCCGATCTTGACGGCGCCGCTGTGGCGCACGGACCGTTGATCATCCCCGTCACCTATGGACGGCCCCCGTTGTGCAAGGGGGTATTTCTTCGGCGACTGGTCGGGAGCAGCCATGTATTCGGCCTGTCGAGCGCGGTTCCCTGACCGCTGGCCACGATGGATGTCGCGGATCGGGCTCCACGCGGATCGGGCTCCAATGGTAGGAAACGAGTCCAATGCCCGAGGCGAATGAACTGCCCCCCCGCGAGTCGATGGAATATGACGTCGTCATCGTCGGTGCCGGTCCCGCGGGACTGGCGGCGGCGATACGCCTCAAACAGCGGGAGGCGAACCGGTCGGTCGTCCTCGTCGAAAAGGGCTCGGCTGTCGGGGCGCATATCCTCTCGGGCGCCGTCATCGACCCGATCGGCCTCGACCGTCTCATTCCCGATTGGCGCGCCGATCCGGAATGCCCGCTCAAGACGCAAGTGAGCGAAGACCGCTTCTATTATCTTTCCGAGAGGCGCTCCGTGCGCCTGCCGAACTGGCCGATGCCGCGCCTCATGGACAACCAAGGCAATTTCGTTGGCTCGCTCGGGGCGCTCGCCCGCTGGCTCGCCGCCCGGGCGGAAGCCCTCGGCGTCGAAATCTATCCCGGCTTCGCGGCGACCGAGCTCCTCTACGGCGAGAAGGGCGAGGTCGTCGGCGTCGCGACCGGCGACATGGGGATCGGCCGGGACGGCAAGCCGAAGCCGAGCTTCACCCGCGGCATGGAGCTGAAGGGGAAATACGTCCTGCTCGCGGAGGGCGCGCACGGCTCGCTGGCGAAGGCGGCGATCGCCCGTTTCAAGCTCGAGGAGGTGAGCTCGCCGCAGAAATCTGGCATCGGCCTCAAGGAGCTGTGGCAGATTCGGGCCGAGAAATTCTCGCCCGGCCTCGTCCAGCACACCTTCGGCTGGCCGCTTACAAGCGGGGCGACCGGCGGATCCTTCCTCTATCATTACGACGACCGGCTGGTTTCGGTCGGATTCGTCGTCCATCTCAGCTACGACAATCCCTATCTCTCGCCGTTCGACGAGTTCCAGCGGTTCAAGACCCATCCGCTGATTCGCGATCTCCTGACCGGCGGCAAGCGGCTCGCCTACGGTGCGCGCGCGCTCGCCTCCGGCGGCTGGTATTCCGTGCCGAGACTGGTTTTTCCCGGCGGGGCGCTGATCGGCTGCGCGGCGGGGTTCGTCAACTTCGCCCGCATCAAGGGCGCGCATAACGCCATCCTGTCCGGAATGCTCGCGGCCGAGGCGGTCGAGGACGCGCTGGCCGGCGGCCGCGCCAACGACGAGCTCATCGCTTACGAGAACGCGTGGCGCGCCTCCGACATCGGCCGCGACCTCTACAAAGTGCGGAACGTGAAAGCGCTCTGGTCGCGGTTCGGCCTTGCGCTCGGCGTCAGCCTCGGCGGATTCGACATGTGGACCCACGAGCTGTTCGGCGGATCGCCGTTCGGCGCGCTCAAGCTGACCAAGCCGGACAGCGCGAGCCTGAAGCCGATCGCCAAGGCTAGGCCGATCGCCTATCCGAAGCCGGACGGGGTCCTGACTTTCGACAAACTCTCGTCGGTCTTCCTGTCGAGCACCAACCACGAGGAGGATCAGCCGGTCCATTTGCGGCTCATCGACCCGGCCATCCCGATCAAGGAAAATCTGCCGCGCTATGGCGAGCCGGCTCGGCTCTATTGCCCTGCCGGCGTTTATGAGGTGATCTACGGCGATGAAAAAAACCATGCGGATCCGCGCTTCGTCATCAACGCGACGAATTGCGTTCACTGCAAGACTTGCGACATTAAGGATCCGGCGCAGAACATCGTCTGGACTCCGCCGGAAGGCGGGGGAGGGCCCAACTATCGCGACATGTAAGCGAAACGGCGCGTCCGGCGCAGGCCGAACAACAAGCATCACGGGAAACGTGCCCACGATTCTGTCGGGATCCAGACGACGCGTGGACGGCCAGCCACGAGCCGCGCCGTGCATCCGCTCCGTGATTCCGTGGGTCTCAGGCACGGCGAACGAAAGGCGCTCCGCATGACCGGTGACACCGCCACGCGGGCTTCGAGCGCGCATGTCTATCCGCTGACCATCCGTGAGCTGTTGCTGACGGGGGTCCGACGCGCGCCCGACCAGCAAATCGTCTACGCAGACAAGCGGCGTCTTACCTATCGCGAGTTCGAGGAACGGATCGGCCGGCTGGGGTCCGCGCTCGCCGCCCTTGGTGTGCGTCATGGTCATACGGTCGCCGTGATGGACTGGGACACCAACCGCTATCTCGAATGCTTTTTCGCGGTGCCGATGATGGGAGCGGTGTTGCACACGGTGAACGTGCGGCTGTCGCCTGAACAGCTGCTCTACACGATCAACCATGCGCCCGATGACATGATCCTGGTCAACGGCGAGTTCCTCCCGATGCTCGAGGATATCTGGGAGCGGGTGGTGCCGGGCAAGAAGCTCGTCCTGATGTCGGACAGCGGCGGCGACGTAACAACCTCGCTGCCGGTCGAGGCAGAGTACGAGGCGCTTCTCGCCGCTGCGGACCCCGACTACAAGTTTCCTGCACTCGACGAGGACACGCGCGCGACGACCTTCTACACGACCGGCACGACGGGGCTGCCCAAGGGCGTCTTCTTCAGCCACCGCCAGCTCGTCCTGCACACCTTCGCTGCCGCCAACGCGCTCAGCGGAACCGGCCACGGTTGCTTCAACGAAGACGACGTCTACATGCCGATCACGCCCATGTTCCACGTGCATGCATGGGGCGTACCGTACATCGCGACCATGCGCGGCGTGAAGCAAATCTATCCAGGCCGCTACCTGCCCGACACGCTCGCCCGACTAATCGAGCGCGAGAAGGTGACTTTCTCGCACTGTGTGTCGACGCTTTTCGAGATGGTGATGGCGGGCGCGAGGCGTTGCGCCGTCGACCTGAAGGGGTGGAAGGTTATCATCGGCGGCGGTCCTTTGCCGCATTCCCTCGCTGCGCAGGGCCTGGAGGCAGGGATCGACGTCTTTGGCGGATACGGCTTGTCCGAGACGTGCCCGATACTGACGATCTCGCGGCTCCGCCCGGAGATGCTGACATGGGACCGGGACCGTCAGGTGGACGTTCGCTGCCGGGCAGGCCGGCCGATCGACCTGGTGCAAATCCGCGTTGTGGACGAGGCAATGAACGACGTGCCATGCGATAGCCGCTCCGCCGGCGAGATCGTTGTGCGCGCCCCGTGGCTGACGCAGGGCTATCTGCACGATCAGGCCGCTTCAAACAAGCTGTGGGAGGGCGGATGGCTGCACACCGGCGACATCGGCATGCTCACCCCGGACGGTTATCTCAGGATCACCGACCGGTTGAAGGATGTGATCAAAACCGGTGGCGAGTGGGTGTCCTCGCTCGACCTCGAAGACATGCTGCAGCAGATGCCGCAGGTCGCCGAGGCGGCTGTGATCGGGGTTCCCGACCCGAAATGGTCGGAACGACCGCTGGCCATCGTCGTGCTGCGGGGGGACGACACCGTCGAACTCGACCAGGTGCGCGCACACCTGATGGGCTTCGTCTCGCGCGGGGAGCTGTCGAAATATGGCGTGCCGGACCGGGTGGTCGTCGTCGACGAGATCCCCAGGACCAGCGTCGGCAAGATCGACAAGAAGGTACTGCGACAGCGATACCCCGCCTGACGGGATCGCCGCCCTGAGGCGGAAGGAGACGCGATCGTTGAAGATTGAGGCCGGCGACATTGGCGGACACAAGATCCGCTACGCCGTCGCGCCCAGCACACCCAGCCGAACCGCGCGCCGCGGAGACTTGTGCTGGGCCGCATTGGAGGCAATTTTATGAAGATCCTTGTGTCTGTGAAGCGGGTGGTCGACTACAACGTCAAGATTAGCGTCAAGGCGGACGGGTCGGGCGTGGAGCTCGCCAATGTGAAGATGTCGATGAATCCTTTCGACGAGTCCGCAGTCGAGGAGGCGCTTCGGCAGAAGGAAGCGGGCAAGGCGACCGAGGTCGTGGTCGTGTCGGTCGGGCCGGCGCAGGCGAGCGAAACCATTCGTACGGCGCTCGCCATGGGCGCCGACCGCGGTATTCTGGTCAAGACCGACTCGCTCGTCGAACCGCTGGCGGTCGCGAAAATCCTCAAGGGCGTGGTCGCGGCGGAGCAGCCCGGCCTTGTCATCATGGGCAAGCAGGCAATCGACGACGACTGCAACCAGACCGGCCAGATGCTGGCGGCGCTGACCGGCTACGGACAGGGCGCCTTCGCCTCCAAGGTCGTGATCGGGGATGGCTCCGTCGAAGTCACCCGCGAGGTCGACGGCGGCTTGCAGACGGTGTCGCTTAAGCTTCCGGCGATCGTCACCGCTGACCTTCGTCTCAACGAGCCGCGCTACGCCTCATTGCCCAACATCATGAAGGCGAAGAAGAAGCCGATCGCCGAGACGATGCCCGCAGACTACGGCGTCGACGTCGCACCACGCCTCAAGGTCCTGAAGACCGCCGAGCCGGGCGGCCGCAAGGCGGGCGTGAAGGTGAAGTCGGTGGCGGAACTCGTGCAGAAGCTTCATGACGAAGCGGGAGTGATCTGACCATGGCGATACTTCTTGTCGCGGAAGTCGCCAATGGCGCGTTGAGCGATTTGACAGTGCGGACATTGACAGCGGCGGCGGAGATCGGCCAGCCGGTGGACATTTCGTGGCCGGGCAGGGCGTGGGCGCGGCCGGCGAGGCTGCGGCCAAACTTTCCGGCGTAGCCAAGGTGAAGGTGGCTGATGACGCGACTTACCCACCGCCTCGCCGAGCCGTTGGCGGCGCTTATTGTTTCCCTCGCTCGGCGTTCGAGGCGGACCCACTTATGGACGATCCTCCGCGGGAGCCGCAGCTTGCGCGTGATCGCGGCAACGGTCTCACTGGCCTCATATACGGCCCGAACCTTGGCAAACGCCGCCGGCGGAAAGGGACGTCCCGATACGTGCGTCAGCTCTCTCGGCTCGCCTTGTACGCCGGCTTTGCCAGCTGGCGGCGGGCCACCGCTGTCAAGAAGGCGACCAGGATTGGCGCGGCAGCCGTGGATGGACGCTCGAGCCCGCTCAGTTGGCGCTCAATGGCAGCTCGCAAGTTCTGCACCAGGTGGGAAGCGGTTGGCGATTTGCTTCGCTTGTGGAGCACCCTGACGCGATGCGTCGGCATAGAGCCCATCACGATCACGGGCGATCAGCTCGATGCTGGGTCGCTCGGCCAGCCACGCCGCGATGCTGGCAGCCGAGCGATCGGGCAGGACGTCGATCACGTCCGACGCTCGAGGTCGACCGCAATCGTGGCGAAGCGAAGACCCTTCCTTGATGCCATTCGTCGAATCCCACCGGCCGAGGAGCGGAAAGGTCGGACAGACGCTGGCGCCGTATGAGATGCCGCAGGATGGTAGTTCTGCTGCCTGCGAAGCCCACCCGAGCGGCCAGTTTTTTGCCCGGCCGCCGTCCAACGCTGTGACCCAGCAGGCGCAAAATGCCGGCCGCACGTCGTGTCTGTCGCGCACGAGGATCCACCATGCCAGGCGGTCGCTCGGTGAAGATGGACTGCCCGCAGCCAGCGTTCCGACATTGCCCTCGACAAACCGTGAGCGTGATCCGCAATGGTCTGCCCTGGATGGGCAGATCCCAGAACCGCCGCTGTGCGGAGCTGTGCCGGGCCGGCGAGACGACGTAAGATCGCAGGCATGCCGCCGCGGCGCCGATCTTTTCCGTCCAGACGGCCCAGACGTTATCAATCAGCATCGCCGAGTTAAGTCGGACATTCGAAACCGGTAGGGTGAGCGAGTTCTGTTGCATGCCCACAGAGTAGTGCTGAACGGAACGGACCTACCGTGCCCACGCGCCCGGTCACCAAAAGTGTGCCAGACCCCAATTAAGTGCGGCGCGACACCATGACGGCTACCGCGCCCCCAAGTCATCTGGCTGCAGGCGCCGTGATTGATTGCGCGCTGAACGCAATCGGTGCAGTGTTCAACTCACCGGCCGTTGGAGGTTGATGTGATCCGCGTAGACAGAATTCTGCCTGCTGGGCGCAAGCGACTTATCACTATCCGAGACGAAGCTCCACTCATGGACGCGGCCAAGCTTCTGCGAGAACCTGACGCCGATCTCGTGGTCGTGTGCAATGCCGATGAACGAATGGTCGGCGTCATCAGCAAAACGGATGTTGTCCGCCAAATCAGCCAGTGGCGAGAAAGTGAATACGCGACAGCTGCATCGACCGTCATGACCAGGACCGTCGTGTCCTTCCGTCCCGACGACTCGTTGCATGATGTCTGGACGACGATGAAACACCGGAGGCTGAAGAACGTACCCATCTTGGATCAAGACTCTCGGCCAATCGGCGTGGTCAACGCACGGGATGTGCTCGAAGCTCTTCTCGAAGAGGTCGAGCATGAGGAGATGCTCTTGCGAGATTATGTGATGAGCATTGGTCACCCACGAATTTGATAAGCAGAGGGGGCTTAGTGGCTTCACTGTCATCTCCGAAGGGGGGCCGATCAGCTCTGGGCGAGTAACGCAGGGCCGTGCCAGATTGCGCCAGCGGCTAATCCGCCGATATATGCCCAGCCGAACACGCGGTTGTGCTGAAGACAGGCGCGGTGATACCAAAGCGGCCAACCAACGTAGCCGTCCGGCGGCGCCACGGGACGCGGTCGGCTTATGATCTTTACGGCGTGGACAGCGCGGGGGAGGGCGATGACGCTCGCCGCCGCAAACGGTGTGAGCCGTCCGAGACTGATCAGGATGGCGATGATGCAGTAGATCGCGGCGATCGCGGCAATGTTCAACGCGCGCGCGGCAGATTCCCCGATCAACACCGGCAGGGTGCGGATCCCTCTGCCAGAATCGAAATACATCTGATCAGTGTGTTTACCGGTCAGGATGGTCATGACGCCCAATCCATAGGGAAGCGAGGCCAGCATCGCATTGGCCGACAGCTGACCGGTAATCATAGCGAAACCGCCGCCGATCATCAGCGGTCCCCAGACGAGCAGAACGGCGAGTTCGCCTAGGCCGATGCTTTTCAGCGGAGTCGGAGCGGCGTCATACAGAAACAAGAGTGAGACGCCGGCCACGGCGAATGCGGCCGCCATCCAGCCCCGCTCGAGGACGAAGTATGTTGTAATGCCGAGGCCGATGACAGCCAGCAGCGAAAGCCCCGTGAGCAGCGTACCACTATCCAGTATGCCGCTCGAGAACGGGTGGACGGTGTAGCGCATCCGCGGCGAGTCTGGAGTGTCGTGACCGCGCGTGAACCCGAAGTAATCGTTGCTGAGGTTGCTGATCATATGCGCGACCACAAATCCGGCAAGCACTGCGATAAATTTGCCCCATTCGAAAAGGCCGACGCCGGCGGCCAAGAGACCGGCGATGAAGGCGGCCTGGGCGGAAATGACGAGGATGACGCTGCGTGCGGCATAGAGAAATAGCGACACACCGTCCAGCCTCGAAATCTCTTGGACATCGGGCTTGTAGAAGCCAGTAAGCGCTCCCCACCACAGGCTGGGCTTTATGTTCATGCCTCACTACTTCCCGCAGGATATACGATTCAGCGGCTCAGCACGGCCCCCGTACACAGACTTCGATGATGCCATAGCTGTCGATGACCACGCATGCCAGGCCCGCGGCGCCAGGGGAGACACGAGACGATGCCGCACATCAGGTGGCAAACCAGATAAAGCGCGACGCCGCAAAATGGTAACGCAGAAGCGACGCTATGCGCAAAGGCCCGTGCGCTGCCTGGCGGCCTCTTCGACTTCGTTCACTTCGTCTCGGCGCTCGGCGTCGCCGGAGGATGCACGATATTGGTATGGCAATCGACGCGGGTGGCGAGACCCTGGCGCAGCAAGGCGTGGGCCTGACGCCCTTCGTCGCTCGTCGGCGTAATTGCGTTCGCGTCATGACAGCTGCCGCAGGTGATGCCGTCCTGGTCGTGCATCTGGGCGCGAACTTCCGGCTCGAGCTCGATCCGGAGCGCCTCCCAGGCTTTGGGATCGCTGAAATTATGTGTCAATTCGACGAACGCGTCCTTCGCGCCGAGGTGACATTGGTGTAAGTGTCGATGAACCAGTTGGTCGTTGGGATGTGGCAGTCGCCGCAGCACGGCCGCACGCCTTCGTTGTTGCTGCGATGCGCCGAGTGTTGGAAATAAGGATTATCGGCTTGAACAGCCATCGTGTGGCGGGAAGTGCAAAAGGCGTCGGTCGAGGTGTAGCGGTTGACCGCGACGCTGGCAATGACGTCTTTGCACTGCCGAAACTGCAGCATTCGGTCGAGTTAAAGATTCAATTCCGTGAACCTGTCATCGTGGATTTTGGCGGCAAGGCCGCGAACTCTTAGCCTTTCAACGGCGCCCGTCGTCGTTGGCGCAGCCCTCGCTTGGGCGGGGGAAGGAGAGCTTCCGTGGCCAACGGTCGTCGCGGCGCTCATCGGCAGCATTTTCATCCAACTCGGCGCCAACCTGCACAACGATGCGGCGGATTCCAAACGAGGAGGCGATGGGCCGGATCGAGTCGGGCCGCCGAGGGCGACCGCTTCCGGCTTGCTCGACGGCGCCGCGGTCAATAGCGGCGCATACGCGTGTTTTGCTGTGGCGGCGCTCATGGGCGCCTATCTGATCTGGGTCGGCGGCTGGCCGATTTTCCTGCTCGGGGTTGCGTCCATCCTGTCCGGATGGGCCTAC
>Ga0116219_10003709_pt1 | contig 11890 bp, 6 predicted proteins | sample Sb_taG_4_FD_91019 | JGI IMG/M metagenome (GOLD analysis project Ga0116219, IMG submission 91019) | Peat soil microbial communities from Weissenstadt, Germany - Sb_50d_6_BS metaG | ecosystem: Environmental > Terrestrial > Soil > Wetlands > Peat | place: Germany: Weissenstadt | collected 2010-09-21
GCTTGCCCGCAGACGGATGGGCCAGACGCGATGCGAGATCGAATGCCGCTTCCGAGACGCCAAGCTGAACCTCGATTTCGGGTTCTCTACCAGAAGCACGGAGGTGACCATCACGAAGCAACCCTCTTCGTGGGTCGACAAGCCTCCGGTCTTCCTGCCGACGCGCGAGTTGTTGACTATCTACCCGGGCTTCGTCGCGGTGTACGAAAGCCATTACCTGGATTTCGAGGAAACCTGGCGCGACACGTGTTTGCTTCTGGGCGCCCCTCCCTTGCGAGGCGCCAGGGAGGCACGGGTCAAGGAGGTCTTGCAGCCTCTAGAAAAGGCGATCGAGGGGAGAGTCGAGCTAGATAAGAACGGCCGTTTTTATCTGACCACGGCGGAAGGGCGCATGGAAATGCCCCTGGTTGCGGAGGGATGGCGCAAACTCGCCATGATTGCCCAATTGATCGCGACCGGGTCGTTGCTGGATAAGGGCTGCCTCTTCTGGGATGAGCCGGAAACAAACCTTAACCCGAAGCTCATCCGGGAGGTCGCCCGCGTAATCCTACACCTCTGTCAATCGGGGATACAGGTCTTCGTCGCGACCCACAGCCTGTTTCTGATGCGTGAGTTTGACATCCTGCTCAAGTCCGACTCGTTCCAGAGCCTGAAGGCGCGCTTCATCGGCCTGCAGCGCGGCGACGAAGGCGTCAAGGTCGAGCAGGGCGACACCATCGACGGCCTCGGAGCGATCACCTCGCTCGACGAGGAGCTGCGCCAGTCCGACCGCTACATGGAAACGGGGGTCTGAGACGATGCAGTCTGTCACCGAGGGCCAATTGACCTTCAGCTTTCCTAATGGTCTCAATACTGCCAAGCTGGACAATTGGAGTTTCTATCGCAATCAGTTTCAGAAACTCGGAGCGACTCTTCGAGTGCCATGCGGCCACTGTGGCGCCGAGCTCAGATGCAAACAATGTGAATCGGCGAAGACATTGGGGATCAAGTCAGTCGACTTCCTGGTCGTGGACACGAAGGGAACTTGTTGGTTGGTGGAGGTGAAGGACTACCGAAGCGCCAGACGAACCAAGACTGTCGATCTCGCGGACGAGATCGCTCTCAAGGTCCGGGACAGCCTGGCGCTCCTCGCGACTGCTTCGAGAAACGCGAGCGACACCGAGGAGAGAGACCTCGCGAGGGCGGCTCTCGAGACGCGGCAGATCCGCATCGTTCTTCACTTGGAGCAACCGTCCAATCCGTCCAAGCTGTTCCCCCGGGCCATCGACCCCGCAGACGTTCTCCAGCGATTGAAGCAGCTCGTGAGATCCGTCGACCCCCATCCTCAGGTGTCAGAGATCGCTCGCCCCGGCTCGCTCCCATGGTCTGTGTCGTAAGGCCCCTGACCGATGAACCGCAACAAGATCAAAGCCTACGCTCCGCAAGCTCGCCGGGACTTCATCCGTGCGGTAACCGACCGTGCCGCCTTGTATGGGCTCACGAAGGAGAAGATCCAGCCGGTCGTCGAGCAGGGTGACGTGGCGTTGATCGCCGGCAGACCGTATCCCCGTTCCGTGGCGGCGCTGCGGAAGCGGCTGAAGGAGCGGGTCGCTCACGAGGGCTTCGATCACGTCATGGAGGCGATGGCTTACACATGGTTCAACCGCCTGGTCGCCATCCGCTACATGGAGTTGCACGGGTATCTCGACCACGGCTTCCGTGTCTTGAGCCATCCCGAAGGACGGAACACGCCCCAGATCTTGGATCACGCCGAGGAGGTCGATCTGCCGGGGCTGAAGCGGGAGACGGTCATCGACCTCAAGCTGGCGGGGAACCGGGAAGCCGAGCTTTACCGCAAGCTCCTGATCGCCCAGTGCAACGCCCTGCACGACGCCATGCCGTTCCTCTTCGAGCGGATCGATGACGAGACCGAACTGCTCCTACCCGATAACCTGCTCCAGACCGACTCGATCGTCCGCACGCTCGTGGCGGGGATTGACGAGGAGAATTGGCAGGAGGTCGAGATTATCGGCTGGCTCTACGAGGCGTACATCTCTGAACGATACGAGGCGGTCATTGGCTCCGTCGTGGCGAGTGCCGACATCCCGGCTGCCACCCAGCGGTTCACGCCGAAGTGGATCGTCCGCTACCTCGTGCAGAACACGCTGGGACGGCTCTGGCTGGCGACCTATCCGCAGTCGCCGCTCAAGGGGCAGATGAAATACTACATCGAGCCCGCAGAGCAGACGCCCGAGGTCCAGGAGCAGCTACGAGCGATCACGCCGACGAACCTGAACCCTGAAGAGATCACTTTCCTCGACCCTGCCTGCGGTTCGGCTCACATCCTCGTCGAAGCCTACGAGGTGTTCAAGGCGATCTACCAGGAGCGGGGCTACCGAGCCAGAGATATTCCCCGTCTGATCCTCAGCAAGAACCTGTTTGGTCTGGAGATTGACGACCGTGCGGCTCAGCTTGCGGCTTTCGCCCTGATGATGAAGGCACGGGCTGATGACCGCCGCCTCTTCGATCAAAAGGTCCAGCCGCACGTCCGGGCGCTGATCCAAACTGACGATATGGATGCCGAAGACATAGCGGCAGCCTTGAATGTTCAGGCATCGAAGGAGACACCGCCTCCAGGAGCGCTCTTCGAGACCGAGGACAACCTCTTCACCCGTGCGGCGTCGGCGGCGTCCGCTTCGCAGGTCGTCTCACTCAATGACGTTAAGGCTATCGTTAATCTATTCGAGCATGCCAAGACGTTCGGCTCTCTCATTCAGGTGACAAAGGGACTGGGGTCTCGGTTGCCGCAGATCGAGGAAAGATGCCGGGAGGTCGCCGGTCTGACTAGCGAGATCGCCAGCAGGACGGCGGCGACGTTCCAACCGGTGGTAGAACAGGCTCGGATGCTATCCGATCGGTACGACTGCGTGGTAGCAAATCCGCCCTACATGGGCAGCAAGTACTGCACCAGTCGACTCAAAGAGTTTATCAGCAATTCCTATAACGCTGCGAAAGCCGATCTTTGTACCTGCTTCGTTGAACGTGGCAACCTCTTTACAAAACCAAACGGCATGATGGGACAGATCACGATGCAATCGTGGATGTTCCTGGCCAGCTTTGAGGGCTTTAGACAACGCCTACTTACACGCTATTCCGTCTTAACGATGCTCCATTTGGGACCGCATGTTTTCCCCTCCATAGGTGGTGAAATAGTCCAGACCGCTGCATTCGTCTGCACTGGGCGTTCCCAAGGCTTTCTCTCTACATTTTTCCGATTAACGCAAGGAGACACTAATACAAAACATGCGTTGTTTATTAATCGTAGTAACTGTTTTCCAGGCGTCGCCCAAGACGAACTCTGTGCCATACCTGGCAGCCCTCTGGCTTACTGGGTATCGAGTGGTATCCGTAGGAGTTTTGCGGCATTCCCACCTCTTTCAAGCATTGGTGTGACTCGAAAGGGAATGGTGACTGCTGATAACGCTAGAAATGTCCGCTATTGGTTCGAGGTTGGACTCTCGTCGATCCGTTTTGGGGCACTTAGCAGGGAAGAAGGGCTTCGGTCGGGATGCAGGTGGTTCCCCTACAATAAAGGAGGAAAATATCGACGTTGGTATGGGAATATTGAGCATGTGGTTAATTGGAAGAATGATGGCAGCGACTTACAGACTATTAGACATCCGACCGAGGATAGGGTGCTCGCAACGAATTTCAATCTGGACTTCATTTTCAGATCATCGCTCACTTGGTCGGATCTCGGCTCGAAGAACATCGCATTTCGTTATGTTCCCCCTGGATGTCTCTTCGACGCCTCTGGTCTTAGCGTTTTCTTTTCCCACGAAGAAGTCATGCTCGGTGCAGCGTGTATGCTTAATGCAAAACCAGTAACGTTGTTTGCCGACTTGCTCAACCCGACGATGCACTTGCAGGCTGGCGACTGTGGACGTATCCCGGTTCCTCTTGACCTAAACGCCCACACGCTTCGGGAAGTAGCCCAGACTGCTATTGGAGTTGCGAGGGAAGACTGGGACGACTTAGAAGTGTCATGGGACTTTCAGACTCATCCTTTGATTAAATCTGCTAGCGTGAACATCAAGAGCAGTTCTGACAAATCAGATTCGCTCAGACTCAAGCGGGTTGAGGCGATGAAGCAACTTGAAGAAGAGAACAACCGGCTGTTCATCGACGCCTTCGGTCTTCAAGACGAGCTTTCGCCCGAAATCCTTGACGAGCAGATCACCCTCAATCGACCCGACCGAGAGGACGACATCAAGCGGCTAATCTCCTATGCTATAGGCTGTACGATGGGGCGGTACAGCCTCGATAAGCCGGGACTCGTCTACGCCCACGGCGGCAACGTAGGCTTCGATCCTAGCCAGTACAAGACCTTCCCCGCCGACCCGCACGGCATCGTCCCGATCACTGAGACAGCCTGGTTCGCTGACGACGCCACCAGCCGCTTCGTCGAGTTCCTCGGCGAGGCTTGGCCCAAAGAGCACCTCGAAAAGAACCTCAAGTTCGTCGCTGACAGCCTCGGTCCAGCAAATGGAGAACAGCCCCGAGCCACGGTCCGTCGCTACTTCGCCACTGGCTTCTACAAGCACCACCTCCAGACCTACAAGCGGCGACCGATCTACTGGCTTTTCTCCAGCGGCAAGCAGCGGGCCTTCCAGTGCCTCGTCTACCTGCACCGCTACCACGAGGGCACGCTCTCCCGGATGCGGACGGAGTACGTCATCGCTCTTCAGGGCATGATCGCCTCCCGCATCGACCAACTCGCTGGCGACATTGCCGCCGCCACCTCCACGGCGCAGCGCAAGAAGCTCGAAAGGGAGCGTGAGACGCTTCTCAAGCAACAGGCTGAACTACACGCCTACGACGAGAAGCTCCGTCACTACGCCGACAAGAAGATCGCCCTCGACCTCGATGACGGCGTGAAGGTCAATTACGGCAAGTTCGGCGACCTGCTCGCCGAGGTCCGAGCGGTGACGGGATCAACGGAAGAATGAAACTCTTTGAATTTCGGCCGAGACTGCGATGAGAATTCGTCAACTTCACATCGATAACTTCAAGTCCTTGATCGATTTCGATCTCCCTTTGGCCAAGTTCACTTGTCTTATCGGCCTCAACGGTGTGGGCAAGTCCACCGTCCTTCAGTGCATCGATTTCCTGGCTCAACAGGTCCGGGGAAACATCAAGGAGTGGCTCAGAGAACGAACCTGGCAGTCGAGAGACTTGAATTCACGCCTTCGTACCAAGAGAAACATCGACTTCAAGGTGGAGATCGTCGATGACTCGGACCAGGCGTACGGCTCCTGGGAGGGCAGCTTCAACACGACCAAACTTTATTGCACCTCAGAGCATCTCTCGATCCGTGGAACGGGGCTTGCCGTCGAGGATGGAACGTACAGCATCCACCAGCCGCTCCCCAACTCGGGTGTACGTGTCGGAGGGCGACCCTTCGTCACTCAGGTGCCAGCCGAGAAGCAAATCGACTTCAGCTACGAGGGGTCCATCCTCTCCCAGCTCAAGGATACTGGACTGCCTGGCCCGATTGTCGAGTTCAAGCGATTCCTTCAAAACATTCGCTCACTCGACCTCCTCTCTCCTGAACAACTCCGCCAAAAAACCAGAGAGTCGAGCGGATCGCTCGGTCTCGGCGGCAAGAGGCTTTCCTCGTTCTTGCATGAGCTTGGTCCGGAGAGGCAAGCCAACCTCAGCGACCAGTTGAAGCGTGTGTACAAGCACCTAGACACTATGAATGTGAGGTCGCTGCGATCGGGCTGGAAGCTCCTGGAGATCCAGGAGAGATTCGGAGACAAAAAGCTGACGACGGAAGCCCGGCACATCAACGACGGCATGCTGCGACTCACTGCAATTCTCTCCGAACTAGGCTCGGATCATCGCTTTGTGCTCCTTGACGAGATTGAGAACGGCATCAATCCGGAACTCGTCGAGTTCGTGATCGACTTGCTCACGACGACGCCCAAGCAGGTCCTGGTGACGACGCACAGTCCGTTAATCTTGAACTACCTGGAGGATGAGGTTGCCCGGGCCGGGGTGATGTACTTGTACAAGACAGCCGATGGACACACGCAAGCAGTCCCGTTCTTTAACATTCCCTCCCTGGCGAAGAAATTGGAGGTCATGGGTCCGGGCGAAGCGTTCGTCGATACGAACCTCACGCTCCTCAGCGAAGAGATTAAACAGATGCCGGAGGGCCGCTGAGATGTATTTCCTGTTCAGTGGCGAAGGAGCCACGGATCTCGGATTCGGTCTGCCTGGCACGCTCATCGCAGAGGGCGACCAGTACCATCACGGGCCGATGACAGTGTTTGCTGATCGAATCATCGAGTCTCGCCACGGTTACTCGCCACTTGAGTCAGAGTGCTGCGGCTACGTCTCCGAACACGATGTCGCCGCTCGGGGCCACGAGTTGAAGTCGGCCAGGAAGATGCTCGCATTGCCGGGAGCGAAGGTGCCAAAGGAGACTCGCTACTTCTTCAACACCGCCCGACTCCTGGCGAGGTTCGCCCGAGACAAGGGGGCCGAACGGTATGATGATGTCGTTGCCGTACTCTTCCGTGACTCGGACGGTACGGCTTCAGCCGGGCGGGGCCTCTGGCCGGACAAGCGCAAATCCATGCTGGACGGCTTCGCCGAGGAGGACTTCTTGCGGGGCGTTCCCATGATCCCGAAGCCCAAGTCCGAGGCTTGGATCATCTGCGCCTTGAAGGCTGACCCTTATGCAGCCTGTGATCCGTTGGAGGACCGTTCCGGCAACGACCGCTCCCCCAACTCCCTCAAGGGGGAACTGGAGCGACTGCTCGGCGAGCCGGCGACCCGAGAACTCCTGCTCAGAAAGATCGAGGACGGCTCGATCGATTGCCATCGCATCACGATGCCCAGCTTCTTGTCATTCCGTGAGCGTCTCGAAGAAGTCATGTGAAGAACGAACACCTCAGAGGCCCTCGCCGAAAGCCGGTTCGATGGACTCAAATCGAATCAACGACATCCTCGAACGGATCTTCAACGAAGAGTCGGCCCGGATCGTCTTCTGGAACGACCCCGACCGTGAGTTCTTGGCGGTTCTCCCCTTCTTGTACCTGGAGGGTGTAAGCACGATCCGCCTTGACCAGGTTGGGGCTCTGGAAGCCAAGATCCGCATCGAGCATGACGAACCCTCGACCCGTTTCCTGCTCTACTCCCCCACCGAGGAGCCCGACTTTGACGACGACTGGCTGCTCGACATCCGCCTCTACGCTCGCAGCTTCCGGGCCGACCGAGCCTCTCTCTTGCTCGATGAACTGGGCCTGACACGACAGCATCTCCGACAGCACCTCTTCGACCGGCGAAAGTTCTGCGACAACAAGGATAGGCTGAAGAAGCTCCAGGCTTTCGTCGCCGCCGACGACACCGAGGCCGACCTCGACCGCAAGATGATCGCCGTGGTCGCGAAGGCGGACCAGCCTGAGTGGTTCACCATCTTCCGCACGCTCTTCCACGCCTACACCGAAACGGAGCCGGGCCAAGAGTTCGACCTCGACCTGCCGCCCCCCGCGTGGGAGCAGGTCGAGAAGTTCGACCTCGATGCCCCGTTCTGGCAGGCGGCGAAGACCCTCTTCGGCTACTCCGAAGAGATCCCCACCCTGCGGAACCTGCTCATCCGCATGTTCGTGACCGACTTCGCGCACCACCTCAAGGGCGAGGTACCGATCGCCTTTCAGAATCTCGTCCTCCCCACGTCCGGCCGCCGCAACGTGATCGTCTGCCTGGCCCAGTGGCGGGACAGTGCCAGCAAAGGGAGCAGTTACGACCGGCTCGTCGCCGACACCGCACGCCGTATCAAGTTGGAAGACCACCTCCAGAGCCGGGAACTCGACGCCCTGATCGACGTGATGACTTTCTTCGACGTGGAGAAGGCGATCGTCCGCAGTCTCCGGGATCGAGTGACCTCGACCGCCCAGACCATCAACGCCGACGAAGTCCGGGTAATCGCTTCCCGGAGGCAAGGCGGGCACTGGGCGAGCCCGACGAGCGTAGGCTGGTCCAAAATCCCCCGGAAAGCCCTTCACGCCGCCTACGACGCCCTGGTAGCCGCTGCCGATTTCTACGCGATCCGAAATTTGTACTCGGGCGGCTTCGTCTTCGAGTCGGCACGGGCCCTATACCAAGCCTACGAGAAGGAACTCTACCGCTTCGACCAGCTTTACCGGCTGGTCTGCGAGGCAGCCGACCAAGCTGAGGCGCAGGGCTGGGGGTTGCTGAAGCCGCTCCGTGAGGCGATTGAAGCCGTATACACCCACTGGTACCTTACGAAGCTCTCGTTGGCATGGGGGCAGTTCGTGGGTCCGCTCCTGGAGAAGTGGCAGATCGAGCGGGTGCCCAGCCAGGAGCGGTTCTACGAGAAATTCGTCCGACCCCGTTTGGAGGAGGCGGATCGGCGTCGGGTGTTCGTCGTCATCAGCGACGGGTTCCGCTACGAAGCCGCCCAGGAACTCGCACGTGAACTCAATGGCAAGTACCGCTTTCAGGCGGAGCTGAGCACGCAACTCGGCGTGTTGCCCTCGTACACCGCCCTCGGCATGGCGGCCCTGCTGCCCCACAGGACGCTTGGCTACAAGCCAGACGCCGGAGACGTGCTCGTGGACGGCATGGCGACCGCCAGCCTCCTCCAGCGAAACGAAGTCCTGGCACGTGAAGAGGGTCTGGCGATCAAGGCCGACGAGCTTCTCGCACTCAAGAAAGAGGAGGGGCGGGATCTCGTTAAGACCAAGCAGGTCGTCTACATCTACCACAACACGATCGACGCCACCGGCGACGAGGCGAAGACCGAAAAGGAGACCTTTCAGGCGGTGCGGCGTGCCATCGACGAGGTTGCCTCGATCGTTGGATACGTCATGAACAACTTGAACGGCACTTACATCCTGGTAACCGCCGACCACGGCTTCCTTTTCTCCGAATCGGCCCCTAGCGAGCCGGAGAAGAGCCACCTCGGTGAGAAGCCCGAGGGGGCGGTCATCCTCAACAAGCGGTACATCCTGGGGCGTCACCTGCCTCACCTGGAGGGCGTCTGGCACGGCACGACGGCGAAGACGGCCTCGGCGACCGGGGACATGGAGTTCCTGATCCCTCGGGGCGTGAACCGCTTCCACTTCGTTGGCGGCGCTCGCTACGTCCACGGCGGCACGATGCCCCAGGAGGTCGTGGTTCCCGTGATCACGGTCAAGCAGATCAAGGGCAAGGCTGCCGAGGAAACCAAGGTCAAGCCAGTCGTCGTTCACGTCCTCGGGGTCAACCACCGGATCACGACGAACCGCTATCGCTTCGAGTTCCTCCAGATGGAGCCAATCAGCGATCGGGTGAAGCCAGCAACCCTCAAGGTGGCCGTCTACGAGGGAGATGAACCCGTGACCAACATCGAGACCGTGAAGTTCGACAGCACGTCCGGCAACATGGACGAGCGGAAGAAGTCGGTCAGTTTAGTCCTGCGTGATCGGATGTATAATAAGTCCACGCCGTACCGTCTGGTCCTGCGGGACGCCGAAACCGGCATCGAGCAGCAGAGTGTGTCCGTCGTGATCGATCGGGCGTTCCACGATGATTTCTGAACCAACGACAAGTACAAACGGTCGCAGCCTGGACGATCTGCTCAATCAGCACTTCGCCGGGAGAGTGGTCCGCAAAGACCTGACCAAGCTGGTCAAGGAGGGGGCGAACGTCCCCGTCTATGTCCTGGAGTACCTCCTGGGCAATTACTGTGCGTCGAACGATGAGGAGGTCATCCGGGAGGGGCTGAAGACCGTCAAGCAAGTGCTTGCCGAGAATTATGTCCGCCCGGACGAGGCAGAGAAGGTCAAGTCGCTGATCCGGGAGCGCGGCAGCCTCAAGATCATCGACAAGGTGACCGTCTCGCTCAACGAGCGCCGTGACGTTTACGAGGCGCTGCTATCGAATTTGGGCGTTAAGGGCGTCGAGGTTGAGAGCGGGACCGTCAAGAGGTTCGAGAAGTTGCTCGTCGGCGGGATCTGGTGCATCATCACCCTCCAGTACTTCTTCGAGGAGAATCAGCAAGGTTCGCCGTTCGTCCTCCAGGACTTGAAGCCGATCCAGATGCCCAACATGGACATGGAAGAGTTGTTCCAGGGTCGTCGGGCTTTCACGGAGGACGAATGGATCGATGTGCTCCTCCGATCAACGGGAATGGAGCCGACCCAGTTCCCGCAGCGGGTCAAGTGGCACCTGCTCGCCCGGATGATCCCCTTGGTCGAGAACAACTACAACTGCTGTGAACTCGGACCTCGTGGGACCGGCAAGAGCCACATCTACAAGGAGATCAGCCCCAACAGCATCCTGATCTCCGGCGGACAAACGACGGTAGCGAACCTGTTCTACAACATGGCACGCCGGGTCGTGGGGCTGGTCGGGCTCTGGGACGTGGTGGCGTTCGACGAGGTGGCCGGAATCAGCTTCAAGGACAAGGATGGCGTCCAAATCATGAAGGATTACATGGCCTCGGGCTCATTCGCCCGTGGCCGGGACGCCATCAACGCCTACGCCTCGATGGTCTTCGTCGGAAACATCAACCAGCCGGTGGACACCCTGGTCAAGACGAGCCATCTCTTCTCCCCGTTCCCTGAGGCGATGATCGACTCGGCGTTCTTCGACCGCTTCCACGCCTACATCCCCGGCTGGGAAATCCCCAAGATGCGGCCTGAATTCTTCACGAACCAGTTCGGGCTGATCGTGGACTACCTGGCCGAGTACCTGCGGGAGATGCGGAAGCGGAACTTCGGCGATGCGATCAACAAGCACTTCAAGCTGGGCCGGGATCTCAATCAGCGGGACACGATTGCCGTCAAGCACACCGTCTCCGGCATGCTGAAGCTGCTGTACCCGAATGAGGAATACGACAAAGAAGCAGTCCGGCGTTGCCTGGAATATGCTCTGGAAGCCCGCCGCCGGGTTAAGGAGCAGCTCAAGAAGATCGGCGGGATGGAGTTCTACGACGTTCACTTCTCCTTCACCGACCAGGAGACCCTTGAGGAGAAGTTCATCAGCGTCCCCGAGCAAGGAGGCGGATCACTCATCCCCGATGGCCCGCTCACTCCGGGCGTGCTGCACACCGTCGCTACGGGCGGTGCCGGGCACCTTGGCCTGTACCGACTCGAGACACAGGTGAGTTATGGCAACGGCACGCTGAAGACATCAGGTCTCGGTTCCAATTCTGCGGCGAAGGAGGCGATAAAGGTCGGTTTCGATTACTTCAAGGCAAATGCCCACCAGGTCAGCGCCTCGATCAAGCCTGGGGACCACGATTACCACCTGCACATCGTCGAATTGCACAACACAGGGCCGACGAATGCCATGACCCTTGCGGCGTTCGTAGCCTTTTGCTCTGCAGTCTTCGGCAAGCCGCTCCAGCAACAGTTGGTCGTCCTGGGCAGCATGAGCCTGGGGGGAAGCGTCATCCCTGTCGAGAATTTGGCAGAGTCGTTGCAGGTCGCCTTCGATGCCGGGGCCAAGCGTCTGCTGCTACCGATGGCAAGTGTGAAGGACATTCCGACGATCCCCGGCGAGTTGTTCGCCAAGTTCCAGACTGGGTTCTACGCCGACCCCGTGGACGCAGTGTTCAAGGCGCTTGGGGTGCAATGAGGCATTAATTCCGGGAGAGGTCTGCGTGGAGCGTTTTCTTCGTTCGCCCATAAAGAGCACATTGGCAACTTCCAGCGGCCAGTTGAGCGGAACGAAAGCGGCTTGCTGCGGCAGTCGCCGGGCGACCTCATCAGCATATTCGCTGCTCTCATCGACGAAATACCACGCCATGACGATGGAGCAGTCCAGCACCAGCCCTTCCGGTGAGCGTGTGGCGATTCCTTTCTTCTTGCTCAAGGCCGTCCCTCCTCGATCA
>Ga0116219_10003720_pt1 | contig 11878 bp, 8 predicted proteins | sample Sb_taG_4_FD_91019 | JGI IMG/M metagenome (GOLD analysis project Ga0116219, IMG submission 91019) | Peat soil microbial communities from Weissenstadt, Germany - Sb_50d_6_BS metaG | ecosystem: Environmental > Terrestrial > Soil > Wetlands > Peat | place: Germany: Weissenstadt | collected 2010-09-21
GGTGACGCGCAGCCCCGTGGTGACGCTGTTCGAGCACCGGCCAACGGAAGTCGGTCTACCCGCCGAGAACCCGAACCTGACCGAACCGGGTCTGGTGCTGCGGGGGTTCGTCGAGCGCGTCGGCGATCGGACCCCGTTGGTGGCGGCCGACGGCACCAAGTACCTCGGCGAGGTCCTGACCGTTGAAGCGATCGAAGCCATGGCGCGCGCCGTCGGCTACGGGACGCCGGTCACCATCGCGATCCCGGCGTACTGGTCGGAGGCCCGGTCGACCGCGCTGCGCGAGGAGTTCTTCGCCCAGCCGGATCTCACCCGCAGCGGGGTCCCGCCGGTGTTGGTGTCAGACGCCACGGCGGCACTGACGGCGCTGCGCACCCAACAGGGGTTTCCCGGCGACGGCGTGGTGGCGCTGTGTGATTTCGGCGCCAGCGGCACCAGCATCACCCTCTTCGACGCGGGATCGAACTTTCGCGAGATCGGCCCGTCGGTGCGCGACGCCGACTTCTCCGGCGACGCGCTCGATCAGCTCGTCCTCACTCACGTGGCCGCCCCAACCATGACCACTGATACCGCGGCCACCGACCTTGCCGGCACCGCGCGAATCGGCTCGCAGGCGCGACTGCTGGTCGAATGCAGGCGCGCCAAAGAGCAACTCTCGACGGCCGAGGCGGCCACCGTATCGACCGCTCCGGGTGAGGATATCCGGTTGTTCCGCAACGAATTCGAGCAGCTCGTCGCCGAACCGCTGGACCGGTTCCTCGGCGCCTTGGACGAAGCGTTGCAGCGCAACGGGATTCCGAGAGCCGGCCTTGCCGCCTTGGCGACCGTCGGCGGCGGCGCCGGCATTCCGCTGCTCGGCGCGCGCCTCTCGGGGCACTTCGGTGTCCCGGTCCACACATCGCCGCAGCCCGCGTTCAGCGCGGCCATCGGCGCGGCGGTGCTAGGCGAACAGCGGGTGTCGGCCGGCACCCCCACCGCCGCGGCACCGGTCGTGGAAACTCCGACCGAACTGGTCGCCACCGCCCTGTCCGCCGACGCCGACCCCGTCGTCGCCTGGTCGGAAGACGACGACGCCGCCGACCCGGTGCCCTACACCGGGCCCGACATGGCCGGCCAGTACGCCGGGGAGGCGCCGGATTCGGGGGGATCTGGCGACGCGGACGACGACCGCTACCCCGCCGAACCGGGCGGGCTGCCCTGGTACAAGCGCACGGCGCTGGTGCTGAGCCTGGTCGGCGCGGGCGCGGCGGTGCTGGTGGCCGTGCTGCTGGCCCTGACCCTCGGCCACCAGAAGACCAGCCCGGTCAATACCACTCCGCCGAACCAACCCGCGCCCCCGCAAACCGTGACCGTGACCGGGCCGAACAACAGCCCCACCGTGACGGTGGTCCCGGCGCCGCCGCCGTCCACGCAGGCGCCCGAGACCTCGCCCGTCCCGCCGCCGACCACCACGACGAACCCGCCGACGACGACACCGACGACAACGGCGGCGCCGACCACTACGTCGCAGCAGACCACCACGTCGCAGCAGACCCGCGAGCGACCGGGGTTTCCGCGCTTCGAGCCGCCGTTCCGCCGTTAAGCCGACTGGACGGCGCACTGCGCGGAAGTTAGGGCAGCCTTTCTCGCATCGAGAGTGGCGGAGATGTAACTATTGAGCAGGGCTAATCAGCAAGTCAGCAGGCTGAAGAAACTACGCATTGGGGAATCTCTGTGACCACACAGATGCTCGTCAGACTGACAGTGGGCATGGGCATGACGCTGCTCGTGCTCGCGCTCGCCGCACGCCGGGTGCTCTTCCTTTTCAACCTGGTCAGGTCCGGGCAACCGGCACCCGGACACACCGACCACCCGGGCAGACGCATCTGGACGGAGATCACCGAGGTTCTCGGTCAGCGCCGCCTGCTGAAATGGTCGATTCCCGGCCTGGCGCACTTCTTCACGATGTGGGGCTTTTTCGTCCTGCTCACGGTGTACATCGAGGCCTACGGGTTGCTGTTCCAGGAGAACTTCCACATCCCCGTCATCGGCCGGTGGGACGCGCTGGGCTTCCTGCAGGACTTCTTCGCGACCGCCGTCTTCCTCGGCATCACGACCTTCGCCATCATTCGTCTGACGCGGAGCCCGCGTGAGATCGGCCGCTCGTCACGGTTCTACGGCTCGCACACGGGCGGCGCCTGGCTGGTCCTGTTCATGATCTTCAACGTCATCTGGACCTATGTCCTGGTTCGCGGTTCCGCGGTCAACAACGGCACCCTGCCCTACGGCAAGGGAGCGTTCCTGTCGCACCTCTTCGGCGCGATCCTTCGTCCGCTCGGCCAGCCCGCCAACGAAATCATCGAAACGGCTGCCCTGCTGCTGCACATCGCGGTGATGCTGGCGTTCCTGATCATCGTGCTGAACTCCAAGCACCTGCACATCTTCACGGCGCCGATCAACGTCATCTTCAAACGGCTGCCGGATGCGCTCGGCCCGCTGCAGCCGGTCGAATACGACGGCAAGCCGGTCGACTTCGAAAACCCGCCGGACGAAGCCCGATTCGGCCGCGGCAAGATCGAGGACTTCAGCTGGAAGGCCATGCTCGACTTCGCCACCTGTACCGAGTGCGGGCGCTGTCAGTCGCAATGCCCGGCCTGGAACACCGGAAAACCGCTGTCGCCCAAGCTCGTCATCATGGACCTGCGCGACCACTGGATGGCCAAGGCGCCATACATCCTGGGCGACAAGGAGACTCCCGCCGAGAACACCCCGGAGGGTGGCGTCGGCGAAGAACTGGCCGGCGAGAAGCACGCCGAGGCCCACCACGTCCCCGAGTCCGGTTTCGGCCGGGTCACGGGCTCCGGGCCGGAGCAGGCCACCCGCCCACTGGTGGGCACCGAAGTACAGGGCGGCGTGATCGACCCCGACGTGCTGTGGTCCTGCGTGACCTGCGGCGCCTGCGTCGAACAATGCCCGGTGGACATCGAGCACATCGACCACATCGTCGACATGCGCCGCTACCAGGTGATGATGGAGTCGGAGTTCCCCACCGAACTGTCGGTCCTGTTCAAGAACCTGGAGAACAAGGGCAACCCATGGGGGCAGAACGCCGCCGACCGGACCAACTGGATCGACGAGGTCGACTTCGACGTCCCCGTCTACGGCCAGGACGTCGACAGCTTCGACGGCTACGAATACCTGTTCTGGGTGGGCTGCGCCGGCGCCTACGAAGACAAGGCGAAGAAGACCACCAAAGCCGTCGCCGAACTGCTCGCGATCGCCGGGGTGAAGTACCTGGTGCTCGGCGCGGGAGAGACCTGCAACGGCGACTCCGCGCGCCGGTCCGGCAACGAGTTCCTGTTCCAGCAGCTTGCCCAGCAGGCCGTCGAGACCCTGGACGGGGTGTTCGAGGGCGTGGAGACGGTCGACCGCAAGATCGTCGTCACCTGCCCGCACTGCTTCAACACCCTGGGCCGCGAGTACCGGCAGCTGGGGTCCAACTACACGGTGTTGCACCACACCCAGCTACTGAACCGGCTGATTCGCGACAACAGATTGGTCCCCGTCAACCCTGTCTCCCAAGACATCACCTACCACGACCCGTGCTACCTGGGCCGGCACAACAAGGTGTACGAGGCGCCGCGCGAGCTGATCGGGGCCGCGGGGGCGACCCTCACCGAGATGCCGCGCCACGCCGAACGCAGTTTCTGCTGCGGCGCGGGCGGTGCCCGCATGTGGATGGAAGAGCACATCGGCAAGCGAATCAACCACGAGCGCGTCGACGAGGCGCTGGCCACCGGCGCCGCCACGATCGCCACCGGCTGCCCGTTCTGCCGGGTGATGGTCAGCGACGGCGTCAACGACCGCTCCGAAGAGGCCGGTCGGACCGGGGTCGAGGTGCTCGACGTCGCCCAGATCCTGCTCGGGTCACTCGAGTACGACAAGGCGACGCTGCCGGAGAAAGGCACGGCGGCCAAGGACGCCGCCAAGGCTGAGCCCAAGGCCGCGCCCGCCAAGGCCGAGGAGGCACCGGCAGAGTCCGACGAAAAGGCCGACGAAAAGCCCGCCGCCGCCGCGCCCGTTGCGCCGGTTAAAGCCCTGGGTATCGCCGGCGCAGTCAAGAAACCCGGCGCCAAGAAGGCGGCGCCGGCCGAGGCCCCAGCCAAAGCGGAGGCGGCCACCGAGTCGGCCGAGGTCAAGGCCCCCGCGGCTCCGGCCGCGCCCGTTAAAGGCCTGGGCATCGCCGGCGGCGCGAAGCGGCCCGGCGCCAAGAAGGCGGCACCCGCAAAGTCCGGGGCGCAAGCGCCCGCCGAGCCTGAGGCGCCCGCGAAGGCCGAGGCCGAGGCTCCCTCCAAGGCCGCGCCTGCCGCTCCCGTGAAGGGCCTGGGCATCGCCACGGGAGCCAAGCGGCCGGGCGCGAAGAAGGCAGCGCCGACGGCCGAGTCCCGGACGCCCGAACAGCAACCGGGCGCCGCGCCCGAGCCGGAGCCGGCGAAGGAGACCGACAGCGACGGCGCGCCGCCGGCACCGCCCGTGAAAGGCCTGGGCATCGCCCGCGGCACACGTCCGCCGGGCAAGCGCTGAGCAGGGACTTGTCGCCGGTCAGCAAATTTCGGTGGACAGCAATGGCACCATTAGTAACGTGACTACTCACCAGCTGCCATTGCACGCCACCGGTCATCACCGGCAGCGGACGTTCGCGCAGTCGTCCAAACTCCAGGACGTCCTGTACGAGATCCGTGGCCCGGTGCACCAGCATGCCGCGCGGCTGGAGGCCGAAGGGCACCGCATCCTCAAGCTCAACATCGGCAACCCGGCGCCGTTCGGCTTCGCGGCGCCCGACGTGATCATGCGGGACATGATCCAGGCGCTGCCGTACGCCCAGGGATATTCCGACTCGCAGGGCATCCTCCCGGCCCGGCGGGCCGTCGTCACCCGCTACGAGCTGGTCGAGGGCTTCCCCCGATTCGACGTCGACGACGTCTACCTCGGCAACGGCTGCTCCGAGCTGATCACGATGACCTTGCAGGCCCTGCTCGACAACGGCGACCAGGTGCTGATCCCGTCCCCGGACTACCCGTTGTGGACCGCGTCGACGTCGCTGGCGGGGGGCACGCCCGTGCACTACCTGTGCGACGAGACCCAGAGCTGGCAGCCCGATATCGCCGACCTGGAGTCCAAGATCACCGACCGCACCAAGGCGCTGGTCGTGATCAACCCGAACAACCCGACGGGCGCCGTCTACAGTCGCGAGATCCTGGCGCAGATGGTCGACCTGGCGCGCAAGCACCAGCTCCTGCTCCTCGCCGACGAGATCTACGACAAGATCCTCTACGACGACACCAAGCACATCAGTGTGGCGACTCTGGCGCCCGACATGCTGTGTTTGACCTTCAACGGCCTGTCGAAGGCCTACCGGGTCGCCGGCTACCGGGCCGGCTGGCTGGCGATCACCGGGCCCAAGGACCACGCCGGCAGCTTCATCGAGGGAATCAGCCTGCTCGCCAACATGCGGCTGTGCCCGAACGTCCCCGCCCAGCACGGGATCCAGGTCGCCCTCGGCGGCCACCAGAGCATCGAAGACCTGGTCCTTCCAGGCGGCCGGCTGCTCGAGCAGCGCGACGTCGCGTGGCAGAGACTCAACGAGATTCCCGGGGTGTCCTGCGTCAAACCCGAGGGCGCGCTGTACGCGTTCCCCCGGCTGGACCCCGAGGTCTACGACATCGAAGACGACGAGCAGCTGGTCCTCGACCTGCTGCTGCAGGAGAAGATCCTGGTCACCCAGGGCACCGGGTTCAACTGGCCGGCGCCGGATCACCTGCGGATCGTGACGCTCCCGTGGGCACGCGATCTGGCTGCCGCGATCGACCGGTTGGGCAACTTCCTGGTCAGCTATCGACAGTAACCGCCTCTACCGTGGAGCGGGTGACGCACTCCCACTCGCACACTCCGTCGTCCGGCCCGTCCCCGCTCGGCCCGCTGCCCGCCCGGATCGTCGTCGGCCTGCTCGTCGCGATCGGGGTGGCGGTGCTGGCGGGCGCGGTGGTGTTGTGGCCGAGCCGGCAGCGCGTCGACATCCCGATGCCATTCCAGAACGCGGTCGGCGGAACGGTGAGCACCCAGGGCGGCCAGGTGCTGTCCAGCGCACTGGGCGACTGCGGCAGCCCCTCGGCCAGTCAGGTGCTCACCACCGCGCCGGTGCCCGCCGCGCCGGGCGCCGGACGATGCGTGCAGACGCTCATCGCGATCGATTCCGGACCCAATGCCGGGGCAAAGACCCTGCTGGAGTTCTCTCCGGGCCCGGGCCAGCCCCAGTTCGCTCCCGGAGACCGAGTCCGGCTGGCCCGGCAGGTCGATGACCAAGGCGCCACCAGCTACTCGTTCTATGACTTCGAACGCGGCTGGCCGCTGGTGGGACTGGCCATCGCGTTCGCGGTGGTGATCGCCGCGGTGGCGCGGTGGCGCGGCCTGCTCGCCCTGGCCGGGATCGTGGTGGCGTTTCTGGTGCTGGTGGTGTTCTTGTTGCCGGCGCTGCGCGACGGCGCACCGGCGGTCCCGGCGGCGTTGGTGGCCTCGGCGGCGATCCTCTACGCCGTCATCTACCTTGCGCACGGTGTCAGCCTGCGGACCAGCGCCGCCCTGCTGGGCACCCTGTCGTCGTTGCTGTTGGCTGCCGGATTATCCTGGGGAGCAATACAATTGGCGCACCTGACCGGGCTCTCGGACGAACAGAACGCCACGGTCAGCGCGTATCTGGGCAACGTGTCGATCAGCGGCCTGCTGCTCGCCGGCTTCATCATCGGGTCGCTGGGCGTGCTCAACGACGTCACCGTGACACAGGCGTCCACGGTGTTCGAACTCGCCCACCTCGGCGGTACGTCCACCCGGCGGGCCGTTTTCCTGAGCGCGCTTCGGGTGGGCCGCGACCACATCGCCAGTACGGTCTACACGCTGGTGCTGGCCTACGCCGGCAGTTCGCTGCCGTTGCTGTTGTTGTTCAGCGTCGCCAATCGCTCACTGGGTGACGTGCTGACCAGCGAGGGGGTGGCCATCGAGCTGGTCCGTTCGGCGGTGGGCGGCATCGCGCTGGCCCTGTCGGTGCCGTTGACGACGGCGATCGCCGCGGTATTGGCCAAACCGGCCCCGGCTATCTCCGATGTTCCAACAGCTCCTGCAGGTAGGACCCGTAGCCGGACTTGACCAGGGCTTGCGCCCGCTCCGCCAGCTGCTCGTCACTGATCCAGCCCCTGTGCCACGCCACCTCCTCGGGGACGCTCACCTTCAGGCCCTGGCGTCGTTCCAGGGTGCGGACGTAGTCGCTGGCATCCAGCAGCGAGTCGAAAGTCCCCGTGTCGAGCCACGCCGTGCCGCGGGCCATCACCTCGACGGCGAGCAGTCCCCGGTTCAGGTAGATCTGGTTGACCTCGGTGATCTCATACTCGCCGCGCGCGGATTTCTTGATGTTCCTTGCGATTTCGATCACGTCGTTGTCGTAGAAATACAACCCCGGCACGGCGAAGTTAGATTTCGGGGTGGCCGGCTTCTCCTCCAGTGACAGCGCCATGCCGTCTTCGCTGAATTCGACGACGCCATAGGCCGACGGATTGGCCACCCAGTAGGCGAAAATGGCTCCGCCGCTGATGGATTGGAAGCGGCTCAGGCTAGTGCCCAACCTTGGACCGTAGAAGATGTTGTCCCCCAACACCAATGCCACGGAGCCATTGCCGATGTGGTCGGCGCCGAGGACGAACGCCTGGGCCAGACCTTCGGGCCGGTCCTGCATCGCGTAGGTGAGGTTGATACCGAATTGCGAGCCGTCGCCCAGGAGTCGCTGGAAGCCCGCCGCATCATGCGGGGTGGTGATCACCAGGATGTCGCGGACGCCCGCCATCATCAGCGTGGACAGCGGATAGTAGATCATCGGTTTGTCGTACACCGGCAGCAACTGCTTGCTGATGCCGATCGTGATCGGATGCAGGCGCGTGCCCGAGCCGCCCGCCAAGATGATTCCGCGCATGTGTTCTCGCTCCTCTACTCGACGAGGTCGGCCTCGGTGAGTTCGGTCGCCGCCAGCGCCGACGCCAGGTCCTCGTGCCGGAACACCGAGGTGACGTGGTCGTGGACCACCCGGAAGGCCGACGCGGCGCTCGTGACGGCTCCGGGATCGTCCGGGGCGCTGATCTTCTGTTCGACGACCACGACGCCGTCGTGCACGTACATCCGGCCGAGTTCCGCGGTTGAGTTGAGCGAGGTGGCCCAGCGGCGCAGCGCCTCGTGGCCCTGCGCGGCTCCGTGCGCGTCCCCGATTTCGATGTCATCGCTGGACAGGGTCGCCAGAGTGTCAAGATCGGACGCGTTGAGGGCGTCGTGCCACGCCAACACGGTGGCGATCTCCGATGTGGTCATGGCAGCAAGGTACCGTGTCGCCTCGGCTCAAAGGGGCGTTCGGTCCAGCCAGCTCCCCCAGACGGCGTCGTCGCCGAACAACTCGATGCCGGTGTCGGCGAGCGACACCCGGCGCAGGATGGCCAGCAGTAGATCGGTGGCGCCGCCGCGCAGCGCCACGCTGCCCTTGCCGTGCTCATGGGTCCAGGCGACCTTGCCCCGGTCGACTTTCACGGTCCATTCGCCCGCTTCGCCCAACCCCGGATCGATGGCGTGCAGGTGCAGGGTGTCGCCGTCTTCGAGCGGCAGGGGGGCACCGTCGCCTCCGGCCTGAATCGCGACCCGCTCGAGCCATTCGGTGATCCCGTCGGCCGCCACGTCGGGCTCGAGGGAGAATTCCCTGCCGAGTGCGATGGCGGCGTCGGCGCGATGCACCGCCGTTTCGTGCAGCCGGCGCCGGATCCACCAGTCGGCCGGGCGCGGCCCGAGGAAGGTCCACACCGGTGTCTCGGCGCCCGTCAACTCGAGCGCGTCGACCAACTGCTGGGCACCGCCGTGCAGCCACGAGATCGCGTCGGCCGGATCCGGTGGCGGCTTACCGCCCTCGACGGTGCGAGGGTCGAGGAACTCCTCGAGCCGGTCGCGCACGATCTGCGCCGCCCAGCGGTCACCGCGGCCGACGTGGCTGAAGAGCTGCTTGAGCGTCCAGCCCGGGCAGGTCGGCACCGGAGTGGATTCGTCGACGTCGCGAAACAGGTCCGACAACGCGCGGTTCTCTTCGAGGAATGCGCTGGCATAGTCCACGGCGGTCAGGCTACTCGATGGATTGTCCACAGTTGGAAGTTCGTGTACAGGGCCGGGTTCGGGGCCGTGTGGGTGTCGTCGGATACCGCTATTCTTCGAAATTATGTTCGGTGTGTCCCTGCCCGACGCGGCGGAGTTGCGAGGCGTCGATGACGCGGCGGTGGTGGCCGCGATCGGCGACTGCGCCAAGGCCGAGGCCGCCGCGGCGGCGCGCCGGCTGGCCGCCATCGCCGAGCTGGTGGGCCGCCGCGCCGACGGCCCCACCGAGTGCGCCCACTGGTCGTGCGACAACTGGGATGCGATGGCCGCCGAGGTCGCCGCCGCCCAGGGGATCAGCCACGCCATGGCCTCGGGGCAGATGTATCTGGCGGTGGCGCTGCGCGATCGCCTGCCCCGGGTGGGAGCCCTGTTCGCCGACGGCGCGATCAGCGCGCGGCTTGCCGGCGCCATCGTATGGCACACCGACCTGATCAAAGACCCCGAAACCTTGCGGCTCGTCGACGGGGCGCTGGCCGAGGACGCGACCCGGTTCGGGTCCCTGACGGTGACCAAGACGGCTCAGGCCATCGACGCCGTCGTTGATCGCCACGACCCGGCCGCCCTGCGCCGCAGCCGCGTCGGCGCCCGCGGACGCGACGTGGTGATCGCTCCCGCCGATGACGCGTCGGGCACCGCGGCGCTGTGGGGTTCCCTGCTGGCCACCGACGCTGCCGTGTTGGAGCGGCTGACCGAGATGGCCCATCAGGTCTGCGGCGACGACCCGCGCACCGTAGCGCAACGCCGCGCCGACGCCCTGGGGACCCTGGCCGCCGGCGGCGAGCACCTGGCCTGCGGCTGCGGGAAGTCCGACTGCCCCGCCGCCGCTGCCGACCCGCGGGCCGCCGCCGTCGTCATCCATGTGGTCGCCGAGCCCGCCGCCGTGCAGGCGCAGCCCGACCCGCACACTTCTGGTGACCGCCCGTCGCGGCCCATCACCCCCGAGATGACCCTGGCCGAGGCGCTGGCTCCTGACCCCGAGCCCGACCCGCCGCCCGCACCCCGCCCGCCCGCGGCCCACCTCGTCGGCGGCGGCACCGTCCCGGCCTCAATGGTCGCCGAACTCATCCGCGCCGGCGCCACGGTGCGGCCCGTGCAGCACCCCGCCGACGCGCCCCCCGAAGCGGGATACCGCCCCTCGGCGGCGCTGGCCCGGTTCATCCGCTGCCGCGACATGACGTGCCGCTTTCCCGACTGCGACCACCCCGCCGAATACGCCGACATCGACCACACCATCCCCTATCCGCTCGGGCCGACCCACCCGTCCAACCTCAAATGCCTGTGCCGAAAACATCGCTTGGTGAAAACTTTCTGGACAGGTTGATGCGACGAGCAACAGCCCGATGACACGGGCAGTCTTGGAAGACACACCCCTAGATTGCCGGTCTAAGCTGGGGCTCTTGCGGCGCTAGCGATCGCCGCCGTCGGGTTGTACCGCCTTCGACGGCGCAGAAGAAGCGTCGAGATTCGAGGTGCAGAATGTTCGAGTCATATGTTCTATTATCGCCGGATCAAAAAGAATTGCACGATTTTGAAGCTGGGCAGGTGGTCGTGGAGCATAAAATTATAATACGCTCATAAAATATTATTCGGGTGTGGATTTTTCTCTAAGCACATCGTAGAACAGTCGATAGATGCCAGGTTGGAGGAATTCAATGCCGATTTTCATGGATCGCCACATCGTACTGGGCGCAACGGATGATGCAGTCCAAGCCGCCCACCAAAAAGACCTCGAAATTCAGGATAAATATCACCTGCGGTTCTTGACTTACTGGTTTGACAGTCGAGACTGCAGTGTCTTTTGTCTGATTGACGCGCCTGACGAAGAGGTTATCCGCAAAGTCCACAGTGAATCACATGGGCTGATCCCAAGCGAGATTATCCTGGTTGATCTGAAAAATGTAGAGGCGTTTCTGGGTCGTAGTGCCGACCCCGAACCGGAAACGACCGCCTCTGGCGAAAAACGGCTGCACTTCGACAGCGCTTTTCGCTGCATCATGTTCACCGATCTGCAAGATTCAACCGCCATGTCCCGCAAAATTGGCGATGCCGCCGCGATTGAGTTGTTAGAACTGCACGACAAAATCATCCGCAAGGCGCTGGAAGTCAATCATGGCCGCTATATCAAGCATACTGGCGACGGCATGATGGCGGCCTTCACCGATGTCGCCAGTTCGGTTCGCTGCGCCATCGACATCCAGCGGGCTTTTCAGCAGTTTAACGGCACCAATCCCCGCTTGCCGCTGCATGTGCGAATCGGGCTAAATGCTGGCGAACCCGTCGAACGCAACGATGATTTGTTCGGGATGACCGTTCAACTGGCCGCGCGGGTATGCAGCCATTGTGAACCGGAGCAGGTGCTGGTTTCCGGGATCATTTTTGAGCTGTGCAAGGGGGAACACCTGGATAGCGCCTTCAGTGATATAGGCAAAGCCCATTTTAAAGGCTTTGAACACGCGATCCAGCTTTACCAGATTGACTGGCGGACTCCACCTGTCGAAACACCTGAAACTCATTCGCGCTTGACGACATCCCCCTAAAGAATGCGACGAAATCGATGTGGAGAATGGTTCGCGTCCGCCTCGCAAATGGGTACCCGATCACGCGGGCCGCGCGATCATTGCCTGCTTGCGTGACGAGGCGTTGCGCCAGCTCCTGCGCCGCGCCGATCTGA
>Ga0116219_10003723_pt1 | contig 11862 bp, 2 predicted proteins | sample Sb_taG_4_FD_91019 | JGI IMG/M metagenome (GOLD analysis project Ga0116219, IMG submission 91019) | Peat soil microbial communities from Weissenstadt, Germany - Sb_50d_6_BS metaG | ecosystem: Environmental > Terrestrial > Soil > Wetlands > Peat | place: Germany: Weissenstadt | collected 2010-09-21
TAAGTGGAGCGACTGGGGCGACCGCGGTACTGGGTACATGCCCTACGAGTACTATGACCGGTTCGTGTTCGACTGCTGGGCCACCTACGGCAACCCCGCCGCGCTGAGGCTGTTTAAGTTTAGGAAACTAGACGAAGACGGGCATGTGCAGTGGTCAGCACACGACGAGGAGGACCACCACATCTTCGCCTTCGAAGTTCGTGACGCACTTTCTAGCGAACGACTTGCGTGGACGTTCATCATCGAGCGCGATGGGGCGCTCGAAGTTGAGGAACTTTACGTACGACCCGAGTTCCGAGGCCATGGTCACGGTCGATGGCTCGCGGACCGAGTGGCACAGTTAGCACGGACGAAGCGGGTACCCTTGCGGTTGTGGGTCGCTTTCGCCGACTGCAAGTCCGAGAGCGAGGCCAATTATTCTGCGCTTGCGGCGATCGCTCGGCGGCTCGGGACACAGTTCCAATCATGTCCGGTGCCTTGGGCAGCCTATTTTGGAACTACCGAAGTGGCTGGCGAGGTGTTTCCTGTCGAGCCTGTCGCCATTCCCGATCGTCCGCGTGCGCCTCGGGATGCGGTACGGGCTTTGGTGCTTGCCTTGAGTATCGCCCAAGGAGAACCGAGCACGAACGTGGCGCACCCTACCACCGCAAGTCAATCGGTTGATGCAGAGGTCCTAGTCGGTACCCCCGAGTGGGTCATACTCACGGAGCGCCGAGCGTCGTTGATCGACAAAATGTATAGCCCGGGTCAGACTCTAAGCTTCGAAGAACAAAAAGAATACGAACAACTTCAGCAACAGAGTCGTGCGGCCATCGACCGAGCCTATCCCCGACCGAGACTGTCCCCTGACGATCTGGCCATTGTCAAACAGGTCCTCGGAATTAATGATGACCGAGAAGGGCGATGAATCTTCCTGCCCCTTTCGCTTACCCAACAACACCTCATACTCGCCGTCATGGTCCGAGCGGGTACCGCAATTACAAGGATTACAAGCCGTTCCTGCGGGACGAATTCGCGTTCCGGTGTGTCTATTGCCTAGAGCGGGAAACCTGGTATCCGAACAGGGGAGCAGGGTTCGGAGTGGAGCACTTTGAGGCGAAGGCGACCAATCCTGACCGCGAGCAGGACTACGAGAATCTCCTGTATTCTTGCAACCGCTGCAACTCCCTAAAACCCATAAACATTATTCTCCTGGACCCGACCCTTCAAGCATTGGACCAGCATATTCGGGTACGTGATGATGGGCAGATCGAAGGCTTAACGCATGAAGGTATGAAGTTAATAGCACGTTTCCATCTTTCGGATGAGCCAGCAGTAGAGGTTCGCAAAGAGACTTTGCTACTACTACGTGCCAAGCGAGAGCAACAGTGCAACTCTACTATTCATGAGATTTTCTTGAAGCGATTCGGTTACCCGGTGGATTTACCAGATCTAACGAGATGCAACCCGCCGGGAGGCAACTCTCGACTTGGTGGCATCGACGACAGCCATTACGCACGACGAGCTCGCGGGGAACTGCCCGAGTACTACTAACGAAGCTCCACCGGTCAGGCGGATCGAGACTGCTCTCATTGATGTGACCGACTCGTCGAAGACTTGACAATCTCCCACGGCTCGCTCTCCTTCAGGGCAACCCGGCCTTCATCATCGCAAGGACCTCCACGCGGTCCGCTTCCGGCAACACTGGCCAAGCTGCAACGACGGCGGCCGATTCCGGGATGAACTTGTGGTCGATCGGCGAGCTTCTGCGCTCTCCTCGCCTAGTGGCTTTCAGGAAACGCCTCGTTCAGCACGAGAGCCAGCCTAACGCCAGCCTGATAGAGTCGGCGGCGCACAACGGGCAAGTTCGCCTGCTGGTATGAGTCGGCCAGCTTCTGTCCGGGCTTGAGCCTCTGACCGGTCTCAGGCACTTGATAGGCTGCTCTGGCCGCCAGCAGGCTTTCAGGCTTAGCGGGGTCAGACCTAGTTATTAGTTACACTAATAACTAGGTCTGACCCCATCGCCCCGGGTATGGTGTCCCCGGAACTCCTCGCTCGGTTTCAGCAACCGTCCCTACAAGGGCCAGATGAAGGAGACGAGGTCAGCCGCAGGGTGTCGAAAGTGTAAACCGAAACTCGGAATGGCCTGCTCGACCGCCACCTGGGCTCGTGCAATGGCGTCACTTATGGCATTAGGCTTATCCGGCGTCCACGGGGTCGGTTCACGTGAGAGTTGTGGTATCGAGAGGGCATTTAGCCGCTCGAGCAATTGCCAGTCGAGGAGGATATCATCTGATCCCTTCTCTCCTTGATCACAATCGACCCCAACGACTGCGGCACTGACCTGCCCGTTCTCTCCGGTAATGCGATCGATAATTCGGAAGACGGCAAGTGGTCGGCTCACGGTGGATCGAGGCAACGTTGTTACGCAAGCCGCCATGGCGGTTGCCTGTCGCAGTGCTTGGTCGAAAGCGGGATGGCCTACTCCGAGGACTCGCTGCGCCGCGTCTCGGGAACAGTCGTGCCTGTCGAACGAGAGTTTTTCATAATTCATACGAACGGCAGGGCCGGCAAGCCAACCGTCGGGGGTCTTGAATGACAGCCCTTTATCATCGTCGTGGACCCGACGTCTGTTCAAAATCAGCATTGTGAGAAGAAACGGCTTGAGCGCGGGCAGATCGAGCCGAGGTAACTGGGCCGAGATTTCCCCAAAGTCGAAGCGAGCACAGTGGCCTACCAGGTCACGTACCGTCTCGATTGCATCTCTACCACCGAAGCGTGACGTTTTCTGATCAAACCAGCTTGAGAGCGACGGCCCGGGGACGGCGTCGGCCTCGGCGAAAATCTCGCGGAACAACGTCGGTGAAGTCATGCCCAGTACCAGTTGCATCAGGTCCTCTGGCTCATCCATCGCTCGCCCCAACGCCGCCATGATGCTGTTGATTTTTGCGTTGAGCTTATCCCAGATCCGCGACTCGACCGTATCAGGGTTCCTTAGGGTGACGACCTCGACCTGTCGGGACTGACCGTAGCGGTTCAGTCGTCCCACGCGCTGATGGAGTCGCATGGGATTCCAGGGCAAGTCGACGTGGATCAGGCTGTGGCACCGCTCCTGGAGGTCTATCCCCTCGCCGCCAGCCTCGGTCGAGACGAGGAAACGCACACGGCCTTCGTTGAATGAGTCAGCCGCGGTGTCCCGGTCCACCCTTACTGTCCGCAGGCGTCCTTGGGCGTCGACCACCTCATCCGCTTGGCCATCGCCGTTGATGAAGGTAACGCATCCGGCGCCGAACTCGCGGGTCAAGGCCGACATGAGAAGCGACTGCGTTGCTTTGTACTCGGTGAAGAAAAGCACAGAACGATCGGCGAAGTGAGTCCTAAGCAGTTCGACGATCCGGCCGATTTTCGTCTCCTCGCGGACTCGGTCGGCAGCGTCAACTAGCTCGCGTAGCCGGCCCTCCTCGTCCTCCATCAGTAGCAAGTCGGCCGATGCCTGCGCAATCTGTTCGTCGACCCGATTGAGGTTGTCGTCTTCCTCGTCTTCAAGCTCGCTCAGAAGTTTTTCCCTAGCAGCCCTTAGCTTCTCCAAGTGTTCTTGGCCGGAGCTTATTCGTTGCAGCCGGCCCCGTAAGGCACGGCGGATCGCAGCTACGGAGCTGGAAGCAAGCTTCTGCATGGCGATCAGAACAAGCAGTGCGGTACGACCCTCGTTCTGGCCCAGCGAGGAGGCATATGCCTTGCCTGTGCTGATGAACTCGGTGAGCATGTCGTAGAACTCGGCCTCGGGGGGCGAGTAGTGGTACGTTTCGCTCTTTACGACAGGCGGGCTGAAGAGGCGGTTGCCCTCGAGATCCGTAACGTTCTGCTTGTTGTTACGGATCAGGACCTCGCGCAGCCGGGGCAACTGGTCGGCCATTGGGCGTCGCGGATGGAACAGCTCGGGCCGCAAGAGCTGAAGCAGTGAAAGAAAACCGTAGTCCTTACCCCGGTGCGGCGTGCCGGTAAAGAAAATCATCGAGGAGATACGACGTTCACGGACCATGCGGTCGACGAGCTTGAAGCCAAGCGTCGGGCCGGACTCCTCGTCGGCGTTGAGCCGGTGAGCCTCGTCGATCACGAGCAGGTCCCAGGGGTCGCATGAGAAAAACCGCTCGCTCCTGCCACGGCGGGAAGCCTTCTCTTGCTCAGCCGTCGCAAAGGTGCGGATCGTCTCCAGCGAGGCGACCACGAAGGGGTGAGTCCCCCAGAAATCAGACCGGTCGGAGTCGGCCTCGGTCATGTACTGCGCCAGCCGAATGTCGAACATCGTCCGGAGGCGGTATTGCCACTGCTCGACCAATGATGCGGGACAGAGGACGAGTAGCCGGCGAATCCTTTCCCCCGATAACAACGGTGTGAGAATTAGACCCGCTTCGATTGTCTTTCCCAGGCCGACGTCATCCGCCACCAGCCAGCGAGCGGGCCAGCGCTCCAAGACCTGGCGACAGACCCAGAGTTGGTGGGGCAGCAGCTTCACGCGAGATCGTGAGAACACGCCCCAGGCGTCGTTGACGGAGCGAATCGCCTCGGCCTGCGCCCGCGCGACCACCTCGAGCGGCGCGTCCCAGTCGCCTCGCGTCGCGGCGTCGAGCGGTGACTTAATGGGTACCAGATCCAGCTTGTCGCACTCCTCGATCCCGTGCTCGAACCGGACGATCACCGTCGGCCCCACGTCGAGTTCGACGCGCCCCGTGCCGAACCGGCTGCTCTGGACGAGGTCGCCGCGGTCGAAGGTCATTGCCGCCATGGGTCGGCCTCCGTCTCGTCGTCCTGGACGTCAAACTCAGCCCTATCGCCAGCCTGCCCAAGGAACCTGGCTCTGAGCTCGCGGTCGTCGGCGACTTCCAACAAGGGCAGGTCAAAGGTGTGGCCGAAATGGGCTCGCTCGGGCCCGATGTGCTGGCACAGGAACTCGTGGATGATCCTCGATTGCCCCAGCCTTTCCTCGATCGTCCTGGGAGGATCGCCGAGTCGGGTGCAGCCTAGGTCGATCAGTAGCCTCCTAACCCTGCCAACCGGGGGATAGCAGTGGTCCTGGAGTTGAGGGTTGGTGGGATTGATGACTTCGGCGCGGGCCAGCTCCCTAGCGACGAAGCATGCACCGATCCCTAAGACTTTGGTCAGCGGAGGGGCGTCAGCCGGTGAGTTCATGTCGGCCCGGGGGGTCAGCAGAGTCCACAGTTGAAACGGCTCCCTTCTCCCGTCGATCCTGAGGAACAGTTCGGCGTATTCAGGCAGCCAATGCGAGAGCTGGAAGAGGCCAACAAACCGGCTCATCCACAGGAAATAGTCCGCATGCTGGACTTGGTCCTGAAGGTATTCCACCAGGACTTCCATCCAGGAGTCGAGCTGTTCCGTGGGCCTGGCGAACGTGTCGAGCCATCCGTGGTCGCGGCACAGCCTTAAGAAGCCGCTATCTTGCCATGGACGGGTCCGTCCCAGGGTGTGCATTGCCCCCAGGGACAGCAGGATCATCCAGCCTCGCCGTGCCTCCTCGTCGTTCGACAGTCCGTCCGCCGGCCAGTTCGGGGCGTGACCGTCAGGGTAGATCATCTCCTCGTAGCGGCGGATCGACTCGTCCCTATTGGCCATCCACCAGTCGTGAATCTCGGCGAGCACGCGCGCGGTTGGAGGAGGAGGCAGGAAAGGAGGAGGCTGGGGAGGACTGGATGCAAGTCCAAGCCGTCCGAGAAGGCTGTCTCGGAGGCGCGAGGGGAGATGAGTCAGCGGGGCAGAATGGGCATCGAGCCGCTTGAGCCAGCTATCTTGTCGGTCGGCGTACAGGTCATCGACGACCTTGACACTCATCTCGAAGGGGCTGACCAAGAAGTCGATAACCGCCTTCCGGCGTTTGAAGTCATCGGCAAACCGAGCCCAGTTTGCCAACTCTTTAACGCCTGCCTTCATTTGCTGGCCGGGGCGGCAAGCCCGGACGAAATCAAACCCGGCGCCGCGGTAGGATGGCGACAGGATGCGGTCGTCGGGGGCGAACGCGGCACGCATCGCTTCTTCCGACCCGTCCTTGGCGTCGATGAGCAGGACGACGGCCTCGTACCACCGGCCGTCCCGTGCCTGGAATCTCAGGCTCGTGAGGAGCTCGAGCAACTTATCGCGGTCGCGATCTGCCTTTCCCTGCCGCGTCTGCCTGAGGAACTCGGGGGTAACGACGACGCCCATGAGGTCGGCCAGATTGGGATCGACGGCAAGGTTCGGCCCGACCTCATTGCGGACAGCCTCGGTCAACGTGACCTCGCAGTAATCCGATACGGCCTCGGCCATCAGTCGGCGCAGGGCTTCGCGGACCGAGCCGGCGATCAGGACGCCCGGCGCGTAGGCGGCGCGGAAACGCGGCCAGCGGGCCACCTCGCCGAAGACCTGTTCCAAATCGAGGAGCCCAGTTGTCGCGTGGGTCGCACGGCCCAGTCGGGTCAAAGGCTCGTGTTCGCCCGGGAGCTTTGTCGGCAACGCGTCGCGAGTGTTGAGGAGGAGTGCCATCCCTCGGTCGACCCGCCCCCAAAGCATGCGACGCATCAGATCCGCGGTCGGCCCTTCGGAGCCGACCAAAGTCAGGCCGAGCACGTGCCAGAGCGAGGACCATACCTCGGCTGGGTTCACGTCGGCTCCAAGTTGCAGGGACGCAGACAAGCGGCCCCAGTCGCCCTGGCCTGTGTCATACAAGTCACAGAGGATTCGGCCCATGGCAGCGCCCAGAACGTCGACCTTCTGATGGTTTTGCGACGGATCTCTGGCCAACTGCGCGCGACCCGCGTCGAGCTCAAAATCGGCGTTCACAGCGAATCCGAGGCCAGGCCTTTCACGCGTCGGTGCGGTCACCCAGGTCGTCGGGATGTCGGCGCCCAGCCGCTCGAACCCGGCCTCGCTTAACGCCAGCAGCATGGCCCCGACTTCACTTCGGAGCGCCAGGGCCGTCGTCGGCCGGCCCGCCTCCTCGACTGCGGGACAGAGGGTCCCGACGAAGGCCCCCTGCACACCCGGGACCGGTCTCTCTTCCCAAACAACCGACACTGGTCGCCTTTCACGCAGCCGCACGACGCATCGCCTGATGTGCCTGGCGAAGACAACCTGCAGGTGTGCCAGCAGCGCAAACCGTTCGATCGGTTCGCCGCGGCGATCTCCTGAGCCCTCACTGCCGCGTAGCGGCAGCTCGATGAGGGTGGCCGAGTCAGGCGTCGAGCCGAGTTCTTGAACACATCGTTCCAGGGCCTTGCGTTCGTCGTCATCGAGCGCCCTGGGGAACAGGCCGGCGACGACCTCGAAAGCTAGCCTACCACTCAAAACGCGCGGCGCGTCGCTCAGTAGAAACGCGCTCTTGAAACCCAGCCCGAATCGACCAGTCGTGCCGTGAGCGACGCTCCCGGGTGCCTTGTCAGACGACGAGAGCATGAGCATCTTCTGAAGGTCGCGGTCAAAGCCGCGACTCCGACCGTCGAAGTTGCCCAGCCGAAATCGATTGATCGGGCGCCCCCCGTGAACGAACCGCATCACATCCGCGTCCGCCCATGCCATAAATCGCCGAGACCCCTCCGGCAGTGAATCCGCGCCCATCATCTGCCGCAGCTCGACCGCCGCGTCGTCGGCGTTCTGGAACAACTCGAACGGGACTGAGTCCTCGTCGTATTGGAACTGACGGATCTTAACCCGGACGGCGTTCAGAAACTGGTGGTGAGTGTCGGGGTCGTGCTCCAGCAGGGCCTTCAGCTCGTGCGTCGCATTCTCCATGGTCTTCACTGCGTCTTTTCTCGCTTGCGGGAGGTCACGCCCTTGAGAGCGCCCGTGGTCTGCCTGGGCCTCAAGGACCTGCGCCCGGTCCCACTCGGCGAGCAACTCGCGGACCCTGGCCTGACCGTGCAGGCCCAGTTGGCGGACGTAGGCGAAGATCGACTTCAGGATCAGATTCTGAGCGACCTGAATTTCTAGCTGATCCCCCCGGGAGAACCCGTCCCAGAGGTCGTCGAGATTCGGAGCCTTCTGCCAGTAAACAAGGTCCAGCAAATGACGGGTTGTCTCTCGCAGGACCGTCGCCATCGTGGCCCCCGAAGGAAGGCGGTTCGGGTCAACCTCCCGCAGACGAAGGAGGTCGACTCGCCGTCCCCCGGATCGATGAGCCAGGTAGTCGACGCCAAGGAGTAGGTGCTCGAAAGACTGGCTGATCGGCCGTTCGACCCGCTCGCCTAGCAGGTTGAGGACTGTGATGGTTTTCGACGACGGCACCTCAAAGACAAACTCATGGTCCATCATCATCTCGTGGACGCCGCCCCGCGCGTAGGGCACGTTTCCCTTCAATAGTCCACTCCACGTGAGTGTCTCGCGGACCGCGTCGATCCTCATGTGCCCGAGGTAATCTTCCGAGAGCTGTCGGATGCGAGGGTGGTCGCCTAGGAATGCGAGGAACCCACCGACTACCTCGCGCGGCATGCCCTGGGCTTTCGACCAACTTTCCAGTTGGGCGTGGAGCGTATCGATCCCAAGTTCGATCCGGCGATCCAGGTCCTTGAGTTCTTCGTTCTCCGTGGAGGGTGTGCTGTCTGGAGCCGGGACGTAGGCACTAGAGACCCGTTCACAGATAGCCGCTGCTTGTCCAACATCGAGGAGGAAATCGGAATCAATTCCCTGGGCATCGCTGCTGAGGTCCTGCGCTCGCTTCCATTGGCCCCGCCGGTTAAGTAGGCGGATCCGTGATAGGAAATTCGCGAAATCGGGCATGGACCCCGCGGCGCGAAGATACTTGATGTGCCAATCTCGCGACACGTCTCGTTCGGTGAGATAGGCGAGGATCGCTACTATTCGGCTCTCGGTGAGCACTCCCATTAGATTTGGCAGCAGACGGGACCGTAATTCTACGGGGGAGCTCTTGCCGCATATGTCTTCGATCAGCGAATGGCAGGGCATGACCTCTTCGGGCGCCGCCCGGAAGACTTCAAGAAAGCCGTTTATGTCGAAATTGTTCGGTTCAAAGGGTCCGATCCGGAAACGCTCGTCCCCGGCGAGGATGGCTCCCAAGCGGCTGAGTCCGCGATTGCGGACGCCATCACGGTCGGGGTAAATCTTCTCCAGAACCTGATGATCGTGGAATGGCTCGGGTAGCGAGAGCAACGCCGCCCCGCGGGGCGCGTCCGGGCCTGGTCGAGCGGCCGCGAGGACGTTGCGTATCCGCTCGTCGAGCGGCTGGACGATGCGGATGACCTCCTCCGGTGCAACAGCCTCGTCACCGAATGGAATCCAATGAGTGGTGGACAGCTTGTCCTTCAGGTCCCTGGGGACTTCGCCGAGGGTCAGCAACGCGCCCGTGATCGTCCTCCAGCGATTCTCGCACCCAGGCGGTTCCAGGATAATTCGGATGACCTGTTCGGCATCCAGCACACGGTCGTAGATCTGCCTCTGCTTGACGGAGAGAACTGGGTCATCGGAAGGCCGCAACAGCACGATTTCTCCCGGCAAATCGTCTGGCACCGCGAAATTGCCAAGCCAGAAGCACCTGTTGTCGATCGCGACGTAATGACCGTCGCGTGTCCTGTGGATCCTGAGACCGCGAACAACCTCGGCATGCTCCGCGCTACATTCGCGTAAGATCGCGTCCCGGTCGCCGTCTGAGAAGTCTTGGACATCGATCTGATGAGGTCCCACGTCGCGGAGCAAGCAAAGCACGGATTCCAAGTCGTACTGGAGGACCCCGAGTGCTTGCCGCTGATTACCGGTGAGGTGACGGATCACCTCGGGGTTAACGTTGCGCCATCCACCGTCGGAAACCTGCAAAGCCAGTCTCCCAAGCTGGCGCCAGACGGGAGACAGGCCAGGAACGGCACCAGCGAAAAGAGTCGCCTCGTTTTCGCGCCGCTCGTATCGGCCGTGGATTAGATACCGTAGCGACTGGCGATCGGCCCCTATGGGGCGCTGCGCGAGCCCCGTGCAGATGACAGCCAGGAGTGCGATCCTCGGGGCCTCGGCGTCTGTCAGCCGTGGTTCAGACCGGAGCGTTGCCAAGCATGCCTGCGCATCGCAACGTCGCACGTGTTGGTGACCGAACAGAAGTTCCACGGTGCGCGCGTCCGCAACGGTGACGTCTCGGCCGCGGAGAACCGCCTGGAGCGGTCGGGCTAGACCAAGCTCTCCGACGAAAAGAAGGCCTCGATCTCGGGCCTGGGCAAGCTCGCGGCGGCTGAGAAGTTGCTCGTCGGAATTGGCGTTGGAGCGGCCTAAGAAGAGGCAGAGGTCGTCGCACTTTCCGTTAAGGTGCCTGGCGTTGTCTCCCAACGCTTCCAGGATCTGGCAAGCCAGACCGGACCTTTGATTCGGGAGGATGGACTCGGTGCTCAGACCCGCCAGTACCGGCAGAATCTTCTCCGCATCCTCAAGTCCAAGGTTGCGTCCCGATGGCCTACCGGCTTGCTGCAAAACCCAGAAATCGTGCCGGCACGGATCGAGCCCGATCGGTACGAGGACGCAGTGCAGGTGGCAACCGGCGATCGTGCGGAACAGCGACTCGACCGTCACCCCGTCGATCGACGCAACGTCAAGTTCGATTCGCCCTTCGGACGGGATCAGGGCGAGGAACGGGCCGAACGCCTCAAGGCGGCGGAGTTGCCTTGTCCCGACGAGATCGAAGGCGGCGTGGGCGAGACCGCAGAGCCGGTCTACCAGTGAAGGGGAGAGGACTGGACGAGTGAGCGCGCGTTCCAGGAGGCCGACGAGATAGGTCAAGCGGCCCTCGTGAGCGAAAACTTCGGCCACGGGAACGTCGAGCAACGTCAAAAGCAGGTCCTCTGGCCAGTCGGAGATCCGGGCCGTCGCCGGCTCTAATCGGGGATGGTTGAGGAATGTCACGTGGCGACGCCCGGCCACGGCCTCGACCAATCTGGGCAGCACCTCGAGGTGGAGACCTGGGGCCGTGATGGGGGAAGATGGGATCTCGTAGACCTCGTGGTCTGCGTCGACGAGAGCCCAACGTCCCACGCCCTTGTCGACGCGGAAGATCCACCTCCGGCCGTCGCAAATCCTCTCGCGGTGCTTCTTGAACAGGGTCGTGTTAGCTAAAGCCTTCGTAACACGTTGCAGAGACTCACTAGAAACACCGACGGACGCAGCGAGTTCCTCCAGGGCGGAAAGGACGAGGGGGAGCGTCCCATAGTCGCGGAGCCGTGCATTCCACTCTTGCGAAACCGTCCTGGGCTCGGAGGGGAAATCGACGTTCTTCCGCCCCGCATCGACGAAGAAGTCGCCGTGGAGAACAAGGATAAAATCCGACTCGCCTCCCAGGTCCTCGACGACTTCCGCGGGCTCCTCGCCAACGGGAAGAAACGCCGCCCACCGGACGATGAGACGCGCGCGTTTACCTTGGTTGCACGATCGGCGGGTGAGATAAGCTGCCACGTGTGGGGCGGCCTTCGTCGGCTCTTGCCTGGACTGTCCGGTCGAGTCATCGGCGGGTCCGAACGATCTCGGCCAACCCTCCCCATTTCGCAACCTATCGAAGGCCGGATCGTCGGTCAGGAGCCGCTCAACTCCAGTGTAATCCTGGACCAGATCCCCACCCCCCGGGGCCGAAAGGGTGGTGATTTTCCCGCCCCAGGTCGCGCGGAAAGGCTGGTCCTCGTCGCGATCCGGTCTGTAGTGGCGCCGCGTACTCCCCTCTCCGAGTTGAAGCTCGAAGAGTGATCTCAGCTCTTCTGTCCCACCCTCGTCCGCCCAACCCCGGATCGTCCGGAGTTCACGCAGCAATGGCGGTAGCATTGCTAGGTCGTTCGGCAGGTCTTGAGGGATGATGCCGGCCCAACCTTCACCGTCTTTGCCTGGATACCGTTCGCTGATGGGGTGCACCCCGCCGCA
>Ga0116219_10003724_pt1 | contig 11857 bp, 12 predicted proteins | sample Sb_taG_4_FD_91019 | JGI IMG/M metagenome (GOLD analysis project Ga0116219, IMG submission 91019) | Peat soil microbial communities from Weissenstadt, Germany - Sb_50d_6_BS metaG | ecosystem: Environmental > Terrestrial > Soil > Wetlands > Peat | place: Germany: Weissenstadt | collected 2010-09-21
CACCGCCGCCACGCCGACATCGAGAACACCATCCGCGACTTGAAATACGGCGTCGGTCTCAACCACCTCCCGTCGGGGCGCTTCGGCGCCAATGCCGCCTGGCTCGCCTTCAACGTGATGGCCCATAACCTGGCCCGCTTCAGCACACGACTCGGCCTCGGTGAGAGCGTCATCACCACCGAGACGCTTCGCCGCCGCTACCTGACCATCCCCGGACGCATCACCTGCTCGGCCCGACGACGCACTCTGCACCTCCCGACACGCTGGCCATGGGCCGAACGATTCATGGTCGCCCTTCGACGTCACCGCGACGTCGTCCTCGTGACGTGAGTCATCGGCACCCGACGTGGCCCGCACGACATTCCGCCACGGCCAGATCTTCTGACAACCAGGCGATCCCTGACCGAACGCGCCCTAATGTCGATACAGTCGACGAACGCCGACCACCGACGTCCTGAAGATCATGACCTGCTCAACACACGCAACGACCATCAGAAAATCGGTGGATCAGGGCTTAGGCAGTCGACGAACTGCCAGGAGGGTGCGAACGTGAGCGAGTCGGCGTCGGGATATGCGGTGTCCGTCGAGGATCACGACAACGTGCGCGTCCTCTTCCTCGACCGACCCACCAAGCTCAATGCTTTCACCCCCGAGGGCTATCGCACCCTCAAAGCGCACCTCGACGCGCTGAGCGCCGACCCCGGCGTGGCGGTGTGCGTGCTCACCGGGAGAGGCCGGGCGTTCTCGGCGGGCGTGGATCTCAACGAGATGCGCCGCCCCGGCGGCAGCGCCGAGCTCGGTGTCGACTTCGACCCTCTTCTCGACTGCCTGGCCCGTTTCCCGAAGCCGCTTGTGGCCGCGGTCAACGGCCTCGCGGTGGGATTCGGAGCGACGCTGCTCCTGCACTGCGATCTCGTGGTCGTCGACGAGACAGCGGAGATCCGCATGCCCTTCGTGTCCTTGGGCACCTGCGCCGAAGCGGGAAGCAGCTGGCTCCTCCCCGGACGCGTCGGCCCGCAGCAGGCGGCCTGGCTCATGCTGTCGGGCTCTGCGCTGAGTGCCGACGCCGCCGTCGCCACCGGGTTCGCGTTGTCGAGCGCACCGGCCGGGAGAGCACTCGAGCAGGCGTTGACGACGGCGCGGGCTCTGGCGATCCATGACGTCGATGCACTCATGGCGAACAAGGCGCTGCTGCGGGCCGGGTTCTCCGACCGCATCACCGCGGTCTGGCAACGCGAAAAGGCGGCCATGGCGGTGATGGCCGAGAAGCTCGGTCCCATCGGGTGGTCCGGGCCGTCATGAAGGCGCCACCGGCCCGGGGCACCGGACGGTGACCACCGCGGCCGTCGTGGCACTGCTGGCGGCGGGACTCTTCGCCGTGGGCGACTGGGGGGCACGGGCCACCAAGAACGCCCGACTCGAATACCTGTGCAAGCCGGCCACCCTGGTGGCGCTGATCGCGGTGGCGGTGGCGGTAACCCCGGCCCATGACGCCGCTACCCGGCGCGACTGGTTCGTGGCCGCGCTGGTGTGCTCATTGGTCGGCGACATCTTGCTCATGCTCCCGACCGACGTATTCGTGGCGGGGCTGGCCGCGTTCCTGGTCGCCCACGTCTGTTATGTCGCCGGCTTGTGGACACAGGCACCGGGTGGTGTCGCCTTGGCTATCGCGGCCGGCGTCGTGGTGGTCGTGGTGGTGCCGGTGGCCGGCCGCATCCTGGGTGCGCTCCGAGGTCGGCGCGAGCCGGGCGTCCCCGTCGCGCTGTACATGGTGGTGATCTCGGTGATGCTCGCCACCGCGCTGGCGACGGGGAACGTGCTCGCCGGGGTGGGGGCGGCATTGTTCGTGTCGTCGGACGCCATGATCGCGTGGAACCGCTTCGTCCGACCGTTCCGGGGCGCCGACGTCGGGATCATGGTGACCTATCACCTCGGCCAGGCCGGGCTGGTGCTCTCGCTCCTCCACTGACGCGTCTGCACCGGCGCGTCTGCGCCGGCGCTCCTGCATTGGCCCTCCTGCATTGGCGCTTCGAATGGGGCAGGCTGTGGCGATGACACCGGCACCGGACCCCACCGCCACCGCGCACATCGCCTTCATCTGTGCCATGCCCATGGAACTCGAGCCCCTCGTCCGGAAGCTCGAGCTCGAGGAGTCGACCTTGGGCGACCTCACCGCGCATTCCGCCACGATCGGCGATCGGCACGTGGTGGCCATCGTCACCGGGATGGGCACCGAACTGGCAACGGTCGGCACCACGCGCCTGCTCGACGCCATGGAGGTCGAACGGGTGGTGGTCGTGGGGATCACCGGCGCACTGGAGAACGAGACGCCCATCGGCACGCTCATCCTCCCCGAAATCGTGGTGAACGGGGCGACCGGCGACGAGTTCCGCCCGGCGCCGTTGGGGAAGGGCACTCCGGCGGGAAGGATGTGGACGTCGGAGACCTTCAACAACGACTTGGACCACATCGCCGCCCTACGCGCCCGCGGCGTGGTGTCACTGGACATGGAGACAGCGGCCATCGCCGCGCTGTGCGAGGAACGGGGCATCCCGTGGTCGGTGTTCCGGGTCATCAGCGACCGCGCCACCGACGGGAGCGTCGACGAGGAGGTGTTCCGCCTCTCGAACATGGACGGGTCGCCCAACAACGAGGCCATCGAGCGGTTCTTCGCCGAGCATCCCGAACGTGTCGAAGCCATGGCTCGGCTGGCCGAGGGGGCCCTACTCGGCGCCGAGACGGCCGCCGACGCCGCTATCCGGGCCTGCGCCCTGGCGTAACGCACCCGACGTCGGGTGCGCGGCACTGCGGGTGACGACTAGGTCCGCACCCAGAACGGGAGTGCCTCTTCGCTGCCGTCGGCGCGATGGAAGCGCTTGAAGACGACCTCGACCGGCTCGCCGATGCGGATCGTGGCCGGGTCGATCTCGTTGAGCTCGCCTTCGGGCCCGCTGACGAGATTGCCGACGAACCGGATCGTGGGGTGCTCGTCGAGGGCGACGACGATGACGTTGTAGGGGGCCAGGCTGGAGTAGGGCTCGAGCAGCGGGGGGTGGGGGACGACGAACGACCAGATCGTGCCCGCGCCGGCCACCTGCTTCCAGCCCCGGTCCGTGGACCGGCACGACGGGCACATGGGACGCGGGGGGTGACGCAGCTTGCCGCAGGAGTTGCACACCTGGATGCGCAGCTCACCGAGGAGGGTGCCCTCCCAGAAGAAGCTCCCCTCCTCGTCGACCGCCGGCATGAGATAGCCCTCCTCCGACGGGCCGCGGTTGGCCACGTACCCTCCGGAGAACGCCGCTGCGTTGCTCATGTGCCTCTTCTTCCTTCTCTTCCTCTTGACGTGTGCTGCTTGTCGTGTGCCGCCCGTGTCGGGAACGCGACGTGGTGGGCGCTCAGCGCCGCAGGAGCAGGGCGCTCGTGGGGACGCCCTCTCCCGAGGTCACGAGGCAGGTTTCGGCTCCGTCGACCTGTGCGGTCGAGGTGCCGCGCATCTGACGGACCCCTTCGTTGATGAGGTTGAAGCCGTGCACATACGCCTCGGAGAGGCCGCCCCCGGCGGTGTTCACCGGCAGCGATCCCTTTTCCCACTCGAGGTTGCCGTTCTCGGTCATGGGGCCGGCCTCCCCGCGCTTGCAGAATCCGTAGCCCTCGAGCGACAACAGGATCAAGGGCGAGAAGGCGTCGTAGATCTGCGCCACGTTGACGTCCTCGGGCCCGAAGGCGGCATTGGCCCACAGGCGCCGGGCGCACGCCCAGGCGGGCCCGGTGAGCGGGTCCTCATTGAAGAAATTGACCATGGTCTGGTGCTCGGGTGGTAGCCCCTGGGCGAAGGCGTGCACGTACACGGGGGGGTGACGAAGGTCGCGTGCCCGCTCGGCGGACACGATCACGCACGCCAGCGCGCCGTCGGTCTCGAGACAGTTGTCGAACAGGCACAGCGGTTCGGACACCCAGCGCGACGCCATGTAGTCGTCGCGGCTCATCGGCTTGTCGTACATGATCGCGGCCGGGTTCATGTTGGCGTGCTTGCGCACGGCCATGGCCACGTTGGCGAGGTGGTCACGCGTGGCGCCGTACTCGTGCATGTAGCGCCGCGTGAGCATGGCGATCTCGTCGACGGGCCGCAACATCCCGAACGGCCGTGTCCAGGCGCCCGGCACCCGCAGCTGGACCGAGGTGCTCGTCCACGGGCGGGGCCCCGATCCTCGTTTGCGGGACCGCCACGCCACGGCCACCTCGGCCTGGCCGCTCGCCACGGCCAGCGCGGCGTGCCCCACCACTCCGCATCCCGCTCCGCCGCCGTAGCCGATCTGGCTGAAGAACGTGATCTCCCCGCACCCGATGTTGCGGACGATGTCGACCTCTTCGGTCGCCTCCATCGTGTACGAGCACAAGGCGTCGATCTCGGACGGGTCGATGCCGGCGTCCGAGCAGGCGTCGACGATCACCGTGCACGCCAGCTCCGCCTCGGTGGGCTCGAGGTGCTTGGAGAACGCCGTCTGCGCGATGCCGGCGATGGCGGTGGCGTCCTGGAAGCCGACTGCCGGGCTCATCGCACGTTCCTCCTCGGTCCGGGCCCGAAGCTCGGCTCCGCGGAGCTCCCGGGCGTGTGCGCACGGTAGCAGCGACCTGACGGTAGGTCAGATCTGTGCTCACGCTTCACGGTGGTCCCGGACCTGACGGCACGTCAGACACCCGGTACCATCGGCGGCCATGGCCCAGACGCCTGTGACTGGCTTCAGAGACGAGAGCCAGCTCTTCATCGGCGGCAAGTGGGTCGATGCCTCGGGCGGCACCTACGACGTAGTCAACCCCGCCACCGAGGAGGTCGTGGGTACGGCCCCCAATGCCACGGTCGCCGATGCCGAGGCGGCCGCCGCCGCCGCACGTGAGGCGCTGCCGGCGTGGTCGGCGACGCCTCCCGCCGAGCGTGGCGCGCTCATGGCCCGTGCCGCCCAGGCCATCGCGGCGCGGGCCGAGGAGCTGCTCCCGCTTGTGATCGCCGAGACGGGCGCCACCGCCGCGGTGGGGTCGAGCCTCCAGGTGCCCATCGCTGTGAGCCGGTTCGAGCGTTACTCGCTCGACCTGCGTCCGGTGGCCCAGCGCGCCATTCCTCCCCAGGTGGCGGTGGCGACGCCGCTCGCCCCCGGTGGGCTCATCAGCGCGCTGGCCCTGCGCCAGCCGGTCGGCGTGGTGGCCTGCATCACGTCGTACAACTTCCCGCTCGTCAACATGGCCGGGAAGGTCGCCCCCGCGCTGGCCATGGGCAACACCGTCGTGGTCAAGCCCGCCGCCCAGGATCCCCTCACCGTGGTGGAGCTGGTGCGCATCCTCGAAGAGGTGGGGTTCCCCCCCGGTGTGGTCAACTTCGTGAACTCCGCCGACGCCGGCCCCGCCGCCGCCCTGGTCGAGTCGACCGACGTGGACATGATCAGCTTCACCGGGTCCACCCAGGTCGGCACGCGCATCGCCTCGGCGGGGGGACGGACCATGAAACGCCTCCTGCTCGAGCTCGGTGGCAAGGGGGCGTGCATCGTCTTCGACGATGCCAAGCTCGAGGCCGCGGTGGGGTGCATCGGCTCCACGTGGAGCTTCCATTCCGGGCAGATCTGCACCGCGCCCACGCGGGCCATCGTCCAGCGCGACGTCTTCGACCAGGTTCTCGAGATGCTCGAGGGATATGCGGGGGCGCTCAAGGTGGGCGACCCCACCGAGCTCGACACGATCGTGGGGCCGCTCATCTCCGCCGCCCAGCGCGACCGGGTCGAGGGCCACATCGCCGCCGGGCGCGACGAGGGAGCCCGGCTCGTGGCGGGAGGAGGGCGACCGTCGCATCTCGAGCGCGGCTTCTACGTCGACCCCACCTTGTTCGTCGCCGACAACGGCATGGCCGTGGCGCGCGAGGAGATCTTCGGCCCCGTGCTCGTGGTCATCCCGTTCGACGACGATGCCGAGGCCATCGCCATCGCCAACGACAGCGACTTCGGCCTCTACGACTACGTCTTCTCGGGCGACACGGCCCGGGCCTTCGAGGTCGCCCAGCGGCTGCGAGCGGGGCACGTGGGAATCAACACCGCCCAGCGCAACCACGAGGCGCCCTTCGGGGGGTTCAAGATGTCGGGAGTCGGGCGCGACGGAGGCGACTACGGCCTGGAGGCGTACTCGGAGCTGCAGTCGATCGTCTGGACCGGCTGACCACAAGCTGACCACCGGCGCAAGGCCGGGCTGATGACCGGTGGATGCGCCGGTGCAAGGAGTGGCACGTGAGCACCTACGACCTCGCCATCATGGGTGGCATCGTGGTCGACGGCACCGGGCTCGCCCGCCGTCGCGGCGACATCGGGATCAAAGACGGCCGCATCGTGAAGGTCGGGTTCGTCGCGCCATCCGAGGCCGACCAGGTCATCGACGCCGACGGGCTGCACGTGGCGCCGGGGATCGTCGACGCCCACACCCACTACGACCCGCAGCTCACGTTCGAGCCGCATGCCACCTCGTCGTGCTACCACGGCGTCACCACGGTGCTGGCCGGAAACTGCGGGTTCTCGGTGGCCCCCAACCGTCCCGATCAGCGCGACTACCTGGCCCGCATGTTCGCCAAGGTCGAGGGCATGTCCCCCGTGGCGTTGTCGGCCGTGCAATGGGAGTTCGAGTCGTTCCCCGAGTTCCTCGCCTCGCGGCGCGGCAAGCTCGGCGTGAACATGGCCTGCTACGTCGGGCACTCCGCCGTGCGGCGTACCGTCATGGGCGAGGCGGGGTCCGAGCGCGAGGCCACCGACGACGAGGTCGAGCAGATGCGCCGCATCGTGGCCGAGGCCATGGAGGCGGGGGCGGCGGGCTTCTCGTCCTCGCACGGCCCGACCCAGCTCGACGGCGACGAACGTCCCGTCCCCAGTCGGTTCGCGTCCCTGGGTGAGCTCGAGGTCCTGTGCGCGGAGGCGGGCCACCACAACGGCGGGTCGATCAGCTACCTCCACCGCAGCGCCATCGGGGGACTCGACCAGCCCGACAAGGACCTGCTCCTGCGCCTCGGGACCGTGAGCCGGCTTCTCATCATCCTCCAGGGGCTCGGGGGGCGTTCCAAGGTGGACGTGCCCGGGGCGGAGTGGGAGCAGGTGTCGCAGTGGATCGAGGAGGTCGGTCGCAAGGGCGTCGGGATCTTCTCGCTGCTGCGCAACCATCCCTTCGACCGTGACTTCCGGATCGAGTCGGGCACCAACCTCTACGAGGGGGTGCCGGCATGGCACCGGGCCGTCGGTCCCGGGGTGGCACGAGACGATCGGCTCGCCCTCCTGCGCGACCCCGCCGCACGCGACGAGATGCGCCACGCCGTGGAGCATCCCAACACCGACGGCGCCAAAGGGTCGACCCTGCCGCCGCCGCGCTGGAGTGTGGTCGAGGTCGACGAGGTGGCCATGCCGCACAACGAGAAGTTCGTGCGCCGCACGATCGCGGACATCGCCACCGAGCTCGGCAAGGAGCCCGCCGACGCGCTGCTCGACCTGGCGCTCGACGAGGATCTGCGCACCGTCTTCCGCTACGTCAACAAGAGCCGGGCATGGGAGGAGGCCGTGGCCCACGGCCAGAGCCACCCCGCCATGATCATCGGCGTCTCCGACGGCGGGGCCCATCTCGACCGCGACGACGGGTCGGACTGGTCGACGGCGTTCCTGGCGTTTTGGGTGCGCGACCGCAAGCTGTGGAGTCTCGAGGAAGGCATCCGGCAGCTGACGCAGGTGCCCGCCGCGTTGCTCGGTTTCGAGGGTCGGGGAGTGCTGCTGCCCGGCTACTGGGCCGACGCCTTCGTCTTCGACCCCGACACCATCGAGCTCGAGTCCAAGAAGCAGGTCAACGACTTCCCCGGTGGCGAGGCGCGCTACTCGGCGCGCCCCCGGGGCATTGCCTGGACCATCGTCAACGGCGTGCCGATCGTGCGCGACGGCGAGGTGCTCACGAAGAACCTCCCCGGGCACGTGGTGCGACCCGGGGTCCCCTGATCGTCGGCGAGAAGCGCGGGAAGTGGACGTGGTGGCGCGTGGCGCCGGGGCGCTTGGCGATGCTGCGTACCCTCCTGGGCGGGTCTTGACCCGCACGAGGCGCCCTCAGCGGGCGCGCACGTAGACGTAGCTGGGCCCGGCGTCGCTCGGGTCGTCGGAGTCGATCATGCCTTCGAAGACGCGGTCGTAGCCGGCCTTCTCGAGCGCCCGCCACGAGCGGTGGTTGGCTTGCTGGACCGCCACCCCCATCCGGTCGATGTCGGCATACCGTTCGAAGGTGAGCGCCGTGAACGAGTCCACGATGACCGGGCCCAGGCCGACACCGATCAGCTCCGGGACGCCGATCAGATAGTCGATCCCGGCGGCCCGCTCGACGCCGAGAGCCCCGCACCATGCCGGGTAGTCATCGAGGCGGTAACGCTGGACGAAGCCGACAGGACGCCCCTCGAGCTCGATGATGAACGCCTCGGTCGGGTCGGTCCCGTCAACCGAGGGCCCGTAGCTGGCCTCGAGCGCCGTGACCGTCGGCTCGTCGGACCACCACGGTGCCACGTGCGGCAGCGCCAACCACCTGGCCAGGAGAGCGAAGTCGGCGCGCTGAAGCGGTCGGAAAGAAACGGGCAACGTGTGCCAGTGTAGGCGGCCGGACCGTCAGCGAGCGTTGATGTACTCCACCAGCTCCTTGCGGTCCTTCTCCAGCTCATCGATCCGGCTCTTCACGACGTCGCCGATGCTGATGATCCCGCACAGGACTTCGTCGCACACCACCGGGACATGCCGGATCCGTCGCTCTGTCATCACCGCCATGAGCGACTCGACGTCGTCGTCGGGTGAAACCGTGAAGACCTTGGACGTCATGATGCTGCGGACGGGCTCGGCGAGCAACGCTGCGAGCTGCCCGCTCAACCCGCGCACAATGTCGCGTTCAGAGACGATCCCGTCGATGTGCTTGCCATCGGACGACACCACCAGTGCGCCCACGCCGTGCTTCCGCAGGGCATCCACCGCACCGGTCACCGTGGTGTCCGCGGTGATCGTGGCCACCGAATCTCCCTTGCCAGCAAGAAGGGTCGAGATCCGCACCGGCACACCTCCTCATGCGTCGTCACGCCGTCTCGTGAGGAACTGAGACCAGGCCAGTCTACGACTGCGGTGGCTCGGCGACCAGGGGCTTTCTGTGCCTGGCCCCGGTCCCGGGCCGGTGCTCGCCGGCGGTGAGAGGCGGTAGCCTGCGGCGGCGATGGGTGCTTCGGAGCAGTTCACGACGATCGCCGCCAAGGTGCGGAACTGGGGTCGTTGGGGAGATGACGACCAGCTCGGCACCCTCAACTTCATCACCGACGAGGTCCGCCGCCGCGCCGCGGGTTGCGTCCGGACGGGCCGGGCGTTCCCCATGGGTCTGGCGCTGTCAGAAGCCGAGGGCATCCAGAAGGGCGTGGTGCCGGGCCGCTTCAACCCCGTGCGCACCATGTCGTACGTCAACGTGCCGCTGTCGGACGACACCGAATGGATCTGTGCCAACGAGGACGTGGTGGTGATGCCGCTGCAGTGCGCGACGCACTGGGACGGCCTGGCCCATGTGAGCTACGGAGGGATGCTCTACAACGGCTACCCGGCAACGGCGGTCACCTCGGCAGGCGCGAGTCGTCTCGGGATCCACCTCGTGGACTCCCTCGTCAGCCGGGGCGTGCTCCTCGACGTGGCGCGGGCCAAGAACACCGACGTCCTCGAGGGCGGCTACGCCATCATGCCGGCCGACCTCGACGCCGCGTGTGAGCTCGCTGGTGTGACGGTCGAGGCCGGCGACATCGTCCTGGTACGCACCGGGCAGATGGCCCGGCTCGGCATGCCGCAACGGTTCCCGGCCGGAGGGGCGACGGTTCCCCTCCCCAACATGCTCCGCTTCGGCGACGTGATGCAGTACATGGGCCTGTCGTCAGGACTGTCGATGGCGACCGCCGAGTGGTTCCACGCCCATGACGTAGCCGCGGTGAGCACCGACACGATGGCGCTCGAGGTCATCCCGTGCGAGGACGCCGAGGTCTATCTCCCCGTCCACCTGTTGCACATCGTCGAGATGGGGATGACCCAGGGCCAGAACTGGATGCTCGACGAGCTCGCCGCCGACTGCGCCGCCGACGGGCAGTACACGTTCCTCCTCGACGCCACGCCGTTGCCGTTCACCAACGGGTGTGGCTCGCCGCTCAACCCCGTGGCGATCAAGTAGCGCGTCGGGGGGGCACCTCGGGCCCCGGCCTCTGTCGGGCCTGGCTCACCCGGACCTGGGCGGCGCCCCCTCCCACCACGGGGCCGGTGCGTGGCGCAGAGACGCCGCCGCCGTCGACGCTCGCAGGGGCCGCCCTTCCCGTCACGGCCCAGTGCAGCACGCGCGCCTGGGTCTCGACCATGGCGGTCGTGCGGATCCCCCAGAACTCGAAGCCGTAGCGGTGGGCGGCGACATGGGCGAGCATCGAGATGAGGGTGGCGGCCACCGCCATGGCGTCGGTCCCCGCCGGACTCCGGTTCGGGACGCCCGACGCGATCACGCGGGCCAAGGTGACGGTCACGGCGTTGAGGGCCCGCACCCGCAACCCCTGGAACCGCAGGTCGCCCTCCTCGGTGGCGAGCTCGACCACGCGGAACACGGCCCGGTTGGCGTCCCAGTAGGCCATAAACCCCTCGACCACCCGTCGTGCGGTGTCCTGGCTTCCGTCGTCGGACCAGTCGCCGTCGACCAGCTCGGCCAGGGTGCCCGCACCCTGCATGAGCTCCTCGGCCATGACGAGGATGGCCTGCTCGACGTTCTCGAAGTACTGGTAGAAGGTGGCCGGCGAGGTCCCCGCCTGACGTGCGATGTCGATGACCTTGATCGAGCGCCACGGGGTCGTGGCGAGCAGCTCGGCGGTGCACTCGAGGAGCCGGGTCCGGGTGGCGAGGCCGCGCCGCCCGGGGACTCGGCCGTCGGTGGCGGCGATCGAGCCCGGGTCGTCGGTGTCGTCGAGGGTCGTGTCCAGGGCCGCGTCGGCCGAGTCAGGGGCCATCCGTGCGAAGGCTAGCCCTCATTTGCTGACGACATGTCAGATTTGGCCTGGTCGGGAGCGGTGCGCCGGAGTAGAACGGGTTCCGTTTCGGCCAGGACCGGGAGTAGCGTGCATCCCTGTGCAGCAGAGGGTGCTTCCCCGATCGCTGACCCGCGCCCAGGAGGCGCGGCGTCAACGGGTGATCGACTCCGCCATGGAGCTGGGCCTCGAAGGCGGCTACGAGGCCGTCCAGATGCGCGACGTGGCCGCCCGGGCCCATGTGGCCATGGGCACCGTCTACCGCTACTTCTCGTCCAAGGACCACCTCCTCGCCGCCGCGCTCGTCTACTGGGTGGAACAGCTCGACGCCCGCCTGGCCCAGGTCCCGGCCCGGGGGTCGGTGGCGTCCGAGCGCGTCCTCGACGTCCTGGAACGGGCCCTGCGGGCCATGGGGCGGCAACCCCAGCTGGTGGCGGCGGTCTTCGCCTCCCTGGCCTCGCCCGACGTGGCCGCCATCGAGTGCCAGCAGCAGATGGGGGCGGTGATGGACGGCATCATCATCAGAGCCATCGGTGAGCCCCAGCCCCCCGACCACGCCGAGCGCACCCGGATCATCGGCCACGTCTGGTACTCCTCGCTGGTCGGCTGGGTGAACGGCTGGAGCGACATGGACCGCGTCCGGGACGAGCTGGCGGTGGCGGTCCGTCTCCTGCTGCCGAGCGGACTCGCCCCCAACGGGCAGTCCACCGCGGGCGTGTAGAGCGACGCGGCCTGCAAAGCAGCGCGGGCCGCAATGCACGTCGGGCCTGTCAAAACCGCGGGCACAGCGGGCGA
>Ga0116219_10003727_pt1 | contig 11855 bp, 7 predicted proteins | sample Sb_taG_4_FD_91019 | JGI IMG/M metagenome (GOLD analysis project Ga0116219, IMG submission 91019) | Peat soil microbial communities from Weissenstadt, Germany - Sb_50d_6_BS metaG | ecosystem: Environmental > Terrestrial > Soil > Wetlands > Peat | place: Germany: Weissenstadt | collected 2010-09-21
TGCGTCGGCGAGGGGGAAGGTCACGCCCTGGCGCGAGCCCTGGTAGAGCTTGCCGCCATCGGCGTCGGTGGCCCTTTGCAGGTGGTGGAAAGTCCACAGCCACATTTGCATGGCGGTGGCCAGGGCGCAGGCGCCCGTGCCCGGATGGTCGCCGGCGATCAGCCGCATTTCGCGGATCCACTGCTGGAACTGCGCCAGGAACAACTCGTCCGTCATGGTGACGCTGAGCTGGCGCCGCTGCACGGCCTCGGGACCTTCGTAGGTGGCCTCCAACTGCGAGTCCATCCACTTATGTCCGAGGAAGCCGGGGCAGTCTTCGGTGATACCGTAGCCGCCCATCAGGCTGACCGCCTCGCGCATCATGCGCGCGCCGTGACCGGTGTTCCACAGCTTGCATGCCGGACACAACACGTTGGCCACGGAGTCCAAAATCGCGTACTCAATCAGCGGCTGGGCGTTCACACAACCCCGGCCCCCGGCCCCTGGCCCCTGGCCCCTGAGGTATTCGATGGCCTCCTTTTGCACCAGCCGCATGGCCTTCATTTGAGCCATGCCACCGGTGATTCCGCGTCCGGCCATGATCTCCGCCTTCTGCTTTTCCAGCGGATCGAGCTGGTCGAAAACGCGCGCCGCCTCGAATCCCAGCGCCGCGCTGGCCTCGCCCGTGGCCCACACGTCCACCAGCCGGTGCACCACGTCCTGTTTGAGCTGGAGCCCCAGCTCATAGCGCGGCGACCCCGGATTGGCGATGGACCCGCCACGGAACCGCCCGCGGCCATAGCGGATCACCGGCTCGACCGCGCTCAGCAGCTTCGCCGAGGTCATGATCGCCACCGTGACCCGCGTGCGCCGGAAAACCGCTTCGATGATCTCGCCGTGGCTGTACCGCGGCACGATCACGCCATCCTTCATACTGTATCCGCCGATGATCCGGCTGGCCGGAACCCGCAGGCTGAAGATGGGGTCGCGCGTCGAGGACAGTTGGTGGACCAGCTTGCGCGTGGGCGTGCCGCGGTCGAAGGTGCCCGGGTCGGTTTCCTCCAGGATCACCATGCAGGTCCCCTTGATGCGCGGATCGTCCGACTCCACCGCCGCCGTAACAAAATTCGCGAACCCCATGTTGGTGATGAATCGGCCGCGCTTGTCGACCTGCAACTGTGGCTCTTCGCCCTCTTTCCATTCCGCCACCCGCAGCTTGCCGCCGAGCATGCCGGTCTCGACCCCCACGTAGGGGAGCGGTTCGGTCAGGCAGAAGGCGCCGCGCCATGGCTTGCGATCCTCGCCGGGCTGGGCGGGCGCGCACCGGGTCATATAGTAATCGCGCTGTTCGGGGGTGCCGCGTTCGTGAATCGGCGACAGCGCCAGGCACCCCGCCAGGCTGCCGGTCGCCGCGCCCGCGTCCACCCACGCCAACTCGAAGGCCACCAGCGCCAGGGCCAGGTTCTTGGGTCCTTCGAGGAAACCGCCCTGCCCCGGGTCCATGAACACGCCGGTGATGCCGGAGTCGTCGAAGGCCTGCAACAACGCCTGTTTCTCCGCCGTCCATTCGTGGGTGTTGCGCGCGCCCTGGGCCACTAGCCGGGCCACCGGGCCGCGTGCCACCGACCGCACGGACTGCACCAGCATTTGCAGGTCGTAGCGGTCCTCAAAGCGCCACAGGATCTGCCGCACATCGTCTGACGGCAGTGCCCGCAAGTACTCCGTTTTGTGTTCCGTAGCAACAGGTACCACGTTGAGCGTCCTCCTTTGTGCCGGCGCCTGCGTGAAAAAACGCAGGCCCCGGCCACAGTTATCGCGTAGCCAGAAAGAGTGCAATCGGGCTGCCAGGGGATCAAACCGTGGAGAATCAATACATCTGTTGGGTTTTTGAGCAGATTTTGAGGTCCGAAGCTGCGCTTTATGGCGCAGTGAGGCGCGGGCACGCTAAAATCGATTATGTGCCTGTGTGGGAAAACCGGATTGTCGGTGGTCGTCCTCTCGTTCCCGCTGTCTGCCAGCCTGGCAGCGCAGCCGAAGGAAGTCGAACCCGATACCGTGATCCAGCAGGCGTTCGTCCGCCTGTACAATTTCGACTTTCGGGGAGCGCACGAACTGCTGGACCAGCACATCCGCCTGTACCCCCAGGACCCGTTGGGTCCCGCCGTGAGTGCGGTGGCTTACCTGTTCGCCGAGTTGGACCGGCTGAAGATCCTCGAGCTGGACTTCTTCATGAGCGACGATAAATTCGTGGATCGCCGCAAGCTGATTCCCGATCCGGCCGCCCGCCAGGTGTTCCTCCAGCAGGTCGAGAATTCGGAGCGTCTGGCCCAAGCGCGGCTTGCCGTCAATCCCGACGATCGTACCGCGGTCTTCTCCATGTGCGTTACTTCGGGCCTGACTACCGATTATGCCGTCCTGATCGAAAGGCGCCGCTTCGGTAGTTTCTCCCTGGCCAAGCGAAACCAGGTTTATGCCCGCAAGTCGTTGGCGTTGAATCCTCCCGTATACGACGCGTACGTCACCATCGGGACGGCCGAGTACATCGTCGGCAGCTTGCCGTTTTTCCTGCGCTGGTTTGTGCGTCTCGATCAGATTAAAGGGAACAAGCAGACCGCGTCGGAGTTGCTGGAACTGGTCGTTCAGAAAGGCAAGTATTACGGCCCGTTGGCTCGCATCTTGCTGGCCGTGATTGACATGCGGGAGAAGCGTCCGGCCGGGGCCGAGAGACTGCTTGCCGGGCTGGTCTCCGAATATCCAGAAAACCCGCTGTTACGCAAAGAACTGGCCTACGTGGGCAAATTGGCGCACCCCGAGATCGGGGCGAAGATTGCGCCCCCGCCGTCCCACGAAGGCCAATAAGATTCATGCCCTGCCCCCTAAGCGACCGCTCGCTGTGATGGAATGGTGGGGCGGCGTCTCCGCGTTGAGTTCTCAATGTGCCTGTGTGTCCGACCTGCCCAGCTATCCAGCGGTGTGGAGAATTCTGATTCAGCCAAGCCGCTTGAGAAGAAGAGGGGAACATACTGCGTCACGTTGGACGGGCTTTGCCACGGGTGATCTGTGGCGTGCCGCTCAGCCATTGCATAGCATCGATGCCTATTCACAATATTGTTGGCGCCACCGCCGAATCCACATGACGCTGCCCCTGGCGACAATGAACCATACTATCGATAACACAAACCCAACGACGCCCAGGACGAGAATCGAAAGATTTGTTCTGTCTAGGCACGCTGCAGTCGAGCTTGAACCCGCCGTAACATACACAGACAGAAGCCCCGCATGAACCAAAAGGTAGAAATCCTTCCTACGTCATACGGGGTATTGTCAGGCGATTCCATCCCCTGGGCGTCCGCTGGCCTGGGCTTGGTAGGACCTGTCGGAGAATGCGTGGAACTAACCGGCCTACCACTGCGGAGACAGATCGAGCGCTCGGTTCGTCGTCAGCCTGGTCTGCCCGCTTCCGTCGGCGTTCATCGCGTAGATTTGGAAGTTGAACAAGCCTGTGCGGTTGCTGGAGAAGATGATCTTGGCGCCGTCCGGCGACCAAGCCGGCTCACCGGCCTCCGCCGCATTGTTCGTCAGCCTGGTGAGCCCGCTGCCATCGGCGTTCATCGCGTAGATCTCGAAATCGATGATGCCGCTCCGGTTGCTCGCGAAAGCAATCTTGCTGCCGTCCGGCGACCAGGCCGGGCTGATGTCCACTGCCCGAATTGTTGGTGAGCCGCTTCACACCCGTCCCGTCGGCGTTCATCGAGTAGATCTGGGGGTGGCCATCCCGGGTGCTCATAAAGGCGATCCTGGTCCCGTCAGGGGACCAGGTTGGATTGGCATCGGCTCCGGGATTGTTGGTCAGCCGTGTCAGTCCCGTCCCGTCGGGGTTCATCGAGTAGATCTCGAAATTGCCGTCCCGGGCGCTGGTGAAGGCGATCCTGGTTCCGTTAGGCGACCAGGCCGGGCCGCCATCGATCTGTGCATTGAACGTCAGCCTTACCGGCGAGCTGCCATCGGCGTTCATCGAGTAGATCTCAAAGTTGCCGTTGCGGTTGCTCGTGAAGGCGATCTTGCTGCCGTCCGGCGACCAGGCCGGGAAAACGTCCACCGCCGGATTGTTGGTCAGCCTCACCGAACCTGTTCCATCGCTATTCATCGAATAAATCTCGGAGTTGCCGTCGCGATTGCTCGAGAACACAATCTTGTTGGACATTTGAGCGATCACGAACGGACTGAGCGAGGAAACCTGGGCATAGATGGGCATGATCTCCGGAGGGCCGGGAGAGATCTCCGGGGGAGTGGGGACGGTCCTGTTCACGAATATGGGGTTGCCCGGTATTACTGGGTTGCCCGGTATTACAGGGTTGCCCGGAATGGCTTCTGCGTGCAGCACTCTGAGCGTGGAAAACTGTTGCGGCGTGATTTGCGGCGGTGATGGCACGCCGCCAGCCAGGTCGAATGCAACGACGATGGGCCCGGTGAACGTGGCGGTCGTCGATATATCCACACTGCGGATTTCTGGGGGTAATGGAGTGAATACTGCGAACCCCGGCGGCATGATCTGTGGTGGCAAAGGTGAGACGACGGTGGTTCCCGGCGCCGTGACATTCGCGAAGGCGACATTGATCGCGCCCAACGGCACGCTCACGTTGGCGCCAGTGGGGGTGTTGACTGTTTGCGATACCACCAGTGTTCCTGACCATGAACCCAGAACACCGGCATTGCATCCGCCCACGGTCCCGATGCCTTGTACAGTGACGGTATGCTGACCAGTGCTCAGCGGCGCGCTCACAATGGTTCCACTACTTTGTCCTGGGCTCAGGAAGGGTGTGGTCGTGACTACGTTCCCATCCAGGGCGACGGCGTACCCGACGTTGGAACAATGTGTTGGAGCGGCTGTGACCGTAATGGCGAGCGGTCCGGCCTGCGTCACCGTCACGGGCGTCGAAAAAACCGGGGTACAAGCCTGTCCCGTGCTCGTGCACGCGATGGACATGGGGAATGTTTGAGCCAGAATCGGGCTGCCGCTCGTCGCAACCGCCAATAGGGCAATGCTCAGAATATTTCGCAAACTCATCGATTCCCCCCTAACGAATGAACAAACCAGCGATTTTGGCGAAGCCTCACGCCGAATGCGTCTAGCACTTAGATAAACCATCTTTCCTCCGATTTTGAAAAGCAAACTACCCAATGAGAGAGTCGCCGCGGCGAATATATTACCTCGGCCGGACGAAATACCAATGCTCGGGAGTCAGGCTTTGCAGCAGTTGACGGATGGGAACGCTCGCGGGATCGAGACGAGCGGCTTCACTCAGCTCTCGTTGTGCCTCTTCGAGAAGGCCCGCGCGACCGAATTCGACGCCCAGCAGCAAATGCGCGGTGGGCTGCTGCCGGGACAGATCCCGAAGGCGCGCGGCGGTAGCGGAATCGAGGACGCGAAATCTCGGGGGAGTGTCGGCGGGAGACGGCAGCGTGACGCGCTCCGCACCGCGCGTCGCGGTCACCTGCCATTGGTAATCGGAGCCCGGGGCAAGATCCCGGTCACAGATCCAACGGGCTTCGCGGACTTCCGGGCTGGCGGCTGCCGGATCGCCGTTCAAGGTGAAGATGCGGACTTGATAGGTCCACGCCCCGTTCATCGACTGCCATTCAAACCGAGGCCGCGGGCCGAAGACGGCGGTAGCCTTCGGCGAAAGAAGTTGAGCGGGGGAGGCGCCAGCCTCACCCATTAGCACCTGGTGGCTGGCCGCCAGCTGCGACACAAACTTCGGGAGGGGGATGCGCCCGATGCGCAGGGCCTCTTGCACCGAAGCCGCTTCGGTACGGCGGGCAAACCATGCGGCCGCGCCGGCCAGCACTAAGATGGCGGCGGCCGCCGCAAAGCGGGGGAAAAAGCGGGCCGCGGGGGCAGGGGCAGCGAACGCCGTACGCATCTCATCGACCATCGGATTGAGGTCTAGCCGGCGCGCCAACATTTGCCGGCAGTCCGGGCACGCAGCGATGTGCGCCTGCACTTCGACGAGCTCATCGGCTGTGAGCAGTTGATGCTCGAAGCCGAAGACTAATTCCGGCCGCAGATGATGGGGAGTGCTCACATGGCCTCACTTAGCAGGATGTACCTGGTATCCCATTTATTACCTGCGTGTCTCATATTGAGCGGGCCCCCAAACGGTTCGCCAGCCTCTTTCTCGCTGCCATTCGAAGATTGATGATCTGTTGACGGGCTGAGCCCAGGAAGCGGGCGATGGAGTTGTCATCCCACGGCAGTTCGATCCAGATGCCGGCCAATTCCGATTCGTTGATTTCAAGGGCAGCGGCGATGTCGGCAAATGAAGCCACGCCCGAGACATGGAACATGGCGAGGATCGGATGGCCGCGACCGTCCCGTAGATGGAAAAGCAGGGCCACGCGCTGGGACCGTGGCAACTGTCGGATTTCCGCCCAGAGGCGTTCCACGTAGCGGCGGCGGTCGATGGTGATTTCTGCGGGCTGCCAAGTGGCGGAGATGCCGTTGACATCGACATCGGACGCGGCCGAGTCCACGTCCAGGGGAATATGCCAGAAGCGGGCGATCGTGTTCACCAGGTCTTCGAATTCGATGGCTCCGCCGGCCGCATCGAAGAGTTGCGCCATCAGCGCGGCCAGATCGCGACTGCCATCGACTGGCAGGGAAGTTGCACTCAGAGCCGGCGGCGTGGACTCTTCGCGACAGCCGGCTCTTCCGCACCACGTGGAGCCGAGCTTCTGCCAGCTCGTGAATTCGGGATCGTCCTGAAGGAGGAACGCGATTTGTTTACTCAGGCGAGCCCGGCCGGCATGGCGCCGGCGGAAATATTGGCGGCAGGTATTACGCGCCAGAGTTCCCACGTACGCGGCGAAATCGTCGATGGGGCTCGCGCCGGGTCTGGACTTCATCCGCCGCAGGTACAGCAGCAGTTCGAGACGCGCTTCGGAACAGACGTCGTCGATATCATCCCAGCGGCCGGACAACCGGGCAAGGACGGTGCGGCGTATGACCGGTTCGGCAGCGGACATCAACTCGCCGAGCTGGTCCTGTTCCAGGCCGGTTTCCGAGGCGCGTAGATAGTTTTCGAACTGGCGGTCCATGGTTTATCGGTATTTCAGCGCGGGCTCCCCACCAGAACGAAGCCTGCCCAATAGAAGGGGTGCGAGTACTTGCCGCCAGCAATCAGCGAGAGGGCGGCTTTCTGCAGGGCGCCGGCTTTAGCCGATGGATCGCCGGACCGTCGGGTTTCCAGCCAGTTGCGATGGAAGCCGATCATCAGGTCGGAGGTGCTGGCTGATTCGACGCGCCACATGCTGGCGATGGTCGTGGGCGCGCCGGCGACGAAAGCGGCCCACAGCATTCCGCTGATCCCTTCTCCGCCCAGGCCACGGCCCCTTGCGGTCTCGCAGCCGGAGAGCACCAGCAGATCCGCCCTTAAATTCAACTGCATCAGGTCGCGCGCTTCTAAGGCGCCGGCATCGTCAGTGGAACGTGCCAATAGCGCATAGGAATACATGGGGTTGACGCTATCCAGAACGGCGTGCGACGCCAGATGGATCACCCGATAGCTGGCGGACTCGGCCTTGAAGCGACTGGTGCTGGCGGCGGCGCCGGTGAGGATCTGGCTCTGGCGTGCGCCGTATAGTTTTTCGATTTCCCTTACCTGTCGTTCCGCTTCCGGCAAGGCCTGCTGCCCGGCGGAGTTTCCGAGAGCCAGTAACTCTCTGCCCGCGGGCACAACGCCACGGTCAGCCGCCAGTTTCAAAGTCTCGCGTAAGACGGCCAGAGAAGGCGCGTAGGAAACCACATTCTGCTGGATCACGAAACGTCCCGACGCCGGTTGCAGAGCATGGAAGGCGACGTCCCACAGCGGTCCGTCGGGCAGGATGATGACAGCTTGCTGCGCGGAGAGGTCACTTTGCACCGGGGCAAGCAGGAGACGGTATAACTCGCGAGCGGAGGCGGCGAAGTTGAGATCATGTTCGGAAAGCTGGCGGTGGAATTCAACCGCGCGCTCGCTCAGCGCGTCCTGGCCGGCGCCAAGTGTAACGGCGCGCGTGGGGGCGCCTGGTCTGATCACGAACACGTAGGAATTCCGCGGAGTGACGAAGTAATTGAGAATCACCGCGTGAGTGTCGGCCGCGAGTTGACTGATCTCAGTGGAAGTCAGGGCAGGGGCTGCGCCGCGCTGAAACGCTATTTCAGGATGCGCGGCGTAAAGGTCGCTCTGCAAGGCGTCGAGCTCGCGCCGGGTGCGGTTGCGATCGCTCTTCAGAGGCGCCTGATCCGGTTGATTGGCGATTTGCAGATTGAGGCTCACAAGGCGAGTCTCCAGGCGACGCTCGGCTTCGCGTTCGGAAGGTGTCAAGGACTTGTCCAACTCCGCACGGCCGGATCGAAGGATGTCGATCAGGGCGCGCGACTTGGATTGCTCGACGAGCTGCAATGCCTGATCCGTACGGCCGCGCGCCAAAGCCAGGATGGCGGCTTCCTGATATGGCTCCGACTTGTTCGCAAAATAGATTGGCAAGGCTGTGGGAGGGCCCACAACGCGGCTCCGCAGCGACTCAATAGTGGCTATCGAGGATTCGAATTCCGCTGCTGCTTCCTGGTTGCGCCCCAGTTGCTCCAGGGCGCGGCCGGCGGCGAGGTGTGCCTGCCAAAGCGTCTCGGGCATGTCGATGGAAGACAGCAGTTCCATCGACTCCCGGGCCTGGGCCAAGGCCTCCGCGGCGTGGCCCTGCGCCAGTTTGAGGTGGGACAGTTCGGCTAAGGTCTGAGCGAGGTTCGGCAGATCCGGAATGCGGCGTTGCACCTCGGCGGCGTGTTGCAGTTCCGCTTCGGCATCCACGATACGATGCATCCGGAACAGCGCTCCGCCCAAGCCGCGGTGTGATTCCGATTCCATCGCCGGCAGGGAGGCTTCCCGCGCCACCTGTACGGCCTGACGGAACTGTTGGACGGCCTCCGGCAGGCGGTTGAGGGCGAGCATTTCAGTGCCCAGGTTGGTGTGAGCTTCGGCCGCCAGCGATTTGTTGCGGATGGACCGGTTCATCTCGAGGGACTTCTTAAAATACGCGACAGCCTGTTCGTGGTTCTGCTGTGCCTGGTAAACCAGGCCGATATTATTCGTGATCTCGGCCAGGGTCCAGGGATCGGCGTCGCGCCGTCCTGCCTCGAAGGCCTGTTGGTAGAGCCGCAAGGCTACACTGTAGTTGCCGCGCCATGTCTCGACGACCGCCATGCCATCGATGGCGGTCGTGATGTGCTCCGGGTCTTTGGCTGCCTGCGACAGCGCGAGAGCTTTCCGGCCAAAATCCATCGCCCGTTCATAGTCGCCTAGCTCTCCGTAGACGAGAGCGATGTTGTTTAGGACAACACCGCGGGAGCGGTCGTTGCCGAGGGTAGCGAATTGCTCGGCGGCTTGCGTGAAGTAGTCGATCGCGAGGAACTGGTCGCCCAGGCTCCGCCACGCGTCGCCCATGTTGTTGAGTTCGGCGGCGATCCGGTTGCGGTCGCCCAACGCCTTCTGAATGGCTAGTTTTCGTTCGGTGACGGTCAGGAGTTCCCGGTATTGGCCCCGGCGGGACAGCACCTTGCCAATTACGCGCAGCGCGGCTTCTATGAGGCGCTGATCGTCGATTGGTTCGGCGATGGCGAGGCTTTCCCGGGCGAGTTTTTCGGCGAGGTCGTCGCGGCTGCGTCCGATCTCGGTCTCGGCCATGCCGGTGAGGGCCATGGATTCGGACTTGGTGTCGCCGGCCGTGCGGGCGGCGCTACGGGCGAGTTGATACGCGGCGATTGCGGCGTCCCACTTGCTGTCCGCATTGGCGCGTGCGCCTTCTGCCAGTAGAGCCACAACCGAGACGGGCTGGGACTGGGATATCAGGGGCAGCGCGATGACCACGAGAACTATGAAGATTTTCAATCGTCGTTTCCCGTTACAACTGCAGTTGAACAATTGTAGTCCTGTTTAGCCCTTAGGTGGTTCGCCCGTTCAGCCCTGTGCAACAAATTGTGAACGAAGGTAATAATTCGGCTGGCGGATTCTCTCATTCTGTATGCGGTCTGACGAGGACGGAGGACAAACCGATGACTTCCGTGGCCTTTCCCGCTCGGATTCCGGCTCTGCGCAGAAATCTGATAGACCCCCTGGTTTTGTTGGCTTCCGTGAAAACGCGGTTCCCGTCCGTGGTCGGCTGAATGCGGCCGAATTGTTCCCAAAGCAATGCAGACAGGCACCTCGCAGCATTCCGCGCTCTACTGGAAGACCGGAACTCCAGCTCACCGGTGGAACATCCGAGCACCTCGAATGGCCATGGCCCGTCGCCGGCTGCACTGCGTTTCGGCCACAGCAGACATTCCCTCGATGGCCGCGAGTTCTGTGCCATCCGAGGGAAACGCCCACGCCCGGAAGTTTCTCAACCCTCATAGAATGATAGGATTCCGGCTCTGCCATGACGCCCATCCAGTCCTGGAAAAGGACGACTTCAGCATGCAAGATCGTCGAGTTCCACAACCCCGGGCGCTTTCCCTCGCGATCGGCAGCGGTCGTCAAGTCCGCAGTCCTCATCGGAATGCCGAAATCCTGAAACCCCCGCCAATTGGGCACTTCATCGAATTCTCGCTCAGAGCCACAAAATCTTGATCAGAAGGAATAGAAGGAATCATCTCCGCGCTGTGCCCTTAGCTTCAAATTGTAAACCACGTCTGTCGCCTTCGCTAATGGTTTTTGCTTTTGACCCCCTGAACAACCCGATCCAGGGCAAGCCGCCGCCGCGGCGTCACGTTCTCGTGGGGATTGGCCCCCCACCTGGCCCGCAGACTGGCCACGATGTTCATCGGCGGCCAATCTTGATGGCCGGCCTACGGCGTTCATTGGCCTCTTCCCTCGTTAGCCGACGGGAGGCATCGAAGCCCTTGATGGGCTTCAGCTTCTTCCATTGCTCGTACGCCCGCCAGTAATCGTCGTCGCGGCGCATCTGGTCTTCCAGCATCCTGCCCACCAGCTTGGATACAGAGGTGTTCTCTCCCGCGGCCTTCTTGCGGGCCCAGCCGGCGGCTTCCTCGCTGACCGTGATCGTGATCCTCTTTAACACGAAATCAATGTAACACACGCTTCGTGCGCTCCAACTGGATCAGCCCGCCACCAGCCCCGCCATTTTGCATATAATCAAGAGGAACCGTGAACTCGCTACACTCCCCTTACTCAAGGATTCCTTATCGATGTCGACACTAGAGGTTTCCCCGGTTGAGCCCTTGTCCGGCCAATCGAGCCATTCGGTAATCAACGATTTCAGCATTCAAGTCGCAACCGTAAACGGATCCGGCAGCCAGACTGCCAACTCCGTCCTGATGCGAGCCATCTTTCAAATGGGTATCCCCGTTTCCGGGAAGAACATGTTTCCCTCGAACATCGCCGGGCTGCCCACCTGGTTCACCATCCGTGCCAGCAAGCACGGATATATTGGACGGCGCAAGGAAGTCGACTTCCTGGTGGCCATGAACCCCGAGACCGCGCGCGAAGACGTCATGAAGCTCGATAGCGGCGCCGCCGTGGTCTATGACGCGCCCCTGAAGCTCTCCGAGCTGCGCAGCGACCTGCACTTCTATCCCGTCCCCTTCGATAAGCTGGTGGCGCCGGTCTGCCCCGATGCCAAGCTCCGCAAGCTGGTGCGGAACATGATCTACGACGGCATCGTGTCGTGGCTGCTGGCCATCGAGATGGAGGAGATCCAGCGGGCGCTGGTCAAACAGTTCGGCAAGCGCAAGGCCAAGGCCGCCGAGCTGAACTGGGGCGCCGCCAAGGCCGGTTTCGAATACGCCGACAAAACTTTCACTAAGACCGACCCCTTCCGCGTCGAGCGCATGAACGAAA
>Ga0116219_10003731_pt1 | contig 11846 bp, 8 predicted proteins | sample Sb_taG_4_FD_91019 | JGI IMG/M metagenome (GOLD analysis project Ga0116219, IMG submission 91019) | Peat soil microbial communities from Weissenstadt, Germany - Sb_50d_6_BS metaG | ecosystem: Environmental > Terrestrial > Soil > Wetlands > Peat | place: Germany: Weissenstadt | collected 2010-09-21
AAGCGCGCGTCAAAGCGCGCCAACAGCGCAGGTCAGGACGCCAACGACCGCTATGTGTCCGACGCACCCCAGCCAACAATTCTGCCTGATGGCTTCCGATTTCGGCCCATAAGCCCAGCTCTTAAGCGGTTAAGGGCGTGCTGTGGGGAAGCCAACTTTTCTTGTCGGGCACGATGAGACCAGCTGGCACGGTTCGAGGATGGTGGACAGAAGGGGCGACCGTGTCCTCCGTCGCTGACCTCGCCAAAGAGCTCAATGACTTTCTCCGCAACGTTGAACGCGGGCTGACGTAGATGGTCCGAGGCCCCGCGGCGGCTTGCGACGTTGGTGACATGAGCCCTTGGTCGTAGGCGTACCGGACGGCCTCGGCGCGGCTGCGGGCACGGATTTTGGCGAAGAGGTGATCATGCGCATCGCCGACAGCCACATGAACCGACACCCCTGAGGCGTGCCTTCCGGCACGGCCCAATATTGTTGAGGGAAAGGGGAACTAAATTGAACACGACAAAATTGGCAATGTCGTCGTGTTACCATTGGATCTCGTGGAACTCAACAAATCCCCTCGAGGGCGACCGCCTCGTCAGCTCATCTACCAGCGCCTGGACGAGGCCATCGCCGATCTCCGAGAGCGCATGGGGGGCTTGCCGTCGCCGACCGAGGCCGAAGGTATCTGGACCTCGATCTGGCACCAGGAAGCCCACCACTCCACCGCCCTGGAGGGCAACACCCTCGTCATCGCCCAGGTCGAAGCGCTCCTGGCCGAGGGGCGGGCCGTGGGCAACAAGGAGCTCAAGGAGTACATGGAGGTAACGGGCTACGCCGAGGCGGCGAAGTGGGTCTATGGCCAGGCCCTGGAGCCCGGGGACTGGACCTCGGGAGAACCGCTCACGATGACGGAGGTGCGCCACGTCCACGAGGTCGCCCTCACTGCGGTCTGGGGTGTCGCACCCCACCCCAACGCCACTCCCGAGGAGAAGCCCGGGAGCTTCCGGCGACACGATATACAACCCTTCCCAGGTGGATTGGTCCCGCCGTCGTGGGTCGAGGTTCCTGCGGCCATGGTCGACTGGGTTGACTCACTCAGGGCCCTCGGTGCCGCCGAGAACCTCATCGAGGCGATCGCCGTCGCCCATGCCGGCATCGAGAGAATCCACCCCTTCCTCGACGGCAACGGGCGCACCGGGCGGCTCCTGCTGAACCTGCTCCTGGTCCGCCTCGGCTACCCCCCCGCCGTCATCTACACCCGAGACCGGAACCGGTATCTCCGCGCCCTACGGCGCGCCGACAACGGCGACGCAGGGCCTCTCGGAGAGCTCATCGCCAGGTCTGTCACCAACAACCTCTACCGTTTCGTCGTTCCCGCCGTGGCTGGGCCCCACCGGTTGGTCCCCATCGTCTCGCTGGCGACCAAGGCCCACAGCGTTCCCACGCTCCGAGCCGCCATCGAGAGGGGTCGCCTCAGGGGGCAAAAGGGCCCGGACGGCCAATGGCGTAGCACCCGCGTATGGGTAAACGAGTACGTAGCCAGTAAGTACAAGCGTCGACCTTGACACTGTGGCCGGGACGTTGCCGTCGTCTACCCGTAGACAGCGCTTGGCCGTCGATGGCCGTCGTGCGACCGCAGGGCAGGCGGACGTCGAAGACGAAGTCGCCAACCAGACCCGGGGTGAGCGGACCCACATCGAAGGTGGCCGGCGCAGCTGACCGAGCCGGCCACGCGGGGATCGCCAGGGACGATCGGTACGCGGTGGCTGACTGCTCGGAGGCGAGCTGCAGCCCGCGCCATCCGAAAGACGACACGTGCCGATCCACCTACTCCCGACGACATGGAAAGGATCGGTCGCGCATCCCTGATCCGACTCACATCGGGGCAGGGGTGTGGCCCGGGCGTGTTCCTTTTGCCGGTGCCGGTTCGCCGAGGACCAGCGCGGCGGCTCCCCCAGTTATCGCCTCGTAGAGCGGACGCAGCGCCTCGGTGATGAGAGTCCCGGCGTCGGAGAGGGGTGATGGGTCGAGCTGACGGAGAACCAGGTCGGGGGCGACGGCCAGGCGGGGTCGGATTTCGATGGTCGCCAGATCTTCGTCCCGCCCCCACGACCATGTGGGGTTTGTCTCTTGGGGCGCGGCGGAGCGATCAGGGTCCGCCACGGGCCACCCGAACTGGCCGCCTTCGGGAACGCTGGGTGCCTCGGTCGGATCGGACCTGCCCGCCTGGTGGGCGGAGCCGAGGCCGCGCCGGCGGGCCCGTAAACCAGCCAGAAGTTCGTCCTTGTCTCGGCCGCGCCAGGCGAAGATAAGGAACGGGTCACGGTCGAAGGCTTCGGCCAGCAGGAAGTAGACCGCCGCGACGTGCTTGCACGGATTCTCCTAGTCCGGGCACGAGCACGCCGAATCGAACCCGTCGGCCGACGCCGGGAACAGAGTGCCGGACGACTCGGCGAATGCCTCCTCGATCTCATCGGGCATATCGCCGGCCAGAAGCTTGGCCATGAAGCTAGCGCTCGATGCCATCACCGCCTCGGCGGCGTCCCATTCAACTGCCGTGAGAACGCGTATCTCTATGAACACCCGGTAGGGCTTCGTCCGCGAACCTTGCACCGACGCGGTCACTTGCCCCGGGGCGACGTCCATACTGAGCACCTGGCCAGTGCGGGCATAGCGCTTGCCGCGCTGAAGGCGGCTGCCGAGACCAATCGACTCGAGCTCGGTGATAAAGCGTTGCGACCACCAGGTGTCACCGATCCGGCCGCGATGGCTGCGTGCCTCCAGTCCCCCTTCGACGGCGATAGGAGTGGACGCCGGCGGCCACCGCTCGTCACTCCACCGCTGGGACCGGTTCGCAGGACGACGCGGGGGCATCAGTCTTCCCCTACCGCGTCGACCGACAAGGCGACAACGTCGCGGAGTTGATCGGTGGACATCTCGGTGATCCAGCCTTCCCCGGTGCCGACGATTCGCTCGGCGAGCGCGCGCTTTGTCTCGATCATGTCGTCGATGCGCTCCTCGAGGGTGCCACCGCAAACGAACTTTCGAACCTGCACATTGCGCGATTGGCCAATCCGGAAGGCACGATCGGTCGCTTGGTTCTCCACGGCGGGGTTCCACCACCGGTCGAAGTGCACGACATGGGTGGCTGCGGTCAGGTTCAGACCGGTGCCACCGGCTTTCAGCGACAGCAAGAACACCGGCGGTCCGTCGGCACCCTGGAATCGTTCGACCATGCCGTCACGGGCCTTCTTCGCCACTCCGCCATGGAGCCACAGCACGTCGCAACCGAGATGACGTCGAAGATGGCGCTCGAGGAGGGTCCCCATCTGGGTGAACTGGGTGAAGACGAGGGCCCGGTCGCCCTCCGCCACTGCTTCCTCGAGCACCTCGACGAGGCGGGCCAGCTTGCCCGACCGTCCGGGAAGCGACGATCCGTCGGCCAGGAAGTGCGCCGGGTGGTTGCACACCTGCTTGAGCTTCATCATGGTGGCGAGGACCAGCCCCCGGCGTTCCATGCCGTCGGCTTCATCGATCCTGGCCAGCATGTCATCGACGACGGCCTGGTAGAGGCTGGCCTGCTCGCGGGTCAAGGTGCAGAACTCTTTCATCTCGAGCTTGTCGGGAAGGTCGGCAATGATCGACCGGTCCGTCTTCAGGCGGCGGAGCACGAAGGGACCGGTGATGCGACGAAGCTGTGCTGCGACCTCGTCGTTGCCATCGCGCTCGATGGGGATGGCAAACCGCTCGCGGAAGCCCTTCTCCGAACCGAGCAGGCCGGGGTTCAGGAACTGCATGATCGACCACAGCTCGCTCAGGCGGTTCTCCACCGGGGTGCCGGTCATGGCGATCCGTCGTTCGGCCGGGATCGCCCGGACGCTCTGGGTGGTTCGGGCCGCGCTGTTCTTTATCTGCTGCGCCTCGTCGACGACCAAGCGGCTCCAGGGAACAGTGGCCATGAGCTTCTGGTCGCGGGCGGCGAGACCGTAGGTCGAGAGCACCAGGTCCATCCGACCGGCATGACGGGTGAAAGCCTTGCCGTCGAGCCGATTCGGTCCATGGTGGACATAGACCGACAACTCGGGGGCGAATCGTGCTGACTCTCGCTGCCAATTGCCAACCAGAGACATTGGGCAAAGGACCAGAGTTGGTCCGGCTGACCGGATGACGACAGGTGTCGGCTTCTTGGTTGCGTCCGATCGTTTACGACGAGCCGGGGCCGAAGCAGCGCGTCCGGCGCGCTCGTCGACCAGGACGGCCAGTAGCTGAGCCGTTTTCCCGAGCCCCATATCGTCGGCCAGGCAGGCCCCGAGACCGAGATCCCCGAGGAAGGCGAGCCATGCCAGTCCGCGCTCCTGGTACGGCCGTAGTTCGCCCACGAATCCGTCGGGGGTCGGTCGGGCTTCGAGCCGACGGTCTTCGGCACCGGCGAGAAGGTCCCCGAGCCACCCGTCTGCCTCCACGGCGACAATGGGTAGGTCAGCAGATGTCGGCTCGATTCCGAGCGCGGTCCGCATCACCTCACCGGCTGACAAGAGGTTGGGGCCGGCGCCCTTCTTGCCGACGGCGGCGATTGCGGCGGCGATGTCTCCTTCGCGCAGCTCGACCCACTGGCCGCGGATCCGCACCAGAGGTTGCTTCAGGCGTGCCAACGCGCGTAGCTCGGCCAGTCCGATCCTGTCGTCGCCGAGGGCCGCCTCCCATCTGATGTCGCACAGGCCGTCGAGACCGATGGTGGCGGCCGATGGTCCACCCCTCGACGTGGTTCGAGCTTTGAGACGGAGGCCCACACGCGCTCTCGAGGAGCGCCACCAGGGTGGCGCCAGAACTCCGAACCCCGCTTGTTCCAGGATCGGCGCGCCATCGCGGAGGAAGGCAAGCGCGCCGGCGGCGTCGGTCACCTGCGCGCACGGCTCCGCCGAGGCCAGAGCGGAGCCGAGTGATGGTACGAGCCGAGCAGCACGGCCAAGACCTCGAAGGAGGTGCTCGTCGGCGTGCCTCACGTGGCGATCCAAGGCGGTGAGCTCGGGTCCGTCGCCCCACACCTTTTCAGCGGAGACGAGCAAGCTCGGATCGTCGACAGCCTGAAGGGCGAACTCGATTCGCCATTCATCGACGACGTCAACCTCTTCGGGATCGTCGAGAGGAGGGACGATCCGGAAGCAGGTTCGTACCGGGTCTGTGTCGGCGCTTTCCGTGGCGTGCCAAGCGTGAAGGGCGTCGCACAGGGCCTGCAGCTCGCCGTCCCCTGCGTCGACGGCTCCGTCGGGGGACGTGAGACCAGCCAGCCACGCACCGACGGGGCTGGGCCTTGTTGGTTGACCCCGGCGGGCAGAAGCCGGGGTGGCGGGCGGCCGATCGGCTACGAACCGCCGGGCTAATGCGTCGGTGATACTCCAGAGGAAGGACCGGAGGACCTCGTCCGGTGACCCTGAGCCCGTGTCGACATTGACGTGGTCTTGACCGAAACCGGTGGTGTCAGCCGCCGTGAAGGATGCGGGAAGGGCCCACAGCAGTGTTTTGATCCGGCCCCGGTCGTGTCTGTCAATGAGCGGGCGCCAGCGAGCCTGCCAACTATCGCCGGTGAACTCGAGGGTGGGGAGCAAGCGGCCCCGGGTGATCAACTCCAGCATCATCTCCGTGGAACGCGCCGCGAATCGGAGGTCGGATGCGAGAACGATGCCCAACGGGTCGGACGTGGCCCCGGCCGGAGCGGCACTCTGCAATGCCAGCACGAGGTCCGCTGCTCCGGATGGCTCTAGGACGATCCCCGGGGCAGTCCACGAGGGGGGTGACGAGGCCGAAGGTGAGGACCCAGACAGCGGGGCCGTGGCGAGATCATCCTCGAGCCAGGGCGAGCCGACAGGGGCGCTACCGCTCGCAGGCAGCCGGAGGAAGAGCTCAGCCTCATGCGCCTTGACGATCAAGTCCCCGACGACGGCCCCCGCGAGCTCGGTGGTGGCGAAGCGGATGCCGTCGACGTCGAGGGCGAAAGGGTGGGGTTCTGGACGCCGCTGCAGCGGCGGACGACCTCGTCGAGGCGGGGCCGTGCGAGGTCGATCGCCATCCTCGGCCCACAGAGCAAGGCCGTTTGCACCGGACAGCCATGCCGAGTGGAGAACGAGCATCCGAGAATCATCCCAGGAGGTTGTCGTGGTCGTAATAATTCTCGAGCGAGGGCCGCCCTGTAACCGGGTGACGTAATTCCCAATTAGGTGTGGCATTTGAGCGCATTACGTTCGATCCCGACAAGATCGGTGGTCAGCCTTGCATTCGTGGTCCGCGTACCAGCGGGGACGGTCGTAGACGTCTCGAACTAACTGCCGAAACGGCAGGTCAGGACGCCGAGAAGAAGCCAACATTTGAGCCAACAATTCGGTCTCAGGGTCTCCTAGCCGGTCCCGTTGCACTTCAGCTTTCTGAGGATCCATTACCAGAGAGCAGGACTTTTGCGACAGGGTGGGACTTGTGGGGATTCGATGGGACGATCCCGGCTCAGCCTACGGATCAGAAGGTTGGGGGTTCGAGTCCCTCCAAGCGCGCTCAGAGTCCCCAGACCTGAGGTGCTCCCGCCGAGCCCACTGTCCTTGTGCGTTATCGCCCCGCGGTTCGGGTGTGATCGACCATCGTCGTCAGTTCCTCGCCCCACAGGCGGGCCCGCTCCATCTCGCCGGGCAAGAGATGGCTCTTGTTGTCCACCAGGAAGCTCTCGGGAGGCACCCCCACCGAAAGACCGTGGCGCGAGAGCTGTCGCGCCACCGCCCTGGATGCCCGGCCCGTGAAGAGAACCCGGGAGTTGATGCGGGTGTCGAAGGCCGCCGCTTTTGCATGGCTGCTGTCACCGATGGTCTTGAGCCACTCGCGCACCCCGGGACCGGTATCGGCACCGGGCTCGAGTACCAGGTCACTGTCCGCCTTGGCGACGCGCATTGGAGCACTGCGACGAGTCGACGGCCACGACATGCCCCATGCGTGCGTCGGCCCGCCTACCACCACAAGGTCGAAGTCATCGACCACGGCTGGAGCCGCAGCCACCCCCACGACAAGGACGTCAACTCCTGCGCCCAGCCCTTTCCCGATCGCCTCGGCGACCTGGCGCGTGCCGCCGAACATGGACTCGTAGACGATCAGCGCTCGCATGTGCCCACCTCCGATGCTTCTTCCTGATCTCAGATTCGCACGACGATCCCGAGGGGAACAGGGTCGAACGTCATCTCGACCTAGTTCTGGCGCACGACCAGGACGGGGCAGTGGGCGTTGCTGACACAGTGCTCGCTCACCGACCCGAGCAGCATGCCGGTGAACTCTCCGTGCCCGCGACTGCCGACGACGACGAGGTCCGCCCCCCGGGACGCTTCGATGAGTGCGGGGGCGGGATGGCTGTGGACGACGACCGGTCGAATGACGATGCCGGGATGGGATTCGCGTGCTGCTCGAACGGAGCTCTCGAGGACCGTTCTGGCGTCGACCTCGGGGTCGTAGCCGTCGGGGACCACCATCGCCACGCCATAGGTCTTCGGCCACTCCCACGTGGTGAGCGCCTCGACGACGGCACCTGTGAGCTCCGCCTGGCGCACGGCCCAATCCAACGCGGCGATCGAACACGCCGAGCCGTCGATCCCTACGACGATCCGATGGGTGGGTGTTGCCTGTGTCGTTGTCACCGTGTCTCCTTTCCCTGTCGGGTTGGCACCGCGTGCCCATCAGATCGCGCACCTCCGAGATCGTCGGAGCTCGGATCGGTCGATATCACCGTGCGTGTCGCACCACTCGATGTCGGCGCCCGCCTCCCGGACGCGGGCGTGTCCGGCCCCAGTCGTCGGGGCCGGACACTGTTGCCCGCGTGCTGCACCCTTCTGTCACACCGTCTCGAGCTCCTTCTCAGACTGGTGCACCTTGGGGAACTCCTGGTCCTCGGGAACCCGGCGCAGGTGGATCACGCCGAGCAGGCTGAGCAGGAGCATGATGCCTGCGAGCACGAAGGAGGCGATCGAGGCCACCAGCGCGATCTGACCGAAGGTCCCGAAGGCGTAGGCCTCGAGCAAGAGCCCACGAAGGGTCGTGCCCTGGAACACCGTCTGGACCTTGCCCTCGGCCACGGTGTAGGCGGCAGAGCCCTTGGGCAGCGCCATGGCCTTGGCCGACAGCTGGGCGTAGGTCAGGCCGCCGCCGATCTCCTGGAGGTGCACGGCGATGAAGTCATTGGCGTACACCTCGGCTTGCTGGCCTGTGACCAGTGGCTGTCCCGCGTACTTGCTTACGGTCCCGATCATCGAAGGCGTGATCTCGGTGCCGGCCTTGGCGTGCGCGAACGCCGCTGCGGGCGGGAACGTGATCTGCTGCTCGGCGAGCTGGTTGTGGACGTTGCTGTTGGCAAAGTTGTAGCCCCAGAGCCCGAGAACCCCGGCGACGAGCAGGACGACGACAAGGACCGCCCCGCCAGCACTCAGGATCATGTCGAAGGTCTTGCGTCGCATGTCCGTCTCCTCTTTTATCTGCCATGGCTCGGCGTCTGTGCCGGGCCTCTGCTCTCACGATGCCTGACGGCCACGATCGCGGGCAGAGTCGAAGGTCCCTGGTCAGGCGGGCTGATCGACCCAGAGAACCCCGAGCACCGAGGTCCCGCATCCCCACCGCCGGGGCGGATGAGGCGCTCGGTCGCTACCCGCCCGACCGGTGCCGGGAACCCCCGTCGTCGCCGGAGAAGGAGGCCGGCGCGGTTGCTAGCGGAGGTGGCGGACGTCGTCGGCTCGTGCGACGGCGTCCCCCGAGATCCGCATCCGGGCGTCCACCACGAGGGCGCCGCTCGACGTGGCGATCACCGGGTTGCAGTCCACCTCGGCGATCTCGGGGAGATCCTCGGCAAGCTGGCCGAGACGCAAGACCACATCCGCCAGCGCATCGATGTCAACGGGTTGGCTGCCCCGATAGCCCCGGAGCAGTGGCGTGGCGCGCAGGCCGAGCACCATGTCACGGGCGTCGAGGTCGGTGAGCGGCGCCAGGCGTGTCACCACGTCCCCCAGGAGTTCGACGGCGGTGCCCCCCAGCCCGAAGACCACTTGGGGTCCGAATTCCGCGTTTTGGACGAAACCGACGATGGTCTCGACCCCGCCGTGCACCATGGGCTGGATGACCGCTCCTTCCATGGCACCGCCGAGGGCGGCCGCCATCGCCGAGAACGCCGTCTTTACCGCATCGGGGCCGTCCACGCCGAGTCGAACGCCGCCGAGATCGCTCTTGTGGACGATCTCGGGGCCCCAGGCCTTGAGGGCGACGGGACAGCCGAGTCGTCGCGCCTCGGCCTCCGCCGCTTCGGCGTCAGGGACGAAGGTGGTCGAGACGACGCCGATCCCATAGGCGGCGAGGACGGCCTGTGCGTCGGCCCCGGTGAGCCAACCCGATCCACTCGGACAACCGGCCGTGACCATGCGCCTGGCGTCGTTCGGGCTCGTGTTGTCGAGGACGGGGACGACGCCGAGGGGACGTGCGCGCCATTCACCGTATGTGGCGGCGTGGGCGAGGGCCCGGGCCGCGTTCTCGGGGTAGGCGAAGCACGGTATGGGCCGAGACGCTCCGTGCAAGATCGGGCGAATCGCGCTGACGCCCAGGAAGCTCGCCACTACCGGCTTGTTGCGACCTTCGACGGTGGCGGCGTCGACCGCCCCCACCACGGCGTGGGCGACATCGTCGGCCCGGGTCACGAGGGGCGGCGTGAAGATCACGATGGCGACATCGATCTCGTCGCTGGCGAGGAGGGCGCCGAGCGCCTTCGCATACCCGTCGGCGGTCGCCGATGCGGCCAGGTCGATCGGATTGCGCACGCTGGCCCCGGGGGGCAGAAGGCCGGCGAGGACCCCCTGGAGCTCGGCGGAGAGCTCGGGCACCTCCAAACCGTGACTGATGCAGGCGTCAGCGGCGAGGACCCCGGGGCCACCCGCGTTGCCCACGATCGTCACCCGCCGCCCGACGGGCACGGGTTGGTGGGCGAGGATCTCTCCCACGTCGAAGAGCTCCTCGATGGTCTCGACCCGCACCACGCCCGTCTGACGGAACAATGCGTCGACCGCCTGGTCCGATGAGGCCAACGCGGCCGTATGCGACGAGGCGGCTCGCGTCCCTGCTTGGGTGCGTCCGCTCTTGAGCGCCACGATCGGCTTGCTTCGACCCACGCGCCGGGCGATCCGGCTGAACTTGCGCGGGTTCCCGAACGATTCGAGGTAGAGCAGGATCACGTTGGTGGCGTCGTCCTGTTCCCACCATTGCAACAGGTCGTTGCCGCTGACGTCGGCCTTGTTGCCCATGGACACGAAGCTAGACAAGCCCAGGTCCCGAGCGACCGCCTCACCGAGAATGGCGATACCGAGCCCTCCGGACTGCGACGCGAACCCGGCATCACCGAACAGCGGTGTCTCGGGGGCGAAGGTGGCGTTCATCGACACGCTCGGGCTGGTGTTGATGATCCCGAAGCAGTTGGGGCCCACCATGCGCATGCCGTTGCTGTGGGCCAGGGCGGCCAGCGCATGCTGGGCGTCGGCTCCCTGCGCACCCCGTTCCGCGAAGCCGGCTGTGATGACGACCAATGACGACACACCCTTCGCCCCGCATTCCGCAATGGCCTGAGCAACGGCGGGCTCCGGCACGGCGATCACCGCCAGGTCGACGTCGTCGGGGATGGCCCCCACAGTTGGCCAGCACGGAACACTGGCGACATGGGACGCGGTCGGATTCACAGGATAGACGGGGCCTTCGAACCCCCCGGCAAGCAGGTTGCGCAGCAGTTCGTGGCCGATCGTGCCGCGCTGACGCCCTGCGCCTATCACCGCGATCGCGTGGGGCTCGAGAAGCCGGCCGATGGACCGGATGACCGCCGTGCGATCCCGGGCGTCGGCGGCGGCACGGGCCTCGGGAGTGGCCTCGATATCGAGCACCACCCTCATCACTTCGGCATTGCGTTGGTACTGGCGGACGAATCCCGCTTCGGCGAAGACACTGAGCATCTTGTGATTCTCCGACAGGGTGTCCGCCGCGAACTGCCGTATGCCATGGCGCCGGGCTTCGCTGGCCAGATGCTCGAGCAGGATCGTCCCGATGCCGTGACCCTGGTAGCTGTCATCGACCAGGAACGCCACCTCGGCGTCGTCCCGCCCGGGCTCGCGGTAGTACTGGGCGACGGCGACGATCCTGTCGTGGACCTCGGCTATGAGGACGACGACGTCGACACCGTCGGGGTGGGTGAGCTCCTCCATCTCCTCCGGGGACATCTGGGGATGAGGGCCGAAGTACCGCATCACGATGGTCTCGGGGCTGAGTCGCGCATAGAAGGCGCCGACCGCCGGTGCATCTTCGGGTGTGATGACGCGGACGTGGGCGGTCGTGCCGTCGGTCAACAACACATCGACACCCCGTGGGGAAACCTCGACGTCCATCACGTCCAGCATCGCCGTGGGAACGGGTCTCCACAAGTGGCGAATGCCCCGAGAGGTCGAATTGCTCGTCCGGACACGGAAAAGGCCGTTGGGCTCTGGACGACTCCGAGACGTGGCGCGCAAGGTGCGCTATGGCACCTTTGGTATCCGACGAAGCGAACTTCTCTCTGGTCGAGCTCGACCGGGCGGAGTGTCTGGAGCTCTTGCGTGGCGCCGGGATAGGGCGGGTCGTCCTTAGTGTCAAGTGCATCCCGGTCGCCCTCCCCGTCAACGTCTGCACACTCGACGGAGATGTGGTCTTTGCCACCGACAAGGGCTCCAAATTCGATGCCGCCTTTCTGGAAACGGTCGTGAGCGTCGAGGTCGACGACTTCGACCGCATCTACCACATGGGCTGGAGTGTCCTCGTCACCGGGGTCGCCGAGCTGCTCACCG
>Ga0116219_10003735_pt1 | contig 11837 bp, 8 predicted proteins | sample Sb_taG_4_FD_91019 | JGI IMG/M metagenome (GOLD analysis project Ga0116219, IMG submission 91019) | Peat soil microbial communities from Weissenstadt, Germany - Sb_50d_6_BS metaG | ecosystem: Environmental > Terrestrial > Soil > Wetlands > Peat | place: Germany: Weissenstadt | collected 2010-09-21
TGCCCCACACATTGGGAGCGTCGGCGTTGCTCCGGACCAGGGGACCTGGGACAAAGGCCTCTACCCCCCTAGCGATTGAAAGTGGACGCTGTCTGATGGAGGTCTGCCCCCGTCGCAACGAGGAGGTCCCATGTGGAAGCGGCCCAAGTCACTCGGCAGGGATTTTGCTCGGCGCTGGAACCACCGGGGTGGGAACGCCGGTGCTGGACATCCCCGCCCACGGGTGCTCATCGAAGAACCCGACGCGGGCGAGGCCTTTGCGTACTGGCGACTCCTCACACACCACGGGTATCAGGTGTCGTGGTGCCCCGGTCCCACGGGTCCACCACCACGGAAGTGTCCGCTCGTGGCCCTCGGCCACTGCGAACTCGTACAATGCGCCGACGTCGTGGTTTCATCGCTCCCACTGCACCGAGAGTCTTCACGGGAGGTGATCGCTGCACTCAGGCACCTGCATCCCGAAACACCGATGATCGTACAGGCTCCTCAACATCTGCTCGCACGGTGCGGATCACTGTTCGAGGAGGGTTCTTGGAACATTCGTACGCCCGTTACGAGCGAAATACTGCTCGACTCAGTCGAGCTCGCACTTGCCGAGTCGGGTAGACACTCGCAGGGAGCCTCCGACGTTCCCGGGTAGGGTCGGGCGCCATGCGGCGCACACCTGGGGAGGGAACTCCCCACCGTGCCCTCCGATTGGCCCTGGCGATGTCCGTAGGTGACGGCGGGTCGCCCCATGGCCACTCTTGGCTCCAGCGCTTCGTCGACCGTCCGAGCCCGGTCGTCGAGAGTGGCCGTTTGGCCCTCATATGTGGGACAAAGTCGTCGGACCCCCTCGCACGCATGAATTGCTGTTTGTCGGTGACGTGAGAGCAGAATGGACCGTGACCGAACAGCCGGGACGCGACGATCTCGCTCGTTGGATGGAGTCGCGTCCGAATAACTACTACGAAGCGACGCCCAACCTGCGGTCGGTGCTCGAAATCCGGGCGGGCACCACCCGTACGGCCGCCATGGAACCCGGCCTCCAGGACTTCGGCCGTGTGGTCGCCGAGGTCATCGATCCCGCCGTCGAGACCCTTGAGCGCCACCGCGAGCTGCCCGCCCACGTCCCCTACGACAGCATTGGCCGGCGGGTCGACCAGATCGAGTTCCACCCCGACTACCGACGCGCCGGCGAGGCGGTGTGGGCGTCGGGGATCTTGGCGGTGAACCAAGGCGGCCGCGGCGCCTTCGAGCAAGCGGCCTTGTTCTACCTGCTTGCACAAGCGGGCGAAGGCGGTCACAGCTGCCCGGTCGTGTGCACCGCTGGCCTGGCGCGGGCGGTCGAGCGCCGAGGCTCACCCGAACTCAACGCCCGCTTCTCCTCTGGGCTCTTCGAGGTCGACTACAACCGGTGCCTGCGGGGATCGCAATTCCTCACCGAGGTACAAGGGGGTTCGGACGTGGGCGCCAACGTGGCGCGTGCCGTGCCCGACTCGACTGAGCCCGGCGCCTGGCGGATCACCGGCGAGAAGTGGTTCTGCTCGGTGGCCGATGCCGACCTCTTCGCTGTGACCGCCCGCCCCGGCGGGGCCGGCAAGGGCACCCGCGGTCTGGGGTGCTTCCTCGTGCCCCGGAGCCTTGACACCACCACTCCCAATGGCTTTCGCATCCGGCGGTTGAAGAACAAGCTCGGGACACGCTGTCTCGCTTCGGCAGAGATCGATTTCGACGGAGCCCTGGCCTGGCCCATAGGTGGGGTCGAGGAGGGGTTCCATGTTGCCGTGGAGGAACTGCTCAACACCTCCCGTTGGCTGAACGCGGTCGGCTCGACCGGACTCATGCGCCGCGCGTATCTGGAGGCCTCGACCTTCGCACGTCACCGCCAGGCGTTCGGGCAGGCCGTCGGGGCGTTTCCAGCTGTGCGTGAGCAGCTGGCGGTGATGAAGGTTGAAGAGCACGCCGCGCTGGCCTCGACGATGGCGCTCACCGGGTTGCTCGACCACCTCAATAGTGGCCAGGCCTCCGAAGCGGAGATCGCCGTTTACCGGTTCCTCGTCAACGCCAACAAGTACCTCACCTCGATCACGGCCACCGATGTCGTGCACCGCGCGATCGAGGTGCTCGGCGGCAACGGCACGATCGAAGACTTCTCCCCGATTCCGCGTCTCTATCGCGATGCCGTCGTGTTTGAAAGCTGGGAGGGCACCCATAACGTGCTGTGTGCCCAGGTGTACCGAGACTGCACCCGTTTCGGTCTTCTCGACCACGTGTTGGTATGGGTCCGGGGCGAGCTGGCCACAGCGGGCGAGAGCGATGACGGCGCTGCGGTCGCCGCCGCGCTACGTGATCTCGAGCCCCGCCTGCGACGTGACCTCGCCGATCCCGAGGAGGCTGCCGCCCATTTCCGTCGCCACCTCGACCGACTAAGCCGCGTCATCCAAGCATCATGTCTGCTCACAGAGGCGCACAAAGGAGCCGAGGCCCAGAAGAGCGCAGTGCTCGCGCTATTCGTGCGCCACCACCTGGTTCCGGAGTACCGTCCCGAGGACGAGCCGGGATGGCACGAGCTCGTGGAGGCCATTGTCGGCGACGACTTCCGGTGATGCTTGCCAGACGCTGTCACCAGCCCATCCCAATTCTGGCTCGTGCTTGGGGACGCCGGATGTGGGAGAGACCGAACTCTTCGTTGCGGAAGCGTTGGTCGAAATCATGTGTATCGCTGTTCCCCAAGCAACGCGCGTTTTGTCACCGCAATTGACCCGAATGGCCGGCCCCTTCTCGGAGTGAACTGAGCCTCGACGGACCTCAAACCATCCATATCACGCCAGCGGTTGCGGCCTTCCATTCCGGACCCACGGCGCATCCGATGAGGCACCCGCAATGCGCATCCGGCGCTGGCTTCCGTGACCTGCCCCCGATTACGAGTCCACCCGGATTCGCTGGTGGGGGTTGGGTCATCCGGTCCGTCCCGAGGGTTGGAGTAAAGCCCTTAAGGTGCTCGAGCGACCGGACACGAGAAAGGGCTCCTGAACAGCACACACGTTGTCATTTCGACATGTCATTTCGACATGTCATTTCGACAACACGGTGGAGGTGAGCGGACAACTCTCGAACCAAGACATCAGAGAGGAGATTGAAACCCTCTGGGCCTTGACCAGGCATCTTGATTGACATCCGGCAGTCGGTTCAGGCCTCGGACTCTCGCTTGATGTGCCACGAAAAGGGTTGAAGGGACTCCCCCGCCGCCCTCGTGCCTTGGCAGTTCCTCTGGCGGACCGCCCTGTACCGCCTTCGAGTACTTCCGAGCGCCTGGATCCCACAGGCGTCTCGCTCCCCCGAGCAGAACCGGCATGTTCGAGCCGTTCAGACGGATGCCGGCATCCGAGAGTGGGCGGTGTTACCGATCGGTCCGATCCAGCTCTGGGCCACACGGACGGAGGAGTGAAATGCGTCACAGTTCGAGCTCAAAGGTCAGGCCGCCTTCCTCCCCCGCGTGGCGAGCGACGATCACGCGATGGCGCCCTTCCGGTAACCGCCACCGGTGCTCCTCGGGATCACGGGTTGCCAGCCGGTCGATCGGAACTCGAATCTCGAATGGGATCTCGCTCCGTTCGGCCACCTCGACGCGGCTGAACCCGACGAGTCGGCAAGGAGAATCGATATCAGGAAGTTGAGCGTAGACCTGGACGACGTCGGCACCCGCTCGATCGCCGTTGTTCCGAACCACGCCTCGCACGGTGATGGCCTCAGTCCTCAATGACACCTCGACGCCATCGAGCGCAAACGTTGTATACGAGAGACCGAATCCAAACGGATAGGCAGCACGACGTCCGGTGTGCTCCAGGTGCCACCATCCGTGCCACCGATCGTAGGTGACCGAAGCCGCGAATCGATCGAACGTCGGTAGGTCGGCCTCATCGACCGGAACGGAGAATGGGAGTCGAGCCGAAGGGTTCACGCGGCCCAACAGCACGTCAGCGAGACCCGCCCCCGCCTCGCATCCCCCGTACCATGCCTGCACGACGGCAGGCACGTTGTCGATCCACTCGGTCATGATCACGGCGCTTCCGGCCTGAATCACCACCACCGTCCTGGGATTGGCTGCCGAAACCGCCGCGATAAGCGCCACATCCGAAGAGTGGAGTCTGAGGCTGTTGCGATCGCCTCCGACTCCAAAGCCACCTGGTCGGTCCTTGAGCCACTCAGGAGTCGTGACCGCAGGGAGCTCGGAGAGCTCGAGGCCGAAGCGTTCCGCAACGGCCGGCTCATCGTTTGGCGGGAAGAGCTGCCCCAGGGCGGGGTCTGTCTCACCGATGTACTCCCCTTCATCGAGGTACGTGTACCCAACGACCACTACGGCGACATCCGCGCTCGCCGCTGCTCCGGCTGCGCCTGCGAGATCAGATCCGTCGTCGAACGCGAGCTGAACGCCTTCGGACCTGAACCCCTCAATGATGGTGCGATTCGCCAGGTCCCAGACGTCGCTCGACCCCCCGTCTCCGGTGTTGACGCTCTCTGCCAGCTTGCCGATCACGGCGATCCGAGCGTAGGAGGAGAGCGGGAGCACTGGTTGACCTCCGACGGGTACGTTACGGAGCAGCACCACCGATCGTGCTGCCACCTCTCGTGCCAGCGCCCTGTGTTCAGGACATCCAATGGACTCTGCTGGAGGCGCCGGGGCTGACAGGACCTCGTCGAAACGGAGCAGGGTGCTGACAAGATGTAGGACCGCCTTGTCCACGTCAGGCCATGAAACGTCGCCGCGCTCGAGAGCCTCGCTGAGGTCTCGGGCTCGGACCATGCGGTAGGGCATCTCGATGTCCAGCCCAGCCGTGAGCGAGGTGGCTGCGTCGCGAAGCCCGAAGATCCAGTCGCTTATGACGAGCCCCTCGAATCCCCATTCCCCCCTCAGGATGTCGGTGAGCAGTGCCTTGTTCTGACCACACCACTCGCCGTTGAGCGAGTTGTAGGCCGACATGACCGAGGCCACTCCCTCCTCGACGATGCGGCGGAAATGAGGCAGATAGACCTCGTGGAGTGCCACCTCGTCCACCTCGATGTCGACCGAGAATCGGGCGTTCTCCATGGAGTTGCAGGCGAAGTGCTTCACGCACGCCATCACGTGGCGCTGAAGGCCGCGCATGTGCGCCACGCCGAGTTCGGCGACGTGGTGCGGGTCTTCGCCGTAGGTCTCCTGCGCCCTGCCCCACGCGGGATGGCGCAGGACGTTGACACAGAGCGCTCCGGTCAAGGTGGCCCCCGAGGCGCGCAGTTCCTGCCCAATTGCGTCGCCTACCCTCTCTTCAAGCTCGGGATCCCACGTCGCTCCCCGGGCCATGGCAACCGGGAAGCACGTCGCGTTGCCGATGACCGCGCCGCGAGGGCCATCTGAGAATGAGATGCCCGGGAGGCCGACGCGCTCGACCCGCGCCGCGTGGAAGGGCGCGTGGTGATACCCGCCCTCTCCGAGGAATGCGAGCCCCGCCCAGGTGGGTGCGTCACCGTCGAGGCACCACAGACGTTCCTCGGGTGTCATCGCCTCGACGAGGCGTTGGGCTGCGTCGGCGACTGGCGTCCCCGCGGCCACGGCCTTCCGAGCATCATCGAAGGTGGACATGATCAAAGGTTCTCCGGCCGATTCAGCGGCGGCGACACGGTTGGTACCTGATCGGAATCGCTCCACGGATGGGCAGCGATTCATAGTTCTCGTAGGCCATAGCAGAACTGTACGGGTTTCAGGCCCGACGGTTCGGGCCGTCCGTCATCTGAATCTTTAGAATGCCGAGATGCTCCGCCGCAGATGCTCCAGAGGTCGATCCTGACCGTCAGGGCTGCCTTCTCCTGCAAGGTGAGCGCGTCGAGCAGGGGTTCGAGAGTCAACGCTCTCTTGTGAGCTGAGTGGAGGTGAGCGGACAACTCTCGAACCAAGACATCAGGGAGGAGATTGAAACCCTCTGGGCCTTGACCAGGCATTCTTGATTGACACCCGGTGGTCGGCTCAGGACTTGGACCTCCTCTTGGTCGGCCCGGAGAACCATTCAGGGTCTCTCCCCCACCGCAACCTCTATCTCGGTTCCCAGGACGGCGTTCGAATGCGTGGCTACCGCGGGCGGGAGGGATAGTGCGACGACGGAACAGATCGCCGAATTGGGCGCTGCGCTCCGTCCCTGGGCTGATTCTTTGGGGCGACGTTCTGTACACGCCTTTGGCCCCACTTGAGCGGATCCTTCAATCAGGTTCGGAGCGCCATCAGCCACCTCATCCACCCGGACAGGTTCCCGACGTGACGCTGACGCTGACCAATCTTCCGGTGGTCGCATTCGTCACCTCGAGCAGCTCACTGCCCGGTCGGGAGATCACCGAACCCCCGGATGCCCGAGCGCAGTAGCCGTTGGGGTAGTGAACCTGTGTGGGGACGAAGATCACGGTTGGAGCGTGCAACGCATGATCCGGAACGTAGACGAGGTGGAACGTTCCACCCGTCGGATCGAACGAGAGAAAGATCGGTCGTCCGGCGATCGCCTCGGGGTACGTGCGAGCCAACGCGTCGGCGGTGGGCCGGAGCTGCCCATTGGCGGTGACCAACGCCTCTGCGGCACTCCCGGTGGGGTCGCCGTAGTACTTCCATGACCAGTAGGTCCAGCCCACCAGAGACCGGTCTGCCTCACTGGTGAGCTGGTCGAGCAGCGCCGGGTTCGAGGTGGCGCCGAACTCGCTTACAAACCAGGCTGGGCCTCGTGGCTGTGCCGGGGATGTGAGGTCGGTTCGGTCCTCTGAACGGGTCTGCAAGGAGTGCCCTTCTTGTGCTGCGCAGGCCGCGATGTTCGTCGGGTTGCCGGTCTTGCCGCTACGTTGGGTGCAGTAGACGTGCACGTTGAACACCAGGTTGGAAAAGTTCATGGCGCCGACGAAGTTGGTGGACCCACGGCGGCCGAAGATGTCCGGTTCGTAGAAGATCAGGTGGGCCCGATCGGCGGCGAGGATCTGGGGGATGACGCCAACGGAAGGGTCCTGCGTCGGGCACCTGATCGCCGGCGCGCCGTGCGCCGGAGCACCGACGAGTGCGGAGCCGGTATAGAAGCACTCCAATTGCCCATCGAACTGCTCGTCGCCGGAGCGGACCAGCGACGTCGAGAACGGCTCGTTGAACGGGTCATAGCCGACGACCCATGGATTGCCGTGAAAGTAGCCGGCGACCGCCGCCCAGACGCGGTCGTACTCGCCCTGGAGGTCTCCGACAACGTTGTTGGTCCAAAAGTGCCGGTAGGCGGCACCCGCAACCGCCGTACCGTAATTCTGTGACCATCGTCCTGGAGCTTCCGTGTTCGGGGCGCCGTCGGTGCACACCGCCCAGTTCGGCGCCCCTTCTCCGTCGAACATCTCGTTGTAGACGTCTTGGTGCATGTCGAGAAGCGTGTAGATGTGGAACCGACCCATTAGGCGGACCGTCTGGGCGAGGTTGCTCAGGTAGTTGTCGAGAACCGTTTGGTTGAACTGGCCCGGGTCGTGCGGGGTGCCGGGCGTGCAGATCGCAGGATCGTTCGACGGCACCGTTCCGGGCTCGAGTCCCCTCCATGTCATCCCCAGCCGTACGACATTGAACCCGAGCCGGGCCATGAGCGACGCGTCGGCGGCCGTGAAGTTCCAGGGTTTGCCCGGTGCCGGATACAGCTCGAACGGAGGGAGCTTGTACACCGCGTTGACACCGTGGAGGAACACGACACGGCCCTGCTCGTCTTGGAGAAACGCCCCGCCTGGCGAGCTGATTGGACCCTGGACGGGCGGCGACCCAGCAACGGTCGGTGGCTGCTTGATGGGCGAGGCGAGACTGGGCAGATTCGGCGTGGCCGTGCCGGCGCAGCTGGTTAGGGCACTCGCCACCATAACGAACGCCACGACATACGCGAGTGGGGTGGTGCGGCGCCCACTGGTAGGAGAAAAAGGTGCCCGCCAGACACGTGAGAGGTTACCGACCATGTGGACATCCTGCCGCGTCGTCAGCTGGTCACGTGGTCGGCTCGATCTGACGGGGCTCCGGGTTCGGCGGGCCGTGATCTCTCGCCTAGGACCACGTGGACGGGGTCGGAGCAGCAGACCTTGGTAGATCGCGAACTTGGCTAGCCACGGCGCGCCGTGGGCGCCCCACCCCTGGCGGGACTTCCGGCCCTGCCCAGGGTAGGTACGCTCGCCAGACAATGGAGGGTGCAGGGTTTGACGTCGTCCCCACAATGGAGGAGGTCAGTAGGTGGGCCGGGTGAACACGTCGCGGTCGCTGAGTGCGTGGGCAATTTACCGGTGCTCCAAAGACGACGCGCGTCATCGGGCGGCTGAGGCGACGTTCGAATACGGCCTGCCGCCAGGAACGGCAGTATCGGATGAGCACGGCGGCTTGCGACTATCGCCTTCATGCTCGCGATAAGCGGGAAGGAGTCGCCTCGCCGCATCCCGGTTGGGAGACTTTGGGCCCGGCGTGTTGGGCTCGCGACGGCGTCAAGAGGCTTGTCGGGATGCAGGCTCGTGAAGATTGATCTTCGCGGTGTGACCACCCGCCTCGGGGAGGCTCACAGCGGAATGGGTCGCACGCCAGTTCACCATCGGGTGCTGTCGACCAAATCGTGGCGTGAGGGCGTCGTCGGATGTGTTGCCGGGAAGATGACTCGTTGGTAGAGGACGAACTTTGCCAGCCAGAAGACGACGCTCACCGCCGGGAAGCCGATGGCGACGGCCGCGAGGTGGAGGGGGTGCCCGGCCGGTGCCAAGCTGGCAATGGCGCCCGTCGCCAGGCTCGTCAGTGCCATGCAACTGATGGAGGTGGCCCAGTACAGGACCACCTGGCGGCCGACGCGTGTGCGGGAGGCATCCTTCCAGATCCAGTATCGGCTCATGAGGTACGAGGGGATGGTTCCGGCCAGGTTGGCGATCACAGCGGAAAGCGTGGCGTTCGCAACGTCGTTTCCATACAGGATGAGGAGCGTCAACTCGCTCACACCAAACGCAATGCCCGATGTGGCGGCATACCGAGTAAGCCTTGCGATCTGAACGCGACGACGCAGCAACAGTGCGCGCACCCAGATGGCACCGCGCCCGAAAGCGTCGAGACGCCTCGACCGGGGCGCGCCGGGAACGGGCTCGACCAGCGCGGTAAGAAGATCGGACTGGGCCGCCCAGCCCGGGGCGTGCATCACCCGGTCGTCGCCCTCGCGCATCGGGGAACCACCATGGGCAGCCTCGGCCTCGCTCACCGGCTGAGTGCAGTCTCGTTGCTTCAAGTGGGTGACCCCAAACGACTTCAACACCATTGTGGATCACCTCCCTAGGCGAGCATAGGACGCGTATGTCCCATACTCCCGTGCGCGAGACGCATCGAGTAGGGGCGAAGGTCATCACCGGTACTGGCCGATTCAGTGTCTTCTCATAGCCATTTCACAGGTTGGAGAGCCAAAGTACGTGCGTGAGCAGCGCGCCCGGGTAACGACAACGTGCACGCGGGCGAAACCGGAGGACCGACGCTCACGCGTCACGACGGTGGGTTCGTCCAGCGTGTTAGTAGTCGTCGACCGCCTCTCCTGGCTCCCAGGCAGGAAGCTCCCGAGGTGCGCCCTCTCGCTAGGCGAGGTCGAGCTGTCGGGTGGGAGCAGAGCAACTCACCTGAGCTGTCTGCGGTGACCCAACGAGAGGTCCTAGTGGATACTCGCGGTAATAACACTGATGTGGTTTCATGGAGGGATGCGACTTCCTCCACTGAAACTGCGTCGAGGTGACCGCGCAGAACTCGAAGCGCGTGTGCGGTCCAACACCATCGAGGCCCGAGCGGCCAAGCGGGCGAGGATGATCCTCCTCATGGCCGATGGCGAGTCCAATCGCGCCATCGGCGAGCTGGTCGATCTGCACTACAACCAGGTCGGGATGTGGCGGGCCCGCTATGAGGAGTTCGGGCTGGCCGGGCTCGAGGACGAGGAGCGGCCGGGTCGTCCGGTGATCTACGACCACGACGATGTGCTGCTCTTGGTCAAGCTGATCACCGAGGACCCCCCGGCCGGAACGGCCCGGTGGACGATGGAGGGTCTGGCCACGGCCATGGCCGAGCACGGCGTGCCGATCTCTGCTTCCCAAGCCTGGAGGATCTGCAAGGCCCTCGACTTGAAGCCCTGGCAGGTCGAGTCCTGGATGACGAGCCACGACCCGGACTTCTGGGCCAAGGCTTCTGATGTCTGTGGGCTCTATCTCAACCCACCGCACAATGCCGTGGTGTGGTCGGTCGACGAGAAGTCGGGCATGCAGGCCAAGGCGCGGATCAACCCCACCAAACCGGCCATCCCGGGCAAGAGAGCTCGGCGGGAGTTCGAGTACAAGCGTCACGGCACCGCCGTGCTCTTCGCCGCACTCAGCGTCCATGAGGGCACAGTGGCGGGATGGGTGACGAACTCGACCAAGAGCGACAACTTCGTCACCTTCTTGGGTGACCTGGTGGCTCAGACGCCTAGCAACCTCGACCTGCACTGCATCGCCGACAACTTCGCGACCCACAAGACATCGAAGGTGGCCGAGTTCTTAGAGGCCAACCCTCGGGTGCACATCCATCACACACCCACCCATGCCAGCTGGCTGAATCAAGTCGAGTTGTTCTTCTCGATCCTCGAGCGTCGGGTCTTGCGTCGTGGTGAGTTCCACTCGACCGATGACCTCGCCGCCAAGGTCATCGCCTTCATCAACGACTACAACCGCAGAGCTGCACCATTCCGGTGGACCTACGACGGCAAACCCCTACGGGTCGCGTAAGTCACAATGATTAACGCGCGAGAGCACTAGTCACGCATATCGACGGATCTGGGACGGGTCAAGAGGCGAAAGTGGTTCGAGAGTCACCATTCTCTTGTCAGGTGAGTGGAGGTGAGCGGACGACTCTCGAACCAAGCCACCAGGGAAGAGATTGCCACCCTCTGGACTACGACCACGCACCTAGGCTGACCAAAGACTCCACCTTCTCATCGAGGACATGTCGGGAGCACGGAAGGAGCAGCGCCAGACCACCGAATATTTGCCCGGTGGGAGACCGGCCTAAAGAATGCTCTTGTGCGATCGGCGTCGGAGTCGTCACGGCCCGGAATCGTCCGAGACGTCGTAGCAGGCTCTCGACCATTCCCAACGGCTTCGGAGCCACCGGTCGCCAATGACGACTTCCCGGCAGGTAGCCTCCTCAAGGGCAGAAATGGGAGGGGGACGCCGTGGCCGAGCAGAAGATCGCCAGCATCGTTTGGCGCCAATATGTCCCCCGTGAGATCGAACTCGTTTATGTCGATGGTGACGTGGAACACATCGCCGGGACCCATGCCGACGCTGCCCAGATGGCCGAGTCCGCCGGAATGCGGTTAGTCACTTCGCCACTCGGCATGGTCCAGTGGACCCAGGATCTCCCAAAAAAGGACGGCAAGTCTCCCAAGAGAATCGGGCCGTGGCTATCAAAGTGACTCGCCCCGTCAGAATGTCGGACAATCATGACGCCTGATGCCCGCTTCCCCGACGAGGACAACTCACCCCGAAAGGCGGGCAGGCAGGAAGCTCGGTCAGGCTGGTGTAGCGGACCGGGTCCACCACACAGACGTGTCTGATCCTGCGGGTCACGCGCGGAGGCGCGAGCACCCGCGATGCACGGCCCTGAGCGGTAGCGCTCGGGGGCTGGCGCGATCCTTCTCGATCCGGGGTCGGGCATGGCGGTCGGTGAGACCGAGTGCTGGACAGGTGCAGTTTTGCGATCGGGAACGCCAGCTACAGGGCGGGATCCGAAGAAATGCCCTCCGGGTTCACGTCAAGTCTGCGGGCAATCGACCGGTACGCGTCGGCGCCGGCTGACA
>Ga0116219_10003738_pt1 | contig 11831 bp, 12 predicted proteins | sample Sb_taG_4_FD_91019 | JGI IMG/M metagenome (GOLD analysis project Ga0116219, IMG submission 91019) | Peat soil microbial communities from Weissenstadt, Germany - Sb_50d_6_BS metaG | ecosystem: Environmental > Terrestrial > Soil > Wetlands > Peat | place: Germany: Weissenstadt | collected 2010-09-21
CCGTCGCGGATTTCGCGAGACATAACTGGTTGCGACGCACTTCGGCGTGTCGCCGCAACTGGTTATGTGTCGCCGGATCCGGCGAGCACGCCTAGTCCGTCGGCACCAGCCGCAGGGAGATCGAGTTGATGCAGTAGCGCTGATCCGTCGGCGTCGGGTATCCCTCGCCTTCGAAGACGTGGCCCAGGTGGCTGTGGCAGTTGGCGCACAGCACCTCGGTCCGCCGCATGCCCATCGAATCGTCGGTGCGCAGGATCACCGCGTCGGAGCTCGCCGGGTCGAAGAACGACGGCCAACCGCAATGGGACTCGAATTTCTCTGTGCTGCGGAACAACTCGGCGCCGCAGGCGCGGCACTGGTAGCTGCCCTCGGTTTTGGTGTCGGTGTACTCGCCGACGAAGGGCCGCTCGGTGCCGGCGTGGCGCAGCACTTGAAACTCCTCGGCAGTGAGCTTTTGCCGCCACTGGTCGTCGGTCAGTTGCACCTTGGGGTTCATACGTCCACGCTAGCGCGGTCCCGCCCGGCCGTCAGCCACGCCGGATCGATCCCGTCGTCCAGCCGGTCCTCGGCCTTGGCGTCGAGGTAGCGGAAGTACAGCACGGTGAACACCACGATCAGCAGCAGCGACCAGCCGTAGGTGATCTTCAGGTATTGCAGCGCACGGCCGTAGCGCATCCAGTGGAACAGCAGCCAGCCGTCCAGCGTCAGGAACCCGTAGATCCCCAGCCACGCCGGCCAGCTACGGATCAGCGAGTTGGGCAGCACGACGGTCATGAGGAACGGGAAGAGCATCATCGAGTAGTAGCCCTGGGCCAGCGGCAGCACCAGCCACGACCACAGCAACAACACGCCGGACGAACTGGTGAACCAGAACCGCGGGTCGCGGGTGCGGTAGTAGCGGTACAGCAGCCAGAGGGCGCCGATCGCAATCACCGTGAAGAGGATCCGCAGGAACACGATCAGCCAGGTGGGCAGGCCGAAGTACACGCCGTTGCCCTCGATCGAGCTGTTGAAGTAGTCCCGGGTGCCCCCGATGTACGGCAGCGTTTTGGTGAAGAAGTCCATCGGGTGACTGACGAGAGGAAACGCGGCCGCGTTAATCACCAGGGGCACCGCGATCGCGGTCATCAGCGCCCGCCATTGACGGTTCAGCAGCGGCAGCAACAGCAGCGGGCCGAGCAGAGGTTTGAGCGACAGAGTCAACCCGATCGCGGCACCTGCCCACCATTCGTGGCTTTTCTTGCCGTCCAACAGCCACCGGAAGGCCAGCACCTCCGCCAGCAGGACGCAGCCGTTGATATTCGTGAACACCAACGTGCTGGTCACGCTTTCCGTGCAGAACATGGCCAGCAGCAGGGCGGGCGCGGCCACCGAGGACAGCGTGTAGTTGAACATCCGCAGCAGCAGGTACCAGGCGATCAGGATGGCCACGGTGTTGATCGAGATGAACAGATAGCGCGACGGGGTGAAAGGCAGAAATCCGAACGGCGCCATCAACAGCGTGCCGCCGGGGGGGTACAGGTAATGCGGGTCGACGTAGTCGAAGTGCTCGTTGTAGATGTCCCACCCGTGCCGGAAGTTCAGCACCGCACGGTAGACCGGCTTGAAGTCGTCGGTGATGTTGCCGTTGGCCGTGAGCACGATGCTGCGGTGCAACACCGACATGATGGCCATCGGCCACAACGCCGACCGCACGATAGTCGCGGCGTTCGGTGCGCTGGTGCGGGGACGGAACGCGGCCAGCACGGAGTCACGCAAGCCGGTTCTGGTCGTCACCAGGGCACCGTACCGCGGGGCCCGGCCCGAACTGTCAGGCGGGACAGTACGTGTCGGTTCCGGGCAGCTTGCCGCTGTTGAGGTAGCCGATCAGCGGCGGGACCGCGCAGGGCGAATAGATGCTGGCGCCGTGGCCGATGCCCTGCCACATCACCCGCTTGCTCGCCGCGGTGGCGTTGATGATGGTGGCCGCCGTCGCGGCGACGCCCTCGCTGCCGACGATCGGGTCGTTCTGCACTCCCGCCAGCAGCACGTCGACCTTGAGGGTTTTCGGCGCCGGCTGCGGCGAACCGCTGGGCCAGTGCACGCATTTCACCAAGTTGAGCGCGGCGACGGTGCCGAACTGCGGATACAGCTTCCCCCACGCGACCACGAGTTCGCGCACCCGGTCCGGGGTCGGCCGGTTGATCGCGTCGCTGCAGGAGTTGACGAACTGGCCGTCGGAGTCCTGCACGGTGTCGGCGTGGTTGATGAGGTTGGTCAGCTGGTTGGTGTCGCCGGAGCGCGCGGCGGCCAGCGCACCCGCCAGGCTGGTGGTCGCCGCGACGCGGCCGCCGGAGGGGAAGCCCAGCGCGACGGTGATGGCGCCGGCCACGTCGGCCACCGACGCGCCGGCCGGCCCCTTGCCGGCGCGGGCGTCGGCCAAGAGCGCGCTGACGGCGCCCTTCGGGTCGGAACCCAGTGGGCAGTTCACTGCGACGCACTGGGCAGCGAACGCGTCGAGCGCGGCCTGCTGACCCTTGACCTGTTGCTCGGCGGCCGCTTCGGCGCTGACGCCCAACGCGACCGGGGAGTCGAGGATGAGCCGCGCGACCTTGTCGGGGCGCGACGCGGCGTAGGTCAGCGCAACCTGGGCGCCGTTGCCGATCCCGACCAGCGCGACCGCGGGCACGTCCCAGAGACTGCGCAGCCGCTCGATGTCGGATGCGGCGTGCGAGTTGTCGTACGCCGAGGCGCCCGGCCCGATCCCAATGGCGTCGGTGCAGTTCGTGGTGGCGGTGTTCGAGACGTCGGAGAGGTTGGCGACCGGGTCGTCGCCGGTTTGGAACTGCGCCTGGTCCCGCATCTCTTGACGGTCGAAGTGGTCGCGGCAGTCGATCGGGCTCGACATCCCGATGCCGCGGCGGTCGACGGCGACGATCGGGTGGGTCTGCAGCACGTCGGCGCCCGCCCCGGTGAGCCACACCGGCAGCTGAGTCGACGACGGCAGATCGGAGCCGGTGGTGACGACGAGCGGACCCGCGTCGTGAGGGGTCTGGTTCGAGCGGGCACGGACCACGCCGATGGTCAGAGTCCCGGCCCCCCCGTTGACGTCCAGATCAGTGTCGTAGGTCGCGCAGTCGAGTTGCACGCCCGCGGTGGGGCGCACCGCCGCGCCGTTGAACACCTGCGCCGTGCAGTCGTGCCAGGGCAGGTCGTTCTTGGGTGCCGCGATGGGTGGTGGACCGCTGGGAGGCGGCTTCTTCGTGGCCGCTCCCTGCGGCCGCGCGCCGGAATTGGTGGCGAACCGCGGGTCGGCGGCCAGGCCGGGGACGCAGCCGGCCAGCACCGCGCTCACCGCCACCAGGATGGTGGCGCGCGCGATCTGCCGACTCATGCCGACCACAGTAGCCGGGACTTCTTCAGGCCTTGAGGTATCGGAAGTAGAGGTAGCCCGCGTCGTCGGTCAGGATGTGGGCGCAGCGCATCCGGGTGAGCAGCTGGCCCGGGCCCGACGCGATGCGCCTGGCCGTCCCGCCGACCACGAAGGGCGCGATCGTCAGGCAGAGTTCGTCGAGCAGCTCGCGCTGGACGAACGAGCCGAGCAGCGTCGGTCCGCCCTCGGTCAGGATGCGGCGCATTCCCCGCTCGGCGAGGGCCGCGAGCATCGCGGCCTCGTCGACCTCGCCGGGATCGGCGGCGGAGCAGTCGACCACGTCGCACAGCCCGCTGAGCAGTCGGCGGGTCTCCTCGACGGCCGTCGTGCACGTGAGCACCAGCGGGGCCACCTCGGTCCGGGTGAACACCGCCATGTCCCGGTCAAGGCGACCGGACTTGGTGACGATCGCCAGTTGCGGGACTTCGCTTTGCCCGCGGGCCTGCCGCCGCTGGCGCGCCGGGATAGCCGGCTGCGCGCCGGAGTAACCCTCGATCCGCACGGTGCCGGCGCCGACCACGATGACGTCGGCGAGTTCACGCAGCAGGCTGAAGATGAGCCGGTCGCCGGGGCCGCCCATGGCGCCGCTGGTGCCGTCGGTGGTGGCGCCGCCGTCCACGCTGGTAATGAAGTTGGCCCGCAACCACGTTCCGCTCCGCTCGGGGTAGCCGTAGAGGCCGGGCAGCGCGCTCTCGTCGACTGCGCGCACCGGCCCGAGGAGCGTCAGCGGCGCTTCCCGGGGGGCGTCAGACTCGAGCATGGGTTCGATTGCAGCACGCCGCTACAGTTCGGGCATGCACGGGTCCCCTGCCGGCCGCGTGGCTCACCTGGTGGACCGGCATCCGACCGTGTCGCCGGAGCGGCTGATCGCCCAGTTGCGGCCGCCGCCCACGTTCGCCGACGTGAGCTTCGCGACGTATCGCCCCGATCCCGCGGAGCCGACGCAGGCCGCGGCCGTCGGGGCGTGTGAGGACTTCTGCCGGCAGGCCGTGCAGCGACGGGCGGGCCGCCGGAAACCGTTCGGAAGGCGGGCCGTGCTGCCCGGCATCGGGCTCTACCTGGACGGCGGGTTCGGGGTGGGCAAGGCGCACCTGCTGGCGTCGGCCTACTACCGGCTCCCCGACGGCCCGAACCCCAAAGCGTTTGCGACTTTTGGCGAGCTGACCCAGCTCGCGGGGGTCTTCGGCTATGCGGAATGCGTTGACCTCCTGGCCGACTACACGGCGGTGTGCATCGACGAGTTCGAACTCGACGACCCGGGCAACACGACGCTGATCTCGCGGCTGCTGTCGTCGCTGGTCGAGCGCGGGGTTTCGGTGGCCGCGACCTCGAACACGCTGCCCGAGCAGCTCGGCGAGGGCCGCTTCGCCGCTCAGGACTTCCTGCGCGAGATCAACACGCTGGCAAGCATTTTCACCTCCGTGCGGATCGAGGGGCCCGATTACCGGCACCGCGGCCTGCCACCGGCGCCGCCGCCGTTGGCCGACGACGAAGTGACCGCGCGCGCCGCAGCGGTCGACGGGGCGACGCTGGACGATTTCGACGCGGTGTGCGCGCACCTGGCCACCATGCACCCGTCGCGGTACCTGACGCTGATCGAGGGCGTGACCACGGTCTTCCTGACGGGCGTGCACCGCATCGAGGACCAGAACGTCGTGCTGCGGCTGGTGTCGCTGACCGACCGCCTCTGTGACGCCGGCATCCCGGTGGTGGCGTCCGGGGCCAGGCTGGACGCCATCTTCAGCGAGGAGATGCTGGCCGGTGGTTACCGTAAGAAGTACCTGAGGGCCATTTCCCGGCTGCTCGCGCTCACCGCCGAAGCTCGCGAAACATGACGTAGTCGCTTTCGAGGTGGTCCCCCAGTTGAAACGTCCTGGTGCCGCCGGCCGTGAACCCGCTCTTGGCGTAGAAGCGTTGCGCGCGTTGGTTGTGCTGGTTGACGCCCAGCCACAGGCATTGCGCACCCCAGCGTTGTGCGATGGCGAGCGCGAGGTCCATCAGCGCCGCCGCGACTCCGGCGCCGTGGTAGTCGGGCAGCACGTACATCTTGGACAGCTCGGCGGCCGGGCGGAGAGGAACCGCCCGCTGCACGTCGCTGTCGTCGGCCACGCCGCGAATGAGCATGGCGTAGCCGATGATTCGTCGGTCCCGCCGCGCGGTGAGAACCGCGCGGCGCGGATCGTTCAGATACTCGGCGAACCGGGCGGCGGACAGGTTAGCGCCGACGAACGCCGCGATGTTCTCTCGATCCGTCGTGGGCGGACACGCCAACGGAAACGTCTGCGCGGCAAGGGCGGCCAGTTCCCGGGCGTCCACGGAATCGGTCGTGGCGAGGTGGACTTCCGGCGTCAGAGATTCCACTGCGCGAGGTGATAACCCGTCTTCTTGTCCAGCAGGACGACGTTGGAGACGGGGTCCCGGTAGGCGTCCCAATACACCCCGCCGCGCACGATCGCCCCGTTCGGCGCGTTCACCAGGACGTTGTCCAGCGCGTCGGGCGCGTCGGACGGACGTGGCAGGTAGGCGTCGGCGAACGGTGTCACCCCGTCGAAGGAGAAGTCGGTCGCCATGATGAAGGGGTTGGGCACCCGGATCGCGCGGATGGTCACGTCGGCACGCTCGACGGTGCTGCCCTGGAAGCCTTTGATCGGGTTGCCGCTGCGCGTGTACCCGAATCCCGGCGGCGGGTCGCAGGGACCCACACTGCTGACGGTGACGTCCGCGACGTAGGTGCCGGTGTCCACCCGCAGCGTGTCACCGATGTGCCCGATTGGCGCGTCACCTGCGGAGGCGCGGGGCCCGAAAAGCACAGCGGATCCGGCCGCGGTGACGCTCGCCGCGGCCACGAGGAAGGTGGACAGAACGATCAGGCAGCGGTGCGTCTTCGCCACGTCTTCACCTCCTGGGCACCCGTGCGGGGGACCTTTCGCATGATTACACACGAGGTAGAGCGACGGCGAGGGGTTGCCGGGCAGAGATGCGCGGCGATCGCGACTCTGCGACCATCGAGGGGCTATGAAACCCCTCCGGGCGCTGTCGGCTCTTGCCGTCGTCGTCGGCTTGGCGGCGCCCGCGTACGCCGACAGCAACGACGACGCGTTCCTCGCGTCACTTCGGGCGGCCGGGATCACCTATCAGAGCCCCGACCGGGTCATCGCGGCCGGCAAATCGGTGTGCAAGATGGTCGACCAGGGCAAGCAGATGGTGGACGTCGTCAAGACCGTCCAAAGCCTCAACCCCGGCCTGCACGGGGATAACGCCGCCCGGTTCACGGCCATCGCGGCCAACGTGTACTGCCCCCAGGCGCTGTCGGTGGTCACCGGCGCGAACGCCGGCAACGCCGCGTAGCGGGCTCTTTCGGGGGCGGCCGACGCCTCGCGACCAACATGCTCAAGGTCGTGACCCTGCTGGCGGACGTCCGGTGTTCGTTGCCGGCGAGGCGGGTCGCTGCGGATGAGCAGGCCGGCACCGCGATTGCCGAGGGTTTCGCGCGCCCCGGCCGCCTAATGGGCCCGGCCGCCGCAATACGCTGTGGCCATGCGCGTCGCAATCGGGCCGCTGACAGGGGCCGCCATGGCGCAGACCTGGCACCTGGACCCGGCCGCCCTGGCGGTGATCGTGTTGGTGGCCGGCGGGTACGCGTGGTGTTACCGGCGCGGCCGGGGTGCCGAGCGGCCGGTCGGACCCGCGCAGGCGGCGTGCGTAGGTGTCGGCATCGCGCTGTGGCTGCTGGCGACGGTCAGCGCGATCGGCGCGTATGCGTATGTCCTGTTCTGGGTGCGGGCGCTGCAGGTGTTGCTCCTGCTTTACGTCGTGCCGTTCTTCCTCGCGCTGGGCAAGCCGGTCACCGTGGTGCGCCTGGCCCTGGGTCCGGCCGGTCGCGATCGCATCGATCGCTTCTTGGCGACCCGCTTTGCCCGGGTGCTGGCCCACCCGCTGACCACGTCGCTGGCGATGCTGGGCGCGCCGTGGCTGCTTTACCTGACGCCCTGGTACACCGCGGCCCTGCGCGACGAATGGATCGGCGCGCCCACCCGAATCCTGCTGGTAGCGATCGGCTTTGGCTACTTTTACGCCCGCCTGCAAACAGATCCGGTTCCCCGCAGGTTCCCTCAGCTGCTCTCCCTGCTGATCACCGTCGCGGAGGCCCTCGGCGATGGCGTGCTGGGCCTGGTGCTCTGGCAAGGCTCATTGATCGGCGCGGAGTACTACGCGGATCTGCATCGGTCGTGGGGTCCCGATCAACGGCTCGACCAGACGATCGGGGCCGGCGTTCTGTGGATCCTCGGCGACCTGGTCGGCTGGCCGTTCGTGCTGGTGCTGATGCGCACGCTGTCCCGCGACGAGAAGGCCCACGCGGTCCAGGTCGATGCCCAGCTGGATGCGGCCGAAGCCGCCGAGACCGACGACGCCGCGCCATCCGGGTTGTGGTGGGAGAACGACCCGGAACTTCGGGAGCGCTTCCGTCCGCGCTGACGTCGCCGGTAAAGCTCGGTACCGTGCCGGCGGCCGAACGAGAGGAATACGCGTTGAGTAGGGGAGTGACCCCGGGCGCCGCGGTGATCGGCGCGACCGGCCTCCTGGGCTGGGGCGCCGCGCGGATGATCGCCGGCCGGATCCAGCGCAACCCGGACCCTTTTCCGCGCGAACGACTGGTCGCCGAGTGCGGGGGCGAGCGGGTCGCGATCACCCGTCCCGACGGGACGGTGCTGCACGCGCTGGCGGCGGGGCAGGGGCCGTCGGTGATTCTGGTGCATGGGTACACCGCCAACCTGCTCGAGTGGAACTTCGTGTGGGACGCGCTGCAGGCCCGCGGATTCCGCGTCATCGCCTTCGACCAGCGTGGCCACGGAGGCTCCACCCTCGGCTCCGAGGGGGTCGGGTCGGCGCCCATGGCGGCCGATTTAGCCGCGGTGGCGGAGCATTTCGACGTTCACGACGGCGTCGTGGTCGGACACTCGATGGGCGGCTTCGTCACCATCCGGGCGGTGCTCGAGCGCGCCGATCTGGCGGCCCGGCTGCGCGGACTGGTGTTGTTCGCGACCTGGGCGGGCCGCATCCTGGACGAGGCGCCGCAGAACCGGCTGCAGATTCCGTTGATGCAATACGGCATCCTGCAAAGGCTGGTCCGGAACAAGACCATCGCGGTGCTGTTCGGCGCCGCGCAGTGCGGGGCGCGCCCGTCCCCGGCGATGATCTCGGTGTTCATGGAGTTCTTCAACCGGCACATGGACGAACACGGGCCGCTGCTGCCGATCGTGCGGGCCTTCTCGCGCGAGGACCGGTACCCGCTGCTGCGGGAGATCGCGGTACCGACGGTGGTGATGGTCGGCACCGCGGATCACACGACGCCGCCGAGCCATTCGCGCAGGCTCGCCGAAGGCATACCCGGGGCACGGCTGGTCGCGGTGCCCGACGCGGGGCACCTGCTGAACTGGGAAGGTGCCGACGAGCTGATCGAGGCCATCGAATCGTTTCCCGCGCAGAGCAATTGACCGTTTCCGCCACCGCGGCCAGCAAGGCGGGACTGCTGGCTTAACGGGCGGCCCGCGCAGTCCACGTGAAGTTGTGCATCTCCGGAATCCTGGGTGTCAGCGCGGCGCCGACGCTGCGGCCGATCTGATCGGCCGCGGCCAGGGGAGTGTCGGGGTCGAGGAAGCCTTCGACCTCGACGCGCAGGGTCCGCCCGGTCCAGCGGGCCCGGGCGTGCGCGTGCGTGACACCGGGGACCGTGGCCGCGACGGCTTCGGCCGTTGTGACGATTTCGGGGTCGACTCCGTCGAGCAGGCGGTGCGCGATGTCGGCGGTCACCTCCCAGCCGATGTGGCAGATGAATCCGGTGACGACGATCCCGGCGACCGCGTCGGCCCAGCCCCACCCGAGGGCGACACCGATCAGCCCCAGCATCGCCCCGGCCGAGGACAGCGCATCCAGCCAGGAATGCCTGGCGTCCGCCACCATGGTCGCTGAGCGGATTCGCCGCCCGACCGTCAGCTTGTAGCGGGCGACCAGCTGATTGCCGGCGATGCCGACGCCCGCCGCCGCGATGCCCCACCCGACGTGACCGGTTCCGCCGTGACGCAGGAGTTTCGTGACGCTTTCGAAACCGGCGACTACGGCGCTGCCCCAGATCACCAGGGCCACACCCAGGCCGGCGAGGTCTTCGGCGCGTTCGTAGCCGTAGGGATAGCGCTCGGTGGGAACCTTGCGGGAGGCGCGGAACCCGACGAAGACCAGGACGCTCGTCGAGACGTCCGACAAGTTGTGCAGCGCATCGCCGAGCAGCGCGACCGAGCCGGAGACCACCGCGATCGCCAGTTCGATGAGCCCGGTCAGCGCGAGTCCGACGGCGCTGACGGCAATGGCGCGGTTGGCCTGCCGGCGCTCGCCCGCATCGTCGACTGCGGTTTCGAGGGGGAAGCTGGCGGCCGGGTCACGGACTCCGCTGATCAAATGCATAGGCCAAGCATGCCTCGTCGGTGCGGTCGTACTCAACCACGCCCAATCGGCGCGGCGCGCCAATGTCTTGCTACGGTCACCCTGGGGCAGCGTCGCGCCCTGCGTGGAAGGCTATGCCGCACTTAGGGGCGCGTCGATGAAGTTTGTGCTGGCGGGCTACGGGAGCCGTGGCGACGTCGAGCCCTGCGCCGCTGTCGGCCGGGAGCTTGTTCGCCGCGGCCACGACGTGCGCATAGCGGCCCCGCCCGACATGCTGAGCTTCGCCGAGTCGGCGGGCCTCAAAGCGGTCGCCTACGGACCGGACACGCGCGAGCAGATGAAGGCCGCCACAAATTTCCTTGGCCGCGTACAAAATCCGATGAGCGCCTTGCCCGAGGTCATGGAGGAGCTCACCCGGATCTGGGCCGAGAAAAGCGCCACGCTGACTTCCCTGGCAGACGGGGCCGACCTGCTGTTGGCGGGCATGAACGAGCAGCAGCTTGCCGCCAATGTTGCTGAGCGCCGCGGTATTCCGCTTGCCGCCCTGCACTTCTTCCCGCCGCAGATTCTGTCACCCGGGTTGCTGTATTCCAGCCTGACGCAGGAGGCCGCGAACGCCCAGCGCAACGCGCTCGGCTTGGCGGAGACGACCGAGCCCTTACCTGCGTCGCTGGAGATTCAGGGCTACGACGAGTTCTGCCTGCCCGGCCTGGCGGCCTCGTGGGGCGACGCGGCCGCCCGCCGGCCGTTCGTGGGCGCGCTGACGCTTGAGTTGGCGACGGACGCCGACGACGACGTGGTGGAGTGGATCGCCGCGGGAACGCCGCCGATCTGCTTCGGTCTGGGAAGCACGCCGATCGGGTCTCCGGCGGATACGGTCGCCATGATCGGCGCGGCCTGTGCGCAGTTGGGGGAGCGGGCGCTGATTTGCAGCGGCCCCAACGACTTCAGCGATGTTCCGCTCTTCGACCAAGTCAAGACGGTAGGCGCGGTGAACCACTCGGCCGTCCTTCCGGCGTGCCGCGCGGTCGTCCACCATGGGGGCGCCGGCACCACGGCAGCGGGCATGCGGGCGGGGATCCCCACCTTGATCCTGTGGCTGTGGCTCGATCAGCCGGTCTGGGCGGCTGCCGTCGAACGGCTCGAAATCGGCGCCGGTCGGCAGTTCGTGGCCACCACCGAGGCGTCGCTGGTCGCGGACCTGCAAGCCATCCTCACGCCGCAATGCGCCGCCCGTGCCCGCGAGGTCGCCGCCGAGATGACCCAACCCGCCGAAAGTGCCGCCAAGACGGCCGATCTGTTGGAAGACGCGGCGTCCCGCGCGTAGCCGCGTCGTCACGTGGTGCGGCGCTCATACACCGTCACCCGATCGTGCTGACCCCACCATTGGACGGGCTGGCGGGAATCGGCCTCGGCCCAATCTTTCTCGAGTACCCGGTGCATCTCGTCGTCGCCGGTGGCGCCGCCGGGGCGGTCGCCGACGTAGATGACGCGCTTTCCCTTGAATGCCGTCAAGATGCGGGCACCGACATCCTGGCCGTGGGGTGGCCACGAGAGGAAGAGCGTCCGGTCGGGGTGCAGCGCCACCGCTTCGGCGCAGTCTTTCGCGGACACACCGGCATAGAGGTCTTCGTCCTGCCAGCCGTTGATGACCAGCGCCGCGCCCGGGTTCAGGTCGTAGCACACGACGTCGATGCCCACCTGACCGAGCAGGTAGGCCCAATAGCCCGTGCCCGCGAGCGGATCGACCAGGCCGCCCTCGGCGTGCTCGGCCACGAACGCCACGGTGTCGGGGTCCGGGATGGTCCAGCAGTACTTCCTGACGAGCTTTTGCCGGTTCGGCGTGCGGGCCATGTTCTCTTCGACGGTGCGGTCCAGGCTGAAATAACCGACCACCGGGTTGCCCTCGGGGTCGGCGGTCTCGACGCAATCCTTGACCGCCTCCCAGTAGGGGTTGTCGATGCTCACCCTCGGTACTCCC
>Ga0116219_10003740_pt1 | contig 11828 bp, 8 predicted proteins | sample Sb_taG_4_FD_91019 | JGI IMG/M metagenome (GOLD analysis project Ga0116219, IMG submission 91019) | Peat soil microbial communities from Weissenstadt, Germany - Sb_50d_6_BS metaG | ecosystem: Environmental > Terrestrial > Soil > Wetlands > Peat | place: Germany: Weissenstadt | collected 2010-09-21
AGGGCATCGGCCTGTGCCGCACCGAGCACATGTTCCTCGGCGATCGCCGGGTGTTGATCGAGCGGGTCATCCTGGCCGCTACCACCGAGGAACGCGACGACGCGCTGGCTGCGTTGTTGCCCTTGCAGCGCAAGGACTTCACCGAGCTGCTCGACGCGATGGACGGGCTGCCGGTGACTATCCGGCTGCTGGACCCGCCGCTGCACGAGTTCTTGCCGGATCGCACCAAACTCGCGGTCAAGGTCGCCCTCGCCGATGCCAGGGGTGAGACCGGTGAGCAGCTGGATGCCGACCGCAAACTGCTGGCCGCGGTGGAGAGGCTGCACGAATCAAACCCGATGCTGGGGTTGCGCGGCGTGCGCCTGGGGCTGCTGACCCCCGGCCTGTTCGCGTTGCAGGTCCGCGCCATCAGCGAGGCGGCCAGCGACCAGATCGCCGCGGGCAAGGACCCGAAGGTCGAGATCATGGTCCCGCTGGTGGGTTCGGTGATGGAGCTGTACCTGGTCCGGGATGAAACCAAGCAGATCCTCGCCGACGTTGCCGCCGAAAGGGGGGTCACGCTGACGATCCCCATCGGCACGATGATCGAGCTGCCGCGTGCCGCGCTGACCGCGCACCGGATCGCGGACGCCGCGGACTTCTTCTCCTTCGGCACCAACGACCTGACCCAGACAACGTGGGGATTCTCCCGCGACGACGTCGAGTCCACGGTGTTCGCCGCATACCTGGACAAGGGTGTCTTCACCGTTTCCCCATTCGAGACCATCGACGGCGACGGCGTGGGGCGGCTCGTGCAGATCGCGGCCCAGGAGGGCCGCATGACCAAGCCCGGTCTCAAGCTCGGGGCCTGCGGTGAGCACGGTGGCGACCCCGAATCCATCCACTTCTTCCACAAGACGGAACTGGACTACGTGTCCTGCTCCCCGTTCCGGCTACCGGTCGCCCGCCTCGAAGCCGGCCGGGCCGCCGTCAGCTAACGGTCCATACGCCCCAGATCGAGCCGCACCAGCCCTTGTCCCCGGGCGCCGAGGATAAGACCGACCCCGTCGCGTCGCTGGGGTGGACGGTGGAGGGCCGATGCGGCGTCGTCACGGGACCTCGATCAGGGCCGCCACGGGGCAGGAGTCGATGGCGGCCCGAGCTGAATCGACCAGGCCGTCGGGAACGTCCTGTCCCTCACGGTGGTAAACGAGTTCACCCTCTTCGTCAATCGTGAAAAGGCGGGGGCCTGTTCAGTGCACAGGCCATGGCCTTCGCACCGGTCGCGGTCGATCTGAATCTTCATCGTTGTCCTCTGGGAATTGAGCCCGAGCGGGACTGCTCGCGGTTGGGCACCAGCCGCAGCGGGAGGGTCTCGAAGCGGCGAATCACGTTGTTGACGGCCCTTTCCGGCGTGCCGTCGAGTTCGATGTGGTCAACGTGTTGAAGCAGTGAGTGCAGGATCGCTTCCGTCTCCAAACGTGCCAGACCTTGCGATGCACCGAAGTAAGGTGACCGACTGGCCGCACAGGACCAAGGTACGGTCGGTTTGCCTTCCACCCCAGCGAGCCGTGGAAGCTGGCACGCAAACGACTAGAGGGATCGCAAGATCATCGGGCGAGTGAGCGGGGTGCTCGTCCCGTATCACGGCCCGGTCCTTTTGTTTCCCCTAGTCAAGTCGGTATCCCGGCTTGGCTGAACGCGTTTGGGCTCCCCCGGCATCTTCGGGGTGTCACCGTGTTGATGCTCATGCTCAGCTGCATAGATGCAGCATGCGAGCATCAGCCATGCGGCATGTTGTCGGGCGAGTTCTCGCCGCAGATCAGATGCTGGCCCCAACGTTACTCAAGCTGACCCTCCTCGCCGAGGGCGATGACCGCGTCAAAGCCCTCACGGATACACGCCACCAGCGCACCAACGTCCGGGACCGCTGCGGCGTCGGCGTTGATGCCGATCAGCGCCTTGTGGCGATAACCCACCAGCGTGACGTTGGCGGCGGTGCCGATCGTGGGCCCGAAGGGAAAGATGCTGAGCACCTTCGCGCCCGCGAGGTAGAACGCCAAACCGCCGGCGTTGACGTCGCTGAGCACGAAGTCGTCGTGTTTCATGATCAACCCGATCACCAGATTCACCACCGGACCGAAGGCGTTGATCGCCGTGCCCAGCGCGGCGGCCAACGGAAGTTTCGCAACCCCCTTCAAGCCGTCGATCAGTGCGTGATAATTCGCCATCGCGGCGCCCGGGTCATCGACGCCGATCGGGATCGCCATTCGGCAACCGTTGACCCGGTTGCCGAACAGCGGGTCGCCCGGCTTGCGGATATCAACGGGGATGGTGGTCCGCAGTCGCTCGACGGGTTTGCCGTGCCGTTTATGGTACAAAGCGAATCCGTGGGCGACGGCGGTGAGGAACGCGTCGTTGACGGTGCAGTCGCGTGTCTTGGCGGCTTTGCGCAATCCTTCGAGGTCGGCCTCGAGCGCCGCGAAGCGCAGCCACCCCCGGCGCTCGGTCATGAGCGGCGAAAGCGTCTTCAAGTTCGGCGCCACGATCCGGGTCACCGCCCGCACATCCTTTACGAGGGTGGTCGCGGTTATGCGCGGGCGCCGCACCGCGGTCGGCAACGAACGCGTCGTCGAGCCCAACGACCGGGCCAGGAACCCGAAGATCCGCTGTCCGGTGTAGCCGGCGGCTTCGACCGCCAGCCCGAGCCGGGATTGATCCTCGGGCTCAGGGATCGCCGGCATCGGGCCCAGATAGCGGGGCCTTCGGGTGAGGTCGCCGAGCACCCCGAAGATCGCGAGAAGGCCGGTACCGTCGCTCATCACATGATTCACCATGAGGATCAACGCTGCCTGTCCGCCCATGAGGCCTTCAACCACCGTGATGGTCCACAGCGGGCGCTCCCGGTCGAGGCCGGACATCGTCGACTGGCGCGCGAACTCCAGCACGCCGTCCAACGATCCATCACCCGGCGCACCGATCCAGCGGACGTGGTAGGAGAGATCGAAGTTCGGGTCGACAATCCACCGGGGAGTCGACAGGCGCAACGGCGCCTCCACCAGACGGTGCCGAAATGACGGCAGCGTGCGGCTGCCACGTTCGAGGCGGTCTAGGAGTACCTCCCGGTCCGGCGCACGATCAAGGACCAACACCACCGTGATCGTCTGCCGAAGCAACGGATCCTTTTCAATCCCCCACAGCATCGCGTCCAGATCGCCGGTGTGATGGGGCTTTTGCGAGGCGTGATTGTCAATGGCTGCCATCGTTCCTCGGGTTTGTCGTTCGTAGTATGTGCGGGCCGTTTCGTCTTGTGCGCCCACGGATCGGGTGGCGGTAATCAGGTGCGGTAGCGGTTGCGGAGTTTGGTCAACGTGGCTTCGATGCCGGCGGCATTGCGCTTGGCGAAACCCGTTCGCCCGTAATACTTCAGCCGGTTCTTCAGCAGTCCGGTGTCGCGGTAGTCGAACGTCTCGGTGACGCGTGTGGTCGTGGGCGTGATCGCCGCGAACTCCCAACGCCAGTGGTGGCCGACGGGGTGGCGCCATTCGATGAGTTCGTCGGGTTTCATCGCGGTGACGGTGCTGGTGACGCGATACGGCACCCCGAACATCCTCATCTTCGTGGTGAACCGCGCGCCCGGGACCAGTCGCTGGGGGGCGCGGATGTTTTTCCCGACGGTGCCGGAACCGTCGAGTTCGTGGTGTCGACGCGGGTCCGCGACGATCGCGAACAGGTCAGCTGCCGGGGCATTCACCTCAACCGAGCGGCTGACCTGATTGCGACCGGCGTCCACAGCGGTGACGGCCATGTTGTGTGCTCCCGACTTCTCTAGATAGCCACCATGGCGAGGCTGCGCTCCCAGAGTTCGCGGGCCAGGACCGGGTCGTAGGCCCGAGGGTTGGCCCGAGCGATTCTGTGGTGGGCGTAGTATTCGCCTGATCGCCAATCAGTTCCCGGTGGGGCTGAGGCCAGCCACACCAGCTCGTCGGACCCCTGCTCAGGTCCAACCAGCGCCAGAAACCTGATCGGGCCGCGAAACGCCGTCCGAATCCACCACGTCCGCGACTCGTTTCCGAAGTTAGTCGCCACGTCGCCGGGATGAAACGCCGCGGTGGAGATCCCGGCAGCGTGGTAGCGGCGATGCAGCTCCTTGGTGAACAAGACCATTTCCAGCTTCGCGTCGCCGTAGGCCCTCAAGGGCCGATAGCCATGCGTTGCGTCGAGGTCATCGATATTGACGCGGCCGAAGTACGTATTGACCACGCTCGAGGTGTTCAGCACCGTGGCGCTGGATTCGACGAGCCGATCCATCAGCAGCGTCGTGAGCAGAAACGCGGCCAGATAATCGACCTGAAAAGTCGTCTCATGGCCGTCGACGGTGACCTCGCGCCGCTTCATGGCACGGCCGGCATTGTTGGCCAGCACATCGATGCGGGGGTAGGACTGCAGCAGCTGCTCGGCCAACCTCCGCACCTGTGAAAGGTCCGTGAAGTCGGCCACGAAGTAGTCGACGCCCAGACGCGCGGCGACCGCGGTTGTTTTCGGTTCGGATCGGCCGACCACGACCACGTTCTCGCCGCTTCGGCTCAGCCTGGCCGCCGCAGCGGCGCCGATGCCATCACTGGCACCGGTAATGATGACCGTCCGACCCGCCATTGGTGTTCGACCCGGCTCTCACGCACCCGGCACTCGAGGGTCTCGCGGCGGGTGGCCCTTCCGACGTTGTGCTCGGGGAAGTGTCGGGCAGTGTGATTGCGCACAGAGTCGATCGCGACCCAGTTCTTTTCGCAGCACCTTTCCGGTGGGGTTGCGAGGGATTTCGGCAACAACGGTGATGTCCCGCGGTTGTTCGAAGCGAGACACCCTGTCCTTCAAATACTCTCGCAGTTTCGTTTCGTCGATCTCAGCACCTGGGCGGGGGACGACGAAGGCAGCGAGCCGCTGGCCGAAGTCCTCATCCGGAACACCAATCACCGCGTGGTCGGCCACGTCGGGATGTTCGCCGAGGGCGTTCTCAACCGTGCGGGGGTAGACGTTCTCGCCGCCGGAGACGATCATGTCGTCTCCGCGGCCGACGATGAACAGCCGCCCCGCCTCGTCGAAGTAGCCCATGTCCCCGGTGTCCGTCATCCTGGCGACCACATCCTTGCGACTGCCGCCAGTGTAGCTGTCGAACGTCAGGCCACCACCCACGAACACCCGCCCGGTGACGTGCGGCCCGACGGGACGGGCGTTCTCGTCGAGAATTGCGACCGGACAGCCAGGAACCGGCCTGCCAACCGTTTCCGGCGCCTTCCGTAGATCGGCGGGCGTCGCAAACGACCCGATGCCGACCTCCGAGGAGCCGTAGCAGCTGAAGAGGATCTCGCCGTAAGTGTCCATGAACCGTTGCGCCAGGCTCGGATCCAGGCGTGCCGCGGCCGAGATCACCACGCGCAGCGACGGAACCGGGTTTCGCGCCCGCACCTCTTCCGAAAGGCCAAGAATCCGGGCGAGCATGACCGGCACCGCGACGAGCGCGTGCGCGCGATGCAACGACGCCTGCGCAAGCGTTGCTTCGGCGTCGAACCGGCGTCTCGTCAGCAGCGTGCCGCCGAGTATCACCGTGAGCAACACCATCCCGAACCCGAACGCGTGAAACATGGGCACCGGCACGGCAATTCGGCTGCCAGCACGCAGCCCGATGCGGTCCAGGAACACGGGGCCAACACCCAGTACCGGGGTGATACTGGGTGTGCGCGGCACACCCTTGGGTGTGCCAGTCGTGCCGGACGTCAGGAGCACGAAACGACCGCGCGGCCCAGCCTTCGGCCGTGGCTCGCGCTCGTCGATGTCAAGCGCCGCGGGATCGACGACGGCGACGGCCTCGTCTGCCGCACGAACCCGGTCGGCGAACTCGTCGTCACAAACCACGGTCTGGATCCGGTGCGCGCCCAACGCGGTTGCCAGCGCGTCGGTGCGGAATTCGGTGTTGAGCAACACCACGTCGGCACCAACCGACGCCGCCGCGAACAGCGCCCGCATGAAGCCGCGCCCGTTGCGGCACAGGATGCCGACCGGGACCCCGGGTCCGACGCCATGGCGATAGACCAGTGCGGCCGCCAGGGATTCGGCGCGGGCCTGCAGCTGGCCGTAGCTCAGCGCGCCGTCATCGTCGATCACCGCGGCCCGGTCCGGCCAGCGAACCGCCGCGATCGCCAGCACAGTAGCCAGGTTCGCACCACCTCGAACCGCCTCGCGCACGATGCGGAACATCGTCAGCGGCCCACCGGGCGCAAACAATCCCGATCGCAGCACCACCCGCGCCGCGCTGGTCACGATGGTCGCGGCCGTCATTGCTGAATCCCCCGAGCGCTTGGGGAATCGGTGGAGAACCGATACATCAGTCCCATCCCGACCCCCAGCGGCCCCGGCAGCAGCATCGAGCTGATTTCGATCGGCCACACCCACCACGGCTGCACCCTGCCGGGCCGGTCGATGATCGCCTTGGCGACGATGTCCGCGGCCTGCCCCGCAGACAGACCCGGCATTCTGCGCAGGATCGGCGTGGGATCGCTCATGGGGGTGTGCACCAACGTCATGTACACGGAGGTGACATGCACGCCGTCGGCGCGCAGTTCCGGTTCCACGCTGCGCAACCACACATCGAACGCGCTCTTGGACGCAAGGTAGGTGCCCCAGCGCGGGCCTGGTGCGGTGCGCACACCGACCGTCGACACGCTCACTATGTGGCCGCTGCCACGGCCCCTCATCGCGGGAAGCAGGCCGAGCAGCAACCGGACCGGGCCGAGGTAGTTGACGCCGATCGTGCGCTCGAAATCCTGCGGTCGGTCGTACTGCAGGTGCAGCGACCGCCGGATGGACTTGCCGGCGTTGCTGACAACGACGTCCATCGGGCCGTGGTTTTCGGTGAGCCTCTTCGCCAGTGCGGCGACCGCTGTCAGGTCGGTGAGATCGGCCGGGTACGCGGCCGCGCGGCCGCCGCCCGCGTTGATCGACGCTTCGAGGGCTGTCAGCCTGTCCGCAGAACGGGCGACTAGGAGCACGGTCGCCCCGGCCGCGCCCAGCCTGCGCGCGGTGGCCTCGCCGAGTCCGTAGGAGGCGCCGGTCACCAGCACGGTCTTGCCGGACACCGCGGCGCGCAGCCGGTCCGGATCCGACACCCGCGGTGGATTGACGATCTTGTCGACAACCTTGGCTATCGGGTTCATTGGACTGCCTTACTACTCCGACGAGTCGCAGCATAGCCCCGCACCAACCGAACGTCGCCGCCACCGCGCGAGGCGGCGATCAAGCTGGGCCCGTACGCCACGAGTGCGGTGTGCGAGCCGCCGCGCCGCAACTGTCAACCAGATGCCGACGCGGCTTGGGGCGCTTCGCGATCAGAAAATTTCGGCAGGGTGAAACTCACTTCCGACCTGGAGCTGATGCCGCTAGCCTGACAGATGGAAGCAACAGATGAGCCGGACTCGCGGTCAGGGAGTGCGCAATGCCCGAGACATACGGAATTCTGGTCGGGGTTGACGGCTCGGCAGCATCGGATGCCGCCATACGCTGGGCCACCCGCGAAGCCATATTGCGCGATGAGCTGATCACCCTGCTGCATGTCGTCGCCCCAGTGATTGCCAGCTGGCCCGAGGGCCCGATGCAAGCGAACTTCGCCAAGTGGCAGAAGGAAAACGCTGGGGATGTTATCGAGCAGGCGCGCAAGACTCTCTGCGCCGAGGTGGGCGAAGCGCCACCCGAGGTGCGCACCGGGGTGCTGTACTCGCAGTATTCGCACGTTGTGCCGACTTTGATCGACGCATCCAAGCAGGCGCGGATGGTCGTGGCGGGCAGCCGCGGCATGGGCGCGGTCGGCCCTCTTCCGATGGGCTCGGTCAGTACCGCTCTTGTTCATCATGCGCACTGTCCGGTCGCTGTCATTCGCGGCGAGGAGGCATCAGCGGCCCACCAGAATACAGGGGTCCTGGTGGGCATCGACGGCTCGCCCGCGTCAGCGGCGGCCACCGCGTGGGCCTTCGATGAAGCATCACACCAGGGGCTGCCCCTCGTCGCGTTGCATGCGTGGAACGACGTCGGGGGCTTCCCGATCCTCGACATGGATTGGCGGAATTACGAAAGTCAAGGAGAGAAAGCCTTAACCGAACGCCTGGCTGGTTGGCAGGAACAGTATCCGAATGTGAACGTGCTGCGACGACTGGAATGGGATCAGCCCGCCCGCCGGCTCGTCGAGGAGTCCGAGCACGCTCAGCTGGTAGTGGTCGGCAGTCACGGTCGAGGCGGATTCGCTGGTATGCGGCTGGGCTCGGTCGGCGCCGCGGTGGCGCAATCGGCAAAAGTTCCGGTGATCGTCGTCCGCACCCGGTCGGGCGATTCGGCAGCCTGAAGGGTACTTGCAGTCGCCAACCGCACCGAGCTGCTGGGCGAAACGGGCGGAGAGGTGGTATTCGCGTACGGAGAAGTCGGGCGGCATCCCCTGCTCGGAACTGGCCTAACTCATTCCCCCCTGTTCTCCCTCTTCAAATCCGTATCCCGGCTCGGCTGCACCCGTTTCGGCTCCCCCGGCATCTTCGGGTAGTTCGGCGGATACGGCATGTCGCCGAGCCCCCGCTCCTCGTCGGCGGCGGCCATCTCCAGCAGCGGAGCGATCGACTGGGCCACGTCATCCATTGCCGCCCAGGGGTCCTCTCGGTGCTTCACCAAGTCGGGCGCGGTCGCCATGGTGTAGTCGTCGGGATCCGCGTCGGCCAGCTCGTCCCACGTGAGCGGCATCGACACCGTCGCGACCGGCGTGGGCCGCACCGAATACGCCGACGCCATGGTGCGGTCGCGGGCGTTCTGGTTGAAGTCGATGAAGATCCGCTCGCCGCGCTCCTCTTTCCACCACGAGGTGGTCACCGCGTCGGGAGCGCGGCGCTCGACCTCACGCGCCAGGGCGATGCCGGCCCGGCGCACCTCGACGAAATCCCAGTCGGTGGCGATCCGCAGGAACACGTGAATCCCGCGGCCCCCGGACGTCTTCGGGTATCCCACCAGGCCGAGTTCGTCGAGCAGGGGCCGCAGTACGTCGACGGCGACCGCCCGCGCCTCTTTGAAGGCGACGCCAGGCTGGGGATCCAGGTCGATGCGCAGTTCGTCGGGGTGGTCGGTGTCCGGGCAGCGCACCTGCCACGGGTGCAGCGTGATGGTGCCCATCTGCGCCGCCCACACGATCGCTGCGCGGTGGGTCACCTTCAGCGCGTCGGCGGTCCGTCCCGAGGGGAACGTCACCCGGCAGGTCTCCAGGTAGTCGGGGTGGTGCTGCGGCACCCGTTTCTGATAGATCTCCTCGCCGTCGATGCCGTCCGGGAAGCGCTGCAGATGGGTGGGCCGGTCGCGCAGGGTCGCCAGCATCGGACCTGCTGACACGGCGAGGTAGTACTCGACGAGCCGTCGCTTGGTGCCGTTGGAGCCCAGCTTGGGGAAGTACACCTTGTCCGGGCTGGTCAGGCGCACCGCGATGCCGTCGACGTCGAGCTCCTCTGCAGCAGCCATCCTTCGATTCCAGCACAATCGGGTTATGGACCTACCCGTGATGCCGCCCGTCCCGCCCATGCTGGCCAAGTCGGTTCGGTCGATTCCGCCGGGCGCGTCGTACGAGCCCAAGTGGGACGGATTCAGGTCCATCTGCTTCCGAGACGTCGACGAGGTCGAGGTCGGCAGCCGCAACGAGCGGCCGATGACCCGCTATTTCCCCGAGCTGGTCTCGGCGGTCCGGGCCGAACTGCCGAAGCGCTGCGTGATCGACGGCGAAATCGTCATCGCCACCGACCACGGCCTGGACTTCGAGGCACTGCAACAACGCATCCACCCCGCCGATTCGCGCGTACGCATGCTGGCCCAGACGACGCCGACGTCCTTCATCGCCTTTGACCTGCTGGCCCTTGGCGACGACGACTACACCCGGCGCCCGTTCAGCGAACGGCGCGCCGCGCTCGTCGACGCCTTGGCGGGCGCCGGGTCCTGGATCCACGTCACCCCGGCCACCACGGATCTGCAGACCGCGCAACGATGGTTCGAGGAGTTCGAGGGAGCCGGTCTGGACGGCGTCGTCGCCAAGCCGCTGACGCTGACGTATCAACCGGACAAGCGTGTGATGTTCAAGATCAAGCACGAGCGGACCGCCGACTGCGTGGTCGCCGGGTATCGAGTACACAAGTCCGGCGGCGACGCGATCGGTTCACTGCTGCTCGGTCTCTACGAGGAAGACGGCCAGCTCGCTTCCGTCGGTGTGATCGGCGCCTTTCCGATGGCCGAACGGCGGCGGCTGTTCACGGAACTGCGGCCACTCGTCACCAGTTTCGAGGGACATCCGTGGAACTGGGCCGCCCATGAAGCCGGGGAACGGACGCCGCTGAAAAACGAATTCTCCCGCTGGAACGCCGGTAAAGATCTCTCCTTCGTGCCGCTGCGGCCCGAACGCGTGGTCGAGGTCCGCTACGACCACATGGAAGGCCAACGATTCCGCCACACCGCCCAGTTCAACCGTTGGCGCCCCGACCGCGACCCGCGCTCCTGCACCTACGAGCAGCTTGAGCAGCCGGTCACCTTCCGTCTCGGCGATATCGTCCCGGGCCTGGGTGCGCCGCGGCCTTAAAGGGGCGAAGTTCATTGCGTTCGGCGGCTTGGGCGTCGCACAGCAAACTGAAAATGTTTAGAGGGCGCGTTCGTTGTGTTCGGCAGCGTAGGAATGGCGGCGAGTGCAAACTCAAAGTACTCGAAGGGGTGCATTCATTGCGTTTCCGCGGTGCGGGCGAGGTAGACAGCGAACCGCAAATACTCATAATGCGGCTAAGTTGCTTTCGGCGGCGCGGGCGGCGATCAAGACCAACTAACACATTTCGCTGAAAGTAATTCTTTTCGCCTTGAGGCCACGTTTTTGTGAAACAACTTGGGGGCTATGGGCAAATGGGGTAGTAAACTACTCATGTCAGCGTGCCGGCTCGCTGAAACGATGGTTTCACCCGCCCGGTCCGCCTGGAGATTAATTTAATTTAAGAGGTGACATCGTGAGCCATCCCAACTTTCGACGTCTTCTCCCAATGCTTCAACTTCTACCCCCCGGCACGCGAAGCGGTCGTCACCGCCGCGTACTGCATTCCGATCTTCCGGCTGGGCAGACTAGGAGCTCACCGCTCGATCGCGGTTCCATCCTCATGTACTGCGTCGTGTGCATCCAGGCCGGCCGCGCAACAGAAGCTACATATCAAACGAGGGATCTGCTCTGCGGCTGCGACCAACACAGTCGACAACTCGAACGATACGGGCTCGCCGCGGTACGCCGCGCGAGGCGGCGCGCCGGCTTCCTGCCCGCACGGCGGGCCTCTTATTCACGCCGCGCCAGCTAGCGGTATTGACCGGAGAGGTCAAGTACGCGCGTGGCGGTGCGGTGGACGCGGCCGAGATGCCCTCACCGAACGCCCCAGCGCAGCAACAGGCTGGCCAGGTGGGTCACGCCGGTCGGCTGATGCACAACGGTCGGCGTGAAGCCTGGTTGTAGCTCGAATGGCGGGACACGACTTAACCACTCGGTCAAAAACGCCACCATTTCAAGTCGGGCCAGGTGCATGCCCAAGCATCTGTGCATGCCGCTGCCGAACGCCCAGTGGCGCTGCCGTTGAATCTCTCCGTTGCTTGCCGTCAAAATCTCGTCGCCGCCGTTTTCTCTGCCCGCGGCTTCCAAAGCCAGCCACACCACACTGCCCGCCGGGATTGCGACGCCGCCGATTTCAACTTCTTTCGAGGTGACGCGCGGGATGGCCGGCCCCGGCGCCTCCAATCGAATCATCTCCTCAACGAACGCCGGG
>Ga0116219_10003749_pt1 | contig 11807 bp, 9 predicted proteins | sample Sb_taG_4_FD_91019 | JGI IMG/M metagenome (GOLD analysis project Ga0116219, IMG submission 91019) | Peat soil microbial communities from Weissenstadt, Germany - Sb_50d_6_BS metaG | ecosystem: Environmental > Terrestrial > Soil > Wetlands > Peat | place: Germany: Weissenstadt | collected 2010-09-21
TCCGGGCTTACCGCCAACCGGATAAACCAGTTCAACGCCTCGGGACTCTATCCTGCCTTTGACGTGATGTTCTTGTTCGCCTCGACCAGCGCCTAGCTATAGACCCTCGCTAGCCCTCCTTCCGCATCCGGAGATGTGAAGGTGACTTCGCTCGAGCCCCGGACGCCGCACCAACCGGGAAAACTTGAGAACGTGTCAAAGAACGAGTGTGTTTATACGGGTGCGCGGTTTCCCAGTCAACGAAAAATGCGAGCGCATATCTGCTTTGAATGCAGCCAAGTGCGGCGACTCCACAAGCAGGTGACGAAATTTTGTGCAGGCAGATTCTGCATGTTCTTTCCGAGAACAAAAATACTGCTGATTTACCGGACCAGAGGAACTCCAAGCCGGCCTCGCGCACGACAACGCCGGTGTGGAAATCTGCCGAAAAACCGCAAGGGACAAGGATTTGACGACTCATCTCCAGGAAACTGGGCTACAATGTTCCCCCTGATGTGACGGCGCGTCGGGAGTTCAGCGGAGGATTCCATGCAGCGTGCGATGCAAAGCGAGGCGAGAGTTTCGAAGATGAAGCGGAGCACGGTCCGTGCGCTGGTATACGCGGTCGCTTTCATGTTGGAAGGCTTGGCTGTCCAGCCGGCGAGCGCGCAAACCTTTACTGTGCTCTACACCTTCACGAGCACCGACCAGGGCTGGCAACCCGATGCAGGATTGATCGGAGATTCCGCCGGCAATCTCTACGGCACTACGCAATATGGCGGAACGGCTGGCGGCTATGGGACCGTCTTCAAGTTGGATACCAGCGGCAATGAGACTGTGCTGTACAGCTTTGCCGGGACACCGGATGCAGAGGATCCGTACGCAGGAATCGCGAGCGATGCGGCCGGCAATTTTTATGGCGCGACTCTCTACGGCGGCACACAGGGCGGTTTTGGAACGCTGTTCAAGCTGAGCAGCAATGGGACGCTGACTCTTCTGCACAGCTTTGCTTCCAACCCGGATGGCGCAGATCCTTACGGGTCTCTTGTTGGCGATCGACAGGGAAATATCTATGGCACGACACGCTTTGGCGGCGCCGCTGGCGGCTATGGAACCGTTTTCAAGCTGGATAGGAACAACAATTTGACACTGCTGCACAGTTTTTCTGGGACTCCCGACGGCGAAGATCCTGAGGCCGGTCTGATCAGAGACAGGGCTGGCAATCTTTACGGCACCACAGTCTACGGTGGCACGGCTGGCGGTTATGGAACGGTTTTCAAGGTGGACAACGCAAGCAATCTTAGCTTGCTCCACAGCTTCGCCGGAACGCCTGACGGGGAGAATCCCTACGCAGGATTAGTCGTAGACTCTGCCGGGAACGGCTTCGGCACAACCAAGTATGGCGGCACGGCTGGTGGATTCGGAACCGTGTTCAAAATCAATCGGGCTGGCAAGTTCAGTTTGCTGCACAGCTTTGCGGGAAACCCGGATGGCGTGAATCCAGTGTCGCCTGTCGTTCTCGATCCCGCAGGCAATATCTACGGCACAACGTTCTACGGTGGGACTCTCGGCTACGGATCGATTTACGAAATAGATACGACCGGAAAACTCACCGTGCTTCACAGCTTCAACTACACGCCGGATGGAGGGAACCCGATGGGTGGTTTGATCCGGGATTCAGCCGGAAACCTCTATGGCACCACCAGCCAGGGCGGTGATCTCAGCTGCGGCTTTTCGGGCTGCGGGACGATATTTAAGTTGACGCCGTAGCTGCTGTGCGCCACAACCGGTCTTTCGCCCCGCTGGGGCAACATCACATCGGCACTTAAACCCACGGCTTGCGCCGTGGGCTTCATTCTTGCGCCGCTTCGCGGCTGTTGTCACCTAAGTGGGCGAGACCCTGACGCTCAATCCGGATCAGCGACCGGCCGCGGGACTCTGCCCTCGCTGTCCCAATGTGTGTACGGACCGTGATCGGATTTGGCATTGGGAACAGGCTTCTCACCCGCGGAGCTCAGCAATGGGCCGATGCCCTCTTCGAGGAAGCCTACCTTGGTTGTCGCCATTACCTCGAAGAACTTTCCGGCAGTGGGCGCACGAGCTCCGGCGAAAATGCCAAACGCCTTGCCATCAACGTAAGCGGTCGCCATATAATCGCCGACCATTTGGCCGAGGGTCGTGCTGGGAAGCCAGCTGTTGTTCATCCCGGTGATTAGAGTCTGGCCTGCTGTCCACGTGCTGCCTGCGTCCGTGGAGGAAATAAACCCGACGCTGAGCTTGCAAGTCGACTGACTGCAGTTCGCCACAGGATAGTAATAATAGAGCAGGCCCAGATGAGCATTGGCGCCGGAGGTCGCCGGATCGACTCCCAAGCCAGGAATGAAGTGGTCCACGGTACTCGTGACTGGGTCGATCGGGACGCGGCTCACTGTGGACCAAGTGGTACCGTTGCTTGAGGAACTGAACACAATGTCGTTCGAAGAGCAACCGGTGCGGAAACGGCAGTCAAACCAGGCCACGTAGATCGTGCCCGCTCCATCGACCTCAGCGGTTGGCAGTTCGTACACCGCCCGCAAGTTTCCGGCTACCTGATGGCTGGTCACGCTGGAAACCGTTCCCAGGCTGCCCCAGCTGGTGCCACCGTTCGTGGATGTGAACACTCCGATTCCGCCGTTACCTGAGAAAGAAAGGAAGGGCACGACGGCGGTGCCGTTTGTCTGCACGACTGGCTGCCCGCCGAGGCCAATGGCATTCCTGACTATGAATGCCGCGCTCCAGGTTTGGCCGCCATCGGTGGAAGTGCTCATTTCAACCTGGTCACCGATCCCGGCATCCTCCCACTCTACGTAGCAGTGTCCATAGAAAGCGCTGCTGCTATTGCTGTCGCAAGTGATCCAGTCTTTGTCCGCAAAAGAAGATTTGTTATTGACCACGACCGGATTGTTCCAGGTAAGGCCGTCGCTGGAGCTGCTGGCCAGGACCGCCACGCCGGTCGCATTGATAAGAGCGATGGAACTGATCAGCCACTTTCCGTGGGCGGCATCGTATGCGACCGAGGCGTCGCTGGCGGCTTGGTAGGTTCCGCCTTTGTAGAACGTCGTAATTCCAGGAAGCCAGCTATGCGTCCAAGTCGAACCGCCGTTGGTGGAGGTGGCAAAGCCGATGTCGGTCGAGCCACCGTCGGAGATGCGGCCCGTTTGGAACGCAGTCACGATAGTCGAACCGAAAGCGTAGGTGTCCGGTTCGACCTCCGTGGCATGTTGGCTGCTGGTATTGGTGAAAGGATCAGAGCTGAGCTCAACCAGATTCACCGGGGTCTGCGCGAAGGCAGTCACCGACAATAGCAGACACAACACTAAGGCGAACGAAACAAAGTAGCGAGTGCTCATCAAAAGGTCCTTTCAGTGATCAGGTTGGTACCGCGCCATTACTTCTTCGCCGACTTCCGCAGGTCCTTGGCGGCTTTCTTGGAGAGCGGAATTGGGTACTCGCCGTCCAGATCGTAGAACTTGCGCTTCGGCATGTCGGATTTCACACCGGGCACGGGCTTTTCGCCGGCAGAGCTGAACGTAGGTTCGTTCGGAGACGGCAGCAACGGCGTAGTCGTCGTGTACATCGCCTGATTGAACACGCTTCCCGAAGGCGCCTTCGCGACGGCAATCACGCCGTAGGCATTCCCGTTCACGTATGAGGTCCCGAGGTAATCCGCAACCATGTATCCCGAGAATGTGTTGGGCAGCCAGGACAGGTCCATTGGTCCGGCCAACACTTTGGCTGCCGTCCAGGTCTTTCCGCCGTCCTGTGATGTCGTGAAGGCAGCGTAGAGTCGGCAGCTTGCGAAGCTGCAATTGGTGTTGGAATACGCGTAGGTGGTCAGTGCCAGGTGCGCAGAGCTGCCGGAAGTGGCGGGATCAACGCCCAGCCCGGGAATAAAGATGTCCACCGGACTCGTGGTCGGGACCATGGGAATGCGGGCCGGCGCCGTCCACGTGGTTCCGTTGCTGGAGGTGCTCATCACCAGGTCATTGGCTGCGCAACTTTTGCGGAAGCGGCAGTCGGACCACACCACGTAAATGTTGCCCGCGCCATCGACTCCAGCCGATGGCAACCCGGCGCTGCGTATGCCGCCGGCCTCGCCGTGCTCCACGACGTTGGAGATGGTTACAGCCTTGCCCCAACTGGAGCCGCCATTGGTCGAAGAGAACGCCGACATCCCGCCCGTGTTTAAGTTCACAATCGGCACCACGACCGTGCCATTGGGCTGCACCAGCGGCTGGCCTCCGATTCCAAAGAGAGTGCCGGCGGGACGCATCGGTGCTCCCCAGGTCAATCCGCCGTCGGTCGATGTGCTCATCACAACAAGATCACCATCGGCCGGGCTGTCCCACTCCACGTAACAATGCCCGTAAAACGGGCTGGTGGGCGTGCTGTCACAGGTAATCCAGTTCTTGTCGGAGTTGACCGTGCTGGTCACCAGAATGGATGTTCCCCAGTTGATGCCGTCTTGGGAGCGGTTCACCGCCACGAGGTCGTTATTGCCGATGGGAAGCGTCGAAATGAGCCATTGGCCGTGGGCCGCGTCGTAGGCGACTGCCGCGTCGCTGGCGGCGGAAAAACTACCGCCCATAAAGTTGACGGTCAGGCCGGGAAGATAGCCGCTGGTCCAGGTTTTGCCGCCGTCAGTGGATGTGGCAAAACCTACGTCCGAGCCACCGCCGCCGTAGATGCGTCCCACCTGGAAGGCGCTTACGATCGTGTTGCCGAAACCGAACGCGTCCGGCTCAACCTCGGTCGCGTGCTGGGCGTCGGGATCATTGAAGGTGTCCGTGCTGATCTGCGTAAGAGTGAACTGCGCATGTGCCGGTGTAACCAGGGTCAGGGAAATTGTGAGTGCGAGTAAAAGTGCCGGGGCAAGGAACCTGTGGACACCGCAAAGAGCTGTTCTTTTCATCGGAATCGTCCTTACGCTGGGAGATTCGCGCCCGGAAACTGTTGCGCTTGGAATGGGGAGGCATTCGCACACGCAGCTGGGCGCGGTAGTAGTCGCGTGCAAGCGAAAATACACCGGCTCATGGCGTTGTGTCAATGTGCAGGACTTTTCACATGTGGACCCACCCAGCACATTATGTGATGTCTCTGTCTAGTCACTTCTCTAATCACTTCGCAGGGTGCAGCCCGGTCACTACAATGGCCGCGGGGGTGCTTATGTCGACGTTCAATCCAGGCGGTAGAGTCATCAGCGTCAATTCGAGTCCGGTACTCCGCGTGATCGGTCTGGCCATCGCTTTCTTTGTGTTCGTGATCCTGCTGTTCGCCTCGTTTACTCGTGTGGAATCTGGCCACGTCGGCGTGCTGACCCTGTTCGGCCGGGTGACCGGGGAAGTGCTGCCGGAAGGCATGCATCTGATCAACCCATTCAAGACCAACAACGAAATGTCGATTCGTACCCAGGAGATCAAGGAGTCGGCCAGCGTGCCCTCCAGCGAAGGTTTGGTTATGAATCTTGACACTTCGCTGATCTATCACCTTGACCCGGCGAAGGCCGCGGATGTGTATCAGAAGATTGGCCCCAGCTATGAGACGGTGCTGATCGAACCCAATTTGCGGGCTGCGATCCGCGAAGCCACGGCGTCGCATACCGCCAATGCGCTGTACACCGGAGAACGCGAAATGGTGGCCAAGCAAATTTATGACCAGCTGGCCGGCACGTTTGCAGCCCGGGGATTCCTCGTCGAAAGCATTTTGCTGCGGGACATCCAACTGCCCGCCACGCTAAAAGCTTCGATTGAAGCCAAGCAGCAGGCGGAACAGGAATCTCTCGCCATGAACTTCAAGCTGCAGAAGGAAACGCAGGAAGCGCAGCGCAAGCGCATTGAAGCCGGGGGTATCCGGGACTTTCAACAGATCGTGGCCCAGGGAATCAGCCCGCAGTTGCTGGAATGGAAGGGGATTGAAGCGACGGAGAACCTGGCCAAGAGCCCGAATTCCAAAGTGGTGGTGATCGGCAACAGCAAGAATGGTCTGCCGCTGATTCTAGGGCAATAGTGCGGGCCGATGCGGGCCGCCTTCTGCCGCTGATAACATAAGCTCGTGCCTCCGCTGCTGGACGTGCGGCATCTCACAGTCGAATTTCCTATCCGAAGCGCCGAATCTCCCGGCGCCGTGCAGGCCGGCAGCGCCTCCGCGACACGATCGCTGACTGCCGTCCGCGATCTCACCTTTACCATCTCTCCGCGTGAAGTTCTCGGACTGGTGGGCGAATCCGGGTCGGGCAAGTCGCTCACTTCGCTCGCGCTTATGCGCCTGCTACCGCCGCAGGCCAGGGCTGCTGGTGAGATCCTATTTGCCGACGATGGCGGCCAACCTCGGAATCTCCTAGAGCTTCCCGATGAAGACCTGCGCGCGTTGCGTGGCTCGCATATCAGCATGATCTTTCAGGAGCCGATGACCGCACTGAATCCGGTCATGCGCGTGGGCGATCAGATCGCCGAAGCCATCACGGCGCATGCGCCCACGAAGAAAAATGAAGCCTGGGAGCGGGCGGTCGAGGCGATGCAGGATGTCGCGATTCCCGACGCTGCCCGCCGCGCCCGCGATTATCCTCACCAACTTTCCGGTGGAATGCGTCAGCGCGTCATGATTGCCATGGCCATTGTGAATCGTCCGCAACTTTTGATTGCAGACGAACCGACCACCGCGCTCGACGTCACCGTCCAGGCGCAGATGCTCGAACTTCTCAGCCAGCTTCGGGAAAGGTTTGGGCTGGCCATGCTCTTCATCTCGCACGATCTGGCGGTGGTCTCGCAGGTGGCCGATCGCGTAGCCGTCATGTACGTCGGCAGCTTGATCGAACTGGGATCGAAGCGGAACATTTTTCATAGTCCGGCCCACCCCTATACGCGCGGACTGCTGGAGGCCCTGCCGACGCTCAAGACAGATCGCAGTCAGCCGCTGCGAACGATTGAGGGCACCGTGCCGTCACTGCACGCTGTTCCCTCCGGGTGTCCGTTTGAGCCGCGGTGCGACTTTCGCGTGGCTGAGTGTGCGCGCAGCCTGCCGCCGTTGGTGACAGTCGCGCCGGGCCATTGGGCGAGATGCCCGGTGATCAATGCGTGATGAACCGGTCAATTTCTGAGGCGAACATCTTTGTTCTCCCGGCGACGACCGTGCTTACACACGTCCTGAGGTCTATAATCCCCATTTTGCCGGGTGACGTGTGCGTGTTCTTCTTCTAAGCGATATTCACAGTAACCTTGAAGCTTTGGAGGCCTGCCTGGCGGCAGCCCCAGCTTATGACGCCGTTGTCAATCTTGGTGACAGCGTGGGCTACTGCGCCAGCCCCAACGAAGTCATCGAGCGATCGCGCGCTCTCGGAAAATTCTTTGTCCGAGGCAACCATGACAAGGCGGTGTGCGGCCTGATGGACCTTCGCGATTTCAACCCGATTGCCGCCCTGGCCACGGAATGGACCCGCGATCAGCTGACACCGGAAAACCTGCAATGGCTGCGCGCTTTGCCGCAAGGACCGATTCAGATCGAAGGCCTGGCCGATGCGCAGTTTGTACACGGGTCGCCAGTGGATGAAGACGAATACCTGGTGACGGTCCAGGATGCAGTTGAACCGCTCGTCCTGACTTCAGTGCCCCTGACCTTCTTCGGTCACACCCACCTGCAGGGAAGTTTTGTGGCCAACGATACCTACCTCGATGGCTTCCGCCCCGAATACCCCAGCGTGGGCCGGAGCGATGTCGTCCAGTATCCATTAAAGAAAGGATTGCGCTACCTGGTGAACCCGGGCTCCGTGGGCCAGCCGCGCGATGGCGACTGGCGCGCCGGGTTCGCGGTGCTCGATTCCGAGACTCGCATCCTCACCTTCTGCCGAGTGCCCTACAATCTCAAGGCCGCGCAGGACCGCATTCTGGCCGCGCATTTGCCACCACGTTTGGCCACGCGCCTGGCGACCGGAAGATGATACCCAGGAAATCCCCATGAGATTTATGAACAGTGCATTCTTATTGCGAATTGTGCTGGCTGCATTTTGTGCAACCGGGCCAGCGTACCTGCAAGCGCAACCCGCTCCCGTGCGCAACTTCGAGCAGGTGCAAATTTCTCCCAATGCGACGCGCGTGGCCTGGGTGGAAGACTTGCTCAACGATGCAGGCGAAGTGACGGGCACGGCGATCTACATTCAGGATCTGAAATCTACTAACGGCAAGCCGCATCGCGTCTCTGCTGGAAACGGCATGGCTGCGAGCGAAGACAATATTGCCTGGTCGCCCGACAGTCGGCGCCTGGTTTTTCTCTCTGACGCCGCAGGCGATGGCCGTTCCGAACTTTACATCGCCGACGTGCCGGATGGAGCACCCAGAAGGCTGACCAGCCTGACCGGCGCTCTCGCTAGTCCGGCGTGGTCTCCCGATGGAAGCTCGATCGCTTTCTTGTTTACCGAAAATGCCACTGCTGCGAATCCGCTGAATGCCATGGCTCCGGAGATTGGCGTCATCGAAAGCAAGGTTTATGAGCAGCGGCTGACCGTCATCGATGTTGCCTCGGGCAAGGTCCGCCAGCTTTCGCCGCCGGATATGTACGTGTACGAGTACGACTGGTCCCCGGATGGAAAGACTTTCGCTCTGATTGCCGCTCACGGCGCAGGAGACGCCAACTGGTACGTCGCGCAACTCTACACGCTGAGCCGGGAGACCGGTGAACTCAAGCAGTTCTACAAGCCCCGATTGCAGATCGCGACGCCCCGCTGGTCGCCGGATGGCGCGGGAATCGCTTTCATCGAAGGACTGATGAGCGACCAGGGATTCATCGGCGGCGATATTTTTGTCATTCCGGCAAAAGGCGGCGATGTGCAGGACATGACCCCAGGAATCGCGGCATCGCCCGCCGGCCTTTACTGGCAAACGCCGCAGAAGATCTTGTTCACGGAGAACGTTGACGGGCAAGCAGCCGCTTCGACGCTCGACCTGTCTGCGCGCAAGGTCAGCTTGCTGTGGACCGGATCGGGCGTTATGACTGAAGGATTCTGGGGTGGGACCAGCATCTCCGTTGCGGCCGACCATCAGACTTCTGCCACGGTCCGGCACTCAACCACCAGTCCGCCGGAAATCTGGGCGGGGCCGGTCGGCGACTGGAAGCAGATTACTCACACCAATCAGTCCGCTCATCAGGACTGGGGAGATTTGAAGAGCCTGCACTGGACGAGCGGCGGCCTGCACATTCAGGGCTGGCTCTTGTATCCCAAGAATTATGATTCCAGCCGCCGTTACCCGATGGTGGTGGTGGTGCACGGCGGTCCTGCCGGCGTGGCCCACACCGGTTGGCCAAGCTCGTTTTTTGAAACCTACGAGCTGTCGGCTCGCGGATATTTTGTGTTGTATCCCAATCCGCGCGGCAGTTTCGGCCAGGGCGAGAAGTTTACCGAGGGCAACGTGAGAGATTTTGGGTACGGCGACCTGCAGGACATTCTGGCGGGCGTGGATGAGGTCATCAAAACTGCGCCGGTTGACAAGGATCGCGTGGGCATCACCGGTTGGAGCTATGGCGGCTATATGACCATGTGGGCAGTGACTCAGACTCATCGTTTTCGTGCCGCTGTGGCCGGGGCAGGCATCGCCAACTGGCAGAGTTATTACGGCGAGAATGATATTGACGAATGGATGATTCCCTACTTCGGTGCGTCGGTGTATGACGATCCCGCGGTCTATGCGAAAAGTTCGCCGATCACTTTCATCAAGAACGTAAAGACGCCAACGCTGGTGCTGGTCGGCGAGCGCGACGGCGAGTGTCCCGCGCCGCAGTCGCGCGAATTCTGGCATGCGCTGAAAACCGAGGGAGTGGAAACGCAACTCGTCATCTATCCGGGCGAAGGGCATGTCTTCAACCAGCCCGACCATCAGCGTGACGTGATGCAGCGGCTGGACGAGTGGTTTGATCACTACCTGAAACCGTGAAGGCCAAGATCGCGGGAGGCGGGATAAGGAAGCGAGCCAAACGCACGATTATCTGTCGCAAAGAGCGCGACAGTTCGCGCGGCTCGCCCAGATCCTTCGCTGCGCAAAAAGACGCTCGCTCAGGATGACAAATCTAACGGGGTGTAAACTCTCCTCATGTCTGCGCATTCTCGCAGCGATCGTACGGATGAGTTGTTTCCTGCGCGGCAAACCAAGCCCGCACATTGTCTGGTCGCTCACATTGACGTAGGCGCGCGCGGCAATCCCGGTCCGGCCGGCTACGGCGTCGTCATTCAGGACGAAACTGGGCGGGACGTTGCTCAATTGAGCAAGTACCTCGGCCAGCAGACCAACAACTTCGCCGAGTATCAGGGCCTGATCGCGGCGCTGGAGCACGCAGTCGACAATGGTCACAAGGCGCTCAGCGTGATCAGCGATTCGGAACTGCTGGTGCGGCAGATCAAAGGAATTTACAAGGTCAAGAACGCGACGCTGCAGGACCTCCACGCGCGCGCCAAAGAGTTGATCGCGCAACTCGATTGGTTTTCCATTGGGCACGTGCTTCGCGGACACAACCGCGAGGCTGACCAACTAGCCAATGCAGCTATGGACAAGGGCTCGGGCAGGGGGCGGGCACCTGGACCCACACCTTCGTCCTTAAGCACGGTCCAGGAATTCAATGGGATCGTCCGTGGCGGCAAAATCGAACTGATTGACGGCGACCTGCCCGAAGGCGCCAAAGTTCAGGTGCGCCTCAGAAAGTAGCGTGTGCGAGGGTTAAGGGACGGCCTCACTGGTTTCGCTCGAATGCGAGCTCTCGTTCTTCCTTACATCCACCGCGGAAACCGAATAGAAATAGGTGTGTCCGGAAGCTACGTTCGTATCACGAAACGCGGGCGTCTTCACAATTTCTGAATTGATTCTCTGCTCTGCCCCTCCGGTCTCGTGGCGATAAACGTTGTAGCCCGCCAGATCGGCGTCGGTGTCCGGCGCCCAGCTCAAGTCAACGAACGGCTGTTGCCCTGGGCCGGAGTAAACGGCCTGCAGTCCAGTTGGCACAGCTGGCGGGAAAGTATCGTGAACAACGACTCTCAGCGGCTGAGTGTCTTCGCCCTCGAATTGAACCTCATCCTTGCCTTCCGCGTGGATGATCGTCACCACAGTCACCCGGTAGAAGTACGTTTTCTCCCATTCAAAGTCGCGGTCGATCAGCTCTGTAGTCGGAGCTGAACCGAGCGGCAACTCGCCGACCATCGTGTCTGCGGTTGAGTCCTGTTCACGCCGGTAAACACGGTAAATGTGATGCAACTGGGGAGTCTCGATGCCGTGCGGCACCTCGACCCAGACGAGCGAAACTTCCTCCGGACGAACTTGCGCGTAGACATCCTCGGGAACGGGCGGAGAGGCGATCGCCGGCACCGACACAACATTCGATAGCCCGGCGTCGCGGAAGTGCTGGTTCATGAGAGTGATCGCGTAAAATATCTGCCCGTTCGGATCGCTCCCAAGCAACGTCGCTGGCAGCGCGTCGGTGAAAGTTCGCTGCGCCTTGTTCGGCGTGGATTGCGGTTCAGGAGGTGTCTGCAACGTTCCGCCGGCGCACCCCGCCCATAACTTCCCGGGGTCTCGACAGAGCACCGTGCCCACATAGCGGACCGGAAGATTGTCGGTGGTTTCACTCGGTGCTGTCCATTTCAGATAAACCTGATCGCCCTTGCGCACCGCGCGCAGATCCGTAACTGGCTTGGGCAAATCTAGCGATGGCGGTTTGGGAATGCCGGGAACCCCGCAACTCACTGAACCGAGGAGCACAAGAATGAGCCACAAGTGGGTTCGCGCCAGTTTCATCGAGAAACTGTCAGCGTAACA
>Ga0116219_10003763_pt1 | contig 11782 bp, 11 predicted proteins | sample Sb_taG_4_FD_91019 | JGI IMG/M metagenome (GOLD analysis project Ga0116219, IMG submission 91019) | Peat soil microbial communities from Weissenstadt, Germany - Sb_50d_6_BS metaG | ecosystem: Environmental > Terrestrial > Soil > Wetlands > Peat | place: Germany: Weissenstadt | collected 2010-09-21
AACGTGGATGTCCGCTTCGCCCATCCTCCAAACGTGGACCAGTTGCGGGCTAGCCTGCAGAGCCAGGGCTTGGGCAACAGCGAGATTCAGGGCATCAGCGACATCGCCAACCCTAACTCCAACGAAGTGTTGATCTTCGTCGAACAAGTCGGCCAGGTGGATCAGGCCCTTGATGAGAGCAAGGCCAAGGTCCTGACGGCCCTGAACGCCACGTATGGCGTGGAGGGTACCGGGAAGGCGGACTTCAATGCCGTGACTCCCTCGGCGCTCGCCAATGCGCTCTCCCTGAAGGATCCGCTTGCGCTGTCCGTCAATGCCGGGGACAAATACCAGCAAATTGCCAGGAACCTCTTGGCCTTCCGCGACACCGACAAGAATGGCGTGCTCACCAGTCTTGACGAGCTTTCCACGGTCGCGGGCGCAACCCCCGCGGTTCTCTCCGCCATCAAGGACACTTATTCGCTTGCGCCCTTCACCATTCGCAACGTCGAGATCGTCGGCCCCAAGGTAGGTGCCGAGTTACGCAATCAGGCCATTCGAGTTACCCTCTATGCTTTGGCAGGCATGCTGTTATATATTGCATTCCGGTTCGAGTGGGTGTACGGAGCGGCGGCAGTGATCGCGGTTTTTCACGACGTGCTCATCACCCTGGGCCTGTTCAAAATTTTCGGATTTGAAATTTCGCTGACGGTAATCGCGGCGCTGTTGACCCTGGTGGGCTACTCGATGAACGATACGATCGTGATCTTCGATCGTATCCGGGAAAACAGCCGCCTGTTGCGGAAAGAGCCGTTCGCCGACATCGTCAATAAATCGATTAATCAGACGTTGTCGCGAACGATTCTGACCAGCGGATTGACCTTTCTCACCGTGCTCGTCCTGTTCCTGATGGGCGGCCAGGTGCTTCGGGCGTTTGCCTTTGCCCTGGTGGTGGGGATTGTGGTAGGAACGTACTCCAGTTTTGGTATCGCTGCTCCCCTTGTCGTCGCCTGGAATAAGTGGCGTGGACAGGGAGTCGCAGTTGGCACCGGAACCGCAGCCGGCAACAGACCCAAGGGAAACGGGAGCGGGCAACCGCGCCTGGCGCCCGCCGGGAGGAGGTAGTAGTTACCATGTTTGAAGAACTAGTTGTATCAGGTGCAAAAGAGAAGACGAACAAGCCGTGGACCGTTGTCGTCTCCATGATTCTGCAAGTTCTCCTTCTTGTGATTTTGATCCTCATTCCGTTGATTTACACGGAGGCGTTGCCGAGGGCTATGATGTCTTCCATCCTGCTGGCGCCACCTCCGCCCCCGCCACCTCCTCCACCACCCGCAGCCGTGCAGGTTGTGAAGATCAAACCGGTAGTCCGCCTCATGGACTCTGGTAAACTCGTGGCTCCGAAAGTCATCCCGAAAGATGTCAACATCATCAAGGAAGAAGAGTTGCCACCGGACGTCGGCATGCAAGGTGTCGCCGGCGGCGTGCCGGGCGGCGTCGCGGGTGGTTCGATGGGCGGCGTGCTTGGCGGCGTAATTGGCGGCGGGAAAGCACCCCCACCACCGAAGGTGGTTCCGAAGCGCGTCACGGTTGGCGGCAACGTGCAGGCAGCGCGGCTCGTCAACAAGGTTCAACCGCTTTACCCGCCCCTGGCGCGCCAGACGCGCATCAGTGGCACGGTCAAGCTCCACGCCATCATCGGCAAGGATGGCTCGGTGCAACAGCTTGCCATGGTTTCGGGTCATCCCCTGCTCGTGCAGGCCGCGCTGGACGCTGTGCGGCAGTGGCGCTATCAGCCAACGCTGCTCAACGGCGAGCCCGTGGAAGTGGATACCGAAATCGACGTGATTTTCTCTCTGGCTCAGTAGTGCAACGGAGCGGTGCGAGCGTCGTGGGACCTGCGCGCCGTTCTGAGTACGCAGTTCATTACACAATCTTGTTGGTTCCCGCATCTCAGGAGCCAGTAGGAAATTAAGGAGCGAACGAATGTTAGCAACTCTCTACGTCTATGCAGTTTGGCTGCAGGAAGCCCCGACTACCTCTTGGGACTTGCGTTCCATGTGGACTTCGATGGGCCTGCTCGCCAAGATCGTGGTGGTCATTCTTTTCGGTCTTTCGGTGTATTCCTTCGGCGTCATGATTGACCGCTTCCTCATGTACAACAACGCGCGCAAGCAGTCGCGCTTGTTCGTGCAGCAAGTGGCGGGCGCCCTCAAGGATGGCAAACTCGACGAAGCCATCGCCATCGCCGAGCGCAACAAGAAGAGCCATATCGCCAAGGTTGTCGCCACCGGTCTTTCGGAATTCCAGTCGGCTTCGCAGCAGGTATCCGACGCGGAAGTCATCGAAGCCGCCAAGCGCGGCCTGGAGCGGTCGGTCGCCATCGTCCACGCGGAAATGAAGCGCGGGCTTTCGGCGCTGGCCACGATTGGTTCGACGGCGCCGTTCGTCGGGCTGTTCGGCACGGTAGTCGGCATCTTGAACGCGTTTAAGGGCATCGAGTCGCAGAAGGCCACCGGTTTGTCGGCGGTCGCCGGCGGTATCGCCGAAGCGCTCGTCACCACGGCGTTCGGTTTGCTCGTCGCCGTACCGGCCGTGTGGGCCTACAACTACTTCACCAACAAGGTGGAGGCTTTCGACGTCGAGATGGACAACTCCTCGATGGAGCTCATCAACTACTTCATTCTGCGCCGCGGCGCGGCGAAGAAGTAAACCGGAAGAAGGAAAACCCTATGGCCTACAAGCCAGCAGCTGGTGCCCAAGTCTCGGTCCCCAACGTAGTTCCGATGTGCGACATTATGCTCGTGCTCTTGATCATCTTCATGGTGGTCACGCCCATGTTGCAGAAAACCCATCAGGTGGACTTGGCGCCTACGAACAACGCGCACGATATGAAAGATGCGGATAAGGACGACGCCGTCGTCGTGGCAGTCACGCGGGACGGCACGCTCTACCTGCAAAATAACCGGATCTCCAAGGAATCCATCACCAATGAGGTGAAGGACCAGATCGCCAATAGACTGGACAAAACCGTCTATGTAAAAGCCGATGCGCGTGCCAAGTACGGTGACGTTGTCGCCGTCGTGGACGAAATTCGTTCCGCAGGCGTGGACCAACTTGGTCTGTTGACTGAGAAGGTCGGCAAGCGGAGCGGCAGCCCTCAGGCGCAGACACCTGCCGCCGGAGGCCAGTTATAGTGGTTCGGCCGTTTGCACCATTCGTTTGCTGAGCTGATTCAGGCTCGCGCCGGCTCCCACCCGGCGCGAGCCACTAGTCCTCGACAAACGTAGGATGCACGGCTCGACAGGAGAACTTGCAATGGGGATGGACCTAGGAAGTCCTGGAAATCAAATCGCTTCGCCGAATATCGTGCCGATGATCGATATTCTGCTTGTGCTCATCATCATCTTCATGGTTATCACGCCGCTGACGCCCAAGGGTCTCGATACGCTGGTGCCGCAACCGTCTCCAAAAGACCAGCAGGTAAATCAAGAGCAGTTGAACAAGACGGTGGTGGTTCAGGTGGCCATCGGCGGCAGGCTGAAGATCAATAACGAGGACACCAACTGGCAAACACTCGGTCCTCGCATGGAAACGATCTTCAAGGACCGTGCCGAAAAGATCGCCTTCGTCAAGGGCGATAACGACGTCCTGTTCATGGACGTGGCCCGGGCCATTGACATCATGAAAGAAGCGGGAATCGACAAAGTTGGCCTCATCACCGCCAAGCTTGAGGCCGGGCAGTAAAACGCTCCGGAGTTTTCGTCGCAGGGTTGTGAGAGTCCTCCTCGCAGTGGCTACATCTGGCCGCGAGGTGGCTCATGGGTATTGGCTTGATTGGCGGTAAGGGCGGGATGTTGTGTGAAGCGAATGTGGTCCCGCTGATCGATATTCTGCTGGTGCTATTGGTGATCTTTATGGTCATCCCGCACCGGCAGATGGGACTCCAGGTGGACCTGCCCCAGGAGGCGGGCTCGCCGGTCAAGGTTGTTCCGCCGGAGACGATCATTGTACAGATTGCTTCGGACGGCTCGCTCCGGATCAACCAGTCGGTAGTGCAACGCGGTGAACTGCGTGAACGGCTCGCACGGATATTCGCACTGCGCGCTCAACGCGTTGCGTTTCTGCAGGGAGATCGTTCCCTCGAGTTTCAGGTGGTGGCCCATGTTTTGGATGAGATGCACGCCGCGGGAGCTTCGCCCGTGGGTTTGCTAACATCTGAACTGGAAAAAAACCCCTGAACGTGATGGAATGCCCCTATAGGTCTTTACTGAATCCTAGCGGTAATCCCGATTTCGTTGGGGTTGCGCTTACCAGGGATGGATGCCTCGATGACTCAAGATTCGGTTTTAAGGGAAACCCGCTCGTGGTTTACCCGCATTGCCGTCCAGATGTTTTTTCTGGCGGCGCTCTTAACTCTCTCCTACGGTCTCTCGGGTTGCGGCAAACTGCAGGCCCGCGATGACCTCAACAAAGGTGTCGCAGAATTCAAGAACGGGCAATACGACAAGGCCGTCGAGTTCTTCAAACAGGCGAAGGACCTCGATCCCAACCTTTTGAATGCGCGCCTTTATCTCGCCACCGCCTATGCCAGCCAGTACATTCCGGGCGCTCCCTCGGAAGAGAACATGCGCCACGGCAATGAGGCCATTCAGGAATACACCAGCGTGCTGGAGATGGCCCCCACCAACATAAGCGCCATCGACGGACTCGCGTCGATTGACTACCAGATGGGGGGGCAGCCCTTCGATCCAAAGAAATTTGAGGAGTCCAAGAGCTACCACCAGAAACATATCGCGCTGAAGCCACAAGACCCCCAGCCTTACTATTCCATCGGCGTAATCGATTGGGCCCTCGCCTATCGCGGCAACACGGAAATGCGCGCGGAATACAACCGCAACAACGTGAAGAAGCAGGTGCAGGACACCGCCCCGCTGCCTCCTGACGTCCGCAAGGCCTATGCCGAGAAATTCAACGGCCTTGTCGATGAAGGGACCAAGAGCCTCGAGACGGCCATCCAGCTCAAACCGGATTACGACGATGCCATGACCTACCTAAACCTCCTCTATCGCCGCAAGGCGGATATTGTGGAGTCGGCGGGCGAGCGCGATGCGCTCCTCAAGCAGGCGGATGACCTGCTCGACAAGGTAAAGGAAGTCAAGCAGAAGAAAGCGGACGAAGCGGAGCGCAAGTCGGCTCAGTAAGCCATTCATTCGATTCTTAAGTTGAGGAGGGCGGCCGTGTGGCCGCCCTCCTCCTTTTTCGCCTCTCCACCCGCACGATGCTTTTTTGCTGCTCTCTCTGGGCGTACACTAGAGCATGGGTTCGCGCGCCAATCTCCCCCTTAATTTCAACCGTGACCGCACGGAGCGGCAACTCAATGGCCGCTTGGAAGAGCTTCTTGAGAAGCTCCGCCTGAACCGTCCTTCCGAAGATCCTTGGCTGGTCCGCCGGGCCTACGATATTGCTGCCGAGCGCCACCGCGACCAGTTCCGCAATTCCGGTGAACCTTATCTCTCCCACCTCCTGGAAGTCGCCCACATCCTGGCGGATATGCGCCTGGACGCTACCACGCTGGCGGCGGCATTGCTCCACGATGTCATCGAAGATACCGAGTTCCCTCTCTCGCGGCTGCAGGAACGTTTTGGTGAGGAAGTAGCCCTGCTCGTCGAAGGCGTCACCAAAATCAGCCGCTTGAACATGATGGCCCCGGAGGCGCGACAAGCCGAAAACGTTCGTAAGATGCTCCTGGCGATGGTCCACGACGTCCGCGTCGTCGTCGTGAAACTCGCGGACCGTCTGCACAACATGCGCACCCTTGAATTCCTCGAGCCCGCCAAGCAACTCCGCATCGCTCGCGAGACCATGGATATTTACGCTCCCATCGCTCATCGTCTCGGCATGGCCGTCATCAAGGGCGAACTCGAGGATCTTTCTTTCCGCTATCTCGAGCCGGAAGCGTACTTTGCTCTGCAAAAGGAAGTCACGGAGAAAGAGCCCATTCACAGGAAGTTCCTGGAAGACGTTCAGAACACCATCCGCACCAAGCTGGTGGAGAACAGCATTCCCGCCGAACTGGAGGCCCGCGTCAAAGGCTTGAATTCGCTCCACGGCAAGATTGTCCGGCAGGAGCGCGGCCGGGATCAGATCTACGATCTTCTGGCCGTTCGCGTGATCACGGATTCCGAGCGCAATTGCTACGCGGCTCTCGGCGTTGTCCACCACATCTGGCGCCCGGTGCCCGGCCGGTTCAAAGACTACATCGCCATGCCGCGGCCGAACCTGTATCAATCGCTGCACACCACGGTGATTCATGGCGGGCAGCCCTTTGAAATCCAGATCCGCACGCAGGATATGCACCGCATTGCCGAAGAGGGCGTGGCGGCGCACTGGAAATACAAGGACGGCAGGCCTGTTTCCACGGATGATGACCAGCGCATCGCCTGGATGCGCCAGTTGATTGAATGGTCACAGGAATTGCAGGAGCCGGGCGAATTTCTCTCCACGCTGAAGGTGGATCTGACGCCGGTGGAAGTGTATGCCTTCACGCCAAAGGGGCGCGTGCTGGAATTGCCGAAAGGCGCCACGCCCGTGGACTTTGCCTACTCGGTGCACACGGAAGTGGGCCACCAGTGCGTTGGAGCGAAGATCAACGGGCAGATGGTCTCGCTGCGCCACGAGGTGGTGAGCGGAGACGTCGTCGAGATTCTCACGCAGAAGGGGCACAAGCCCAGCCGTGACTGGCTCAGCTTCGTGAAGTCTTCCCACGCGAAAAGCAAGATCCGCCATTTCATTAATACGCAGGAGCGCGAAGAAGCCACGGACATGGGCAAGCGCCTGCTCGAAAACGAGTCGCGCAATTTCCCCAAGGGTTTGAAAAAGATTCCCAGCGAGGAACTGCAGAAACTCGCCGCGGAGTACGGCATGTCCAGGCCAGAGGATCTCTTTGCCGCGGTGGGGTTTGGCAAATATTCCGCGCGGCAAGTGCTGGCGCGCTATTTTGGCGAGCCTTCGAAGGAAGCGGAGAAGTCCACGGAGGACGCGAAGCCGACGCTGGTCAAGAGCGTCAAGCGCATGCTGGGATTCGGACAGGCGCCGCTGATCGTGCGCGGGCACGACGACCTGCTGGTCTTTCGCGCGAAGTGCTGCAACGCCATTCCGGGGGATGACATCATCGGGTACGTCACTCGCGGCCGCGGCGTTGCGGTTCATACCCGAACGTGCCCCAACGTGCAGAACCTGCTGTATCAGACGGAGCGGCGCATTGCCGTGGAATGGGGCACCGGCGGCGCGGCCACCTTCCCCGTCGAGCTGCTCATTCGTTCCAAGGATCGTCCCGGGCTGCTTGCGGAAATCACGGCGGTGATCAGCGATGCCAGCTCCAATATCCGTTCGCTCGATAGCCGTCCCGACCGGCAGAACGCGCGCATTGAGGCCAGCCTGGAGATCGCCGATAAACGTCAACTCGAGACAATTCTCTCCAACATCCGCCGCATCAACGGTGTTTATGGAGTCGAGCGCACCTTCCAGCTATAGCGCGCGCTGCCCGCGAGTCTGGTATCAACGAAGACACAAGTCACCCCTCTCGCGCTTGTACCGCCTAAAATAGAATCATGCGGCAATGCTCCCTGTTTCTTGGTGTGTGTTTACTGGCGCTGGCCGGGTGTAAAACTCAGCCAAAGACCGACTATGCCCCGCTCGACCAGGCCGGGATGTGGTCCTCCAGCGTGGACCAGCTTAAGAATCTCAGTGTGACGGACTTGGAGATTGCCCAGCTCTCGAAACTCAAGCGCGTTGGCGCGAGCGATGATTTGTGCCTGGCGCTATTTAAGGCGGCGCGGGATCATCATCATGATTTTTCCAATGCCGACGCCGCAATTCAGTTGTCTCAGGCGGGTTATTCCGATGAGCAGATCCTGGAAATGGCCAAATCCGATCAGATCGACATACTCAGCGGCGAAGCCATTACGCTCAAACTCATTGGGCTCTCCAACCCCACAGTCCAGGCCATCGTCCATCGCCGCATCGAGGGTTTGCCCACGCTCACGAGCGCGCAGATCGGGCGCCTGAAGAACACGGGCATGTCGGAAAAGCAGATTCTCGACCTGGTCAATCAGGGCCTCTCGGACGATCAGGCGGAAAAATTGATCGCCAGTCGCGAAGCCAACCGCAACCACTCCAACACAGGCTTCGTTCGCAACGGTGGACGCAGGTCTCACTGATTTTCCCTCCGCCCTCTCTCTTTTGTTATTCTTGCCTTCGCATGGGAAGGAGACTCCCTCATGAAAGATGTAGTTCTGACCAACCATGGCCCCAAACCCATCGGGCCATACTCCCAGGCGATCAAGTCCAATGGGTTCCTGTTCGTTTCCGGGCAGATCGCACTGGACCCGGCGTCGGGAGAATTTGCCGGTGTCACTGTTCAGCAGCAAACGGGGCGCGTGCTGGATAATCTGAAAGCGATTCTGGAAGCGGGCGGCGTGTCCCTCAGCCACGTCGTGAAAACCACGGTTTTTCTGAAGGACATGAACGACTTCGCGGCCATGAACGAGGTCTACGCTCGCTATTTCTCCGCCGCTCCGCCGGCGCGTTCAACCGTGCAAGTCGCACGGCTGCCCAAGGACGCCCTGGTCGAAATTGAGGTCGTCGCCAGCTTGTAGGATATGGATCGCTTCCGTTTCCAAAACAGAAAGGGCCATCACCTTTACCAGGTAGTGGCCCTTCGCTTCTTTTTGAATTTCGTATCCCTTGGATTACGGCCGCTGCGCGCTTTCGAGCGCTTCCGAAACCGCCAGATACGTCGCGATAGCGGTTAGACCGCCAGCCACGTATATAAAACGGCTGCGCCCTGCCTTCAGCGGGGAATGGCCGCTCCCTGGCGCTCCTTGCCTACCCGAACCTGCGCCTTCCGGTCCTTGGGCCGTCTCTTCCGGCTGGTCTACCAACACGCGGTAGGAGGTTCCCTCGGGCACGAGCTGGGTATCGTTGTCTACGGTGACGACCAGCGACCCGCGGGTCGCATGTACTAGCAACTCCTTCGGGCCTATATACGATACCTGGCCAATCGTTGGCGCATCGGTTTGCGCGCGAATGGTCGCTGCGGCGGCAAACAAGGTGAACGCATGTGCATTCCCCGTGGAGAACGTCGCGGCGCCGTTCAGTAGCTTTGCGGCGGGCGCGCCTGCAGTATCACTGACCACGGCGCTGCTGGAACTTAGAAGGAGCAGCCGTGCCTTGCCCGCGCGGACCTGCACGCTGCCTTGGGGTTCCGTGCTGAGGCTATCTCCACCGAACAACGTGGTTCCGACTTCTGCTTTCGCCTCACCCACATGAGCGCGGTCCGCGGTAATCACTGTCCCGAGCGCAGGCGTGGGCGCTCCCCACACGGGAATGGTGATGAGGCTAAAAGAAAGGGCGGTTGCGAAAATGGCACGTCGCGCTTGCATTTACGTCTCCTCGCACACCTGCAAAAGGATACTTTGTGGACGGCCTGACGTCAATCAGTAAACAAACCGTCTGAGCCGCTCAACGCCTCCGGGGAGTTTCTTGAGGCGCCCGTTGGCAGAAGTTCTAATTCGCTGTTAGAATGCCATCACAGTATGGCCGATTGGAAGCAGATCACCGCAAGAATCCGAAGAGCACGGACCGGCAAGGATCCCGCCGGACAACTGACGGCGCTCTTTCTAAAGACGCGCGACGCCATGGTCGCCTTTGAGCTGGCGCGCTATTTCGAAGCGGACGGCAAAACCGAAGATGCCGGCAAATGGTACATGACTGCGGCCCAGCGCTTCCGTCGCGCCGATTGGAAGACTAAGGCGCAGGAGAGCGCCACACGCCTTGGTGCAACCGTTGCTGCGGAAATTCCCGCGCCAGCTGCTCCCGCTGATTTGCCAGAAGTTGCAGCCAGCGACGCCGCGGCGAGTTCGCCGTCGCCAGAGCCAGTCGCTCAGGAAACTCCCGCTCCCCCGGCGGAAGTGATCCAAGGAGAGGCGCCCCAGGAAGCGAGCGCCACCGAACGTGCTCCTGCGAAGAGGCACAGGCGTGGCCGCCGTGGTGGGCGGGATCACCGCCGCACCTCGAAACGCCCCGAGCAAACAGTCTCAACGCCAAAGGAAGTGCGCCCTGCTTCGCTGCCGCCCCGTGCCATTGATGCTTCCGAGGAGCCGCCCGCTCGTCCTGCAGAGCCGCTCGAAATCTCCACGGAATCAACCGTCGCGCCGAGCCTGCGAGGGCGCTCCGGCGATCCCGGACTGGCCTCTCGACTCACACAGTTGGAGATGAACTTCCGGCGTCTGCTGGCCTGTCCGCCCACCAAGTTGGAAGCGGCTGATAAAGCGCCGGCCGGACCTGGAGTATGGGTGCTCACCGACTCCGACCTCACGACCTACTACTATGTCGAAGCCTGTCAAACCCTGCGGGTAGCCATTCCCAACCTGATGCGCAGCAGCGCCGCGCGCCGCGGCGAGTCTATCCGGCCGCAATTGGCCGACCACCTGGGCATCCCCGAGTCGCGTGTCGCCAAATACCTCTCAGACCACTGTGTGGTGCGCTGGCTGCAGATGGACGACGACGCCACGCACTTTGCCCATTTCCTCATCGCGGTGCTGCATCCCACTCTCAACGAGTAGGGCTAGCCGGGATTCACGCCATTTTTGCCGGTTGCGAGCGCTTGCGCCCTAGGAGTAAACCGCCAAAGAGTTACCTCCAAGACCCCATTTGCTGGTCTCCGGTGCCGTTCAACCCCTATTTTCAGCCATTCACCGTATCCTGCTGGCTTCCGCCCCCTGCCCCATACAAACTATAGGAGTCGCAAGACTTAGGGACGCACTCCGGTGCGTGGTACTCTGAAAGAGCCTTGGGGGCTGTTTCATCCTGGCTTATTATGTCGTTTTAATTTGAGTTTGCCTAATGGCTTTCGAAAGTGAGGCTATAGCTGCATGCCGAATCCTCTCAGCACGCAATTCTTCCGGTCCTTGGACTGGATCGTTTGCAAGACGGCGAGTATCACCTTCAATAGTTTTCAATACTTCAACAAGCACAATCCCAACCCTTCCGTTACCCCGCAGTGGTCTGATAAGCCGCTCCTGAAATCCTGGGAAAAGACCAAGCCGACGCTGGGCTTCCCGCGGCAGACAGACTCGCTCTGCCCGGCCTGTGTGAAAGAGGCCCGCGAAGCTATCATCAAGGGCGCGAAGGACTGGCGCGACCTGATGAATGAAAAGGTCGGCGAGATCAAGGCGCAGATCGTCGAGCGCGACGGCCAGGTCTGGATGATCAAGGATTGCCCGCGGCACGGCCACTACGAAGACCTCATGGCCATGGACTCCAGCTTCCTCAAGTGGATTGAATCGCAGTTCCCCGGGCGCGACATTCCGGCGCACAACGACGAAGGCCTGCACCGGCACGGCTCCTCGAACGTGCGCTATGGCCGTGGCGCTGTCCTCACCGTGGACCTGACCAACCGCTGCAACATGATGTGCGATCCCTGCTTTATGGACGCCAACCAGGTTGGCTACGTCCACGAGCTTTCTTGGGAAGAAGTCACCGAAATTCTGGATAACGCGGTAAAGATCAAGCCGCGCCGCCAGATGTCCGTGCAGTTCTCTGGCGGCGAGCCCACCATGAGCCCGTTCTTCTTCGACGCCATCCGCTATTCGCGCAAAGTCGGCTACAACTCCGTGCAAGCCGCCACCAATGGCATCGAATTCGCCAAGAGCAAGGAATACTGCAAAAAGGCGTTTGAAGCCGGGCTGCGCTACGCCTATCTCCAGTTCGACGGCATCGGCAACGACGCCAACAGCCA
>Ga0116219_10003765_pt1 | contig 11780 bp, 8 predicted proteins | sample Sb_taG_4_FD_91019 | JGI IMG/M metagenome (GOLD analysis project Ga0116219, IMG submission 91019) | Peat soil microbial communities from Weissenstadt, Germany - Sb_50d_6_BS metaG | ecosystem: Environmental > Terrestrial > Soil > Wetlands > Peat | place: Germany: Weissenstadt | collected 2010-09-21
GGCGATGAGACCACTGATGGCGCCGATGGGAGCGGCGGTCGCAGCAAACGCGTTCCGCGGCCTGGTGCCCGTGCCGAGCCTGGCCGAGGCGATGAGACCACTGATGGCGCCGATGATGGCTACGGTGGCGGCAAACGCGTTCGCGAGGCTAGAAGCGATCGAACCTGCTGAAGTCACAGAATCTAGTCCCATCCTTAGTCACGAACAAAAGCGCCGACTATTTGCTATGTATGTGTATGTTCTTGTTCAGGTTTTGATAATGTGGCTGTACCTTGCAATAGCTACTAGCGGCCAAATAGGATCAGAGATCCTCTCGCTGGGTGTATTTGCAACTGGGATAGGTGGGCATCAAATCGCCATGCAAGCGACGAAACGTGCGCTTCTGATTTACGACCACGCTTTCCCGCCAGAATGAGACATCGCTTTTTAACGATCGCTGCCCGTCAAACCAGGTCGTGGAGCTTTCAAGAGCATCGCGCTTGGTGTCGTCAGTGTGGTTTAGATCTCGAAGGCCCCGCAGGTTACTGACCATATTTGTGCACGGATTTGTGCACGAGACGCAGCGGGACAGGTTAAGACGGGGGACAGGTCGAACCTCGGCAGGGACTGCGCGCCAGCCGTTGACCGAGGTCAGCGCGACCACGAGAGACCGGCCGAGACGGCAGAGACGCATGTCGGACGGCTCATAACCCAGAGGTCGCAGGTTCAAATCCTGCCCCCGCTACTAGGAAGTGCAGGTCAGAGGCCTGATCGCCAGGACGGCGGTCGGGCCTTTCGGCTAGATGGCAGCGCCATGGCAGCAGGATCGGACCCTACCGGCCGGTCGGCAGCGGGCGAGACTGGCAGGCATCGGCATCGTCGAGATGTGCAGACGCACTGCTGTTTGAACATGAGGCACGGCCGATGGCGATGCCAGCATGCTGCCGGAGGTGGGTCGTTCGACCGACGTGGAGGATGATCCCGGCGTCAGGGTGTCGCCAGGCCCGGCGCACAGGCTTTCCACGGGGACTCGGAGTGGATGCGTATCCGTCCAGGGTCTTCTACCGAGTCGAAGATGCCGGTTCGGGCTCGGCGTTCCTTGGCGAGCAAGACAACTCAGGCGGCGGCCGGATCGGCGGTTGGTGATGGCTCGTGCATGTCGATCAGCATGAGTTCGGTGCGGAAGCCGAGGTCGCTGAGCCGCTGTATCGCAGTGCGGAGCGCCATGCGGGCCAGCAGGGACAGGTTCTTGATGGTCGGGTGCTGCCATTCGCCGACGATCGCGAGGACAACGGGGAGCCGGAACGCCGTGGTCGCCATCCGGTCGAGTTCTTCCTGGGCGTGCTGCTTGGCTGCGGGGTTCCAGATTCCCTGCTGGATGAGGGCGCGGAGCTTGTCCCGTGATTCTGGCCTGCGCAGGAGCGCCGTGGCGCTGGCGACTCCCTGGTTCGCCAGGTGGCTGATGCCGGTGGCGCTGCTGTTGCGCTTGACGTGACAGAGAGCGCCGTCGAGGCCGAGGAGGTCGCAGGGCTCGATCTGCGTCATGCCGCTCGGCCGGATATCGGTGGTGTCGAGCAGCAGCATGCCGGTGGTCTTCGCGGCCCGGATGTTGTAGTCGGCTTCTAGTTCTCCTGGCTGGTAGGGCACCAGCCTGCTGGTCACGATGTGCTGCTGGAGTTCGCGGTCGAGGGCGGCCAGGTAGTCGGTGTCGACGCGGCAGACCTGGCCGTCGATCAGGGCGTATGTTGTCCCGCCGAGTGTCAGCTCAGCGGACAGGAGTTCGACAGCGGGGCAGCGGCCGATTTCGGTTTCGTCATCTGAGAAGAACCTGATGTCGCTGGCCAGCGCCTGGTGCCCCTGCCATGTCTGGTCCATGTGGTGCTCGATGGCGGATCTGACCCCTGGCCACGTCAGCGTCAGTCGCCGGCACGGGTGCTTTTCCCTGCGTTCGTGGGCGGCGCGCCAGTGGGTGGCGGGGTGATCGGAGCCGGGTTCGCGGACGTCTTCCCACCAGGCGATGTCGACGCTGACGGGCCGTCCCTGGTCGTCGGTTCCCCGCCATATGTGGTCGAGCACGGTCTGGATGACCTGCTCGTCATCTTCGGGAACTATGTCGTCGATCCATCCGTGGGACTGCCGGTAGTCGGTCCGGGTGGATAGCCCGGCAACCAGGTCGGAGAGTTCCTGGAAGCGGCCGATCGAGGCGACGGCGTCGGGGAACTGCAGCGACCGCCCGGCGCTGACTTTCCCGAGGATGTCGTGGCCGGTGCGGACCCGCGCGGCGGTGAGTATGTCGGCCAGCGTGTCTATGCGGGGGATGGCATCGGCGGTGGCGGGGATCGCCGTGGTCAGGCTGGCCCGCTTGAGGTTGCCGTCTCGGGGCGCCACGGACGCGCCGATTACTCCGACATCGTCCGACGTAGCCGAGGCTGCCATGGCGTTGAGCGCCGCGAGAAGCCCGAAGCGGGGGTTCGCTGCCCGCCTGGCAATCCAGCGGCTGCCCTGCCCGAAGCACCAGGCAACGAACTGCGGCTCAGCGTCACCGGCCGTCCGGACGAAGAGGATGGCTCCGGCTGACTCTCCCGGTGCGGCGGTGAACCCGTCCAGCTTGAGAATGTCGCGGAACAGCACATGCCACGCGGGATCCTTGGCTGCGGGCGTGCGGACCAGCAGGACGATGTCCGACCCTTCGGGAGGCACGTCGATTTCCGCGAAGCCTCCCTCGCCGACCAGAACGTACCACCGCGAGCTGGGATCATCTTCGACGCTGCCGGTCACTGCTGAGGCCGGAAAGCGGATCGTGCGCTTGAGCAGAACTGCGGTCAGGTCGACTGCAACGCTGTCCTCTCCGCGGTCCTCAGGCATGCCGGCGTCGCCTACGCGCCGGTCGGCGGGTACTACCTCGATCGTGGCCTGCTCTGTCATGGGAATGGTCTCCCCGGCTCGCGCTGTTCGCTGTACGAGCCAGGACTGTACTGGATAGAGAACGCCCGGCGAGGCCGAATCAGGACGGGACTGTTCACAAGCGGGAACCGCTGGGCTATCGTCTGCAGGCGTGGCGGACATGTACTCCCTGCTCGCCGGGGCGACAACGGTCGGCGAGCGGATCCGCCGCCTGCTGGCAGATCGCGGTATGACGCTCGGCGATCTGCACCGTCAGTCCGGGATCGCCAAGGGATACCTCTCCGAGCTGATAAATGAGGGCGACGGCAACCGCCGCAAGCCGTCAGCCGAGACGCTGTACGCCATCGGCACGGTGCTCGGTGCCTCGGTGGCAGACCTTCTCGGGAAGACCCGGCCGGCCGAGGAGATGTCGTCGTGGCCGCCCGGCCTCGCCGACTACGTGACGGCTAGTAACGTTCCTCCGCAAGAGGCGCGCATGCTGGCGGGGATCAGCGCGCGGGGCAGGACGCCAGCCACTCCCGAGGACTGGAAAGCGGTGCACCGGATGATCGAGAGGTACTCGGAGGGGCGGCCCTGACCGCGACCCGTGAACCAGCCCGACCCTGCAGTCCTCGCGCTGTGCCGTCATCACCGCGAGGCAGACCCTGAGCGGCTCGTCCTGCGGCTGTGCCGCCGGCTCCTGGCCCAGTGCCCCACCGCATCAGGTCCGACCCCTCTCCAGGTCCTCGGCTCAATGCAAGGGGTCCGGCGTTACGACACCAGGCTGATCCACCCGTCGACCGGGTGCTCCGGCTTGCTTGTCCCCAGCGACGGCGGGTTTGAGATAACCGTCCACGCTGGCGAGCCGAAGGAAAGACAGAACTTCTCCGTCGCCCATGAGATCGTCCACACATTCTTCCGCGAAGCCAGTCCTTGCATCCGGCCCTCACTCCAGGAAGAGCGGCTGTGCGATCTTGGCGCTGCGGAGCTGGCTATGCCGTCGGCCAGATTCAGTGCCTGCCTCGCCGGCAAGGGCCTGTCGCTGACCGGGATCGACGAATGCGGGAAGGAGTTCGCGGTCTCCTTTGAGGCAGCCGGCCGACGGTCGATCAGCCTGACCTCCGAGCCGGCCTGCCTGCTGATCGCCACCGTGAGCCGGACGAAGAAGCAGGAACACGCAGGCGAACTAGTGCTGCGGATCACCAAGTGGTGGCAGTCGCAGACCTGGCCCGAAAGCAACGGCTACCAGAGCCTGGCCGTGGATCCGGCGTCCTTGATAGGCCGGGCCTTCACGCACCAGGATCAGCGGCATGGATCAGCCAGTCTCGGAGTCGCCTTCCATCCCCGCATTTACGAACTCGAAGCACGAGGGTATTCCTACCCCCTACCCAACGACCCCGCCCACCGGCAGGTCGTCACTCTGGCCCACGTTCCGAACCGAGGTTGACCGTCCTCGGGCCGGACAAAGTGCGGTGATTCTTGCTGCGAGAGACCGCGTGCATACCGTCGGCGGCTCGCCGGTCACGAGGTATCGACTCTCTCAAGGCGGTATCGTCGGCTAAAGCCGCAGAGCTTACACGCCCGGGCCAGGTCAGGCGACGGGCGCGGCATGGAAATGTTCGCCCTGCAGGTGCGCAGGACCGTCGCTCCCCGCTATGTGTGGCCCCCGCCAGGCCGCTCAGCCGATCCGCTCTACAGGTGGATCGCCGATCGCTGGAACCCTAGCCCGAGCGCGGACGTCATGAACCATCGCAGGTGGCCCGATCCGCCATGGCTCGCGGGCCGGCCAGACGGCCTGGACGACGCGCTCAACATCTCACGGCCTCGCCACCGAACCGGATCAGTCGCCCAGTCCGCGTGTCGTCCTCAGTAGCCACGCTGAGGTCGTGCGGCGGCGGGGTCTCCACCCCGGCGACCCGCAGCACGAGGCAGAATAGGCTGCCATGCAAGCTGACCAGGCGCCCTCGTTCTCCGCGGCATTCAACTCGCAATTCAGCTTCGGGACAGCCGGTCACCTCACGGGCCAGTTCGGCGCGGGCGTCCTGGACGGCCTGATCGCCGGGATCGACGAGTTCCGGGCCGCCGCCGCAGGTGAGCGGCCGTCACCCCGCAGGCTGGGGCCCGCGATACTCGGCGCGTTCATGTGGCTCGATGACCCTGACCTGCTGGACCGGATCGCGGGCTTCCGGCATGCCTGCATCGCGTTCACCAAGCAGCCCCGCCCATTCCCTCCGGCTAAGCTCGCCCGCCTCCAAAGCGTCCTCGACCGCAGCCCGGGCTTCCCGGCACAGGCGCTGCCCGGCCTTGCCTGGCTGTTGCCACATGATGACGAGGGCCAGGTCCCGGTCGTCGGCCCGCACTCGCCCGCGCCGCACGTTCAGCTCCCGGTGCTGCGGACCGTCGGGTATCGCAGGACGACGGGCGGCAAGCTGGTCCCCATCCTGCACGCCAAGATGGTGCTGCTCGGCGAGCTGCGGTGGCACGACGAGGACGAGTTCGGCATCGCAGACATACTGAGCTTCTGGCCGCGGCGGCTATGGGTCGGCAGCGCGAACGGCACGCTCAGCTCCCGGTCCAGCCTGGAGTTCGGATGCTGGCTGGACGATCCCGAACTGCTCCGCCAGGCCACGCAGTTCCTCACCCAGGTGCTGCGCCACTCCGAGGACCTTGACCCCGACTCGGACGTCATGGAGCCCGAGCTAGTCGATCCCGAGTTCGACGAGCAGGCCATGGCCGAGGCGACGTTCCTCGAGGGACCGGACCAGGAGCCGGACTGGCCCTGAGCCGCACACCGCGTTTATGGAGACAGATCAGATTATGGGACGCAGGGCAGCCGTTACCTGCAGATGGCGGCTCGTGTCTCACCCCAGCGGCTGACCGCGGTGAGCGCTAGAATCTGTGCGCGAAAGAAACCCCGGGCGCATCGCGTCTAGGGCGACGAGCACCGGGGTTCCCCTTTAATCAGCAACTGGACGATACCCCCGGATCGCCAGCGTCAGACAGTTAAAGCGGGTGTGATCCCTGTCTCGCTTCCCTAGTGCGGTGCGCCGTCATGCACCCGACTAAGAAGGGAAGCGCGTTGGCGCTCAAACGCAACTACGTCACAAAGGACAGGTCGGCAGCGGACTCTGGTGCCGCAGCAGGGAGATGCTGCCGATGACTTCCTGGCATTCCATGCTCGCCTGCGCACAGGCCGACGTGACGATCGAGCGGATCATCTCGCTGGCCGCCACCACTGGAACCGAGCCGCTCACCGTCGACTTCAAGGAGAAGGCGACATCCAGGCTCGCCGACTGCGTCGCGTCGATGGCCAACGCCAGCGGCGGCCTGATCCTGGTGGGCATCACCGACACCGACCGCAAGGTCGTCGGCGTCAGGACTGACACGCTGGCCCACGTCGCGGACATGCTGGCCACCCGGCTGGATCCCGCTGACTGGCTGCCGGAAATGTTCGAGGTCGCTCTCGGCGACGACCAGCCAGGCAAGTATGTCCTGGTGATCCGGATCAGGCCCGAGCTTGCGCCTCGGCCCGTCATGGTCCAGCGGACCGTCGGATCCGGTGACGACAAGAGCAGCATGTTCTGGATTCCGGTCCGGATCCCGGGAGGCACCCGGCAGGCGACGCGGGCGGAGATCGGAGCGCTGTTCGCCGAGCAGCCGTCCGCTACCACTGTCCAGGGTGGTCAGTGGGATTTTGATGCCCCGCAGCTCCCGCAAGGCGGGATAGACGAGCCCGCTGGCGTGGCCGACATGGTGCTCAAGACCGGCCTGCGCGTCCGGCCCGGCCCGGCCTGTCCGGGCCGGCCGCTGTCCGAGCGCGCGGTCGGTGAGCTGGCCGCAGCACTGGACAAGTCACCGCTGGCCCGCGCCTTGTTCGACCTCACCGGGTTGATGAGCGGCGGGCTCTATAACTTCCGCCGCCGGGGACGGCCGAACACCTCCGGCACGGCAACGCTGGTCTGGCAGATCGCCAGCGGCGAGATCCCGCCATTCCAGGTCACCGTCAGGGTCGTCGCGCCAGGCCAGTACGGCCACTCCCACATCCAGACGCTCGATGTCAGTGTCGAGATCGTCAGCAGGCTCAGCTCCTGGCTGCGTTCAGCGAGTTCACGGCAACTGCCGCCTCCTGGAACGCACCGCCGCTTGGAAGCGGCCGAATGGGCTGCCCTGCTCGATGCGATGATAGCCAGCCTGACTGAGCCACGGGTCGTCGCCGCGATCGCCGACCTCGCCAACGTCGACCCGATCCTGGTGCCGCCGCCCTGCGTTCTGCACCTGGTCAGTGATGACGAGATCGCCGGATTCCTCCCCCCGCAGCTGCAGCCCATCACCGGTGCCACCGGCTCACGCGGCGCGCACCTGCAGGCAGATCCCGCGCTGACTCTGGCCGATCCCGCCGACCGAGCTCAGCAAGTGACCCGGTGGCTTTGCCAGATCGCCGCAGACGCAGGCCTCACCGGGATGGAACGCCTGGTCGCGCAGTTCCCGCTGCCCGCTACCCCGCGGCCGCCGGCACCCCGGACCAGCGGCGATCTGGCTGACCTGACGCGCCAGACCAGGTAAGGAACTCACGATGAGTGATTACTGGGACAACGTCGAGATCCTGCGCGCGATCGACCAGTGGCAGCAGGAGACATACCGCGGCGGACCGCTGCAGGGTGTCAGCGGCCTGTCGCTGATGCACCGGATGACCGGCTCGTATGCGGTTGATCGGATGCGGGGCTTCATTCAGGAACTCCACATCAGCTACGCCTGCGGGCTGCTGACCTTCACGGTCCGGCGCAACCCGCGGCCAAACGCCGCGGACGCCGACCCGAACTCCTACCTGCAGGACCTCTCTGACTTCGCCCTCACTGTCGAAGGGCAGGACCGGGCCCGCGGGCGGATGATCGCCCGGCCGGAGCCAGAACCCGGCGAGGACGACGGCCGCCCGATCAGCGACCTGATCCTTCGGCAGGTCGCTACCGCCATCACCGACCAGTACGCACCGGACGAGATCGCCGAACTCCTGCAAGAGGAGGGCATCCCGCCCGAGCACATGCAACTCGCCGAGTACACCACTGAGCGGACCGTCCACGCTGTCCTGGCCGCAGTCTGGCGGTGGGGCTCCATCGGCCGCCGGGCCGTGCGCCGGTTCCTCGGCCGCTGGCTGGACAATCAGCTGCTGACCGGCCCTGGCGCCGACCTGCGGGGTCAGCTTCTCGACCAGCTAGCCCGCCAAGGCTGGCGCGTCCGCGCCGACGACTCCATGCTCGTCACCGCCGAGCCCGCCCGCGGCATCCCGATCAGTGCGCCCTTCCTGCGCTCTACGCGCCTGCACGCGCTGATCGAGGCCGAGGCCCGCGACCAGTTCCTGAACAACAAGCCCGATCTCGGCGTCCTCGCCTCCATGAGAGCGATCGAGGTCCGAGTGCGCAAGCTCGCCGGCTACGGCGACGAGATGATCGGCGTCGCCATGATGAACGCAGCCTTCGGGCCGGGCGGACCGCTCACCGACTCCGCGGCCCCCAAGGGCGAACAGGAGGCGACCCGGTCCATGTTCGCTGGCGCTTACGGGATGCTGCGCAACCCCACCGGGCGCCGGGTGGTCACCCAGTGGTATTTCTACTGCTACGACAGGTGCGCGGGGCCGTTCTTCCTCAAGTACTGCGGCTACTTCCCCTACCAACGCCAAGCTGTGCTGCAACGGCAACGAGTACGCCAAGCAGATGGCCGCGCGCGCCGGGATCGGCTTCACTGCGCTGGACAACGGGTTCGCCGCCTGCGACGACGTGGCCGCGGTGCAGCAGATCTGCGATTCCTTCGACGAGCAGGTGATCGAAGCGCTCGCCGCCCGGTGGCTGGACATCCTGCCGACCACGCGGCCGGGTACCGGTATGAGATCTCCGTCGTGCAGGCCGAGTTCTCCTCACCCAGGTCCTCGACACGCCGGTAGCCGGGCGGATCTTCTTCGAGCAAGCCATCCGCGACAACCTCGACATCGGCCGCCCCGACCACGTTGGCCTGATCTTCGGCCGGCGCATCATCCGCACCGGCCCGCGGGCGACACCGGGCAGGTTCCGCACCCGGGTCATCACCGACGGGGTTATCCCGTCCCTGCACGTCGACTACAAGCATTCGAAGATCAAGCAGTACCACAAGGAAGGACGGGCGCTGCGGACCGAAACCACCATCAACGACACGCGCGACTTCGGCATCGGCAAACGGCTGACTAACCTGCCCGCCCTGCGGGCCATCGGGCTTCCAGGCCAACCGGCGACTGCTCGCCGTCGAAAGACTCAGCCACGATCCCGCCGCCGGCCAGGCCGCGCTGCGCCAGATCAGCCAGCCCCTCACCACCAGCACCGGCACCCGGATCGCGGGCCTGCGGCTGGGCGATCCCCGCGCTCACGCGCTGCTGGCGGCCCTGTGCATGTTCCGGCTTCTTCCCCGCGGCTTCGCTAACAGCGACCTGCGCCCGATCATGGCGCGCCTGCTCGGCCTGCCTGCCGAGTCCATAACCCCGGGCAAGATGACCTACGACCTTCGACGCCTCCGCCAGCGCGGCTTCATCGCGCGCATCCCGCACACCTTCCGCTACCAGGTCACCGACGCCGGCCTCGCGCAGGCGGTGTTCCTCACCCGGCTGCACGACCGGTTCCTGCGCACCGGCCTGGCCAGCCTCGCCGGTCCCGGCCCCAGCACACGGAGCCTGGCAGCCGCCACCCGGGCCTACACCGCCGCCATCGACGACCTGGCCCGCCACGCCGGGCTAGCCGCCTGACCAGCGCGGCCACCCAGCCCACTAAGCCGACCAGAAAACACAAGACCTACGTCGCCCAAGCTCCCTAGCGGATGGCACAGGCATGGAAACGCGCGGCATTGCTGGTTCGGGCGCCTGCCGTCGATCACCTCCGCGAGCTGAGAATCGACCCGGGAGGCGGCATATTCGTCCACCTGACGGTACCGGCGGACAGGTGAACCCGGCGGACTTGGTGACGGGTGCCGCTGCCCTCGTCCGCTGCCCACATCTCGCCCCAGGCGGGGCGATCATCAGCACGCCGACGGCGCTGACCTAGGCGTGTAGGCAGCAGTCGGGCTCTGCGGCCAGGGATCGCGGCGAAGTGGCCGTGCGGGTTAGTGGTGCTGTTGGTCATCGACCCTGCCCGGTAGACGATGCCCGCGCTGACGACGTAGAACAGGTCGCCTGTTTGGGCAAGGCGGCGTGGCATCACGCGGCATGTCGCTGGCAGTGCAGAGCCAGTTGCGTGGCGAGCCTACTTGCTCTACCGTTGACCTCTATATCTAGTACTTACAGCAATGTGCTTTTCCCACAAGTTGTGATCAGCGAACAGCGGATGTTGAGCGTTCGCAGTAGGTAGTCGGGGGCCTCGGCCATAGCTGTAGCCGCCCAGACACCGCTGAAGCTACCTGCTGAAACGCCGTTGATGCGTCGCGATCCAGCGTTGCTACGCGACCGTACGACCGGAAAGATGCCCGTGACCACGCCTACGATCGAGGTCCAGTCGGATCAGCGCCAGCAAGAGTTCATAGCTGCAATCCACGCGGTCATCAACGCAGATCGCATCCTGACGGAGCAAGAGCTTCTGGTCACGACAGCCTGCGAGCTGTTGGTGGACGGCGCGCTCGATACTCCCGAGATCGTGAGGCAGGTGAACACGATATGGGCTGGCGCGAGCATCCCCGGATCTCACGTAGTCGCTGCGCTTCAGACGGCCGTGAAGGCGGGTCTGATGATCACGGCTCAGTCACGCGGTGGAAGTACGTGGTCGCTGACACCTGCGGGCCGCGTTGGCGCTGGTGGAGCCCGCGACTGGACAGACGAAGCTTATGCTCGCACCGGCAGGCAACTGCAGGAGCTTGCGACGAAAGACTTCCGACCGGTCAGCGACGTAGAGGCCCGCCTCTGGGTAGACCTCCTTGCCCAATCTCTGTCCGACGGCACCCGCGAGGCATACGCTGCATTCATCGGTGACGTGGCACTGCTCGTAGACGGCACGCTCCTCCCGAAAGCCTTCGATAGCAGTGTGGCCTTCCGAGCCATCCGGGCGGCTCAACTCGACGAAGGTACAACTGAGTTCCTTGAGGCCGCGGTCCTTGGAGCGCTAGATCGAACGGATCCGTTCGGCAACGATCTCGTGAGCCACATCGCAACTGGGTGTGTGCTGCTGGCCTTTCTGGCCGGCTGTGATCGGGCTGACGTACGTGCCCGCCTACAAGACCTTGCCGGTGAAGAATTCCTACTTGATACGCCGGCGCTTGTACTGTTTGCCGGTTCTGCCCAAGATGCAGAACCGATCACGAGAGCCATCGAGGCGACGCTCTCAGGCGGCGGCAAGGTGATTGTGGCCGAGCACAGTATTGAGGAGTTCGTCGAACTTGTGGAGGCGATCGGCGCTGAGCACATCCCTGCTCTTACGCAAGCACTTCGCGAAGGGCTAAACGCTAGGGCGTACTGCACCACGGTCGACTCTCGTCTCCTCGAAACCTGGGTCGGCGCCTTGGACGAAGGGCGCTATAGGAGCTGGGACGATTTCGTAAGAGAAGCTCATCGTATAAAGCAGCGATTGGCAGCCATAGGCGTCGATGTGCGCCCGCATGGAAATTATGTATCGGAGACCGTCGCAGCCTGTATTGACAAGCTAGGTGAGGAGCTATCCGAGCGGAATAGTTATCGCAAGAAGGCCGCTATCGAGCGTGACGCCAATACCATGGCCATGGTCATACGGCACCGCGCTAAGCGCAAAGGTGATAGAAGCCTCTGGCCAGGTGCGTGGATCGTGACGACCGATCGCCACATCGGACCTGCCTATTCGAGGGTGTCAACCGACACTGCCCCGGCCGTCCTGACCGTTACCCAATGGGCAGTCCTAGTGATGAGCTGCCGACAGAGTGCGACTGCGAAGGATCTCGCAACA
>Ga0116219_10003769_pt1 | contig 11767 bp, 6 predicted proteins | sample Sb_taG_4_FD_91019 | JGI IMG/M metagenome (GOLD analysis project Ga0116219, IMG submission 91019) | Peat soil microbial communities from Weissenstadt, Germany - Sb_50d_6_BS metaG | ecosystem: Environmental > Terrestrial > Soil > Wetlands > Peat | place: Germany: Weissenstadt | collected 2010-09-21
CACGCCCGCATTGCGGCTCAAGTTCAAATCTGCCTGCCGAGACCGATCAGATCTTTTTCTGTCGTGCGCAATGCAGGCCTCCGGCGTTCATCTGCGGAGGCTATCCACACCCGGTTTTAGCCGCTAAGGGCCTGCCTCGGTGTAGGTGTAGTCGTTATCGAGCGGGGTTCCGTTGATCCACGTCCAGAGGCGCACGTGGATGGTGGCTCCGTTGGTGGGCAGAGTGACGGTGGCGCTGGTGCCGGAGATAGGACCCATGTTGGCCAGATCGTAGCCGCCTGCAGTGGTTCCGATCCAAAGATAATAGGCCGTCACGCCGCCCGTGCCCGCATTCCAGTTGAAGGTGGTCGAAGCAGAGGTCAGCTTGCTGCTGGGCGCAGGGCTGGTGATGACACCGGCAGCGGGGGTGGCCTCGATGTAGGTGTAGTCGTTGTGAAGCTGGATTGCGCCGCCGTTGATCAACGTCCAGAGCCGCACATGGATCGTGGCTCCGCTGGTGGGCAGAGTGACAGTTGCGCTGGTACCGGTGAAAGGCCCCTGGTTGGCCAGATCGTAGCCGCCCGCGGTGGTTCCGATCCAAAGATAATAGGCCGTCACGCCTCCGGTGCCCGCACTCCAGTTGAAGGTGGTTGAAGCGGACAATAACGTGCTCCCCGGCAACGGGCTGGTGACCGCACCTGCGGCGGGTGTGGCTTCGATGTAAGTGTAGTCGTTGTGGAGTTGGATTGCGCCGCCGTTGATGAAGGTCCAGAGCCGCACGTAGATGGTAGCTCCACTGGTGGGCAGATTGACGGTGGCGCTGGTGCCGGTGAAAGGACCCGTGTTGGCCAGATCGTAGCCGCCTGCGGTGGTTCCGACCCAGAGATAGTAGGCCGTCACGCCGCCGGTTCCCGCATTCCAGTTGAAGGTAGTTGAAGCGGACAATAACGTGCTGCCTGGCGACGGGCTGGTGATTGCACCTGCGGCCGGAGTGGCTTCGATGTAAGTGTAGTCGTTATGAAGCTGGATTGCGCCGCCGTTAATCAAAGTCCAGAGCCGCACGTAGATGGTAGCTCCACTGGTGGGCAGAGTGACGGTGGCGCTGGTGCCGGTGAAAGGACCCGTGTTGGCCAGATCGTAGCCGCCTGCACTGGTTCCGACCCAGAGATAGTAGGTGAGCGTGCCGCCGGAGCCGGGATTCCAGGAAAATGTCGTTGATGCGCCGGTCAGCGTGCTGCTCGGGGTTGGCGAGACCATGGTCGCGGGGGAATTACCGCAGGACGGCGTGAGGATCTCCCATGCTCCGCGTCCGTGGGTCCCCACGGCGAGGACGTGGAGGCTACGATTCAGTTCCAAGTCGTATCCCTGGGCACTGGGAAGTCCCGTGCCATAAGCAGTCCAGGTTGAGTAAGGGTTGGGCGATGAATAAACCGCGGTGTCGTTGGAAATATAGATGGTATGACTCACGTCAGTATCGACCTGAGCCGACCAGGTGGGCAGATCGGGAAGGTTGCTGCTGATATCGATCCATGTCGAGCCGGCATTGATCGTCCTGTATACGTGCTGGCCGCCGCCAGTGAAGTTATTGGTAACAGCGATCGCGGTCTGGCCGGTGGTATCGTCGGGGTCGGTGACAATCTGGTTCACTCTGCACCCTGAGGAGAAGTGTCCGCTCGCTAGACAGGGCAAATCCTCCTCATTCCAAACGGCACCGTCGTCAGTGCTGACAAAAATCAAACTGCCGCCGTTGGAGTCTCCCGTGGCGGCATAGATCACTTCGGGATTGGGACCGTTTGCCGGAGCCAGCGCGACGGTATCGAGAGTGTTGTTGTTATCGTTCACGACATTATTGAATCCGTTCGATCCGGGAGTGCTGATCGCGGTCCACGCAGTGGCCCCGTTGGTGGTTTCATACACGCGGTCAAGACCTACCAGCAGGTGATTGCCGTTTGTGGGGTCCACAACAAATGGGGGATAGAAGTCAGAGAACGTGTTGACAAAGCCGCTGGTTTCAGGAGTCCATGTCTGGCAGCCGTCGTCAGAGCGGCGGAAGAATTCGGTCGGGCCGAAGCTTTCGACGGGATGAATGTCGTAACACCGCGAAGGCGAGGTTTGACTGAACTGCGCAATTCCGCCATCGCCGCCATCTGTCTGGGTCCAAACCGTATTGTTGCTATACAACTCGGTGCCGTTATCCTGGCTGCCGCCCACGACCGTAGTTGCCGATGTGGGGTGCAGACCGATTCCCTCGAACTGGATTGTATTCAGATTGCCGTTGAGGTCGGTCCAGCTTGGGACGGTGGAGTCGTAACGCCAAATGCCGCCGTCATTGCCGAGGAGCATGCGATTGCTGGAGTCGAAGACGATGGCGTGGTGATCCGTATGAGGCTCGACGCCACTGATCACGGTAATGTCGTTCCAAGTTACACCGAAATTGGTGGAACGAAGGATGTTGGAGCCATAGCTGACCCCCGCGGCGTAAACCACGCCGGCTGAATCTACATTGAAGCCGATGTCATACCAGCCCTGGGAGCCCATAAAGTTCGGCGTGCCGGAGGTAAGGTTGGTAAAGGTGGGCGTCGTTGCATCGGCGTTATCCGAGCGCTGAAGGTAAAGCAGGCCGCCGCTGCTTATCGAATCGACCGCCACATAAAGAACGTGGTGGCCGGCCGAGTTAGCCGCCGGCGAAACAGCGAGAGCGATTCTGCCGGTGGCCGAGTTGCTGGAGCCGTTGGGGGCGTTGGCGAGCAGAGCCCATGTAGCGCCGCTGTCCGTCGAGCGGTAAACGCCGTTGACTGTGTACCCAGCATAAGTACTGTACTGAATGTCGCCAGCCCCTGCGTAAACGATCGAGGGGGTGTTCGGGTCCACGACGACTGATGTCCAGCCAAAGAATTTAGAGTACGGCTCTACCCCGGCGGTGGTGTTCCCCCAAGTGGCGCCACCATCTGTCGTCTTCCAGATTCCTTCATTCGTGAAATAGTTACCGTTTTCGCCATAGCCTCCAACGGCGGCGTATGCGACGTTCTCGTTGGTGGGATCGACTGCAATCTGGCCAATGTCGACTCCTTCGAAGCCGCCGTTCGCGGTCTCGAGGGTCCATGTGGAACCGCCGTCGTTGGAGACCAGGACGCCGTGGCCGTAATTGCTGTCAACGGAGTTATTGGCCTCGCCGGTGCCTGCATAGATCTTGAGGTGGTTAGTGGGAGCAATGGCGATGGAACCCATCGACAATGTCGTCTGATTATCGGTCAACGGCGTCCACGTGGTGCCGCCATCCGTGGTCTTCCACACGCCGCCGCCGGCCGCTGCGATGTAGATGGTGTTCGAATTTGTGGGGTCAACGGCGACGCCGGTGATACGGCCGCTGTCGAGGCCACTGCCCGAGTTCAGTGACGCTGGGCCGATCGCGCTCCACGTTGAAAGGCTCAGCGTGGGACCCGCAGCCGGGATGGCGGAGTTGGCAGGAATTGCCTGCTGGACCGGCCGGCTGGATGGAGACGTCCGCGGCAATGGCGGCGGATTGAGGTGGGGCGGATGCAGCCCGGGCTGCTGACCAGTCGCAAAGGCGCTGATGAAGGTGAAGACCAGAGCAACAAAAAGCATACTTGACGCTTTCAAGGAGACGCAGCGAGCGAACAGCGAGTTTGTCATTGGACGCCCCTTATTGATACTTCGGGAGAGATGAGTGGCGACCTGGGATTAGGCACCAAGGATGCGGAGAACCATGAAATGACGCGAAAGAATCTGAAAATGGGCCGTGCGGCGTGAGCGAAGCTCAGCGAGAAGCACCGCATTGTTGAGGGCAGATTCTCCCTCAGTGAGTGCAATCCGATTCGGGTTTGTTTCGCAGGCCGTGACCGATACTTACGGCGAAGAAACAGCCTGATGCCCTAGCTTTTACGCCCACTGTACGGATTCCTGCGCGGGGGGTCAATAATACTTTCGTAATGGAGGTCCAGGGCTGGAAAGTGGCAGGGAGATGGCCGAAGCGCGGCAGGCGGGCGCGGGTTACTGCGCGGCGGGAAGATGCAGATTCAGGTTTCTGTCGCGGTTGAGCTTGAGGGTTGCCGGGCGGTCAACCTGGCTCATGGAAATGCGCAGGAGCCTGTCGTCGGTGTCGACGTAGTGGAGGCCGTCGTCAGAGGCGAAGATCATTACGGCGGAGAGGGTGGAACCGTTCTTTAGGACAATGGCAAAGTCCTGCGGCGCGGACCCTGAGGTTTTGGAAGATGCGGTGGAGGAAAAAGCTGCGCTTGCGGCAGGCCAGGTGTAGTTTGTGATCACAGCGTGCCCCGGCGGCCTGACTACGGGCGGCCCAGGCTGTTCCGGCGGCTGAAAGAACATAGGTGGCTGCTGAACAAAAACGGCCGGCTGGGGCGCGTAGCCGTACGCGTCGCCAGAGTCGTAAGGCAGGTCAGCGTAGCCGAATCCGTAGGGCAGGTATGCGCGGCCGAATCCGCGGGACGAGAAGGCGCGGGTGCGGTTGAAGCCGTTGCTGCCGTGGTTGAAGCCGTATCCGCCTCGGGCGAAACCAGGGCCCGCTCCGCCGCGGCGCTGGGCGCGGGCATGGTTCGCCGCACTGAAAGCAAGGAGCGCGAACAAGCAGAGCAGGATCTTTGGCCGCATGGCTGACCCTCGTGCGGAGGAGTCTAACACCGGGCCGGCGGGTTGTACAGATGCCTTGCGGGTTGCGGACGGGTACGGGAATTTGGGGAATGCGAGGATCTATTCCTTGAAGGCCGCTTCCTGGCCGGCGATGAAGACACGCGGGCGCGCTGGGGACGCAATGAAGTAGGGCAGCTCGCGGTAGTCGGCAAACTCGTGGATGAGGAGGTCGGCCTGTTTGCCAATCTTGAGTGAGCCAACTGTGTCGCCGAGGCCGAGGCTCCATGCCGCGTTGATGGTGGCAGCGGTGAGCGCTTCGGCAGGAGTGAGAGCCATCTGCAGGCAGGCAAGCGAGAGGATGAAGGGCATGGAATAGATGGGCGATGAGCCGGGGTTGAAATCGGTGGCGAGCACGATGGCCAGGCCATGCCTGATCATTGTGCGGACAGGCGGATAGGCAGCGCGAGAGAGCGCAAACACCGAGCCGGGCAGCAATACGGGCTGCACGTCGGCTGCACGCAGCGCATCGAGGACCTCGGGAGTGGCGGTTTCAAGATGGTCTGCGGTACGGGCGTTCAACTCGGCGGCCAGAGCGGCTCCGGTGCCGGGACGAAACTGCTCGGCGTGCAGGCGTAGTTCCAGGCCACGGGCGCGGGCGGCGGTGAGCACAGTGCGGGCTTCTTCGATGGTGAAAGCGTGATCGTCACAAAAGGCGTCGCAGAAACGCGCGAGCTTGAGAGCAGCGACCTCGGGGATCAGATCCTTGGCGATCCAACGGACATATTCGGCGCGGCGGCTGGCGAATTCTTCGGGGACGGTGTGCGCGGCGAGCAGAGTTGGCACGATGCGCATGGGACCCTCGGCATTGAGGCGAGCCATCACAAGCAACATGCGCAGCTCCGTCGCGCGATCGAGTCCATAACCGGACTTGGCTTCGGCGGTTGTGGTGCCGGTGCGAAGCATCCAATCGCGGTGGCGGCGCGACTCGACCAGCAGTTCGTCTTCAGAGGCGGCGCGGGTGGCGCGAACGGTCGAGAGAATTCCACCGCCAGCAGCGGCGATCTGTTGATAGCTGGCGCCGGCGATGCGCTGCTCGAATTCGGCGGCGCGGTTGCCCGCGAAGATCATGTGCGTGTGCGCGTCGACGAATCCGGGCGTGACGCAGCGGCCCTGCGCATCGACGACCACTGCGTGGGGCGGAGTTTCGGACTGGATTTCGCTGTAAGGACCTACGGCAGCGATGCGGCCTTCTTCAATGAGAATTGCTGCGTTCGGAATCATGCCAAGCTCGCGGAGTTCCGGACCCACACGGGGGCGCGGAGGGCCCGCGAGCGTGACGAGCTGGCCGATGTTGACGATGGCGAACGCTTCGTTCTCTTTCACTTTTGCGCCATGGGGATGGGGATGCCGCGTTCGCGGGCGGTTTGCTGCGCCAACTCGTAGCCGGCGTCGGCGTGGCGAGCGACACCGAGGCCCGGATCGTTGTTGAGGACGCGCTCGATTTTGCGCTGAGCCATTTCGGTTCCGTCGGCTACAGTCACCTGACCGGCGTGGAGCGAATAACCCATGCCGACGCCACCGCCGTGATGGAAGCTGACCCACGTGGCGCCGGACGCGGTGTTGAGCAGCGCATTCAGGATCGGCCAATCGGCAACTGCATCGGAGCCATCGAGCATCTTTTCTGTTTCGCGATAGGGGCTGGCGACCGAACCGGTGTCGAGATGATCGCGGCCCATGGCGATGGGCGCGGAGATTTCGCCTTTGCACACGAGCTCGTTGATGGCTTCGCCCATGTGTGCGCGCTCGCCGTAGCCGAGCCAGCAGATGCGCGCGGGTAGTCCCTGAAAGGCGAAGCGGCCGCGCGCGAGTCGGAGCCAGCGCGTGAGGATTTCGTTGTCGGGGAAGAGCGAGAGAGCCAGATCGTCGGTGCGGGCGATGTCTTTAGGATCGCCGGAGAGCGCCACCCAGCGGAACGGACCCTGGCCGGTGCAAAAGAGCGGGCGGATGTACTCCGGCACAAAGCCGGGGATGAGAAACGCATCGGCGCAGCCGGCGTCGAAAGCGAAGCGCCGGATGTTGTTGCCGTAGTCGAAGGTGACCGCGCCCGCGCGCTGTAAGGCGAGCATCGCATTCACGTGCACGACCATGGTTGCGGTCGAGCGGCGCACGTACTCGGCGGGATCGCGGCGGCGCAACTCGGAGGCCTGATCGAGCGAGAGTCCCTGCGGGACGTAGCCGTGGAGCGGATCGTGAGCGCTGGTCTGGTCGGTCACGACGTCGACCTGAACGCCACGGCGAACAATTTCGGGAAGCACATCGCCGCAGTTGCCGACCAGGCCCACAGAAAGCGCGCGGCCTTCGCGCCGTGCCTGCTCGCAAAGCTCGAGCGCCTGGTCGAGGTTCTCGGCGATGCGGTCGCAGTAGCGCGTGGCGACGCGGCGCTCGATGCGGCTGCGATCGACCTCGACAACCAGCACGACGCCGTCGTTGAGCGTGACGGAAAGCGGCTGCGCGCCGCCCATTCCGCCCATACCGCCGGTAACTACGAACTTGCCCTTGAGCGACCCAGATCCATGCGCCTGGGCGAAGTGCCGCTCGGCGAGTGCTGCGAAGGTTTGAAACGTGCCCTGCAGGATGCCCTGCGTGCCGATGTAGATCCAGCTTCCGGCGGTCATCTGGCCATACATCATCAGGCCCTTGCGGTCGAGCTCATTGAAGTGCTCCCATGTGGCCCACTTGCCCACAAGGTTGGAGTTGGCGATGAGAACGCGCGGGGCCATTTCGTGCGTGGGAAACACGGTGACCGGCTTGCCCGACTGCACCAGCAGCGTTTCGTCGTTGTTGAGCCGTTCCAGCTCGCGGACGATGGCATGGTAACACTCCCAGTTGCGCGCGGCTTTGCCGATGCCGCCGTAGACGACGAGATCGGCGGGGCGCTCGGCGTTTTCCGGATCGAGGTTGTTCATCAGGCAACGGAGCGCCGCTTCCTGCTGCCATCCTTTGCAGCGCAATTGTGTGCCGCGCGGTGAGCGAATGATGGGAGCTGCGGTGGTTGCCATACGCTCCTTCTGTGAGACAGAACGAGAGCGACGAAAGAGCTGATTTCGCCGCGGTTTCGAAGATTGATACACAGGATACTCCCGGCGGAGGAGGCGTGCTTGGGCCTGGAATTACGGTGCGGAAGATTCCGCACGATGCTGGCGATCGGATTGCGATGCGCCGATTCGTTTCGGGGAGAGGCTCAGGGAGCATCGGCCTGAACGCATAGGCTGACGATTGGTCACGAGTTCCCATCGGTCCTCAAGAGCGATAGTGGCTGATTCGAATGGCTGACACCGACGATGGCCGGCGAGTCTCGACTCTTCAACGGGCTACTTCAGGTTGTCCAGGAAGGCACGCATTTCACGCAGAACATCGGATTCATTTGCAACATACACATAGTGCATGCTCCTGAGTCTGACCACATGTGCGCCAGGAACACCGTCCTCGAATGCCTTCGCTTGCTTTTCTGCCAGGGCGTCGAGCCTTGCGAAGTAGGCGTCAGCATCCTTGCGAACGGCGGCATCCGTGGTTTTGATCATCCATGCTTCCTGAACGTGGGGAATCGCAAAGATGGCCAGCGTGGGCACCGGAATTCTGGCGTACGTTTTCGTGCTCATCATGATCGTCGCGAAGCTCTGCGAACCTGGGAAATCTCGAGGCTTTTCCGGTCGTCCGTTTGACGTTGAATCCCACGTCTGATGGAACTCCGACTCCGGAAGCTGAAAACCGTACACCTGAGCATCCCACTTCTGAAGTGCGCTGAAGCTCGTCAAGTCAGACTGACTCGGGCTTGGAGGTTGAGGCCCTTGAACTTCCAGGAACTCCTTCATCATCGGGCCCTGCCCGTTGTCGAACGCGTATGGATAGGCGGCCTCGAGGTAGATGACGCCCGCAACGCTATCCGGGTGCAGGGTGGCCACCGAACTCAACTCTGCTCCGGCGATGGAGTGCCCAACCAAAACCGGCTTGTTGAGTTTGAGAGCGCGGATGATGGCCAGAACGTCTTCTCCCAGACGATCGGCTCCATCTTCCAGAGGAGCATACGTTGACGCGCCGAACCCTCGGCGGGTGATGCCATACACGTGGTAATTGGCTGCCAGCCTGGGTGCGAAGTCGTCGAATACGTGCGCCGTGTTTCCGCCACCCGCGAGGAGGATGACAGGCCTGCCAGAACCGCCCCAATCGAGCACTTCCAGACGGACCTCCTTATCTACGGTCACTAGCTGGATTGTGTGGGGCGATGGGTCGCGCCAAGGGACAGGCTGCTGCGAGTAAAGCAGCGTGAGAAATCCGGTCGACAAAATGAGGACGCAGATAAGAGTCGCGCGACGCATACGGTTCTTTGCCTCCCTGGAGCTACTACGGCGCACCGGTCTCAGATGTTCCAATTCCCCACGGTCCTACGCCCCGAGGATCGCGAGACGGATCGGCAAGCTGCAGGAGGGCCGTTGGTGTCGCCGGGTTGCCGGATCGGGCTGCGAATCTTATCCTTTCTGCGTGCCCAACACCTTAATTGAATGTGTACCGAACTTCTCAGAGGGCCGCGACTCCGCGAAGGTGGACGCCATTGTGGAAGCGATGAAGCTGCCCGGCGTTTATGTGCTCGACCGGGAGATGGACGCCGACCACAACCGCTCGGTGATCACGCTGGCCGGCGAGCGCGAAGCGATTCAGGAGGCAGCGATTCGCGGCGTGGGAAAGGCTGCGGAACTGATCGACCTGAATCAACATCAGGGTGCGCATCCGCGGCTGGGAGCTGCGGACGTGGTTCCGTTCATCCCCATTGAGGGTGTCACGCTGGAAGATTGTGTCGCGATGGCGCGTCACGTGGGTGCTGAAATCTGGAAGCGCTACCAGGTTCCGGTCTATTTATATGAAGCGGCGGCGGCGACGCCCGAGCGGCAGAATCTCGAAAACATTCGCCGCGGGCAGTTTGAGGGAATCCGCGACGAGATCGCAACGAATCCGGCGCGCAAACCCGACTTCGGTGAGGCGCGTCTGCATGCGACGGCGGGAGCGACTGTGGTGGGGGCGCGGAAATTCCTGATCGCTTACAACATTTATCTGAACTCTCCGGATGTGAGTATTGCTAAAAGCATTGCGAAGACAGTGCGATTTTCATCGGGTGGGATGCCCTTCGTGAAGGCGTCGGGTTTCCTGGTGCGCGGATTGGCACAGGTTTCAATGAACCTGACCGATTTTGAGCAGACGCCGCTGCATCGCGTGTTTGAGGCGGTAAAGCGGGAGGCTGAACGCTATGGCGTGCTGCCCATTTCGAGCGAGATTATTGGCCTGATTCCGAAGCGAGCCATCGAGCAGGCCGCCGAGTGGTTTCTTCAGATAGAGAACTTCAACTCCGCGCTGATCCTGGAGAACCGACTGGCAGCGGTTGTGGGTGGGAAGGCAGCCGCTGGAGGATTGCGCGCGGGAGTGGAGCCGTTCATCGATCAACTGGCCGCGCCAACCGCGGTTCCGGGAGGAGGCAGCGCCGCCGCGGCGAGTGGCGCCATGGCCGCAGGGTTGGCCGGCATGGTTGCTGGTATGTCGCACGGCAAGAAGGCGTATGCGCAATACGAGAGCCAACTCAGCGAAGCGCTGGCTCGCCTTGGGGTGCTGCGTGAGGAATTGAAATCGGCGATTGACGCAGACGCCGAAGCATACAGCGCGATGGTGAAGGCATACAAAGCGGCGAAGGGGTCAGCCGACGGCCCGCACCTGATTGCCAGCGCACTGGAGCAGGCAGCGGCAGTGCCACTGGGCGTGGCCGAGAGAGCCGCGGAGGTGGCGCGGATTGCCGCGGGGCTGACAGCGATCACCAATCCCAACATGAAATCGGACCTCACGACCGCGATTGCGCTCGCAAAAGCAGCGATGTCGGGGGCGATTGCGAATGTGGAGATCAATCTTGAAGCGATGAAGCCCGACTCGGCCAAGGGTGAGGCGTTTGTGGTGCAAGCGCGGAGCCGCGTGGCGGCGCTGAAGGGTGAGGTTGCCGATTTGTGATCGTTTGACGGCCTATTTGACCGCGTTGCGGGCGCATGTGACCTTCGTCATGTACCCAAATCCGGATTCTGCGTGCAATGTGGAAGTTAACGACAAATCTGGTGTGGCAGCCAGCGGGTCAGGGGCGGCATGCGTAAAAGGGTTAGGAGCCGGGAAGGAATCCCGCCCGCTAGACGCAGCCCGAAATTCCGATCGTGCCTGCTGAGCGCTTGCAATTCTCGTTTCGAAACATTCCCCGGCCCTGCGTATCCACGTCTTTACCCAGACTCGCTGTAAGTCGCGATGGACGGAAAGGCTACGCATGGACCCGGCTCGTTCAATTCGCATGGGGAAACTCAGTTCCGGTTTGCGCAGGATCCCTGGACCGGTTGTCTGCGCACTGGGGCTGTTGCTGGCGGCATGTATAGGACTCGCGGGCTGCACTTCACCGATTCCAATTACGAAGCAGGATCCGGCGCCGACCATTTCTTCGTTTACGGCGAGCCCGGCGTTGATCACCGCAGGCGCGAGCACCACACTGAGCTGGAACACGCAAGGCGCGACGAGCGTGACCATCGCGCCAGGGAACTTTGCTTCGACTTCAGGAACCGGTTCGGTGGCGCTGAGTCCGACGGCCACTACCACGTACACGCTGACGGCCACGAACAGCACCGGGTCGGTGACCGCGCTGGTGAGTGTGACGGTGACCCAGCCGAACCTACCGACAATCACCTCTTTCACGGCGAGCCCGACAGGCATCGCTTTGGGCGCGATCAGCACGCTGAGCTGGACGACGTCGGGCGCGGCGACGCTTACGATCACGCCGGGAACGTTTGCGTCGACCTCAGCGAGCGGCACGACGAACGTGAGCCCGGAGGCCACAACGACTTACGTGCTGACGGCGACCAATGCCGCAGGATCGGTGACGGCAACGGCGACTGTGACCGTGCAGACAACGACGCTGCCGTCGATCACCTCGTTCACGGCAAACCCGGCGAGCATTCAAACGGGATCAAGCAGCACGCTGAGCTGGGCGACGACGGGCGCGACGGGCATCGCGATTACGCCGGGGACGTTTACATCGACGTCCGGGAACGGCACGACATCAGTGAGCCCGACGGCGACGACGACATATACGCTGACGGCGACCAACGCG
>Ga0116219_10003772_pt1 | contig 11762 bp, 7 predicted proteins | sample Sb_taG_4_FD_91019 | JGI IMG/M metagenome (GOLD analysis project Ga0116219, IMG submission 91019) | Peat soil microbial communities from Weissenstadt, Germany - Sb_50d_6_BS metaG | ecosystem: Environmental > Terrestrial > Soil > Wetlands > Peat | place: Germany: Weissenstadt | collected 2010-09-21
GATCGTTCATGGCGGGTGTGGCCTCACTGAAATCGCGCGAATCGGCTTCGATAACCAGATTCTACATGATATCAGACATTTAAGCTACATCCGCCAACCCGCCGCGCATAATCCGGGTTAGCTGGCGAGATTCTCCGGAACTCCTGAATCCGGCACTACGGACAATCCAAGTCCTCCGCGTGCGTGACAGCCGGCCGCCTAACATTGAAGCAATTGTCGACAGCGATATCTCTATCGAAATGGCGGCTGCCGGCGACGTTGTTTCGGTAATCATCTCACGTATACACAAAGCTTAGGATGATCGTCGACAGAGTTCGATTTACAGATGGGCTTCTGGTTTCGGTCCGCGTGAGCGAGACTATTTATATGATTGAGATCATCGCGGCGACTTCGCGATGTCCTTCTCGCTCATACCTTCGACCAGCGTCGGGGCGCGAGCGTTCGTCGACGCTCGCCAAGTCCCGCGCGTCTCAAGGAGGCGATAGACCCAGCCCAGGTTGTTACTGCTTTTGGCCACTTGGCTAGGGCGGGAGGATACTCACCTAGCCCAGAGCGAAAACTAACAACCTGAAACCACTATATATTCAGGCACGCTGCCTGAACGGTGAACCATCAACTTATATCACTTCGGCACCACGGTCCGCAATGCATCCACCTCGTCAGAACGGACGGCAGGCATAATTGTAACGTTGTGACAATGTTATAACTGGAGCAGCAACCATCAACCAATCGTGACCAACATACCATTGATGCGGAAAGCAGCGCGACATCGCGCATTCCCTGGATCGACCGCGCGCATGCACTCGCCATTTTGGTGCGACGAACCTATGCGTTAGTCTAGCTTCGAGGGAGATTCGAGCTTTCCTCCCCTTAAGCCGAGCGACTTGAGCAGACCAGCCGCCTCCCAATAGACAACAACTAAATTGATACACAATATATTTACGCGATATTTTGGTAATGCAAATACCCTCTGCACGAAGCGGAGATGCGAGAGATGTACCAATTTATCAAATTTGACAAGGTACGGATTAGACTGGAGACCAGAAGAGATTACGAGATGTTTAGGGATGAGTTTTCTAAAGGCGCAGTTAGACAAACATCACTGTGATGAAGGATATAATAGATTCAATTTTCCACGAATCCATTCATTCAACGGCAAGAGAAATGGAACGATGGAACACTTTGCCAGATGAACAGTTGCATCCGGTTGAATATATGGCAGAAGAGCTGGTTGCACATGTGGGTGTCCTTAAACTTGCAATCCTACATGGATGCAAAGAACCTTTGTGAGCACATAGCGAATGCGCGCTAAAGCTTCCTTGCCGGTTGGTGTTCTATTCATATAACTATTCACAATGTCATCGTCCCCAACCCAGCTAGACAAAAGTGTCAAGCCAAGAGAGGCAATGGACAAAATTATGAGTGTTTCTATGGTCATTTCACTACTGTCTGCTTCCATAGGTTAATACCGTATCGCCACACCGGCATATCCAGTATCGGCCTCTGCTGACGGCCCTGAAAAGGGCGCATCCAATTTTGAATTACGCCAATGAAGAGACCACACAGAACCCAGCCAACCGCTATCAATCCAATGATCTGTAACCGTGGGGGATTAAGCGAGAACACTCCACGCAGAATATTCTGTGTAAATAACATAGCAAGCAATCCGCCGCAGTACAGAGATGCAAATAATTTCGGGAAGACGAAGCGCATGCGCGCCAAGGTTTCTTTACCTGTTGGCGGTCTATTCATAGACATACAATTATAGACGATGTCATCATCTCCGATGAAGCTAGACAGCATCGTCAGTACAAACCAAAAAGCTGCTCCATATAGTAGATTTGGGAATGTCATGCTAATAAAGTCCAAAAGTGAGAGTGGGCATGTTCGCAATAAAAACGGCCCAAATACAGGGCTCCGGCATGCGCAGGAATCGTCAGGAAGCCCTTGGTCGGCGATCGTATCTGGAGAAACGTTTCCATGAACCGCACAATTCACCCCTGGATGACAGAATATTGACGGCTGCTTATCTCTACATAACGCGCAATCTATGCGTTTGGTGTGCCGGTAACATACGCAACAGACTGGAAGGTGTCAATGTTGTCGGGCCTCAATACTTGCATGGCCTGCTTCGACAATATCGTTAACCCTATGAGGTGAGGTGCCAGGCAATCTTGTCGCATCTCACGTTACTCTCCTCCTCATAGTGGCGACCGCTTTTGCGTTTTGCGATCCTGATTGGTTTGGCGCGTCCCGCCTCGCTGACTAGCTCCGCGTGACCGGGCGCTACTCCGCCCGCTTTCGCGGGCGTCACCGAGCCCTGTCACTCACTCGTTTTGCGAAGGCATCAGCGCTCGCGCGCGAACGCGCGTGAGTGACAGGTCTCGGCCCTTCGGGTGACGATCCCTCGCGCGAGGATTCGGACATCCGGGCGCTCCGGCTGCAAAAGGCTGCAGCCCGAGTTCCGGCATTCCCCTCTGTTCCTGACCTTGTGGCTCCTGCCGAAGGAGAGAGGAAGAGGGCTGTGCAGGTTTTCGTGAGGGGTTGGAAGTCGAGAGAGTCCTCTCGGCGCCCGTCACGGAGACTACCACAATGGCTACCAACGTTCAGAAGATCACCCTGTCGTCATCGCGCGACATCCCTTTCAACAAGCTGGTTCTCTCGCAATCGAATGTTCGGCGCGTCAAAGCCGGCGTCTCGATCGAGGACCTCGCCGAAGACATCTATCGGCGCGGCTGCCTCCTGCAGAGCCTGCTTGCGCGTCCGGTGCTCGACGCCGAAGGCGCCGAGACCGGCATGTTCGAAGTGCCGGCCGGCGGCCGCCGCTATCGAGCCCTGGCCCTTCTCGTGAAACAGAAGCGCCTTGCCAAAACCGCGCCGGTGCCTTGCGTCGTGCGCGATCCGGCGACACCCATCCTCATCGAGGAAGATTCGCTTGCCGAGAACGTCCAGCGCGCGCCCCTCCATCCCCTCGATCAATTCCGCGCGTTTCAAACCCTGCGCGAGAAGGGTCTGTCCGAAGAGGATATGGCCGCGCTTTCTTCGTCGGCGTCAATGCCGTCAAGCAGCGCCTGCGCCTCGCGTCCGTCTCGGAGAAACTGCTCGATATCTACGCCGAAGACGGAATGTCGCTGGAGCAGCTCATGGCCTTCGCCGTCTCAACCGACCACGCGCGCCAGGAGCAGGTTTGGGACTCGTTGCAGCGTTCCTGCGGCCAGGAACCCTACCAGATCCGCCGCATGCTGACGGAGCGAACCGCTCAAGCTTCCGACAAACGCGCGCTGTTCATCGGCGTCGAAGCCTATGAGAAAGCCGGCGGCTCCGTCACCCGCGATCTTTTTCAGGATGATCATGGCGGCTTTCTCGAAGATGTCGCCCTGCTCGACCGCCTCGTCGCGGAGAAACTGAAGGCTGAAGCCGAGACAGTTGCCGCGGAAGGCTGGAAGTGGATCGAAGCTGCCGTCGACTTTCCCTATGGCGTCACCAACAAGCTGCGCCAGCTCGACGGCGCGCCGAAGGACCTCACGGTCGACGAGCAATCGGCGCGCGACGCGCTGAAGGCTGAACGCGCCAGGCTCGAAGCGCGCTATCAGAGCGCCGACGAGTTGCCCGACGATGTGCAGTCGCGTCTCGAGGCGATCGAGACCGCGCTCGCCGCCTTCGACGACCGGCCTCTCATCTACGATCCAGCCGACCTTGCCCGCGCCGGCGCGTATCTCTGCATCGACGCCGACGGCCGCCTTACCGTGGATCGCGGCTATGTTCGGCCTCAAGACGAGGTGCCCGCGGTCGACGGCGATGGAAAGCCGAGCGAAGGCGCCGCGCCGCCGCCGGCCGGTGCGCGGTTATCACGATTGGCGAGCAGGCTGAATCGGAGCCGGACGAGGACGATGTCATCAAGCCGCTGCCTGATCGCCTCGTCAGCGAACTGACCGCATACCGGACGCTGGCGCTGCGCAATGCCGTGGCCTGCAATCCGCATGTCGCGATGACCGCGCTCCTGCACAAACTCTGTCTCGACACTTTCGAACATCGCTCGTCCGGAGCCTGCCTCGAGGCCTCGGTGCGGAACGTGTTCTTCGCGATCCAGCCGCCGGACCTCAAGGACAGCCCGGCCGCCACGGAAGTCAGCGCGCGCCACGAAGCCTGGCAAGCCGATCTGCCAAAGGACGAGAACGACCTCTGGAGCTGGCTCGCCGCTCTCGACGACAGCCGCCGCGGCCTGCTGCTGGCGCATTGCGTGTCGTTCGGGGTTAACGCCCTCCACGAGAGGGGCGATCGTCACGGCGGCCCGGGCGTTTCCGTTCGCGACGTCCAGCACCGTCTCGCAGAGGCCGACCGGCTCGCGCGCGCGGTCGGGCTCGACATGGTGGAAGCCGGTTGGCGGCCCACGGCCGACAATTATCTCGACCGCGTCACCAAGTCCCGCATTCTCGAGGCCGTGCGCGAGGCGCAAGGCGAGGGAGCCGCCCAGCTCCTCGACCACCTCAAGAAGCCCGACATGGCCAGGGAGGCCGAGCGGCTGCTCGACGGAACGGGCTGGTTGCCCGAGCCGCTGCGGATCACGACTGCCGCGGTCGACGAAGCTCCGGCGGATAGCGGCGCCGCTCAAGCCGACGCGCTGCCGGACTTCCTTGCCGACGAATTCGACGTCGTCGGCGAAGAGGAAGCTGAAGATCCGGCACTCATCGCCGCCGAATGACGACGAGCGGGGCGGCGTCAGCCGTCCCGCTCATCCCGTCACCCGCCTACCCGACGCCTGGCAATCAAGCCGGGCGTTTTTCATTTGAGGAGGCCACCATGCCTGAAATCATCGAAACCACCGTCTACCGTCTCGACGAACTTTCCGACGCGGCGAAAGAGAACGCGCGCACATGGTACCGCGAGGGCGCCGTCGACTATGACTGGTACGAATTCGTCTACGATGACTTCGAGCGCATCTGCGCGATCCTCGGCGTCAGCCTCGATACGCGCACGACGCGCCTCTACGGCGGCGGCGCCCGAGCCGCGCCTTGCATCCGGTTTTCAGGATTCTGGAACCAGGGTGACGGCGCTTGCTTCGAGGGCCGCTACCGCCATGCCAATGGCGCCGCACAAGAAATCCGCGCGCACGCGCCAAAGGATGCCGAGCTTCACCGCATCGCCGCCGCGCTTCAGGCAATCCAGCGCCGCAACTTCTATCAACTCCACGCCGTCGCCAGCCATCGCGGTCGCTACACCCACGAAAACTCCATGGCGATCTCAGTCGAACGCGACAGCCCGACCGCGCAGGATATGACCGCAGACGCCGCAGACGCCGCAGACGCCGTAACCGAGGCGCTCCGCGACCTCGCCCGCTGGCTCTATCGCCAGCTCGAAGGTGAATACGATTTTCTGACGTCAGACGCTGTCGTCGACGAATCGATCATCGCCAACGAATACACCTTCACAAATGACGGCCGCCGTTTCGGCTGATGGCTGTGAACGTTCCGCCTCGCGGTCTCGCGCCGAATATCAGAATCACTTTTCATGGCCCCGAAAGCGAGAGGCGCGCAGGAAAAAGGGGCGCGAGACGCTGTCGAGAGAACGTCTCACCCTCGCTCGAACAACCAACCCACCACCCAACGCCTGGCAATCCTGCCGGGCGTTTTTGATTCACGCGACCGGCATGACCGAGGCCGCAGCATGAGGAGAGTGAGAGGGAAGCCGGAAGGGGTTTGAGCCGAGCGGGACGAGAGAGAGCGCCTGGCGGCTCGACCCTTCCCAGCTCTCCCGAGGTACTCCCCATGACGCATGTTTCCCCCTCCGCAGCCGCCCGGGCGGCCGCGCCCTTGCCCTTGCCTGCCTCAACCGCCGTCGCGGAGGCGGCAAAGCTCCTGCTTCCCGATCTCGAACGCGGACGCCGCATCGACGCCGACATCCTGCGCCGCGCGATGGAGACAGCGTTCCACGCCTCAGATGCGACCGGCGCCTGGGATTGGAAAACCGCTTACGACGCGTGCGAGGCGGCCACCGTTCTGTTCCTGCGCAAGTTCGGCCCGGCGATCCGCGCCAGAGCCGCATCACCGGCCGCCATGCTGCCGATCTTGACGAAGATCGCGGGCCTTCTCCCCACCCATACGCGCCGCTCGGAGGAGAGCCAGGCGCTTCAGCAGTTCTCGACGCCCGTGACGCTCGGCCTTGCCGCATGCGCCGCCGCCGCCATCACGCCTGCCGATCGCGTACTCGAGCCTTCGGCCGGCACAGGGTTGCTCGCCATCCTCGCCGAGCTCGCCGGCGGCTCCCTCGTGCTGAACGAACTCGCCGAGGCGCGCGGCGCGTTGCTCGAGCGCCTCTTCCCGGACACCGCCGTCACCCGCTTCGACGCGGCGCAGATCGACGATCATCTCGACGCCGCGATCGCGCCCACCGTGGTTTTGATGAACCCGCCCTTCTCGGCGCTCGCCGATGTCGAGCGCCGCATGGCGGACGCCGCGTTTCGCCACATCGCTTCCGCCCTCGCGCGCCTCGGCGACGGCGGCCGCCTCGTTGCGATCACGGGAGCGAGCTTCGCGCCCGACAATCCGGCCTGGACCGACGCTTTCGTCCGCCTGCAAGGCCGCGGCCGCATTGTCTTCTCCGCCGCCGTGGACGGCTCCGTCTATGCGAAGCATGGCACCACCATCGACACCCGGCTCCTGGTCATCGACAAGCAGCCCGCTGCCGCTGCGACTCTGTTCCCGGCCTCGCCGGGCGTGGCGACGGACGCCGCCACCTTGCTCGCATGGGTGAGCGAACACGTCCCGCCGCGGCTGCCGCTTGCCCCGCCCGTTGCCGGCATCCCCCGTCAGGTCGACGCCCGAAAGGTTCATGCGCCCGCGGTCCGCGCCTTCGCGCCGCGTCCCGCGTCCGTTCCGGCGCTGCCCGAGCCGGCGGCCGTTGAGCTCGCTTACACTGCCATCGACTCGGCGCCCGCGGAAGGCGCGCCCCTCACGGACGCGCTTTACGAAGGCTACGGCTTGCAGTCGATCTGCATTCCCGGATCGTGCCCTCACCCCACCAGGCTCGTGCAGTCGGCGGCGATGGCATCGGTTGCGCCGCCAAAGCCGTCCTACCGGCCGCACCTGCCGCCGCGCCTCGTCGGCGACGGCTTGCTGTCGGACGCGCAGCTTGAATCCGTCGTCTATGCCGGGGAGGCGCATTCCGGCTTCCTCGCCGGATCGTGGACCGTCGACGCGACCTTCGATGTCGTAACCGCCGCGCCCGACGACGCCGCGAACGCCGCGCGCTTTCGCCGCGGCTGGTTCCTGGGCGACGGCACCGGCGCGGGCAAAGGCCGCCAGGTCGCCGGCATCCTGGTTGACAATTGGCTCAAGGGCCGACGCCGCGCGCTCTGGGTTTCCAAATCCGACAAGCTGATCGAAGACGCGCAGCGCGACTGGTCGGCGCTCGGCATGGAACGCTTGCTCGTCACGCCGCTGTCGCGTTTCCGTCAGGGCACGCCGATCCGGCTCGCGGAAGGCGTCCTCTTCACCACCTACGCGACTTTGCGCACGGATGAGCGCGGCGAGAAGCTTTCGCGCGTCCGGCAGATCGTCGACTGGCTCGGCGCCGATTTCGACGGCGTGATCGTATTCGACGAAAGCCACGCCATGCAGAACGCGGCTGGCGGCAAAGGCGAACGCGGCGACCAGGCCGCCTCGCAGCAGGGACGCGCGGGGCTCAGGCTGCAGCACGCCTTGCCGAACGCGCGCGTGCTGTATGTCTCCGCCACGGGCGCCACGACCGTCCATAATCTCGCTTATGCACAAAGGCTCGGCCTGTGGGGCGGCGAGGATTTCCCCTTCGCCACCCGCGCCGAATTCGTCGAGGCGATCGAACAGGGCGGCGTCGCCGCGATGGAAGTGCTGGCGCGCGACCTCAAGGCCCTCGGCATCTACGCGGCGCGCTCGCTTTCCTACGAAGGCGTCGAATACGAGCTCATCGAGCATCGGCTCACCGACGAGCAGATCCGCATCTACGACGCCTATGCGGGCGCGTTCGCCATCATCCACAACAATCTCGACGCGGCGATGCGCGCTGCGAACATCACCGGCGAGTCCGGTACGCTCAACGCGCAGGCGAAGTCCGCCGCGCGGTCCGCTTTCGAGTCCGCCAAGCAGCGCTTCTTCGGGCATCTCCTGACCAGCATGAAGATGCCGTCGCTGATCCGCGCGATCGATCGCGACCTCGAGGCCGGCCACGCCGCCGTCATCCAGATCGTCTCGACGGGCGAGGCCCTGATGGAGCGCCGCCTCGCGGAGATTCCAACCGAGGACTGGAACGACGTCCAGGTCGACATCACGCCGCGCGAGTACGTCCTCGACTATCTCGCCCAATTCCTTCCCGGTGCAACTCTTTGAGCCCTTCACCGACGACGAGGGCAATCTCGGCTCGCGGCCCGTCTATCGCGACGGCCAGCCGGTCGAGAGCCGCGAGGCCGTGGCGCGGCGCGATCGCCTGATCGAGAAGCTCGCGTCGCTGCCGCCGGTGCCCGGCGCGCTCGACCAGATCGTGCAGCGTTTCGGCGCCGACATGGTGGCCGAAGTGACCGGACGCTCGCGCCGCGTTGTCCGCAAACGCGACCGGTTCATGGTCGAGAACCGCGCGCCTTCCGCCAATCTCGCGGAGACGGCCGCCTTCATGGATGACGCCAAGCGCATCCTCGTCTTCTCGGACGCGGGCGGCACCGGGCGCTCCTATCACGCCGAGCTGTCGGCCAAGAACCGGCGCCTGCGCGTCCATTACTTGCTCGAACCCGGCTGGAAGCCCGATGCGGCCATCCAGGGCCTCGGGCGCACCAATCGCGCCCTTGTTCCGGCCGATCGCCACCAACGTGAAGGCGGAGAAGCGTTTTCTCAGCACCATCGCGCGACGGCTCGACACGCTCGGCGCGATTACGCGCGGCCAGCGCCAGACCGGCGGACAGGGCCTGTTCCGGCCGGAAGACAACCTCGAGAGCCATTACGCCCGTGACGCCCTTCGCCAGCTCTACCTGCTGCTGGTCCGAGGCAAGGTGGAAGGCTGCGCGCTGCAAGCCTTCGAGGACGCCACCGGCCTCAAGCTCATGGACGCCAACGGCATCAAGGACGAGCTGCCCCCGATCACCACCTTCCTCAACCGCATGCTCGCGCTGACCATCGACCTGCAGAACGTTTTGTTCACCGCCTTCGAGCAGTTGCTGACCGCCCGCATCGAAGGCGCGATGGCATCGGGCACTTACGACCTCGGCCTCGAGACGCTGCAGGCCGAGAGCTTCGTCATTACGAACCGCCGCGCGATCTATACCCACCCCGGCACCGGCGCCGAGACGCGGCTTCTCACCATCACGCAGCGCCATCGCAACCGTCCGGTGACGCTCGATGAGGCTTTCGATCGTCTCGCGGAGTCCCGCGCCGCGCTGCTCGTCAACCAGCGTTCGGGCCGCGCCGCCGTCCGGCTTCCGGCACCGAGCCTCATGCTCGACGACGGCGAGATCGAGCGGCGCGTGCGGCTGCTCCGCCTCATGGAGAGCCACAACGTTTCCTTGCCGTCGATGGCGGAGAGCCACTGGGTCGAAGCGGATCGCGAGCGCTTCGCCGCCGCCTGGCGGGGCGAACTGGCCGAAGTGCCCGCTTTCACCGACAGCACGATTCACATCGTCGCCGGATTGCTGTTGCCGATCTGGAAACGCCTGCCGAACGAGTCGACGCGCGTCTGCCGCCTGCAGACGGACGAGGGCGAGCGGGTCATCGGACGCAAGGTGCCGCCCGCCTGGGTCGCCAACGCTCTGGCCGCCGATGCGCCGTCGCTGACGCCCGGAGAAGCCCTCGCTGCGGTGATGGATGGCCGCGCCATCCTCGACCTTGCCGAAGGCCTGCAGCTTCGCCGCGTCCGCGCCATGGGCGCGAACCGCATCGAGCTCACCGGGTTCACCGACGCGATGCGCGAGAGGCTCGCGGCCTACGGCCTCTTCCACGAGATCATCTCCTGGAAGCTCAGGATGTTCGTGCCGACCGACGCGACCGGCACGGGCATCCTCGCCAAGCTGCTCGCACGATTTCCCGTCGAGCGCATCGGCGAAAGGGAGGCGGCATGATGGAGCGAACCGCTTCCGAGCTCGCGCGCCGCCTCGCGCGTGAGGCCGAGGCCGTGTGCCGCCATTTTCTCTCCAACGGCCGGCGCGAAGGCCGCTATTGGCTTGTCGGCGACGCGCGCAATACCAGGGGCCGCTCGATGTTCGTGCGGCTCAAGGGACCGGAATCGGGCCGCGGCGCCGCCGGCAAATGGACCGACGCCGCAACAGGCGAGCATGGCGACCTGCTCGACGTCATCCGCGAGAGCGGCGGGTTTCGCACGTTCCGCGACGTCGCCGATGAAGCCCGACGTTTCCTTTGCATGCCTCGCCCCGATCCGGAGCCGGCATCGACGCGCGCGCATGCGCCGGCCGAGGTCGGATCGCCGATGGCGGCGCGCCGCCTCATCGCGATGGCGCAGCCGATCCGCGGGACGCTCGTCGAGACCTACCTGCGCCATCGCGGTATCGCCACCTTGCGCGACACGGATTCGCTGCGGTTCCACCCACGCTGCTACTATCGCCGCGACGACCATGCGCCGACCGAAACCTGGCCAGCCATGATCGCCTGCGTCACCACGGCAGACGGTCTGATCACCGGCGCGCATCGAACCTGGCTCGACCCCTCGGGGCGAGACAAGGCGCTGATCGATTCGCCGCGTCGCGCGATGGGCGATCTGCTCGGCAACGCCGTCCGCTTCGCCGCGGTGAACGATGTCCTCGCCGCCGGCGAAGGCATCGAAACCATGCTGTCGCTGCGGTGCGTTCTGCCCGCCATGCCGATGGCCGCCGCGCTTTCCGCCAGCCACCTCGCCGCCATGCTGTTCCCGCCGGCGCTCCGCCGCCTTTACATCGCGCGCGACGCGGATGCGGCCGGCCACGCGGCGGCAGCGAACTTGACCGGGCGCGCGGAAGCCTCGGGGATCGAGGCGATTACGCTCTCGCCGCAACTCGGCGACTTCAACGATGATCTGCGCCGGCTTGGGATCGATGCGCTACGGGCGGTCCTCAGGCTCCAGCTCGCGCCTCAGGACGTCATCCGCTTCATCGTGCGGACGGCGACCGGCAAGCGATGAGCGTCGAAGTTGCGACGTCGCTGTCCTCTTCCTTGATCGCGGCAAGCTCCCCTCGTGGACAGAGCCGCGCCGGCCTTCAAGAGGGCGATCGGACGGCAAACGGCCCGGCCCCGCAACGGTGTTGCGCGACTATTTTCCGCCGCCGGGCCAGGGCCCGGCTTTGCATCGCGAAACAAAATAGTCGCGCCCCACCGTCCTCCGCTCCGCTGCGGCCCTTGCGGGTGCGGAACCGGTCCGCCCGCCGTCTGGTGATCGCCATGAAGGCCGCGTGGCGCGGCCGATCCAACCAGAGGAGCCCACCATGCCGATCCATCATCACGACAGCGAATCCGAACCCGCGCATAGCTCATCCCAGACCGACCACGTCCTCACCGAACTGCAGCTTCACAGCTACCGCCCGTTCCAGGACGAGCCGGACCCACGGCCGCTACCCGAAGGCAACGCCATCGCCGGCGCCATCGCCGACATTTTCGACGCCCTGGTCGGCACCTTGAGCGACACGCGTCTCGAGCCGCCGAGTAGGCCCGGGGAATTTCACCCCGAGCCTCTCACAGATCCGGACGTGAGACTCTCGCCTCATCCGGCTCGTGCCACTCAACGAAGGCTGGCGCCTTCCGGTGAGACAGCTGGGTTCC
>Ga0116219_10003774_pt1 | contig 11753 bp, 9 predicted proteins | sample Sb_taG_4_FD_91019 | JGI IMG/M metagenome (GOLD analysis project Ga0116219, IMG submission 91019) | Peat soil microbial communities from Weissenstadt, Germany - Sb_50d_6_BS metaG | ecosystem: Environmental > Terrestrial > Soil > Wetlands > Peat | place: Germany: Weissenstadt | collected 2010-09-21
GCGCAGTGCGCCGGATTTCATTCGCCGGTCCTCCGGATCGCGCGGCACGTTAGCTGCGGCGACCCGCAGCACCCCGGGCTCATCCTGCCCGCAGCGCAGGCTCGAGCCGTCCGCGCCGGCGCGCTCGCCATAGCTCGGCGCCACCAGCACGCTGTCGACCCCGGCCTCGCGCAGGTCAGCGCGGAAGGTCCGGATGGAGGTGGAAACGCCGTTGACACGGGGGAAATAGACGTCGGATATGAACAGCACCCGCATGCGCTAGCGTAACCCCCCGGCGGCGAACGCTAAAAGAGATATAGCGCCGGCAGTGCGAGCGCCCCACCAATCGCGCCGCCGACCAGCACATCGCTCGGATAGTGCAGCCCCAGCACGACGCGCGACGCGGCGATCAGGCTGGCGAGCGGAACGAGCACCCAGGCGAGCTCCGGAAAGTTCGCCACCGCCTGCCAGGTGAAGGCCACCGCGTGCAGGGTGTGGCCCGATGGGAAGCTGTAGCGATCCAGCGGCGGCATCGCCAGCGTGATGCCGGGATGCCGGATAAACGGCCGCTCGCGCACCAGCGCGTGCTTGAGCCGCCGGTAGATCAGCAGACCGATGATGCCGGTGAGCGCCATGCCGATCGCCGGGCGCAGGGCCGCCCTGCCATAGATCAGCGGCAGCACGCCGACCAGCACGTACCAGGCGATGCCATCGCCGAGCCGGCTCGCGATGCGCAGCAGCACGCGCACCGCGGGCGTACCCGCGCCGCGGTTCAGCCGCCGGCACAGCCAGTACTCGGCAATGTCGAAGCGGGCCATGATGAGCTGGGCACGGTTCATGGCCACCAGCCTAGAGCTGTTGGCCTTCAAACATGTGACTGTCATGTGAAGATAAGATGACAACCCATTGATTATTGTGAACCAATGCCGTTTCTGGAGCGCTAGTCCCGGGTCCCGACGCCGCGGTTGAGCAGCATCACGGCCACGGCGAACAGCACCCCGACGAGCCCGAGCATCAGCACGAACGCGAATTCCACGTGCACGTCGGAGGTTCCCAGAAAGCCGTAGCGAAACGCGTTGACCATGTGCAGGATCGGGTTGGCGAGCGAGATCTTTTGCGCCCAGACGGGCAGCATCGACACCGAATAGAACACGCCGCCGAAATAGTTCAGCGGTGTCAGGATGAAGGCCGGGATCCAGTTCACCTGATCGAAGTTACGCGCGAATATCGCGTTGATGAACCCGGCCAGCGAAAACACGGTCGAGCTCAGCAGCGCGGCGGCGAGCAGTGCCGGCAAGTGCGCCACCGGCAGGCGCACGAACACCAGCGATACCAGCGTCACCACCGCCCCGACCATCATGCCGCGCAGCAGGCCGCCGGCGGTATAGCCGGCCACGATGATCCAGTTCGGCAGCGGCGAGACCAGCAGCTCCTCGATGTGCTTGCCGAACTTGGCGCCGAAGAATGAGGACACGACGTTGGCGTAGGACACCTGAATGATCTGCATCATGATCAGGCCGGGGGCGATGTACTGCTTGTAATCGAATCCGGCCATCGGACCGACGCGGGCGCCGATCACACTGCCGAAGATCACGAAATAAAGCGTCGCCGTGACCACCGCCGGCACCAGGGTCTGGCCCCAGATGCGTACGATGCGGCCGTACTCGCGAATGACGATGGTTTGTAAGCCGATCCAGCGGATCGAGGCCATGGAGGCGCTCGCGGGTGCGCTCGCGGGCACGGCGCTGCTGTCAAGCATGGGTCCCCCGGTTCTCCACCAGCCGCATGAAGATCTCCTCGAGGCGATTCACCTTGTTGCGCATGCTCAGCACCTCGATGCCGCGCAGCGTGAGTTGCGCAAACAGCTCATTGAGATCCTGCTCCTTCGAGATGTCGGCCTCGAGCGTGTGGTCGTCGATTCGCCGCAGGACGAAACCGGCCACGCTCGGCGCCGCGAGCAACGCATTGCGGGTATTCAACACGAAGCTCTCGGTGTGCAGCGTCAGCAGCAGGTTGGCCATGCGGTCGCGCTCGACGATGGTGCCCTTGTCGATGATCGCGATGTCGCGGCACAGGTGCTCGGCCTCTTCCAGATAATGCGTGGTGAGGATGATGGTGGTACCGCGGGCGTTGATGTCGCGCAGGAACTCCCACATCGAGCGGCGCACCTCGATGTCGACGCCGGCGGTCGGCTCATCGAGGATCAGCAGCCGCGGCTCGTGCATCAGCGCGCGCGCGATCATGAGCCGGCGCTTCATACCGCCGGACAGCCCGCGCGCCGCGCCGTTGCGCTTGTCCCACAGCTGCAGCTGCTTGAGGTAGCGCTCGGCGCGCCGGCGCGCCTCGGGACGCGCGATGCCGTAGAAGCCGGCCTGGTTGATCACGATCGTCAACGGCGTCTCGAACTGATTGAAATTGAGCTCCTGCGGCACCACGCCGATGCACGACTTGGCGCGCTCGAGCTCGCGGTCGATGTCATGGTCGAACACGCTGGCGGTGCCGCCGGTCTTGTTGACCAGCGAGGTGATGATGCCGATCAGCGTGGTCTTGCCGGCGCCGTTCGGCCCCAGCAGCGCGAAGAAATCCCCTTGCTCCACATCCAGATCGACGCCACGCAGGGCGTGGACGCCGTTCTTGTATATTTTCGTGAGGGCACGAGTCGAGAGCGCGTACATGGGCCGCTGATCCGAACCGGTCGCTTTGAGGGCGCGCAACTTAGCATAGAGCGAGCCCCGCGCGCCTGTTCAGCCCTCGCCCGGGCCGCGGCCGCCGGCCGCGCGCGCCAGCAATTGCAGGCCCCGCAGCTGCGCCTGGCGCAGCAATAGCGGCTGGCCGCGGCGGGCCGCCGCGATGAGCTGGCGCCAGACGTTCAGCTGCTGTTCCCAGCGCGGCACGATCCAGCCGGGCGCAAGCTCGGCTAAGCCTTCCAGATCCGCAAGTCTTGTGGCGGCGATGCGTTCGGCCGACAGCGCGCTCATGCCGAGGATCACCCGCGCGGTGACCCGATTGGAGCGCGCCAGATGCCAGGCGAGCACCAGCGTACGGCGCACCAGCGCGACACCGCCGCGGCCGCTGAAGTAGCCGCAGCGTACCGTTGCATCCATGACCCCTGCCGAGCCCATCCAGTCCCATCGCTGCGGCTGCGCGAAGCCGGCGTCGAGCAGCAGATAGGGGCAGGCGGACAGGCGCCGCTGCGCCTTCGCGTCCAGCCCTCGCCAGTCCTCGCGCAGCAGCGTCACCAGCCTGGGTGCGCCGCCGGCAGCCGCGCTCAGGCTCGTGCTCGCACCCGGCGCCGCATCCTCGGCCATCGCCCGCAGGCATTCGAGCATCTGCTCGTTGATCTCGGCCACCGGGCCGAGCAGCGCGCTGTCCCACGCGCCGCTGACCGGCGCCGGATGAAGATCCTCGAACATGGCATTCCTCCAGAATCGGGAGAAATATCCTGCCGCAGGCAGGCTTGGAGCTCGCTTCGATATCTGTCATATTCATACTAAATCTGTGACTAGTAACATTCCACCCCGTTCGACCGCCTCAGGGAGAAATCATGCGCATTTCAGATGATCGCTACAGCCGCGACCGGCAGCGCTTCGACATCGCCGTGCAATTCATCCGCCACGAGGCGCGCACGCACACCATCCGCGCCTGGACCGGGCTCAGCGACGACCGCATCCGCAAGCTCTATCGTTCGTATCTGTGCGATTCTCAGAGCGCGCCGCTGACGCGCCATCGCGGCAAATCGCCGCAGCAGGTCGCATTCTTCATGCGTACCGGCCGCGCGCGACAGGAGGCCGCGCTGCTGGCGAGCCTGTGCCGCCTGCTCGGTGCCCTGCCGCAGGGCCCGGCGCCGGAGCTGGCTCGCTCGCTGCCGTGCCTGGGGCGCGGCGAGCTGCTGTGCCAGGCCTACGAGGCGTACCGCGGCCTGATTCCGGAAGGCTTGATTTCGTTCGAGCACGCGGTGTTCCTGCTGACGACGCTGGTTCGGGGCGATGAGCTGGTCCTGGGCGCCTGCCGCGACTGCGGCGCGGCGCTGATCGTCGACCGCTGGTCGCTGCGAGCGCCGCGTTGCCCGCTGTGCGCCGCCGACCATGCGCAGGCCGCGAGCATTGCCGCGGATGCCGTCGCGGCCTAGCGGCACTGTCCGCCGCGCTCCGCCGGGGTTGCCGGGGTTGCCGGTGTCCTACGCGGTCTGCAAGACTGCTGCCCCCATGAGCGCTTCGCCGATCTGGTACCCGCAGGCGGCAGCCCAGCTGCAGCGCCGCGCTGAAGCACGGCAGGAGCCCGGCTGGGTTGACGCGGCGCTGGCCGATCCTGCTACGCGCTACCTGGTGTCGCGGGCGACCACGCATCTGATCCGGCGCGAGCCGCGCACGCAGATCGCCTTCGTCGGTCCCGAGCACGAGGCCATCGTCGAGCTCGACCCATCGCGGCAGGTGCTGCTCGGCTGGTTTGAGGGTCGGCGCTGCGTACTGGTCGATCTGCCCCCCGAGAGCAGCCTGTCGCTGCCCGGGGCGACCTTTGAAGAGCTGCGCTCGCTGGTGGCGCTGTTGCCGGAGGAGCAGGCGCAGCTGCTGGTCTACGCCCGGGCGCTGCTGGTGTGGCGCTCGCGGCACCGCCATTGCGGCGTCTGCGGTGCGCCGACCGCTGCCCGCAGCGCCGGCCACGTGCTCGCCTGCACCAGCAGCAGCTGCGGCGCCGAGTTCTTTCCGCGCATCGACCCGGCCATCATCGTGCTGGTGACCGATGCCAGGCGTGCACTGCTCGGTCGCCAACGTGCCTGGGCGCCCGGGCGCTACTCGGCGCTGGCCGGATTCGTCGAGGCCGGCGAGAGTCTGGAGGACGCGGTGGCGCGCGAGGTGGAGGAAGAGACCGGCGCCCGGGTCAGCTGGGTGCGCTACTTCGCCTCGCAACCCTGGCCGTTTCCGGCCTCGTTGATGCTGGGCTTCCATGCGCATGCGCCGCAGGCACCGGTGCGGCTCGACAGCGAACTCGAGGATGCCCGCTGGTTCGAGCTCGAAGAGCTGCGAGCCGCCGATGAGGCGCTGCTGCCGCCTCCCTACACGATCGCGCGCCGATTGATCGAAGCCTGGATTCAGGAGCAGACCCGCGAGCAGCCCTGAACCATGTTCTCTCTCGCACACCGGCGCTGGCCCCCGGCAGCGTGGCTCCTGCCCGCTGTCCTGATGTCGGTGCTGCATCCTGCGATGGCGGATATCCGCATCGAGCTCGAGGGCGTGGACGGTGACCTGCGCGGCAATGTGCTCGCGCTGCTGAGCCTGGAGCGCTACAAGGACCGCGACCGCCTGCAGCCTGACGCGGTCCAGCGCCTCTACAATCGCATCGATGATGAGGTCCGCTCGGCGCTGCGGCCTTACGGCTACTACGAGCCGGTCATCCACTCCTCGCTCTCCGGCCCCGACAAGGATCGGCACTGGCACGTGAAGATCACGATCGAGCCCGGCGTGCCGGTGCTGATCGACAGCGTCAACATCAGGATCGACGGTCCGGGCGCCGAGGACGCGGTATTCAAGCGCCTGACCGCCAATCCGCCGCTGCGCAGCGGTGAGCGCCTGAACCATGCGATCTACGATCAATACAAGGGCAGCCTCGAGCGCGCGGCGGCCACCTACGGCTATCTCGACGCCCGCATGCTGCGCAGTGAGATGCAGGTCGATCTCGGCACGCATAAGGCCAACATCTTCCTGCAGCTCGACAGCGGCGAGCGCTATTTCTTCGGCGCCACGACCATCGAGCAGAACGCCGTGCGTGCCAACCAGGTGCGGCGCTTCCTGCGTTACCGCGAAGGCGAGCCTTACAACGCGCTCGAGTTGCTGCGCACGCAATTCGCGCTCGATGACAGCCAGTACTACTCCACGGTCGAAGTGCAGGCCGGCGAGCGCGACCCGGTACGCCACACGGTGCCGATCACCATCCGCGCCAACAACGCCCGTCGCGGCTATTCCTTCGGCGCCGGTTACGGTACCGACACCGGCTTTCGCGGCACGGTGGCCTGGACCGTGCCGCGGGTCAACAGCTACGGCCATCGCTTTCGGGCGCAGATGGAGCTATCGCAGATCGAGCAGCTGTTCGACGCCCGCTACGACATTCCGATCGGCGATCCGGCCCTCGAGAAGTTGTCGCTCGATCTGCTCGGCCAGCAGGCACAATACGGCGACAACGTCACCGGCTCGCAGATCACCTTCGCTCCCAGCGTGACGCAGATCAGCGGCAGCTGGCAGCGCATCGTGTCCACCAGCCTCGCGCACACGATCACCACCGATCCGATCGAGGGCCGGCGGGTGGACAACCTGGTGGTCCCGAGCATCGTGTTTGCCTCGATCCCCGAAGGCTATCTGGGCGAAGCCCTGTTCAGCCGCGGCTTGTATGCGCAGCTTCAGGGTTCAGCCACGGCGCTGGGCGCACGCGCCAATTTCCTGCGTCTGGACCTGCAGGGCGAGCGGGTGGTGAACCTGAACCCGCGCTGGCATCTGCTGCTGCGCTCCGAGCTGGGTGCCTCGAGCATCGGCAACATCGAGAACCTGCCCGGCCAGTACCGCTTCTTCGCCGGCGGCGATCGCAGCGTGCGCGGTTTCTCCTACGACGATCTGTCGCCGGTGAGCATCTCGCCGTCCACCCGCAACCCGAGCACCGGAGCGCTGATCCCCGGCGGCCCGGCCAAGGTCGGCGGCCGCGATCTGGTGACCGCCACGGCGGAGATCGAGCGCGACCTGCCGCGCAATTTCGGCGTCGCGACCTTCTTCGACGGCGGCAATGCCATCGATCGTTTCAGCGACCCGCTGGCCTATTCGGTCGGCCTCGGCTTTCGCCTGCGGCTGCCCGTGGTGACCGTGGGCCTCGACGTGGCGCAGGCGCTGCGCGCACCCGGATTCAACCACCTGCCGGGGCCGCGCCTGCACCTCAACATTTCACCCAAACTTTGAGGTGAATCAGGCCTCACCAGTCATTTCGTGGCGCTTGAGGCCAGTGTTTGGCGGCCAGCGCTCAGAGATATCGGACTATATAGCGCAATTTTGTTAACAAAATTTCGCTATATAGTCCGATATCTCTCAACGGTTCCCGCCCAACTCGGGCCGCAGGCGACAGGAAATGAAGCTGCGTCATCTGATTCACCTCGTCTGGGTGCCCCTGTTGCTGGTGGCGCTGACCGAGGCAGCGCTTTATTACCTGGCTTACACCCAGAGCGGGCTGGCGGTAGTGGTCTCCGCCCTGAACCGGCGCTTCGGGCCGGTGGATGTCCAGCTGCGCGGTGTGAGCGGCACACTGGCGCACGGCGTGCACGTGGATCTGCTGGTGATCGACCACCGCCGCGTGCATATCGAGATCGAGGACGTCAGCGGCCGGCTCGCGATCCTGCCGCTGGCCTGGCGCACGATCCGCGTTCCGGAAGTACACGCGGCGCGGCTGCTGATTCACGCGCTGCCGCGCACGGACGACGCCGGCGGTGATTGGATTCCGCAGTTTCTGCCGCCGCTGATGCACATCGATGCCGGGCACGCCGATGCGCAGCGCTGGCAACTCATCACGGTCAACGGTGACGAATTCGATGGCACATCGGTCAGTGCCGCCGGCATGGTCTATCCACAGAGCGTGCGCGTGTACTCGGGAACGTTCGACTACAACGGCGTGCACGCGCGCACCAGCGGGGAAGTGCGAGCGACACGCTCGATCGGGCTCAGCGGCACGCTGCACTTCGATGCCCAGCCGCCGGGCCAGCCGGTCTGGACGGTCAATGCGCGCATCGATGGCAATCTGGCGCAGCTCGCGCTCGATGCCGACATCACCGAGCCGTTTGCAGCCGACTTTCATGGCGAGCTCAGGGATCTCAGCAGCCATTGGCGCTGGCGGGGCCACTCGCAGGTGCGGCGTTTCGAGCTGGGCGCGTGGAACGCGGGCGATGCGCTCGGCGTCATCACCGCCAGCCTGACGCTCGAGGGCGATCGCAGCGGCTTTCGCGCCCAGGGCAGCGTCGATCCGCCCGGGCTGCGGGCCGGTGCCTTCAACGCCGACTTCAGCGGCCGCTACAGCGCGCACGTGTTGACCGTCTCGCGGCTGCGGCTGCGTCATGCCGCATCCGGAGGCGTAGCCGATGCGCAAGGCAGCGTCACCGTGATCGCCGGTGGACCGCGCCTCGACCTGCACGGTGAATGGGCTCAGTTTCGTTGGCCGCTCACCGCCGCCGATGCGCCGATCCATAGCGAGCGTGGCAACTATACGCTGCAGGGTCTGCGGCCATTCGCGCTCACGGCCCAGGGCGAGTTGCGCGCCGCCGAGCTGCCGCCACTGCAGGTCGCACTGCGCGGCCGTTTCGCGGCCGGCGCCTTCACCGCCGAGAGCGCCGAGGTCGCCGCTCTGGGCGGCAGCTCGCAACTGCGCGGCGAGCTGCGCTGGTCGCCGGCACCAAGCTGGCGGATGCAGGGCCGCGTCAGCGACCTCGATGTCGCGCGGCTGCGTCCAGGCATCGCCGGACGGCTCGATTTTGCCCTGACCGCGGCCGGGCAGGGTTTCAGCGCGCACAGCGACCTCGACGCGAACATCACCGACCTGTCCGGCACGCTGCGCGGGCAGCGCGCTGGCGGTCATGCGCAGATCGCGCGCCGCGGTGCCGACTGGATGATCAACGATGTGCGGTTGCAGTTCGGCGCCACCCGCATCGACCTCGACGGCCGCTCGGGTGCGTCGCTCGACCTGAATTTCGCGCTCGACGCCGCGGATCTGGGACTGTTCAGGCCCGGCGCTCACGGACGGCTCAGCGCCCGCGGCAGCGTGCGCGGTGATCTGCACGACCCGACGCTGCTCGCCACCGCGCAGGGGCGCGACATCGACTGGACCGGCGTGCAGCTCGCAGCGCTCGATGCGAGCATCGCCTTCGATCCTCACGGCTCGGGCCGCGTCGATTCGACGCTGCAACTGCAGGGACTGCAGATCGCCGATCGCAGGCTCGAGCAGCTCACGCTGCGCCTGGACGGCACCACCGCCGAGCATCGCCTGGCGCTCGATGGGCGCGCAGAAGGCCTGACGCTCGCGGTTCGCGGCACCGCGCACTACGCGGCGGGGCAGTGGCAGGCGCACATCGCCAGCGCCGAACTCGGCAATCAGGCTAGGCTGCACATGAGCCTCGAGACACCGACGCAACTGCTGCTCTCCGCCGAGCGCGTCCGGCTCGATCCGTTCTGCCTGCACGATGCGCAGGCGCGGCTGTGCGCCTTGATGGCGATCGAAGCGGCGCAGCGCTACCTCGAGCTGCGCGCCATCGATCTGCCGATGCGCGAGATGACCGCGGGCCTCACCGCCGGCACCGAGTACGACGGTACGCTCGGCGTGACGCTCGAGGCCATGGCCACCGGCGGGGAGCCCTGGCGCGGCAACCTCAACGCGCAGCTCGCCAATGCCGCCATACACAAGCATTTCGTGAACGGCCGCATCGAGACTCTGGATCTCGGCAACGGCACCGTCACCGGCCAGATCACGGAACATGAGCTGACGGGCCATCTGGCGCTCGATGCCGGCGATGCGGGCAGCATGGCCGGCAAGATCAGCGCGCGCGGCCTTGCTGCGGACTGGCACGCCTGGCCCCTGACCGGCGAGCTCGAGCTCGACACGCATGCGCTGGGATATGTCAGTGCCTATGTCTCGCCGATCGACCGCGCCAGCGGGCGCGTCACCGGACAACTGACGCTGTCGGGCTCGGCCGCTGCGCCGCGGTTGGCCGGTGAGCTCAAGGTGATCGACGGGCGGCTGGACGCGTATCAAATCAATCTCTCCCTACGCGAGGTGAATTTCACCGCACGATTGGCCGACGATACGCTGATGATCGAAGGCGCAGCCCTCGCCGGGCCCGACGGCCATGCCAGCGTCAACGGCAATCTGCGCTGGCAGGACGGGTTGCCCTATGGCGATCTGCACCTGCTCGGCTCGGATCTGCGGGTGCTCAACATTCCCGAAGCGCGGGTCGATGCCTCGCCCGATGTCTCCTTGCATATGGAAGGGCGACGCATCGATCTGCACGGGCGGGTCACGCTGCCGTACGCGCACATCGAGCCGGCCCATCTGGCCAAGGCGGCGCTACCCTCGAGCGATGAGGTGATCGTCGGTGCGGATGTGGCGCCGCGCGAGGCTCAGATCAGGGTCTTCAGCGATATCACGCTGGTGCTCGGCGAGCGCGTCACCGTCAATACGCAGGGGCTGTCCGGACGCCTGAGCGGCAGTATCACCGTGTAGTCCGATGACACCGGCATCAATCGCGGCAGCGGCGAGCTCAAGGTCGAGGAAGGCAAGTATCTCGCCTATGGCCGCAATCTGGACATCGTGCGCGGGCGGCTGCTGTTCAGCAACGGCTTCATCAGCGATCCGGGACTGGATCTGCGCGCGGTGAAGAAATTTCCGGACATCACGGCCGGGGTCAACGTGCGCGGCACCCTGCGCTCCCCGCGCATGACCTTCTTCTCCGATCCCGAGGTCGCCCAATCGCAGATCGTGTCGCTGCTGCTCGCCGGCGGTTCGCTCGAGAACCTGCAGAATTCGAGCGATCCGAGCGCGCGGGCCAACGCCGGGCGCTCCGATGCGCTGATGCAGGGCGGCGCGATTCTGGCGCAGCAGGTCGGCGGCCGTTTCGATATCGAGGCCGGCGTCGAGCAGGACCTGACCAACGAGACCTCGCTGGTCCTGGGTCGCTATCTATCCCCGCGACTCTATGTCAGTTACGGCGTCGGCCTGGTCGAGGCCATCAACACCGTCAAGATGCGCTATACGGTCGGCGACCACTGGACCATCAAGACCGAGGCCGGCACCCAGCGCAGTGCCGACCTGGTTTTCACGATCCAAAAATAGCGCGCCGCCGCTGCTCTGCCGCGATGGCTGCGCGCTGGCCCGGCGGCACGCCGTTACTTCTTGCGGCGCGCCTTACCCGCCGCGCGGCGCGCTTTGGCCGGCTTGCGCTTGCCACGGCGGGCTTTCCGGGCCGATTTCTTCGCTGATTTCCTCGCCGATTTGACTGCGCTCGTCCTGGCCGCGGCCTTCTTGCCGGACGCCTTCTTGCCCGAAGCCTTCCTGGCCGCGGGTTTCTTCTTTGCCGGAGCCTTTTTTGCAGCCGGCTTCTTGGCAGCCGCCTTTTTGGGCGCAGCCTTCTTGGCCGCAGCCTTCTTGGCCGCAGCTTTTTTGGGCACAGCCTTTTTGGGCGCAGCCTTTTTGGGCGCTGGGCTGGCGGCGGCCGGCTTGGCGGCCGGCGCTGGGGTTGACGCGGGCTTGGCCGGGGCTGGTGCGGGCTTGGCCGGGGCTGGTGCGGCCACCGCGGGCTTGGCCGCCGGCGGTCTCGCAGCCCCCGGCGCGGTCGCGGGCTTGGGCGCCGGCGGTTTCGCAGCCGGCGGCGCGGTCGCGGGCTTCGGCGCTGCCGCCTTGGCTGCGGCCGCCGAATGCACGGCGAACATCGCGCCGCTCGGGTCGATCACCTGCGCGATGCGCCCGCCGCCGGGTACCTCCATGGGACCGACGATGATGCGGCCGCCGGCCGCGGTGGCCGCGGCCGCTGCGGCATCGATGTTTGCCACGGCGGCATAGGCCAGCCAGTAAGGCCGCGGCGAGCGCTCCTGGTGAAGCTTGTACATGCCTCCGCGTTGCACGTCGTCGGAGCCGAAGATCAGGTAGACCCCCGGCGGACCCATGTCCATGCGGCTCAGCGCCTGCCAGCCAAACAGCTTGCTGTAGAAATCGAACGCGGCTTCGTGATTGCTGGTCGCAAGCTCCATCCACCCAAAGCCGCC
>Ga0116219_10003782_pt1 | contig 11732 bp, 9 predicted proteins | sample Sb_taG_4_FD_91019 | JGI IMG/M metagenome (GOLD analysis project Ga0116219, IMG submission 91019) | Peat soil microbial communities from Weissenstadt, Germany - Sb_50d_6_BS metaG | ecosystem: Environmental > Terrestrial > Soil > Wetlands > Peat | place: Germany: Weissenstadt | collected 2010-09-21
CCCGGCGCCCCCCAGGCGATGCCACGGGCTTGCCCCGTGGAGGCTCACGTTCGTTGCTAACCTGCCCGGCGCCCCCCAGGCGATGCCACGGGCTTGCCCCGTGGAGGCTCACGTTCGTTGCTACACCTGCCCGGCGCCCCCCAGTAGCAGCGATCCTAACCAACCACGGGACAAGCCCGTGGGATTCCCCGGGAGCGCGGCCAGAGTGTAGCAGCGACCCTAACCAACCACGGGACAAGCCCGTGGGATTGCTCGTGCCTAATACTATTGCGGGGTGCCGGGGAGAGGGGAGTCACCGCACGAGTGGGGCATTCGACAAGCCGCAGGACAGTCGAAGGTACGCTCACCCACGGTCAGAAGGAGAACACGGCCGGGCTCACGGCGAAGTAACGCGCCAACCGGCCAACGTGGGAGCGGCTGAGCTTCTGCTTGCCGGACAGCACCGCGGAGACGGTCGATTCGGCGATGCCCGTGGCCTGGGCGACGTCGGCCTGAGTGACCTCTTTCGCCTCGATCAAGTGGCGCAGCATGTCCGCGTCGCTGACCGGCCCCTGGGGATGCTCTGCCGACTCGTACCGCTCGACGAGGTCGCTGAGCACGTCCAGGTAATCTTCTTCCTCGGGAGCAAGGGGGTCGCGGTCCAGGAGCGAGTCGATCACGGCGATCGCACGGTCCAGATCGTCTTCCGTGCGGAGAGGTCGCAGCGGGAACTGGATCACGAGCGCCAGGTACTTGTCCGCAGCAAGATTTATCCGCTTGGTCCGAGAAGGCATCGGTCACCTCAATCGTCTTTCCATTCCCCGCTATCATACTCCGCATGAGTTAGGATCCGCCACACATAGAGCTTCCCTCGGTTGCAGTGGATGATGGTGATCAGGCGGTACTTGTTCCCGCCGACCGGTTACTGTCGCCTGTGGTTGACGTTTTCCCCGCGGGCTGCTACACACCGTCTCCTCGCGGCGGCGCCGGGACGCGCTCCCGTCGCCGCCGGCGCCACCTCTCACCGGAACGGAGGGATTCGTTCATGTCCGCACGCTTGCCGTCTTGCTGGCTCTTCGCAGCCGCGCTGCTCGCCGTGGAGGCGTTGACCTCCGCCGCCGTGGCCCAATCGCCCGCCTTTCCCGGCGAACCGAAAGGCTACGGCTTTCCCCAGGCCGCCCCGGCGCCCCTGCCCCCCGACATCCTGCCGGTGCGGGGCACCGCGGTGCCCCTGTTGCTCGAGCAAGAGCAGGTCGGCGAGCACGGCGACCTGCCGCGCGCCCAGCCTGCCCTCCCCGCCCTGCCGCCCCCCGCGCCGCGCGTCATCCGGGGCAGCGGCCTGCCCGAATGCGACAGCGACGATGGGCGCTCCCCCGAGGTGATGACACTCCGCTGCCTGCTCTTCACCATCCACCCGCTGGCGGCGTTCTTGCCAATTCAGGTCTGGATTCCCGCGGAGGAGGTGGAGAAGTTGTTGCCCCCGGCGCAGTACCTGGAACACCCGCCGCAGTACTGCCCACCCGGGTCGGGCTGCCCACGGACGAATGGGTCGGTCGGGTACTCGTTTGGGCCGACGCAGGTTCCTGAGCAAGTCGGCATGCCCGAGGAGTTCGAGCACATCGAGGTGATGCCCACGGAGGTCGAACCACTCGACGTGATGCCCGACGTGGAGGAGAGAGACCCGCAATACCAATTCCTGGGTCTGTGGACGGACTTCACAGGTCGTTTCACCTGTCCGGCCTGTCCCCTGGCTGAGATCACGGTCGGCGTGAAGGAGGAGCACACCGGTTCGCTGCTGTTCGGCATCGGCATTGAGGTGAGCCAAACCGGGACCATCGTCGTCAACGCGGAGCCGACCTCGGCGACGGCGGAGCCGATTCCCGTCCTGCCCAAGGAAACCAACGCTGTTTCCGGGAGCAGCCATTGCCGCGCGACGACTCGCGACATGGGGCGCGCCGCAGCGAGCCCACAGGTGCAACTCAGCGTTGTGATCGCGGAGGTGGAACGCACGGCAGCGCGGACGTTGAACCTCGATCGCGCCGGCGAGAAGAAAGCTCCCCGCTGGGTCATCGAGGTTGCTGACGGGGACAGGCAGAAGGCGCTTCAGGCCAGCCTGGACGAGCTGCGCGAGAAAGGCCGCGCCAAGGTGTTGGCTCAGCCGTGCCTGATGACCCTCAGCGGCCGGCCGGCTTCCTTCCTATCCGGCGGCCAGCAGGCCGTCCCCGTTCCCGCCGGCCTCGGTGAGGCCGGCGTTCAATTCGAGGACTTCGGCACTCGGGTCAACTGCCTCCCTGTCGTCCTGCCTGACGGCACCATTCGCCTGGAGGTCGAGCCCGAAATCAGCGAGTTGTGCGAGGTAACAAACGGGACCGTGCAGGGCACCATCGTCCCCGGCCGCAGTTCGCAGCGCGTCCACACCACCGCGGACATCGCCCGCGGGCACGCGCTGGTCATCTGTGGTCCGAAGGCCGGCGGCGACTCGCGCCTGGTGCTGCTGGTGACGCCGACGGTCGTCGAGCCGCCGGCCGCGACGGGCGCCGCGCCGGCCCTGCTCCCGCAACTACTCTCCACGTTCACCGATGCCCTGCGGGAGTGCCTGGATCATCTCTTCGGCTGCTTGAACAACGATGTCCAGCGCCGGACCCTGGTCCTGATGAACCAGTCCGAACACTTCGGCCCGATCGAGTACGAGAAGGAGCGCACCTGGCTGGTCGATCAGCCGACGCACCTGACCCCCGAGCGCGTCCGCGGCGGCATCGGCGGCGACGAAGAGACGGTCCACGACCTGCTGGTGAAGTGCCAGCGCGAACTGTCGCGCGGCCACTACGCCGGGGCGGAGGATCTGGCGCAGCGGGCGCTGCAGCGCGACCGCAAGTCGGTCGTCGCCGACCCACTCGTCACCAGGGGCCACCTGCTCGAGCGGGTGAAGGAAACCGCGTCGCTGCCCCTCGGCACCGTCGATCCCTGCGAAACCAAACCGGAAGGCGCTGGTACCGTCCCGGCGGGCGAGGCCAAGGCGATCGGCTCCCCCGAGCGCATGGTCGAGGCGCTCCTGCAGGAGTTCAACGTCGCCTACAAGGAGGCCCGGTATCGCGACGCCGAGGCGGTGGCGGGCAGGGCGGTGGCGCTCGACCCGGAGAACGCCTGCGCCGCCGCCGCGCTTTCCGTCGCGCGAATGCAGCGCCGGCTCGTTTCCAGGGAGCATCTCGTCCGCGCGGTTTCGTCCGCGGCACCGGCGCCATCCGTCGCCCCCGGCAAGACTGAGAAGGAGCGCCAGATCGAGCGCCGCCTGGACGCACACGTAAGCCTGAACTTCAAGGACGTGGCCCTCGGCAAGGTGCTCGATGAGTTGGCCACAACGCAGGACATCAACATCCTGCCCGACGGCGCAGCCCTGGACGAGAAGGGCATCAGCCTCACTATGCCCGTGACGTTCCACATCGAGGACATGTCTCTGAAAGGGGCCCTGAAGAACCTGCTCAACAACTTCCACCTGACCTACGTCGTCGAGGACGAAGCGTTGAAGATCACCACGCCGGATAACGCCCGCGGCAAGTGCGTGCTGGTGCCGTACTCTGTCGGAGGCTTGCTGCCCGCCGACGCGAAGTCGAGCCCGGAGACGCAGCAGCTAATTAACCTCATCCAGTCCGCCATTGCCCCGAGGACCTGGGCTTCCCAGGGAGGGCAAGGCACCATCGATTTCTTGGCGAAGCCGGCCACCATCCTCGTGAACCAGACGAGCGACGTCCAGGAGGAAGTGGCCGACCTGTTCGCCCTGTTGCGCCGATGTTCCGGGGAAGCGGCGGAGAGGGAACGGAAACGCGCCGCAGCGATCGCGCGGTTTCAGTCCGATTTCAAGGCCGGTCGGTATGAAGAGGCGAGGGTCGATGCTCTGCAAGCCTTCGCCGCGGTACCGGGCAACACAGCTGCAGTCGCCGCGCTTCAGCAGGCTTGCGAAGCGCTGGCCCGGCAGCCGCGCCCCGAGGCGCTGCCTCAATGCACCTATGTCGGCAGCGGCCCGCGCCCCGTCCTGCCCAACGTCGATCCCGCTGTGGTCAGGGCCCTGCAAAAGATCCTGATCGACGGCGAAAAGGGCGGCCCCGCCGGCGGCCTCGAGGAAGCGGAGCCGAAGGAGGCGAATGACAGGCCGGCCCCGCGGCGCTGAGTGATCTGCCCACGGCAGCCGCTTGCGGCTTCGCAAGTGCGAAGCCGCAAGCGGCTGATGTCACGCGTTGGCCGTCGGCGTCTCCGGCTTGGGGTCTTGCAGGCTGCTGAGGATCTGGCCCAGCGACATGCGGTCGATGCCGGGGAAGAGGTCCATCTGCACGGCCAGCGCCGCCAGGATGTGCTCCTCGCGCAGCAGACCCATCGTCTGGGCCATCTGTCCGAACTTCTGCCGATCAATCCGGCGCGAAAGCGCGTCCAGCACGCGATTCACTTCCCCGCCCTTCAAGACGCCCAGACCGACGAGGATTTCGCCGATCTTCCGGTGTTCGCGCGGCATCCCTATTCCCTTCTCTGTTCCGCGGCGACGGGATGCCGGCGGCAAGGTGTGATCGAAGCGGGTTGTTCCGAGAATTCGTGCCGGGTGGGAGCGGAGGGGATGAGCCCGGGCGGACGAGCCGGGGGCGGCCCGTTAGTGCAACTATAGCTCACGGCAAACGGGGATTGCGGGCGGCGCGGCTCGACCCCCGCGGCCTTATTTGAACAGCTTTTCGCCGAGGGCGTTGACGCGCTCGACGCTGAGGCTGACCGTCTTCTGGACGCTCCGCAGGCGCGCCATGGCGGACTCGAATTTCTCCACGCACTGGTCCAGCTCGCCCGCAGACGTGTCCGGGTAGAGCAGCGACGACGACAATTCCTTGATCGCCGGCTCGATCTCGTTCTCCAGCACCTGCAGGAACTGCCGGCCGAACTCTTCCGACTCGATCGTCGCCTTGTGGACGACCGTCAGCAGTTCGCCTTGGCTGTTGGGATCGACCGTCCGCTCCATGTCCATCTGCGGCTGGCGTAGCGGCACGGTCCCGGAGTCCGCCTTGGGGTCGGCCGGCGCCTTGGCCTGGTTCAGGTGGGCCTCGACCTCCGCCAGGCCGGCGGTCGCCTTGTCCCAGTTGGGCCGCAACTGCAGGGCGTGCTTGTAGTGGGTGGCGGCCATGCCGTACTGGCCCTTCTCGACGAAGACGTTGCCCAGGTTGTAATGGGCGTCGGACATCTGCGGGTTGACGCGCAGGGCCTCGCGGTACGCCTGGATGGCCATGTCCACCTGCCCCTTGCGGCGGTAGACCAGGGCCAGGTTGTAATACCCTTCGGCGCGGCGCGAGTCGAGCTGGATGCCGCGGCGAAGCATCGTGATCGAGTCATCGAGCTGGTCGAGGAGGTTGTACACCGCGCCCAGGTTGATGAACGCCCCGGCCCGCAGCGGGTCGAGTCGCGTCACCTCCCGGAAGTGATGGGCGGCGCTGTGCAGGTCCTTCAGCTGGAAGCAGACGGTGGCCAGGCCATAATGCACGTCCGGCGCGTCGGACTTCAGCCCCAGCGCTTGCAGGTAGAGCTGGCGCGCCCGATCCGGGTTGCGCTGGGCGATGGCTTCGCGTGCCTTCATGCACAGGGCGTCTACAGTGTCCGCGGCCATGATGCGAGGCCCCCGGTCGTGGTACGAGCGAACAGGGAAGAGGCATGGGTTCGCTTGATTATAGCTCCCGTTCCGCCAGCACCTCAACTGGAAACCGGCCCGCGTGCGGCGTTAGCGTTACATCAGGTCATCGGAACCCCGGCGGCTACTCCGCGTAATCCCCGCGCAGGAACCCCGAATCCTTGGGTGCCTTGTACGAAATGTCGAGGTCGGGCGTGTCCAACCGCTTGTGTCCACGCAGGCGCGAATCGAGCAGGCAGTCGAGGACGCTCCCGGTGAGCAGCGTCCGCTCGACCGGGTACGGCGGCTTGCCGGTCGCCAGGAAATCCTCGACGCGCACCGTCAGCGCTTGCAGAAAGGCGGCGCCGGGCGGCGGCGGCAGGTAGAACAGCGTCGAGACGGGCTTCTTCTCGCCGGCAACCCGCGCCGCGAAGGTCGTGTCATCGACGTGACCGTTGAGGACCAGCACCGTCGCCCGCAGGCCGTCGCGGTACTCGACGACGAACGCCAGCGGGCTCGTTCGCAGTTCCGGCCGCGGCAGCGGCGAGCGGTAGTGGCGGCAGTTCTCCTTGACGTCGCCCACGTTCCGGGACGGGGTGCGGCTGACGGCGGCCTCCAGCAGCTCCCACGACCAGAGGCCGTCGTCGCCAGCCTTCCAGACCGCGTCGCCTTCGAGACATTGCACCGCCTTGACACCGCTTTCGCCCCCTTTGCGCCGCTCGACCATGCACTGCAGCGCTTCGAGGGAGTGGATGCCGTAGATCTCCAGCTCGCCGCGCGAGGCGACGAGCGCGTCCTTGATCTCGCAGCCCAGTGGCAGCTCGATTTCCGGGCGCCGCCAGGTCACCGGCAGGCTCGAGCCAGCCATCAGCGGAAAACCCATTTTCCGCGCCGTCTCGACCATCTCCCTGGCCTTCTTGCGGTCGTAATACAGGTGCTTGTCATTGAAGACCGGCACGGCGCGGCCCGACTTTTTGAAGACTTCGACGATCTTCTGAAACAGCTCGTAGCGCGGGTAGAGCTTCTGTCCCTTGTCGTTGTACGGGTAGTCGCCGTGCTCCCCGATGAGCAGCACGCCATCGACGGCCAACTTGTCGCCGCCAAGGGTCAGGGCGCCGGCCACGTCGGGGAAGAGTGGGAAGCCGTGCTTCTTCGACAGCTCCTTGCTCAGGTCGTTGTCCTTCTGCTGCTCGACGTGCATGCCGGCGATGCCGAAGTCGGGGTAATGCATCTTGCCGTCGCGCAGGTAGCCGTAGAGGAAGCGGCCGCAGACGTGGTAGGCGTGCGACAGGTAGTAGTAGGTGGTGGTGACGACGGCGAGCTTTTTCGTCGGCTTATTGGGGCGCGGCGGGGGCTGGGTGCGCGGCAGGTCGGCGGGGAAGGCATGCGGGACCAGGGCCGCGCCGACGGCGAGAGAGAGGAAGTCCCGGCGTGACGGCGGACGCATGGCAGACCTCCGAGCCGAAAAAAGGTTGCAATCGCACTCCCATGCCATCATGCTGAATGCCTGGCCGGGGTCAAGGGATCACCTCGGGCGACCGCTCGACCCGTTCCCCGGCGCGTCTCCGCAGCCCCTCGAAGGAGGCCCCATCATGAGGCGAGTCCTCGTCAGCGTCGCGCTCTGTTCGCTGGCGGCCGCCGGCGCCGCCGTCTTCGCCGCCCCCGCGGGCGAATCCGGCGCCGCGGCCGGCGACAAGGAGTACACACTCCTGGTGTCGTCCACCCGAACCGGCAACGCCGAGATCTTTCTCGTCAACCCCGAGTGGGGCGACGCCCGCAACCTCACGCGGCACAAGGGCGACGACACCTTCCCCGCGTGGTCGGCCGACGGTAAGAAGATCGCGTTCATCTCCGACCGCGACGGCCGGCCGAACGTCTACGTCATGGACGCCGACGGCAAGCGCGTCAAGCAGCTCACCAACGAGAAGGGCGAGAAGGACCGGTGCTATTGCCCCACCTGGTCGCCCGACGGCAAGAAGCTCGCGTACTGCCGCATCCGCGAGGGCAAGGGCGCTGACACCATCGTCATGGACGCCGACGGCTCCAACGACAAGAGCATCCGCGACAACGCCTGGGATCCCGCCTGGTCGCCCGACGGCAAGAAGATCGCCATCACCGCCTGGACCGACAAGGGCTTCAAGGTCTGCGTCATGGACCGGGATGGGACGAACCTCAAGGAGTTCGCCACCGGCGACAACTTCAACGGCAACGTCTACCCCTGCTGGTCGCCGGACGGCAAGAAGATCGCCTACACGGACGTCACGGAGGGCGGGTACGAAATCCACGTCTGCGACGCCGACGGCAAGAACATCAAGAAGCTGACGACCGTGGGCGGCCTCAACACCTACTCGGCCTGGTCGTCCGACGGCAAGACCATCGCCTTCTCGCACAACGAAGGCACCGGGCCGGTGTCGATCTACCTCATGGACGCCGACGGCTCCAACGCCCGTGAGATCCCTGCCCTCAAGGAGCAGGCCGGCGGCAGCCGCCCGGCCTGGCGTCCGAAGTGAGGCTCGGCCGTTTAGCGGCGGCTCGCAGAGCCGCGCGTTGGCCAACGCGCGGCTCTGCGAGCCGCCGCTAAACGGCGAAGCGGCTTAGTTCCGCCGTGATTGCCCCGCTGTTGTCCATGCGCGGCACCTTGTGCTGGCCGCCGACCTTGCCGCGTGCCCGCAGCCACTCCGCGAAGCCGCCGCGCGGCACCGCCACCACCTCGGGCGCCAGCATGGTCAGATCGCCGGCCCGGTGCGCCGCGTAGTCCTCGTTCAGCCGGCACAGCGCCGCGTCCAGCGCCTCCGCGAAGCGTCCCATCTCCGCGGGCGCCTGGACGAACTCGATCAGGTAGCGGTGCCGCCCGAGTGCCGTCGCCACCTCGGGAAAGACCGGGCCGACGTGGAAGTCCGCCACCGTCGCCGCCGTCGCCTCCGCCGCGAGGGCCACCGCTCGCTCGACCTCCTCGCTGATGAGATGCTCGCCGAAGGCCGACAGGAAATAGCGCGTCCGCCCCGTGAAGCGCAACAGTGGCGGGTCGCGCCGCTCGAAACAGACCGTGTCGCCCAGGACGTAGCCCCACAGCCCGGCGCACGTCGTCATCACCACGGCGTACTGCACCCCCGGCACCACGTCGGCGACCGTGTGCCGGACCGGCGCCGCCGATTGCAGCTCCGCGATGGGGACGAACTCGAAGAAGACGCCGTGATCGGGCAGCAGCCGCAGCAGTCCGTGTCGCGGGTCCTCCGTCGCAACGTAGCCTTCCGACGCCGGGTAGACTTCGAGCAGCTGCACGTCGTCGCTGCCGATCACCTGCCGGAACAGCCTGCGGTAGGGGTCGAACTTGGTGCCGCCGTGGATGACCAGGCGCAGCGCCGGCCAGACGTCGATGAGGCGCTCGCGGCCGGTGATCTGCCGCAGCCGCTCGAACAGGACCAGCAGCCACGACGGCACCCCGCTGACGGCGGTGATCGGCAGCACGGCACTCCGCTCGGCGAGGAGTTGCATCTTCTGGTCCCAGTCGCGCATCAGGGCCAGGTCGAGCGGCGGGAAGGTGTAGGGCCGCAGGAACGACGACACCTCGCGCGCCGCGATGCCGCTGAGGTCCCCGGCGAGGACGCCGTCGGCCGGGGCGGTCAGGTCGGTGCTGCCGCCGAGGAAGAAGATGCGACCGCGGAACAGCGGCGTGCCGGGGCGAGCGGCGAGGAACAGGGCCAGCGTCGTCAGGGCGGCGCGGCGGTTGGAGGCCAGCATCTCCCGCGAAACCGGGACGTATTTCGTGGTGCCGCTCGTGGTGCCCGACGACAGGGCGAAATACGGGATCAGGCCGGGCCAGGTCACGTCGCGGAGGCAGGGGAAGGCCGGGCGCCAGTACGTCTGCCAGAAGGCGTCGTAGTCGCGCAGCGGCACGCGGCGCTGGTAGTCGGCGACGGTGCGGATGCGGACGAAGTCGTGCTCGTGGCCGAAGCGGGTGTGCCGCGCCTGCCGGACCAGGCGCAGCAGGGTGCGCCGCTGTTCGTCGGCCACGTCGAGGCGGTCGAGGGCCCGGGCCCGGCGGCGGGCGTAACGGCCGAAGGCGAAGTCGGCGGCGCGGCGGATCAGGGACGCGGCGGGCATGAGTCATCCTCCCTCGGGCTCGCCTTCAGGTTGCGGGGAAAGTGTAGCGATTGTGTGAAGGCCGGGCTCATTCGGCGTGAGCTTTTGACGAAGGCCCGGAGTGGGGTATCATCTCCTCTGGCGAGCGAGCGGGGGGCGTAAGCCCCCCGGTGAGTGACTGTTACCGGGGGGCTTACGCCCCCCGCTCGCCGAGACAGACGCAGCCCGAGGGCCTCATGCCGAAGCCATCCGACGTCCTCTGTGCCGGCATCATCGTGGCGGACTACGTCTGCAACCCCATCACCCACCTCCCCGCGGCGGGCGAGCTGGTACTCACGGAGCGCATCCTGCTGACCATCGGCGGTTGTGCGGCCAACGTCGCGGTCGATCTGGCGAGAATGCAGGTCCCCGCCGCCGTCGTCGGCCGCGTCGGCGCCGACGTGGTCGGCCGCGTGGTGATCGACATGCTGCGCGAGCGCGGCCTCGACGTGTCCGCCGTGCGGACCACCCCCGGCACGGACACCAGCCAGACGCTCATCGTCAACGTCGTCGGCCAGGACCGCCGCTTCATCCACACCTTCGGGGCCAACGCCGAGTTTCGCGCCGCCGACATTCCCATCGAACAGGTCCAGCGCTGCAAGGTGCTGTATCTCGGCGGCTACCTGCTGATGGGGAACCTCCGCCAGGAGGAGCTGCTGCCGGTGTTCGCCGCCGCCCGCAAGGCCGGGGCGAAGACGGTCCTCGACGTGGTGACGCCTGGCCCCGCCGACTACCTCGGCCGCCTCGACCGGCTGCTGCCGCACGTGGACGTCTTCCTGCCGAACAACCACGAGGGGGAGCTGATGACCGGCGAGCGCGACCCGGTCCGGCAGGCGGAGACGTTCCACCGGATGGGCGCCGGCACCGCCATCGTCACGCTCGGCGCCGACGGGGCCGTCGTCGTCGGCGATGGGGGACGGCTGCGGGTGGGAACGTACCCGATCGAGTTCGTGGACGGTAGCGGCGGCGGCGACGCCTTCGACGCGGGTTACGTCTACGGGTTGCTGCACGGGATGGGGACCGAGGACTGCTTGCGCGTGGCCAGTGCCCTCGGGGCGAGCTGCGTCCGGGCGATCGGCACCACCACCGGCGTGTTTACGAAGGCGGAGTGCGAGGAGTTCCTGCGGCGGCACGTGTTGAAGATCGAGGCGCTGTAATGCTTACTGTGTCGCGCTGCGGGGCGGGGTAGGGCTGGGTGATTGGACAGAGCAGGACCATCGGGGGCCGATTCCGCAGGGCTGCCATGCACCGGTCGGACTTGCGGCCGGCAAAGTCGAGCAGATAGGATGCGGGGAAGGAGGCAACCATGATCGAACTGACAGAACAGCAAGTGCAAGCCATCACCGCCGCCGGCACAAGACCGCCCATCCTCGTGGACCCGAAGACGAAGACCCCCTACGTCCTGCTGCGCCAGGACGTCTACGAGCGGCTGAGGCATCAGGAGTACGATGACAGCCCCTGGACGGACGAGGAGATGGAGCTGCTGGCCTGGGAGGCGGGCAAGCAGGCCGGGTGGGAGGACATGGATGAATACGATCATTACCCGGAGAAGCGATGAATCGCGGCGACGTGCTCCTGGCCCGTTTTCCCCACCCCTCGGGCGGACGCGGCAAGAAGCGCCCGGTCGTGGTGGTGCAGGCAGACGCCTACAATCAAGCCCTGCGTACCCTGGTGGTGGCCGAGGTCACGAAAAACCTCAACATGGCGACTGATCCGGCCTGCCTGTTCATCGACGCCAGTACCCCGGAAGGGCAAGGGACAGGCGTTGTCCAGGACTCGGTGGTGTCCTGCCTGCTCCTGGCGACGATCAAGGCCGAGTTGGTGGACCAGGTCATCGGCGTCCTGTCGCCCGCCATGAAGCAGAAGCTCAACGCCTGCCTAATACGGCTTTGTCAATTGCGCATTGGGCGGAAGAAAGTGATGCGCTGCCGATCATTCGAGTCGCACTGCCGATCGTTCCGTTCGCGTCGTGCCTGCTCCAGGAGCCAATCACATATGC
>Ga0116219_10003783_pt1 | contig 11730 bp, 10 predicted proteins | sample Sb_taG_4_FD_91019 | JGI IMG/M metagenome (GOLD analysis project Ga0116219, IMG submission 91019) | Peat soil microbial communities from Weissenstadt, Germany - Sb_50d_6_BS metaG | ecosystem: Environmental > Terrestrial > Soil > Wetlands > Peat | place: Germany: Weissenstadt | collected 2010-09-21
ACGAGACGGCGCTCCCGCGGGCTTAGGTTCGGGCCATTTCAGCCGGGCTCCTGTTGGTTCCCGAAGACCGGCTCCCTATTTTAGTATTGAGTATCGGAAAAAGCGGTAGCCGTGAGTGAGGAGGCGAGGAGTTCAGATGCCTTGGTCGTTGAATATCGGGAAGATCGGCGGAACCGAGATTCGCATCCATGTCACCTTCCTGCTCTTCCTCGCCTGGATCTGGGCGGCGAGCTACATGTCTGGCGGCGCTGACGCGGCGTGGAGCGGGCTGCTCTTCATGGTGCTCCTGTTCCTGTGCGTGCTCGTGCACGAATACGGACATATCCTCACGGCGCGTGCCTTCGGCATCTCCACCCGCGACGTGACTTTGCTGCCGATCGGCGGGGTGGCGCGGCTTGAACGCTTTCCCGAGGAGCCTCGGGAAGAATTTCTGATCGCCATCGCCGGCCCAATGGTCAACGTCGTCATTGTGCTTGCGCTGATGCTGGCTGGTGCCGACCCCAGTCCGGACAATCTTGCTGCGGCGGACATCACCAAAGTCTCCCTCATCGATCGGCTGGCAGCGGTCAATGTGGTCCTCGCTGCGTTCAATCTAATCCCGGCCTTTCCGATGGACGGCGGCAGGGTGCTGCGCGCTTTGCTCGCCCGGAAATATGGCTTCGTGCGCGCGACAGAGATCGCCGCGAATATCGGCCAGTGGTGCGCCTTCGCCTTCGGCTTCATCGGACTTTTCTTCAATCCGATGCTGACCTTCATCGCGATCTTCATTTACCTCGCCGCGACCTCCGAGGCGCGTCTTGCGCAACTGCGCGGGATGTCACGCGGAGTGCCAGTCACGGCGGCCATGATGACGGAATACAAGGCGCTCTCGCCCTCGGCCCGCATCGAGGAGGCGATCGAGACCCTGCTGCGCACGAGCCAGACCGAGTTTCCGGTGGTCGACAAGGATGGCCGCCTCGTTGGGGTGCTTGGCCGCAGCGACATGATCAAGGCCCTCAAACAGGACGGACCCAATACGCTGATCGGCAATGTCATGACGCGCGAGGTTCCGACCATCGATCATCGCCGTTGCCTCGACGAGGCATTTCGAGTCCTGATGGAAAAGTCAGCCCCTGCCGTAGGCGTGGTGGATGCTACTGGCCGCCTGAAAGGCCTGATCACCTCGGAGACCGTGGGCGAGATGCTGATGGTCCGTGATGCCATGCCCAAAGGCTTTCGCTTCGGGGAACGGGCGAGGCCGGCTAGAGCTTGAGCCAGTATGTCCTGAAGAGTTATGGACAGATGACGACGATGCACGGGGCCAACGTTGCCAGCTTCTGTGAGACGCTGCCCAGAAGCAGCCCCGCTATGCGACTCCTGCCTCGCCGGCCGACAACGACCGCGTCAATGGTGTTCTTCTGAATAAACGCAAGGATCTGTTCAGTGGGATCTCCTTCCGCCACTGAGACCTTGACGGTCTTGACACCCTGCGTTTCCGCTTGGCGTCGTGCCTGCTCTGCGTGGCTTTTCGCAATTTCACCGATGACGTTTAGCATGCCGCCCAGGTGCTCGATTTTCGCGAATTCCCGCAATTCCTCCTCTTCCGAACGGTCGCGGTAAGCGACGGCAAGAACGTGCAGTTCGGCTCCCATGCCGGCCGCCAGCTCTGCCGCGAGCTGGGCAGCGGTAAGGGCGTGTTCAGACCCGTCGGTTGCAACGAGAATGCGTTTCATCTGGAACCCCCACTTCAGCCCTTGATGCAGATCAGCGGCGTGAGCCGCGCCACGCGCCGAGCAAGGCCTGCATGCTCAGCCGCAAGCACGACAGCGCCGACATCCTTGTAGGCGCCAGGGGCTTCTTCCGCGACGCCGCGCGCTGACGGGCTGCGGATCAGAATCCCTCTGTCTGCCAGATCATCGACGATTTGACGGCCGCTCCACTTCCTGAGCGCGGCATGGCGGGACATCGCGCGACCCGCGCCGTGGCAGGCAGAGGCGAACGCCTTTTTCTCGCTGGTGGCTGCACCAGCCAACACATAGGAGCCGGTGCCCATGCTACCGCCGATCAGGACGGGCTGCCCGGTCTTGCGCAAAGCCTCCGGCAGATCGGGGTGGCCTGGGCCGAAGGCGCGCGTGGCACCCTTGCGATGAACGAAGAGCTCACGAGATGCGCCGTTGGTCTTGTGCTTCTCGACCTTGCAGGTGTTGTGCGACACGTCGAAGAGCAAAGTGAGATCGGTATTGGGGAAGAAGTGCGCGAAGACTTTTCGCGCGTAGTGGCCAATGATCTCGCGATTGGCCAGGGCGCAATTGATGGCAGCGCGCATGGCGCCGAGATAGCGCTGGCCGACTTCGGACTTGATCGGGGCACAGGCCAATTCGCGATCCGGCAGGGCGATTCCCGCCTCTGCCGCGGCCGTCACCATCTCCCGCAAGAACTCGGTGCCGATCTGATGCCCGAGACCCCGCGAACCGCAATGGATGGTCACCACGACCTCGTTCTGCTTGAGGCCAAAGCCTTCGGCGGCTTCCTTGTCAAAGATTTCAGCGATTGCCTGTATCTCGAGATAGTGATTGCCGGAACCGAGCGTGCCCATCTCGCGCCGCTGGCGCTCCTTTGCACGCTCGGACACATGGTCCGGTTGGGCGCCGGCCATCTGCCCGCCTTCCTCGATGCGGTTAAGATCGTGAGCCTCACCCCAGCCGCGCTCGATCGCCCAGCGGGCGCCGCGCCGAAGCATGGCGTCCATTTCAAGGGGATCGAGGCTGATCGAGCCTTTGCTACCGAGGCCTGCGGGAATTTGCCGGTAGAGAGAATCGGCGAGCGACGTCTGCACCTGCTTGATGTCGGAAATTGTGAGGCTGGTCAGCATCGTGCGCACGCCGCAGGAAACATCGAACCCGACGCCGCCGGCAGAGATGACACCGCCCTCCTCCGCGTCGAAAGCGGCCACCCCGCCGATCGGGAAGCCATATCCCCAATGGGCATCGGGCATGACATAGGCCGCCTTGACGATCCCGGGCAGCGTGGCGACGTTAGCGGTCTGCTCGTAGACCTTGTCGTCCATGGCGCGGATGAGGTCTTCATCGGCGTAGATGACTCCCGGTACGCGCATGGCGCCGGTGGGCTCGATCTGCCACGTCGTTTCATCGATACGAGTGAATCGTGCAGGATCCATCGGGCTCCCCTGCTCATACGTCGATCACACACCCTGCCGACCAAAGTCCGTCAGACCCTTGAGCGACGCGCAGCGCCGTATAGGTCGCGCCTTTTGGCTCGCAGGCAGGTGCATGTTTCACTTGGTCGATCGGCTCACCCCACAATACGCCTTGGAGCTGTGTACCGCTTATTTTCACCTCGAACTGCCCGAACAGCATGGACCGCACCGCCATTTCATAGATGATGGCATTGAGCCACTCGACCAGCAAAAGCTCAACGTCAGGGGCCTCGCACGCCACTTCTATACGAGTCTCGACGGCGATCTCCGCATCGCTGACGACGTCGGTGAGCGCAAGCGCCGCCTGCTCGAAGGCCACCTCGATACTCGGCCCCCAACCGCGCAGACCGACATCGGCATCGTGAGGAAACTGCTCCCACCCTCGGTCGATGAGTGCTTCTGCGTTGGTTTTCACGGCTGGCCCGAATAACGCCACATTGGCTTAACCAGCAACCCTATTTGACGTCTGAAGTTTGCAGCCTCGCAGCGCTCACCTCATGAACGCCATCATCCGCAGCACGATAGTCCAACATTGCAGCCTGAACTGCACCGAATTGCCCGGGATTTCCTTGACCAGCATCAAAGGGGGACAAGTGCCGCGCCAGAAAGGCTGGCGCTGCATGAGCCGGGGGTTGGCCCGTCACTCGCTCGCCTCGCGTCGGTAGCCCAGCTGATGCGGCACGTTCAGCTCTAATTCCTGAAGCCAAACATCAGCCTTGGCGTCGCTTGGCGCACGCCAATCCCCGCGCGGCGAGAGCGAGCCGCCTGAGCCCACCTTTGGCGCATTGGGCAAAGCCGAGCGCTTAAATTGGCTGAATTCGAAGAACCGCAGGAGGAAGACTTCGAGCCATTTGCGGATGGTCGCGAGGTCGTATTGATGGCGGTTCTCCGGCGGCAGCAGGTCGGGCCAGTCGCCCTGCTCGCGATCGCTCCAGGCGTTGTAGGCAAGAAACGCCACCCGGCTCGGAAGGAATCCGAAGCGGCTCAAATAGTACAAGTTGAAGTCCTGCAGCTCGTATGGACCGATTTCCTCCTCGGCAAGCTGACCGGCGCCTCCTCTCGGCGGTACGAGCTCGGGCGAAATCTGCGTAGCGACGATAGCCTCGAGCAGCCGCGAGGTCTCCGCGCCGAACTGATCGGTCTTCGCGGCCCAGCGGATCAGATATTGGATGAACGTCTTCGGCACAGAGGCGTTCACGTGATAATGGGCCATTTGATCGCCCACGCCATACGTCGTGTAGCCGAGCGCGATCTCCGACAAGTCGCTGGTGCCGATCACCAAAGCCTCATGCAAATTGGCGGCGCGAAACAGTAATGAGGTGCGCTCGCCAGCCTGCACGTTTTCGAAGGTTATGTCGTAGCAGGCCTCCCCGCGCGCGAAGGGGTGCCCAAGATCCTGGAGCATTTGCCGGCACGCTGGGCGAATGTCGACTTCCTCGCCCGTGACGCTGAGAGCATGCATCAACCGCAAGGCGTTTTCACGGGTCCGCGCGCTCGTCGCAAAGCCCGGCAGCGTATAGCCAAGCACGTTTGAGCGGGGGAGGCCGAGCCGATCCATGGCTCTTGCCGTAACGATCAGCGCCTGGGTCGAATCGAGGCCGCCGGAGACGCCGATGACGGCCTTCTTGATCCCGGTAGCGCTTAAGCGCTGCATCAGGCCATGCACTTGGATATCGTAGACCTCGCGGCACCGCTCGTCCCGTCTTGGGGCATCGGCTGGGACGTAGGGAAACCGGTAGATACGCCGCTTGAGAGGAACCTCCCCCGTGGGCACCGCGAATTTGAAGGGGATGCGGCGCATGGCGGTGATGCGGTCGCGGTGAAGCACGGCGCAGTCGTTGAAGCTCGTCATCCGCACGCGGTCCTGGCGCAACCGCTCCAAATCGAGATCGACGGTGATGAATTGCGATCGATCAGAAAAACGCTCCGTTTCGGCGAGCAGATCGCCATCCTCGTAGATCAAACCCTGTCCATCCCAGGCGAGATCGGTCGTGGATTCGCCAAAGCTCGCCGCCGCGTAGATGTAGGCCGAGATGCACTTACCCGATTGGCTCGCGCACAACAGCCGCCGGTACTCTGCCTTGCCAATCGTGATGTTGCTGGCCGACAAATTCACGAGCAGCATGGCCCCTGCGAGAGCGGCGTAGCTGCTGGGCGGGATCGGGGTCCAGAGATCCTCGCAAATCTCCACGTGGACGATGAAATCGGGACAATTCTCGGCAAAGAAGATCAGGTCGCTGCCGAAGGGAATGAGCTCGCCCCCCACTTGAATGACGGGCACGTTCGCCTTCGTTCCCGACGTGAACTGCCGCTTCTCGTAAAACTCCCGATAATTGGGGAGATAGGTCTTCGGCACTGCTCCAAGAATCCGGCCGCCGTAGATGACAATGGCGCAATTGAAGAGCCTAGCTTCGGACTCAATGGGAGCGCCCACAATGAGAACAGGCTTCAGCTCCCGGCTTGCGCGCACGAGCTCGGCAATCGCCTCTTGCGCCCCATCAAGCAGCGCGTCTTGAAAGAAAAGATCGTCATTCGAGTAACCCGTGACGCCAAGCTCCGGGAAAGCGGCAAGGGCCGCCTCTTGCAATGACGCCTGCTCTGCAAGCTTGAGCGTTTCTTCGAGATTGCGCTCAGGTGAAGCTAACGCGACCTTGGGCGCGCAGACGGCAGCACGCAGAAATCCCTGAGAGTAGATCGAGTTAAACGGTTCCCGTCGTGTCATGATGCCAGAAATGTTCCTCAGGATAGGGAAAGCAAGAACACTAGCACGGCATAAGTGAACTACTGGCTACCGCCAGCTGTCGGCTTGACCCGCGTCAAAGGCCGATCGCCGGATAGGCATTAGGGTAATGTGGTAAGGCAACACTGGATGCTCGTTTCATGTCAGGCTTAGAGTTGTCCGCTCGACGTGCTGGGCTACCGGCAGGGGAGCGTGAACCGATCAGGAAGCGACCGGGTGACTATGCGCGGGCCAATCTTCAAAATTACGATGAATTTGCTGCGACCTTTTCCTGGGAAGAAGCAAGGGCGCTTCTCGACTGCCTCCCGGGCGACGGGTTGAACATTGCCTATGAGGCCCTCGATCGTCACGTACTCGCTGGCCGCGGCGACAAAGTCGCACTGCGCTGGATCGGGCGTGACGATCGCATCTGCAATTTCACCTATGCCGATCTTTATTCGCAGGCCAACCGGTTCGCGAACGTCCTTACCGCGTTGGGAATCACCAAAGGCGATCGCGTCTTTGCGCTGCTCGGCCGGGTCCCAGAGCTATACATCGCAGCCCTCGGAGCGCTCAAAACCGGCAGCGTCTTCTCGCCGCTGTTCTCCGCCTTCGGCCCGGAGCCGATCAAGGCGCGGATGAAGATCGGGGAGGCCAAGGTGCTGGTCACCTCCGAGGCGTTTTACCGGCGCAAGGTCGAGCCCTGGCGCAAGGAACTTCCGAGCCTTCAGCATGTCCTGTTGATGGACTGTACCGGGTCTCCCCCGTCCGGCGCGACCGACCTGAGGGCTGCACTCGAAAGAGCTTCAGCTGTCTTTGCAACCGTGCGGACAGATCCAGAAGACATGGCGCTCGTTCACTTCACGAGCGGCACGACCGGGCGGCCCAAAGGTGCGGCGCATGTGCATGACGCGGTCGTCGCACATCATATCACCGGGCGGCTCGCGCTCGACCTGCATGCAGATGACATCTTCTGGTGCACGGCGGACCCCGGCTGGGTAACCGGTACCTCTTACGGCATCATTGCGCCCCTCACCAACGGTGCGACCTTAATCGTCGACCAGGCGGAATTCGACGCTGAGCGGTGGTATCGCATTCTGCAGGACCAGAAGGTGAGTGTCTGGTACACGGCTCCGACCGCTATCCGGATGCTGATGAAGGCGGGGACCGCGCTCGCCAAGCGGTACGATCTGTCCAACCTGCGCTTCATGGCGAGTGTCGGCGAGCCCCTGAATGCCGAGGCCGTCATCTGGGGCTTGGAAGCTTTCGGCATGCCGTTCCATGACAATTGGTGGCAGACCGAGACCGGCGGGATCATGATTGCCAACTACGCCTCAATGGACGTTAAGCCGGGCTCCATGGGCCGCCCCCTTCCAGGCATCACCGCGGCCATCGTCGAGCGTGCCGCTGGCGGCGATATCCGCGAGGTCGCGGCGCCTATGCGCACGGGTGAGCTTGCGCTGCGCCCAGGCTGGCCATCCATGATGCGGACATATCTCAACGAAGAGGAACGGTATCGCAAATGCTTCGCCGGCGGGTGGTATCTCACCGGTGACCTCGCGATGAAAGATCCTGACGGTTACTATTGGTTCGTCGGCCGGGCGGACGATGTGATCAAGAGTTCCGGTCATCTCATCGGGCCATTCGAAGTTGAGAGTGCGCTCATGGAGCACCCCGCCGTCGCTGAGGTTGGCGTGATCGGCATCCCGGACCTTACAGCCGGAGAGTTGGTCAAGGCCTTCGTCACACTGAAAAATGGCGTGGAGCCAAGCGAGGCCTTGCGCAAGGAGCTATTGGGCCACGGGCGCAAGCGTCTCGGTCCGGCGATAGCACCTAAGGAGATCGTCTTCCGCGGGAACCTGCCAAAAACCCGTAGCGGTAAGATCATGCGCCGGCTGCTCAGGGCTCGGGAACTCGGCCTGCCGGAAGGCGACATCTCCACGCTGGAAAGCGAGGAGCGATGACAGCGACCACCGATAAGCCGCGGCTATCCCGATCGCATGCACTCGACCTGCTAAAGCACATGATCCGCATCCGTCGGTTTGAGGACAAATGTGCGGAGCTTTACGCCGAAGAAAAGATCAGAGGCTTTCTGCACCTCTATGACGGAGAGGAGGCGGTCGCCGTGGGTGTGATCCCGGTGCTCGAGAAGCGGGACAGGATCGTCGCGACCTATCGCGAGCATGGCCACGCCTTGGTGCGTGGCGTGCCGATGCAAGGTGCGCTCGCCGAGATGTACGGTAAGCGCGAGGGGTGCAGCGGAGGCCGAGGCGGCTCAATGCATTTGTTCGATTTCGCGACCAATTTCTACGGGGGCAACGCCATCGTCGGTGGCGGGCTGCCGCTCGCCATCGGTCTTGCGCTCGCCGATCAAATGCGCGGAGAGGACAACGTCACCGTGTGCTTTTTCGGCGAAGGCGCGGTCGCCGAGGGTGAGTTCCATGAGAGCATCAATCTCGCCGCGTTGTGGTCTTTGCCGGTGCTGTTCGTTTGCGAGAACAACCTTTACGCCATGGGAACAGCCCTCGCGATCTCGGAATCGGAGACGGATATCCAGCAAAAAGCTGCCTGCTACCGGCTGGCCTCCGAAGCTGTCGATGGGATGGACGTGATGGCCGTCGAAGGCGCGGCGCGCCGGGCGGTGAGCGCGATCCGGCAGACCCGAAAGCCCTACTTCCTCGAATGCCGCACATACCGTCTCCGCGGCCATTCGATGTTTGACGCTCAGCTCTACCGCGACAAAGCCGAGGTCGAGGCTTGGCGTCAGAAGGAACCGATCTTCCGCTTTCGGAGCTGGCTTGAGCAAAGCGGTATGCTGCACCCAGAGGATCTCGCGCGCATCGAGGCCGAGGTCGCCGCGGAAATCGCCGAGGCCGTTGCCTTCGCCGAGGCTGGCACTTGGGAGCCGGTCGAGCACCTCGCCCGCTTCCTCTACGCGGAAAAAGCAGCGTGATCGGGTGATTGGCCATGCTGCATGAAGTAGCTCAATCAGCCGTGATCGAAATTACCTATCGCGAGGCCATTCGCGAGGCGATCCGGGATGCGCTTCGGCGCGATGAGCGAGTCTTCTTGATGGGCGAGGATGTTGGCCGCTATGGCGGCTGCTATGCGGTGACGAAAGGCCTGCTCGCGGAGTTCGGCCCGAAACGCATTCGCGACACACCCCTCTCCGAATCTGGCTTCACCGGTGCGGGCATCGGCGCCGCCATTGCAGGAATGCGCCCAATCGTCGAGCTGATGACGGTCAATTTCAGCCTTCTCGCACTCGATCAGATTCTGAATAGTGCCGCAACGATCCGCCACATGTCGGGTAACCAGTTCGGAGTACCCATGGTGATCCGCATGGCCACCGGCGCGGGCCGTCAACTTGCCGCCCAGCACTCACACAGCCTGGAGGGATGGTATGCGCACATCCCCGGCATCAAGGTACTAGCTCCAGCCACAATAGAAGATGCGCGCGGCATGCTGTGGGCGGCTCTCGAAGACCCTGATCCTGTGCTGATCTTCGAGCACATCATGCTTTACAACATGACGGGTAAGCTCTCCGCCGACGCGGGCCCGGTTGATATCCAAACCGCAAGAGTGCGGCGCGAGGGACGCGACATTACCCTCATCACTTATGGCGGTTCGCTTTGGAAGACGCTTGAGGCCGCCACTTCGCTCGCATCTGAAGGCATCGAGGCCGAGGTCGTGGACCTCAGGAGTCTGCGGCCGCTCGATGATGCGACCATCATGGACTCAGTGCGAAAAACCCACCGCGCCATCGTCGTTGACGAAGGCTGGCGCAGCGGCAGCCTCGCCGCTGAGATTTGCACACGCATCGTAGAGCAGGCGTTCTGGGCCCTTGACGCGCCTATGGGCAGAGTGTGCAGCGAGGAGGTGCCGATTCCCTACCCCCGACATCTCGAAGAGGCGGCCATTCCCCAGGTGACGAAAATCGTCGCTTTGGCGAAGGCGACGCTGGGGAAAGCGTAAGGGGAGCGCAATTGTCTGTGGTCGAATTCCGCATGCCCTCCCTCGGCGCCGACATGGAAGCGGGAACGCTGGTCGAGTGGCTGGTCAAGCCGGGCGATCAGGTCAAGCGTGGCGACATCATTGCCGTGGTTGAGACGCAAAAGGGGGCGATCGAAATCGAGATCTTTGACACCGGTACGATCGAGCGAATCCTCGTCGAGGTGGGCACCAAAGTGCCAGTCGGCACTCCCTTGGCCGTCGTGCGGACGCAAGCGGAGGCGCCGGTCCTGGTAGAGGCCGCGGCACCGCCGACCGTCGCCCCTTCCCCTACGCCGGCTGTCGAGGGCCAGGCGCCACCACCCGCCCCTCCGGCAAAGGCGATCAAGCCAAGCCCGACGCCACGCTTGCGGGTCTCTCCAGCCGCGAGACGCCTCGCGGAGCAGCGCGGCGTCGATCTTGACACCGTCGCCGCGAGCGGTCCGAGTGGCACGATTGTCAGCGCCGATATCGAGCGAGCCATCACCGAGAAGGCTGCGCAAAAGACACCTCCCACCGGGTTTGATCTTGCGGCCATGCGAAGCGCCATTGCCGCCGCCATGGCGCGGTCCAAACGCGAGATCCCGCATTACTACTTGGCGCAGCCGATCGAGATGACCGCCTGCGAGGCATGGCTCACGCGCACCAATGCCAAGCGGCCGCCTTCTGACCGTCTTCTCTTAGGTACGCTCCTCGTAAAGGCCGTTGCGCTCGCGGCAGCAAAGTTTCCCGCGTTCAATGGCTTCTACCGCAAGGATAAATTCGAGCCGGTCGGCTCGGTTCACGTGGGGACGGCGATCGCCATTCGGGGCGGCGGCCTTATTGCGCCGGCGATCCACGATGCAGATCGGCTGTCCCTCGATGACTTGATGAGACAGATGCGCGAGCTTGTGCAACGCGTGCGCGCTGGTCGCATCCGCAGCTCGGAAATCGCCGACCCGACCATTACCGTCTCCAGTCTCGGTGAGCGAGGCGTTGAGCAGCTTTTTGGCATTATCTACCCGCCGCAGGTCGCCATCCTCGGATTTGGTAAAGTTGTTGTCCGGCCATGTGTCGTTGATGGCCACATCCTGGCGCGACCCGTTGTCAGCGCCACGCTCGCGGCCGACCACCGGGTAACTGACGGCCACGCCGGAGCGCTTTTTCTCGCCGAGATCGAGCGGCTGCTGCAGGAGCCTGACAAGCTGTGAGCAGTCTCGATGTTAGAGCCATCGTGCAAGAGGCCCTGGGCAACATCGCGCCCGAGATGGACGTGGGCACAATCGACCCATCTGCCGATCTGCGCGAAGCCCTCGATATCGACTCCATGGACTTCCTCAACTTCGTCACGGCTATGCATCACCGCCTTGGCGTCGATGTTCCGGAGATCGACTATCCCAAACTTGCCACTCTCGATGGGGCGGTCGCCTACCTTGAGGCAAAGCTTCCCTGATTGCCAGACACCCGTCGGCTCCGAGTTGGCGCATCAAAACTTAACGTCGAGTTGCTCATCCGCGGTCGGCCTGCTCGTGGGGCGGCCGCGCGGAACAACTTCCTACCTGGCCGGTCGAGCGGGCTGAAGATGACAAGACCAGTCACGACGACGGCCGACCCGTAGAGAACGCGTGCGCAGGCGACTCGGTCCAGAGGATCGGCCCTTTTGCATAAGAAGAGGGCACCAATGGCGAGCAACGGCATATCGAAAAGGTTGGTTCCAAGCAGGATCGGCAAGCAAACGTTTGGGCTTGTCCACGGCGCCCAGGAGCGGAATGGCCATGGTTATGTCGGCGACGTTGCCGGGCGTCAGGGCGAAGGCGACCGGTCGGCCACTATCATCGGCCAAAGC
>Ga0116219_10003784_pt1 | contig 11725 bp, 2 predicted proteins | sample Sb_taG_4_FD_91019 | JGI IMG/M metagenome (GOLD analysis project Ga0116219, IMG submission 91019) | Peat soil microbial communities from Weissenstadt, Germany - Sb_50d_6_BS metaG | ecosystem: Environmental > Terrestrial > Soil > Wetlands > Peat | place: Germany: Weissenstadt | collected 2010-09-21
ACAGCGTGAGAGACGACCGAGCCAGCACAACCTTGTTTGAAGCGTTGATCCCGCGCGCAGGAGCCCCATGCGCGAAGTCGGCTTTTGTCAGGCTCTCAGAGAAACTTGGATGAGGGACCCCGGCCATGGTGCTGCAACACTTGCTTGGCGGGAAGAACGCTGGATCACCGCTGCGTCGATCAAGGAAGAGTCGCCGACGAGCGACACGTGGCCGGATCTGGGCCCTCCGGCCACGATGCGAGGAGATGGAAGAGCGGACGCTCCTGGCGACCATGCTCTGGGCCAACGACGCAAGCGGTGACTGGGATGTCGCCAGCAACTGGGTCAATCAAGCGAACCCCTCTGACCAGCACGTGCCAACGTCGTCCGACAACGCCGAGATCAGCTTCAGCGGTGTCACCGTAACGCACACGTCGTCCACATCCGATTCGGTCAATAGCCTGACGACAGCGAGCGGGACGACGCTGAGCCTCTCGAACGGCACACTGTCGATCGCGGCGGCCTCAACCATTTCGGGCAACCTGTCGATCGCCGGGGCCACGCTGGCGGGCGCCGGGACGGCGACCCTCGCCGGGAGCACGACGCTCAACGGCGCCACGATCGATGCGCCTCTGGTGAACCAGGGGACGATTCTGGTCCAGAACAGCTCCTCGACCATGGCCGGCGGCTTGAGCAACGCCGGAACCATCACCGTGGCCTCAGGAGGAACCCTGGCAATCAACGCCGGCACGTTCACCAACTTCAGCAACGGCACCCTGACCGCTGGCACTTACAACATCGCCGGAACGTTGCAGTTCCCGAATGCGGCAATCACGACGGACGCCGCCAATATCATCCTGAACGGGGCATCTTCGCAGATCCTCGACCAGAACGGCAACGATGCCCTGGCCAGCCTCGCCGACATCTCAGCGGGGGGTATCTTCACGATCGAGAACGGCTGCAACCTCACCGCGGCCCTGGGGCTGTCTAATGCGGGCAACATCACCATCGGTGCCGGCAGCACCCTCACCGGGAACCTCTACCAGGTAGGGGGCCAGACCAGTGTGCTCGGGACCTTGAACGGGGTCAGCAGCCCAGCCACGCCCCCCGATCCCGGCTCCGCGCTGGCATTCAACGGCGTCAGCGACTACGCAACCGTACCCGACCAGCCGAGCCTGAGGCTCACCAGCACCGTCACCATCGAGTTCTGGGCGAAGAGAGAACGTTTCGGCCTCGATATCGTCCTCGAGAAGGGGGGCGACTGGACGCGCGAGCAGACCGATTACGGAGTCGGGTTTAATTCCGTAGATAATGACATGTTCTATTTCTACTATGCCGGCGGCTGGAGGGGGACGAGCGGCGTCACGGATTTTGGCTGGCATTACTATGCAGTCGTCGCCACGCAGGGGGCGGCGAACCCGCAGCTCTACATCGACGGCGTGGCAGAGCCGGTGCAGTACTCTGGTGGGTCGAGCACGATTGACCTGAACCCAGCGACGACCCCGCTCTACCTGGGCGCGCAGATCGACCCTGTCTACACCTATTACGGAGAGACGGTGCTCGACGACGTCAGCATCTGGAACACCGCCCTTTCCCAATCCGCGATCCAGGCCGATATGAACCAGACCTTGACTGGGTCGGAGTCAGGTCTCGTGGGCTCGTGGCTGTTCAATGAGGGTGCGGGCGGCGTCGCACACGATCAGACAGCGAACCACAATGACGCCTCCCTGGGTGGGGGCAACGCTGCCGATGCGCCCCTGTGGGTGCCAAGTGGGCCGTTCGGCGTGGACATCGCCGGTGGTACCCTCACTGGCGCCGGCACGATCAACGCGAGCGTGCTCAACGAGGGGACCATCGCCCTCAATCCGGGCATCCTGAACATAACGGGCAACTACACCCAGGCGGCCACCGGCGCTCTCGACGTCGGCGTCGGTGGCCTCAGCCCCGGCAGCCAGTTCGGCCAGCTCAACGTCACCGGCCAGGCGGCGCTCAATGGCGCGCTCAATATCAGCCTTCTCGACGGTTACTCTCCGCCGTCGGGAGATAGTTACCCAATCCTGACCTTCGGCTCGAGGACGGGCGACTTCGCCGTCGAGACCGGGCTCTATCTCGGAGGGGGCGAGGGATTCTCGCCCACCTACGACTCGAGCGGGCTCAACCTCGTGGTCATCCCCGAGCAACTCGGCACGACGACAGCCATCACCTCGTCGTTGGAGCCTTCGACCTACGGGCAAGCCGTCACCTTCACCGCCACCGTGTCCCCGACTCTCTCCACCAGCTTCACCCCCACCGGGACCGTCACCTTCTACGATAATGCGTCTCCGCTGGGCACGGTCACGCTCAGCAGCAGGACGGCCAGCTTCACCACCTCCATCCTGGTCGCCGGGTCGCACTCGATCATCGCCCAGTACAGCGGCGACAGCAATTTCAGCGGCAGCAATTCGACGTCGCTCGCCCAGGCCGTCAACCAAGATGGCAGCGGCAACGTGGTTGTCTCGTCGTTGAACCCGTCAACCTATGGCCAATCGGTCACCTTCACGGCGACGGTGGCCGCGGCCGTGCCGGGAAGCGGCACACCGACGGGGACTGTCACCTTCTACGACAACTCGACGGCCATCGATACCGCGACTCTCAGCAATGGCTCGGCCACTTTCAGCACGTCGTCTCTCGCGGTCGGCGGTCACGCGATCACGGCGACTTACGGCGGCGATGCCGACTTCACGGGTAGCAGCTCGCCGGCCCTCACCCAGACCGTTCAACAGTCGCCCACCGCGATACTCGACGGCGAGGTGTACAACGACCTCAACGGCGACGGTTTGCTCGAGAACGGAGAGCCGGGCCTTTCCGGCTGGACGGTTCAACTCCTGGACAGCTCGAACACGATGGTCGCCAGCACCACGACCGACTCGAGTGGCGACTATTCGTTCACCGGCGTCGTCTCCGGCTCGTACACGGTGGCCCCCGTCGCGCCTGCTGGCTACGTCCCGACCGGCCCGACATCCGGCACGCTCGCGGTGACGGCAACGGCTGGCCAGACCATCAACAATCTGAACTTCGGCGAGTTCCAGACGGTCAACATCAGTGGTGAGGTGTTCGACGACCTCAGCAATAGTGGCTCCTTCAACACGAACGACCCGGGCCTCTCGGCTGGACGGTTGATCTCTCAAATGCTTCCAGCCGGGTCATTGGCACCGCCACCACCGACACCAACGGAGACTATTCGTTCTCGGGGTTAGGGCCGGGCACCTACTCGATCGCAGACGTCCTCCAGCCCGGCTATGTCGCGACGGCTCCCGCCACGGGGAGCTTCACGTTCACCCCCACGAGCGGAGCCCAGCTTACCGGCGAGAATTTGGGAGTTTTCAAGGCAGTCTCGCTGGCGGTGACCGGCCTGACGACCTCGCCATCCAGCTTGCAGTCAAGCGCGAACGTCGTGGTCGAGTGGAGCGACACCAACACGGGCACACTTCCGGCTGCCGGCTCGTTCACCGACATGATCACCGTCACCAACACGACGACCGGGCAGGTGCTGGCCACCGCCAGCGTCCCGTACGACGCAACGACCCTTGGCAACCTGGCTGCCGGCGCCTCGGCCTCTTAGCAATACGCCTTCCGCCTCCCAGACGGCAACCCCGGCGTCGGCCAGATCCAGATCACCGTCACAGCCGACGTCTACGACAACGTCTCGACCGGACAGGGCGATCCCAGCAAGACGGCGACATTGACCGAGACTTCGACCCTGGCGCCCTATCCCGACCTGGCAGTCACCGCCGTCAGTAGCCCCGTCGACGCCTGGTCGGGCCGTGGGATCGTGGTGAGCTGGACCGTGGCCAACCAGGGGACCGCAGCCACGCAGGGGACGTGGAACGACATTGTGTATCTGAACCAGTCTGGCAACCCGGGCCCAGGTCTGCAGCTTGGCATCTTCCCGAGCCCCGAGAACCTCTCCCCCGGCCAGAGCTACCAGCGGACCCAGGATTTTACTCTGCCCCAGGGGATCAGCGGGAACTACGAGATCGTCGTCACCGCCGACGCCGACGACTCGGTCTACGAGCTCAGCCAGGCCAACGATACCGCGGCCAGCGCGGTCTTCCCAATCCAGCTCACTCCCTCTCCCGACCTCCAGGTGACATCGATCACCGTCCCGCCCACGGCAACCGACCTCGAGCCGGTAACCTTCTCCTGGACGGTGACCAACAACGGCACCGGCGCGACAAGCGTCCCGTCCTGGAATGATGACCTCTACCTCTCCCGGGACCAGACGCTGAGCGCGGATGATATCTTGCTGGGTACGGCCCGGAATCCCAGCGCGCTGGCGCCCGGCGAGTCTTACACGCAGTCGCTGACCGCCACCCTCCAGGGCAATTACGATGGACCTTATTATGCCATCGTGGTCACCGACGTCGGTCAGGCGCAGCCCGAGTATCCCTTCAATAACGACAACGTGACCGCCAGCACCGCCGTCGTCGACGTCCAGCCGCTCCCCTCTCCGGGGTTTCTCAGCGCCACTCAGGTTAGCGTCTCTCCGCCACCGGGCAGTGTCATCCATGGGGGCGATTTCCTCACGGTCAACTGGACGGTTGAAGATACAGGAGGCGGCGTGGTGTCCGTCGGCCAGAAGGACGTCCGACGGACCTACGGAGGGGGTGGAGCAATCGGCTCGGCCTCCACAGTGCCCTACACTGAGACGGTCACTGGAGACGTGACGGATGCCATTGGCGGCGCGACGATAGAGCATGATGACGTGAATTACACGATCTCGTACTACCCGCCTCCCCCCGTCGAAGCAGGCACGACTGGAGGGGGAGGTTCGGCTCTTTGGACCGTGGAGGATTACTCGACCAATACAGGAGGTTCCAGTCCAGAAGGCATCCCTTCGACGCTAATTAACGCATGGGTTGATGCAATCTACATCAGCCAAACCTCGACGGTCGGACCCGGAGCCATCCCGATTGCCTACCAGGATGATTACACCGACCCTGTGAATCAGCCCACGCTGAGTATTGGCGAATCCTACGCCGAGACCCAGACGATCCAACTACCATCACACATGTCCGGGACGTGGTATGTGGTCGTGGTTCCGAATGTGTTCGGAACGGCGAGCGCCGAGCCGGCGGAGACCTCGGACGAGGGTTCCGTGGCCGTTCCCATCACGGTCACTCCGGCTCCTCAGCTCCAGGTGAATTCGGTGAGCGCTCCGACCAGCGGCGTCGGCGGCCAGTCGATCCCGGTGACCTGGACCGTTTCGAACCAGGGATTCGCGTCGACCAATGCCGGGATATCCCAACAACCCGGAAACGGTTCGGCGCCGCCCACCGTGAGCGAGTGGACCGATGCGGTCTACCTTTCCACCTCCACGACCCTGGTGACCAGCGGTTCGGGCGCCGCCACGCTCCTTGGCACGTTCCAGCACATAGGGAACCTCGATCCGCTCGAGTCCTATATCGAGACCCAGCAGGTCACGCTGCCAAGCGACATCCAGGGACCATTCACGATCTTTGTCGAGGCCGACAGCACGAAAGGTGTCTTCGAGGCCTCCGACACGTATGGCTCCCCGGCCGTCCCCGTCACGAACTACGACCCGACGCCGATCAACATCACGCCGCCGCCACCGGCCGACCTCCAGGTCACATCCATCGCCGCGCCTTCCTCGGCTGGTTCCGGCCTGCCCGTATCGATCGGCTGGACCGTGACCAATACCGGCTCCGGGGCAACGTCCACCAACTCCTGGTCAGACGAGCTTGTCCTCTCGAGCGAAGATGACCTGACAACCACCTCGGACAACGTCGTTCTCGGTACATTCACGCACACGGGTTCCCTCGCCTCCGGCGCCCAGTACACGACGGCCGGGACGGTCACGCTTCCCGTGGGGATCTCGGGGACCTACTACCTCTTCGTCACCGCTGATGTTAATGACGTTGCTGCCGGACTGGGCGGAGAGGTCAATAATTCCTCGTCCGATGAGTTGCCGATCACCTTGACTGCGACACCCCAGCTCAGTATCAGCAGTTTCCAGGTTGCCGGCCCGGCATTGTCGGGCCAGCCGCTCCCGCTCGACTGGACGGTGACCAATACCGGCAACGGTCCGACCCGCCCGTCCGAGACCTCGTGGACCGACCGGATCTATCTCTCTTCGAATGGCGTGTTCGATCCGACCAATAACGTGTTCCTGGGCGGCTTCACGCACAACGGGGGCCTGGCGCCCGGCGCGTCCTACACCCAATCTCAAGCGGTGACGCTCCCCGTGGGGATCTCGGGTCCCTACACCCTTTTCCTGGTGGTCGATGCGTTGAACCAGGTCTACCAGTCGGGCGTGACGATCGATTCCCAGGCATTGCCGATCAGCGTGACCTTGTCGCCGCCACCGGATCTTGAAGTCAGCAGCGTCTCGGCACCGACGGCCACATACACCGACCAGCCCATTACCGTCAACTGGACGGTCACGAACGAGGGCATCGGCCCCGCGGCTCCGGACACCTGGGATGACTCGGTCTACCTTTCCACCGACCAGTTCCTCACGACTTCCAGCGCGATCCTCCTCGGGTCGGTCCAGCACACCGGCGGACTGGCTGCCGGTGCGAGCTACTCGGCCAGCCTCACCGCCAAGATCCCCGACTACGCCAGCGGCCCCTACTACGTCTTCGTCGTCACCGACAGCGGCAACGTTGTCTTCGAGGCGACCCCCTCGGGAAGCCACCAGGCATACGACCCGATGGCCCTGCTGGTCACGATGCCGCCGCCTTGTGACTTGACAGTCAGCGCGGTCACCGTGCCCGCCACGGGAACCGCTGGGCAACTCACACCGACCCCCCTCTCATGGACGGTCACGAATGTCGGGTCTTACCCAGCCGTGGGCACCTGGGCCGACAACATCTATCTGTCCCCGGATGGGACCTGGACCGCCAGCGACGCGCTGATTGGTCAGTTCTTCCATTACGGCGATCTCGCGCCCGGTGCCTCGTACACGGTTCAGACCACCTTGGATGTCCCCGGCGTTTCGCCGGGTAACTACTACGTGATCGTCCGCACCGACGCGCTTGGCAACGAGCGCGAGGCGAATCCCGCCAACAACCAGCTCACTTCCACGGACACGATCAACATCAGCATCCCGACACTGACCGTCGGCCAGACGATCACTTCGACCCTCGGTGCCCCCGGCGACCTTTATTACCAGTTCAATGTCCAGTCCGGTCAGACCATTGATCTCTCGGGTGCGCTCACTACCGACGGACAGACAGTCTTTCTGCTTTACCTCCGCTACGGAGCGCCACCGACACTTGACCAGTTTGATCAGGCCTCGACCTATGCCTCTGACAGCCAGCAAAGCCTTCGAATCCAAAATGCTCAGGCAGGGACCTACTACATTCTCTTCCACAACCTGGGCCAGAACTCGGCCCCTCTCGAGATCAGCTCCAAGGTCGAGGCCTTCGAAATCGACTCCGTCTCGCCGGCCCTCGGCAGCAACGTCGGTTCGGCGACGGTGACCATCACCGGCGCGGAGTTCACGCCCGGCGCGGTCGTCAGCCTCGTCGGCGCCGATGGCACCACCCGCACCGCCAGTCAGCTCTGGTGGAAGGACTCCGGCACGCTCTGGGCGACCTTCAACCTCACCGGCCTGGCAACGGGCACGTATGACGTCAGCGTGACCGAAGGCGGACAGACCGTCACCGATCACGGCGCCTTCACCGTGACGAATGGAGCAGCCGGCTCGGTCAAGGTTCACCTGCTGGTTCCCAGCGCCGTCGTCTTTAACGATTTCTACGAGGTTGAGGTCGTCTACACAAACCCAGGAGACACCGATGCCCCGGCGCCTTTACTGTTTCTTTCCGCTTCAACTAACCCTGGAGAGGTGCAACTCCGCCTGCCAGGCCAGACCTCGTTCGGCGGTTCGCAGGTTCAGTTTCTGGCAATCAACCCCAACGGCCCCGCCGGCATCTTACCCCCGAGATCGAGCTTCACCTATACAATCGACTTCAAACCGCCTTACATCCAGCACGCGGAGGCAATCTACTGGTCTCTTGAGGAGGCGCCGTCTGCCGCCACGATCGACTGGCCCTCGCTTGAATCGAGCATGCAGCTTCCCACCATCCCCGACTCTGCCTGGAGCGCGGTCTACGCCAATTTCACCGCCCAGGTCAACGGCACGTGGGGTGAATACCAGTCCGCCCTGGACAACGACGCGACCTATTTGAGCCAGCTAGGCAGCTACTACTACGACGTGAACCAGTTGCTTTCGTTCGAAATCGAGAAGGCAAACGCTGCTTTCACTGCCCAGACTCTCGTCACCGTCACGGCCGACAGCCTGCCCGCCCCGGGCATGGATTTAACCTTCGTCCAGTCGTTCCAGCAGTCGATTTCCGGACGCTATACGCAAGGCATACTGGGATTCGGGTGGACTACAAACTGGGACATCTACGCGACTACGACTGCCAACGGCGATGTCGCCGTTTACAATGACGGCGTCACCCTTTTTTATACCTTGCAGCCCGACGGCGGCTACACCGATGAAGTCGGCGACCATAGCACGTTCGCCCTGGTCAACGGGACCTACCAGCTCACCACCACCAGTGGGATGATTTATGAGTTCAACACCAACGGCACTCTGAACTACATGGAAGATGCCAACGGTAACCGCATTACCGCTGGTTACAACCTGGCCGGGCAAATGGTCTCCCTCACTGACTCTAACGGGGAGTACATCACGCTGAGCTACAATGCCCAGGGGAACCTCGCCGAGTTGACTGATTCCAGTGGCCAGATCGAGACCTATGGTTATGACCCGACCGGCCAGTTTCTGACCAGCTACACGGACGTCTACGGAACGACCACTTACACCTACATCACCGGAGAATCGCCGCAGCAGGACAATGCGCTAGCCGAAGTCGCCTATGCCGACAACACTCACATTTACTTTGGTTATGATTCTCAAGGCAGGCTGATTGATCAGCACCGCGACGGCGGAGCGGACGATGAAACATTCACTTACCTTACGCCCGGCGGCTACACCGCAACCGATGGCGACGGCAACACAAGCACGGTCCTTTTCAACAACTATGGAGCCGCCGCCGAGACCATAAGCCCCGATGGCAATGTTGTTCAGTACATGTACGATTCGAACCTGAATCTCGTCGAGGTTGATAGCCCGGACGGCACGAAGTATACCGCGACCTACGATAACGTCGGCAACCTGACGAGTGTGACTGATCCTCTCGGGCAGACGATCACCTTCACCTACAACGGCAACAACGACCTCACTTACTACACCGATGCGAAGGGGAACACGACCAGTTACTCCTACAACGGCAGTAATGACTTGCTGTCGATCACGTATGCCAACGGCACCCAACAGCAGTACAATTATAATCCACTCGGTGAAGCCACACAGTACCTGAACGCGAATGGCCAGGCCATCGGCTATAGCTACAACGCCGACGGGCTCGTGACCCAGGAAACCTTCGCCGATGGCACCTACTACAGCTACACGTACAATGCTCAAGGAAACATAACCAGCGCAACCGATGCCCAGGGCAACGTCGAGACATTCGTCTACGCTGACCCGAGCAACCCCAATCTGCTCACCGAGGTTGAGTACCCGGACGGCACGTGGCTCCAGTTCAGCTACAACGTAATCGGCCAGCGCAGCCAGAGCGTCGATCAGACCGGCTTCACGGTCAATTACACATACGATTCGCTGGGTCGCCTTTCGAAGTTGACCAATGGTAATGGCAACCTGATCGTCCAGTACCTCTACGACCCGGCAGGCAACTTGATCGAAAAGGAAAACGGCAACGGCACCTTCACGATCTATACCTACGACGGCGACGGTGACGTCCTGAGCATCACCAACTTCGCGCCATCCGCAGGGTCGACAAGCTTTGACCCCGCCAACAGCGCGATCAACTCGTTCGATGATTACACGTACGACGCCCTGGGTAACGTGCTGACTGATACGAGTCAGGATGGTCAGTGGGTTTATACGTACGATGCCGACAGCGAGCTCATTTCGGCTGAGTTCACTCCCAACTCAGTTGACCCGGATGGGTTGACGGCTCAGGACATCCAGTATATCTACGATGCGGACGGCAACCGCATTTCCGAGTCGGTCAATGGAGTGGAGACGACCTATGCCGTCAACAATGTCAACGAGTACACAACCTCCACGACCAACGGTGTGATTACGACCTACCAGTACGACCCGGACGGTAACCTGATCGCCCAAACCGTAGGTGGCAGCACCACCAGCTACACTTACAACGAGCTCAACGAGCTGATCGACACCAACGGGCCGAATACCACGGCTACTTACACGTATAACCCTCTGGGCAATCTCGTTTCTCAGACGGTCAACGGGGCGACGACGAGCTACCAGGTGGACCCGGCGGGTTTGGGCGACGTCGTGGCCGAGTTCGGCAGCGGCGGCGCTTTGATCGCACACTTTACTTATGGCCTTGGATTGGTCAGCCAGGTGAGTGCGAACGGCGCAACCGGTTACTACGATTTTAACAACATCGGCTCAACGATCGGCATTACAGGAACGAACGGAGGCTATGTCAATCAATACAGCTACTTGCCATTTGGAGAAACGAACACCATTAACGAGACGATTCCGAATCAGTTTACCTATATCGGGGAACTTGGAGCTGCAACTAGTGGCACCGGATTGGCCCTTATGGGAGCGCGGTTCTACGGCGAAGTTTTGGGGAGGTTCATGACCACCGATCCCATACATGGAGAGATGAACCTCTATGAATATGCGGGTAATCGCCCAACCAATACCGTTGATCCGACCGGCTTCTGTTCCGAAACGCCTCCTCTTTCTCCCAGCTCGCCCTCTTTTCCGCCGAATGTAATGGCGCCCTTGCCTGACGAAGGCTATCCGTACTACCACGTTTATCCGTATTTGCCGAACACGGATTATCATGAACCGATGATACCCAAGGTGCCCGAACCCTATGAGCCAGGATCAGAGCCACCGCCTGAGCCATTTGACTACACGGATCCAAGCCAGGACTACGAGCCTTCTGATTTTTGGGCTGGCGCTTCCTCCGACGAGAATGAGGGAGACCCAGACAACTCGAGCGCAGGGGTCACCGGCGGATCCGGCTGCCCCTGCGAGTGCCCCCCGAGCAACCCCCCGGAGATCACACCGTCGACGCCTGTCGTAACGGCCATCACCTTGATCATCCATGCCAATGACCCCAACGAACTGATCGGCCCCGCCGCCTATGGCGACCAAAACTTCGTTGCCGCGGACGCCCCGCTGCCCTACACGATCGATTTCGAGAATCTACCGACAGCAACCGCGCCGGCCCAGACGATCACGATCACCGACCAGCTCAGCAACAACCTCGATTGGCGGACGTTCCAGCTCGGCGAGATCAGCTTCGGAAGCCAGACGATCGTCGTCCCGGCGGGGTATAGCTTTTATTCTACTCAGGTTGATCTGAGTCCCAGCGGCATCGACCTCCTCGTCCGGATCGACGCCGGAATTGACCCGACGACCGGCATCGTCACCTGGACGCTCACAAGCATTGATCCGGCCACGGGCGAGCCGCCCACCGACCCGACGATTGGCCTGCTGCCGCCCGACGATGCCAACGGCGATGGCGAGGGCTTCGTCACATACACGATTCAGCCCTTGGCTGGCTTGCCCACGAGCACCACGATCACGAGCCAGGCGTCGGTGATCTTCGACACCAATCCGTCGCTAGCCACGAACACGGTGACCGACACCCTCGACGCCGTC
>Ga0116219_10003792_pt1 | contig 11715 bp, 12 predicted proteins | sample Sb_taG_4_FD_91019 | JGI IMG/M metagenome (GOLD analysis project Ga0116219, IMG submission 91019) | Peat soil microbial communities from Weissenstadt, Germany - Sb_50d_6_BS metaG | ecosystem: Environmental > Terrestrial > Soil > Wetlands > Peat | place: Germany: Weissenstadt | collected 2010-09-21
ATCGAGATGCACGGCGAGGAGCTATCTCAGGCGGACGAGTCAACCCTCTATCACCACTTTGAGATGAACTACACGCCAATCAACACCGAGAGCGGGCGCCGCCTCGCCCGCCGCTGAGGACAGCCAAACCCATAGACGGCAAGGGGCACCCGGGATATGGGGGGCGAACCCGACCGCCGATGTGTATTCGTGTGGCCGGGCGCGATATGTGCCGGAGCCGGTCGGGGGTCAGGCCCGCAGGTCGACGGTCGAGGCCGCTCGGTAGTCGCGCGACCGGTCGCCATCCATCCACGTCGTCCTGCCTCCGGCATCGCCCCATCGGTTTGACCGGTCACCCGAGACCGGTCCGGTCATAGTCCCCAGGACCGCGGATTTTCGGGTGGGTGAGCTGTCGATGCCACAGGGGAGCAACGGGTGGGAAGAGGCTCGAACCAGCTGAACTGGGTCGGGGCATCGGCGGCGTGCCCGGGAGCAAGCAACGATTAGACGCGCGAGCCAGACTGAGTCCGTGGAACGGCCTGAGACCAGGTACGTGGCAGTCGGCGATGCCGACGTTGCTTACCAGGTCTTCGGACAGGGATCGCCCGATGTGCTGTTCTGCTATGGGCTCGGCAGCCACATCGACTACTTCTGGGATCTGGAGCAGCTCGCCGACTCCTGGACCAGAATCGCGTCGAATAACCGCTCGATCCTCTTCGATCGTCGAGGTACGGGCGCGTCGGACAGCGTGCCACGCGCCGTTCTCCCAACCTGGGAGGAGTGGGCGGAGGATCTCGGCGCAGTCCTCGATGCCGTTGGCTCGGAGCACGCTGTCCTCATCGCCAGTATGGAAGCGGGAGCGATCGCCCTTCTTTTCGCTGCTCTCCATCCCGAGCGGGTCAACGGTCTCGTACTCATCAACACAGCGGCTCGGTTCGTGGCCGACGACGACTACCCGATCGGGTTTGCGCCCGACGCCCTCGAGACCCTGTTGGGACTGATCGCGGCCAGCTGGGGAACCACCGAGTTCGTGTCCCTTGCTAGTCCAGGTTGGGCGTGGGACAAGAAACTTATGACCTCGATTGCCAGACAGCTACGGGCGTCGGCCACTCCCCGCACGGCCAATGATCAGTACGGCTACCTCTTGCGACACCTGGACGTTCGTCCAATCCTCCCGCTCATACAGGCGCCGACGGTCGTGCTGCACGTGGGAGAGAGCCCGTTCATCCCCGTTGAGCTGGGTCGCTACCTTGCCGAGCACATCACGGGCGCGAGTTTCGTCGAGGTTCCCGGCGGTGACGTTGGTCTGCCCCATCCGCTTGTGCACGACGAGATCATCGAGTTCCTGACCGGCGAGCGCCCCGACGTCGAGGTCGATCGAGTCCTCACGACGGTCATGTTCACCGACATCGTCGGGTCCACGGAGCAGGCGGCATCGCTCGGCGACCAGCGGTGGCGATCCCTTCTCGACAACCACGATCGAACCGTGCGGGATCAGCTTCGCCGTTTTCGTGGCAATGAGATCAAGACCACAGGTGACGGCTTCGTGGCCTCTTTCGACGGGCCCGCCCGGGCGATTCGCTGCGCCGGGGCGATCCGGGAGGCCACCGAGAGTCTCGGACTGTGGCTTCGTACCGGCCTCCACACCGGTGAGTGCGAGGTCCGTGGCGATGACCTCAGCGGGCTTGCCGTCCACATCGCCGCCCGGGTCGGGGCGAAGGCGTCCGCAGGAGAGGTGCTTGTGTCCAGCACCGTCAAGGACCTGGTAATCGGCTCGGGGATCGACTTCGCTGACCGCGGAGAACACGAGCTGAAGGGTGTGCCGGGGGCCTGGAGGCTCTTCGCGGTCAGGGCCGAAACCGCCCGATAACACTTCAGGTTGGTATTGGCTTGGACGGGTGTCTGTTCGCCGTTCCACAACATGGTCTGGCTCACCTGTGAAGGCGGCCCAGATTGCGCACACTCGAGGATCCCCGTGACGCCTTGTAGCCATCTGTGCCCTGAGGATTGCGTCGGAGTCGGGTAGTCGAGTCGGACGGCGAGCCGCTTGGTATCACCGCCGCTGAGCGATCGCGCGTGGGTAGGTCGGAGGCAAGTCCGTCACCTTCGGGCGGAATCGGCGCTGGCACACGGAGCGTCACTCGCCCGGGTCCGTGTGATACCGCTTAGTCTGGGGGGTACCATCCCGGCCTCGTGCAGGGCACCCTCAACTACGGCAGTTGCGAGCGGTTGATCTTCAGATGGAGGTACTCACATACTGACGTATGCGACTGGGCGCTGTGGCGACCAGAGTTCTGACCGTGGGTTGCATGGGGCTGTTCCTGTTGGCCTGCGGAAACAGGTCGGGCTCACTCGTAGGGTCCGTACTGGTCGAAAGTCCGCAGGCGGGATGGCAAGTCACGGGCGTAACTGTGACGGTGGAACTGAGGTCGGGTAATCGTGTTGTGGCGAGCGAGCAAGTGCAACCGCATCACCAGTTTCATTTCAACGAGCCGCCAGGCACCTACGACCTGGCAGCGGTTGGGATTCGAAACTGCTCCCAAACGGCAACGATCCGTTCGGGAACGTCGATCTCCCACGATCTGAGATGCGTGCCGGCACCAGCAGCCGGCTAAGCGCAATGTGGCCATCCGGGAAGTGCTGCGGCCATTCCCGGTCGATTCGACCGCTTGAACACAACCAAGGATCCATGCGGGCCACGCATCTAAACAGTCCTGAACATCTTGAGCTCGGCCTTCGGGCTTTAGGGTGTATCGAGTTGATCCCTGTCTTGTCTCGCCTCGGGAACCATGCCGGAGCGGCAAAGCCGACTTCTGAAATATGAAAGGCGGACAGGGCGGTCCAGCTCGGTGGGCGTGACGACCCTGTTTGAGGAATTCGGGACTGGTCTGCCAGATCCCTCTTAGCCTCAATCCACCGACCAGACCTCGCGAATTAGGTCGTGATGATCTCGAGCAGGTCTCGTTGAGCATTTGGCCCGATTGCGACCAGCGGATGGGCGTGTGGCATCTAGGGTCCGTGCTCGTCGACGGAAGACCGGTCACGCCGGCCGAAGCCCGCGCAATCATCGCCGAGCGCTACGCCATCCCACCCGAAGCGCGCCGACGTGCACGCGTCCCGGACGCAGTGAGCGAGCCAACGAGATAGGGGTCACCAGAGGCGCCCCGCGTTGGCCCGCTCGGGCACCAGGCTAGGCTCACTTGACGCGGTTAGGAATTTCATATTCGGGGAACCCGATCGTCCTTCAACCCGCTTCGGTGGCTCCGTAGGTCCCACTGCCGGCTTTGGCCAGAAGGCCGGGCGCTTATAATCGCGTCGTTGGACGATCGCGGGCGGGTGTGCCGGAACGCAAACAGGGGAGATCGCCTCGCGTTGGCGCCGGGCGCGCATCCTGCTCCGGCACTTCCGAGCGGGTGACCAGGGATCTGGTTCACTGGGGGCTTGCGAGGTAGCAGACCGCTCCTAGCTGGGATTGCGCTCATCGTGCTGACGAGCGCTTGCTCGACGACTTCCGCGGGCGGTGGAGGTCGAGTCGAGGGGCCCCGGTCCACCAGCACCTACGTCCCGGAGCCTGCCACGGCCCACGGCAGCCTCGGGGACGCAACGCTAAGCGGAGCGGTGAAGTTGCGGGTTCGGGCCCAGCTAGAGATGGAAACGTTATGCATCCCAGCTGGCCAGACGGCTCCCACCGACGCACGGCTGGCAATCTGGGAGTACACGACCGAACAGGGGAAGCCCTCAGCAATAACGCACTGGATCACCGTCGGATGGACGACTACGGACGTCGGAAAGACCGTTACGTTGGCGCCCGATGCCTCCTCTGACCCACCGACAGTCGGCGTCCAGCTTGCTGATGCCGGAGCATCCGATCAACAGTGGGTATCAACGAGTGGCGAGCTGACGATCCTTCCAAACGGAAGCGGTGGGCACTTGAAGGCCATCTTGTCGCCGGATCATGGAGCGGGGGCAGGTGTTCGTTTCTCTCCTGGAAACGGTCTCGTATCCATAGACGCCACATGGAAGTGCTGATACTGATCATCAGGCGTCCCATGAGCATCCGCAATGCGCCGGTACCGGTTGAGGTCCTGACCTCAGCCCAGCGAGCCGGAGGGTATCCGGTACTCGGAGATCCCGGGTCCCGTGTATATCGGTCTGTGGCATGAGCACCGCGTCAGGGTCGGGTAACCGGGCCGGATGGCGACCCGCTCGGGATCCGCGTCGCTGAGCGATTGTGCGTGGGTCAGGGCAGAGGCCAGTCCGTCATCTGCGCGCTGACTCGGGAGTGGCAGACCGGGCGCGACCCGCACTGGTCCGAGTGATCCCGACCGCCGACTGACGGTGCGTGGTCTGGCACAGAGCACACGAAGCTGGGGCAATACCGGTCGGCTATGAGTGCCGAAAGGGGCGCTTCTTCTAGCCTGTCTGATAGGTGAACTGGTCTGAAGGCGTGAGAGGGCTCGAACCGAGGAGCGCATTCACCGTTACGTCGACCGTCGGGGACGAGCCATCTGGTCATAGGAGGAGGGGTGCCGGGCTGGTCTGGCGATGGCGCGTCATGGGAGGTTAGTCGTGAACTATCAGCGGGGTTAGTCCATATCCAAGCGATATGCGAAGGAGTTCCGCCGAGCCCGTTAGTGAGCGCCCTGTGGCAGGCGAACAGGTGAGTTCGCACTCCGTGGAGGCAGATTCCGGATTTCAAGCGCCAGTCGTCCGAGTCTTGGTCGGCGGAACTCCATCCATCTCCGTGCGATGGTGAGATTTGCTGTGCTTGCGCACTCTGGCCCTGTGAGTGCCCTCTCAGGTCGGGGGCGCTAGCAAGCCGTTTGCTCTCGCCACAGCGCCAAACCACGAGGCGCTCGGCTTGGGATATCGGGCAAATGTCGTGCGATCGACACTGTGGAGTCCGAATCTCGGCGTAAACCCGTTGGACCACTCGAAGTTGTCGAGCAGGCTCCACACGAAGTATCCACGGATGTCCACGCCGTCATCGATGGCGCGCCGAACTCCTCGCAGGACCTGGGAGATGTATGCAATGCGCTCGGCATCGTCGTCGGTAGCGAGTCCACTCTCAGTGAGGAGGACGGGAAGACCGGAGACCGACGCGGCACGCCGGGCACAGTGTTCAACCCCCTGGGGCCAGTACTCGTAGCCCATTTGTGTGATCGGAACCCCGGGCTCGTTAGGGGCTTGGCCTTGGGGGCCGAAGTGCACACGTGAGTAGCACTGGACACCGATGAAGTCGTCGCCCTCAGCTCCCCTCATGAAACTGTCTTCCAGGATCTCGCGAGCGGCCTCAAGCACCTCTTCTCCGCCCGGTTCCGCCACCATCTCGTCCATCGACAGCGTCAGGCCCACAGGAAAGTCACCTGGTCCCGACCGAAGGGCGTTGACGGCTAAACGATGCGCTCGCACAATTGTCTCGTTCACCGTGAGGTGTCGGGCGAAATCATTCTTCACCCCCGGTGGGGACGACCCAAGGGCGTAACCCATAACACCAATGAGGTTGAGCTCGTTGATCGTGCAGGCCCACCCAACGAGATCCCCGAGATGGGCCGTGGCTCGAGAGACGAAACGGACGAAGACATCGGCAGCGTCTTCGGCCTCCCACCCTCCTCGCCCGGTGAGCCAGGTCGGGGTCGTGAAGTGGTGGAATGTCACGACTGGGGTAATGCCGCGCTCGCGGCAGGCCGCGCAGATGCGGCGGTAGTAGTCGAGCGCAGCGAGAGAGAACTCACCTTCAGCGGGCTCGATGCGGCTCCACTCAAGAGAGAATCGATAGGCCTGGAGGCCCATGGAAGCGACGAGCTGAACATCCTCGGCCCAGCGGTGCAGGGAATCACAGGCGTCGCCACTTGACTCGGCACATCCCGACTCGGGGTTGTGCTCCCAGGCCCACCAGTCGTTGTTGACGTTGCCGCCCTCGATTTGATGGGCAGCGGTCGCTGTGCCCCAGACGAATCCTTCAGGGAATGCGAGCTCGGGTTCTTCGACGTCGGTTCCGTCCACGGCCGGTCACTGTACCCCCCCAAGAATTTGACGATCGAAGGACGTGGAATCAGCAGTGGCCCCGTGCGGAGTTCAGAACGATCATGGGTCCATCAACCAGTGGCACTCGGTTCGGATTGAAGTCGGTTGGGACTGCTCTCAAGAGTTGACGCTGACCAGGCCCTGGAACCGACGAGTCTGCCTTCACGACAACGCGAAACGGGAGGGCCGAGGCCCTCCCGTTCGCCTGACGACTACTTTTCAGGCCCCTGAGCGGGGACCTGAAAGACGAAGATCAGCTGATCTTCAACGGCTTCGCTGCGCTGAAGTTCCCTGACGCGCTTATGCACACCTCGCCCTTGTACTTGCCGGGAACCTTGAGCCCAGTGTTGTCGGAGGTCACCGCGCCGGAGAACTTCTCGAGCGTCGGCTCGCTCGGTGCGGGACCGGTCTTCGGTGGCTTCACGTATCCCGGGCAATGCTTGGCCTTAGCCGAGGCCAGGGCCGGGGCACTGAAGTTTGTGACCTGGCCGTTGACCCAAGTAACGGGCCCACCGGATGCCAACACCGCGATCGAGAGCGGCCTTGAGCTCCCACCCGTGCCGGGCACGGCGGTGCCGGAGCACCCGCTAATGGTGATGGTGCCGCTGCCGACTGACCCGCTCATCGTCGTGCAGGCGATCTTTCCTTTCGGGCCAGTGCTTTTTGCCGATGCGGGCCCGCTGTTCAACGTGACCGAAAGCACCGAGATAGGAACGGCCAGCACTGTCACGAGCATGAATGCCTTTCGCATATTTGCCCCTGCTACAAGCAGAATCGGACGACGCATCTAATTCCCCCTTTGATCTTCGAGTTCGAGCATCTCCCGGAGAGGGCTTGCCTCTGAAGGATCCGCCCCTTCAAAGCTGACGGTAATGTCAGACTCCTATGAGGCGACAGCGGGAGTTCACGTGAGTGACACCCGAGAAACCACCTAGAGATGGACCGTACGTCGCAGAAATGACATCGTGAGTAATTGGTCTCGACCGAGTCCCTAGTGCGCATCTTTCGGGACTGCGAACGCCAGGAAGTGTCATCTGGGACAGGTAAGGCTCGGTCCCACTGCCGCGGATGATCGCTGGACTGAGACGATGGACTCTGCGGCACCACGCCCCAGCAGGAATCCGATGTCGCAATTCTCCACGATGAAGACCAACTCTTCGCTCTTGGTGCGGAGGCAGAAGACGCCTAGCAGCGGTGTGGGACTGCGAATGCGAAATCACCCGCACGCGCATAGCGCCAACATTCGCGGCCTAATTGTCGAGTGAAGAAACCGCGATCAACTAAGACGTCCCGAGGTTGGCGACTCCGGCTGATTGTTGACGCCGTTCGACCTGACGCGATCAGGACCGAGGACCGGGGCAATCCGAGATTCTGCCCTCGATACCGGCAGGTGTTCACGTGCCCCGACCGCTCCACCCCTGGCGTTGCGCGCTAGTGCGGTGACACGTAAATAGTCGCGCAGTAGGTGTAGTGTGTGCAGATGGCCCGGGCACCTGCGCCACCACTACACCTCACCAAAAGGGAACGAGCGATTCTCGAGGACATTGCGGGGAGCGTCTCGTTGCCCCACCGTGCCGTGCGAGAAGCGAAAGGCCTGTTGATGGCGGGCGACGGTGTGGCGAACACGAGCATCGCCGAAACGCTCGGGGTGTCACGTTCGACGGTTCTCCAATGGCGCCAACACTTCGAGTCGGACGGGGTCGACTGGGTGGGTGAAGTCCACGAAGGTCGGGGGCGCAAGCCTGTCATCAGCCAGGATCAGATCGATCAGATGATCAACGACACCCTGCACACCACACCTCCCGATGCCACTCACTGGTCGAACCGCACCATGGCCGAACACTGCGGGTTGTCACGGACGACGGTCCAGCGGGAGTGGAAGGCCCGGGGCATCAAACCCCACCTGATCAAGACTTTCAAGGTCTCGAACGACCCGAACTTCGAGTCCAAGCTGATCGACGTGGTGGGCCTCTATATGAACCCACCCGATGGCGCCATCGTGCTCAGCTTCGATGAGAAGTCCCAGATCCAGGCCCTGGACCGCACCCAGCCGAGCCTGCCCATGAAGCAGGGACGCCCGGGGACGGTCACCCACGACTACAAGCGCCACGGCACCACCACGTTGTTCGCCGCCCTCAATGTCCTCACGGGCGAGCTCATCGGTCAGTGCTTCTCCCGTCACCGTCACGAAGAGTTCCTGGCCTTCATGCGCTTGATCAACCGAGAGGTCCCGAGAAGCCAAGAAGTCCACGTCATCCTCGATAACTACGGCACCCACAAGCACCCTGACGTGGTCACTTGGCTCGAGAAGCACAAGCGCTTCCACTTTCACTTCACGCCGACGAGCTCTTCCTGGTTGAACATGGTGGAACGGTGGTTCAGCGAGATCACGACCAAGCGGATCCGGCGCGCCAGCTCCGGCAGTGTCCCTGAGCTCGTCGCAGCGATCGAGGGCTACATCGCCTACAACAACGAGGAACCCACCCCGTTCATCTGGACCAAAACGGCCACGCAGATCATCACCAAAGTGCGTCGCGGGCGAGTGGCTCTCGAGACCGGCGTCAATCGCGCGCTATTTGAGTGTCACCGCACTAGATTGGGTTCAAGCTTCACGCCGGATATTTATTGGGCCAATGTGCCTCTGTCCTAATCCGGTGTGGGCTGCACTTGGAGTCTTGAGCTAAACGACGGTCCAGACCGGACGTTTGTCGAAGCCAACCGACGTTGTCGGGGGCGTCGGCAACCAGGCATTCCGATCCTGCTCCGCTTTCGAGCGAGGAGCAGATCATGCCCAAGGGACCGGCTGGTGGACCTGGCCAACCGACTCCCAGCCGCCCCGAAGAAGAAGGACGCGACACCCGAAACACCATTAGTCATCAAACCGACCCCTGTCCCGGTGATCCACTCGGGGCCCAAGGGATCGTCACCGATGCAGTGATGCTGGCGCTCGTCGACGAGGCACCTGATGCTCTCGTTCTCGTAGACGCAAAGGGTTGCCTCGCCCTGGTCAACCGTCAGGTGGAGCAGCTCTTTGGCTACTCCCGGAATGAGCTCGTCGGCCAGCCGGTAGAGATCTTGGTGCCCGAGGCCTTTCGTGAAGCCCACTTGACCCATCGCCAAGACTTCGCGGTGCGGCCCCGAACCCGCTCGATGGGTGTCGGGTTGGACCTAGACGCTCGACGCCGCGACGGCACGACCTTCCCGGTGGAGATCAGCCTCACTCCCTTGTCAACGGTCACCGGCGACATGGTGATTGCCACATTGAGGGACATCACCGAGCGGAGGGCGGTCTCCGATGAACGGGCTGAACTCTCTCGTCTTCGAGGCATCGCCGACATCGTGTCGCTGCACCGCGACCTAACGACAGGGGCCGCGTTGGGAGGAGGGATCGCTGGCATCGCCCAGGCTCTCCAGCGCGCCACCGATTGTCCGGTGGCTGTCGAGGATTCGACTGGAACAATCCTGGCGTGGACCGATGCCGTCAAACCCGAGCCTGCACTTGCGCCTGGCCCCGCACGACAGCGCCGCCTCTCTGAGGCCCATCACGCCCGGGCGTTTCGCCACGGCCCCCGGTTGATCGCCGTGGCGTGCCCGGACCATCAGGTCCTCGGGATCGTCAGCCTCATAGACCCCGAGGCACGAGCCGGGGAGGTCGGGACGATCGCGCTGGAGCAGGCTGCCACCGTGTTGGCCATGGAGGTATTTCGCCTTCGCAGCGTGGCAGAGACGGAGCTGGCGGTGTGGGGTGACCTCGCAAGTGAACTTCTCGACAACGCCGACGTCAACCGGAGCCGATCGCATGCCCAGGCCCTCGGGTATGACATCGACCGTCCCCATCGAGCCGTCCTCGTCATGCGCACCGAGCCGAAGGTGGGAGAACTCATGCCGGCGGTGCGACGAGCGACACAACGTTTGGATGGGGACGCGACCCTGGTGACCTCACGAGCTGCTGGGGTGGTGCTCCTCCTCGATCACGACCTGCCCTGGGATGCCTTTTCTGCTGCCGTGGCCGAGGAGAATGGCGGCGTCCATCGGATCGGTGTCGGTAGCCTCCGTGACGCCGGTGACTTTCACCGATCACTCGCCGACGCCGAGATCGCCCTGGAACTCACCGATCAGCTCGGTGGAGGTGGTTCGGTGGTCAACATCGACGACCTGGGTCTGTGGCGCCTCCTGGCGGCCGACGCCGATCCGTCCAACCTCCAGGACTTCGTTCACCGGTGGATCGGGACCTTGATCGACTATGACGCGTCTCACAGTGCCGATCTGGTCACGACGCTGGCCACCTATCTCGAGAGCGCCCGTGCCTACGACGCTACGGCTCGCAAGCTCGTCATCCACCGGAGCACGCTCCGCTACCGACTGGGCAGGATCGGAGAGTTGAGCGGCTGGAGCCTGGGTGATCCTGAGCACCGGTTCAATCTGGACCTCGCCTGTCGGGCCTGGACCACGCTGAACGCAGCGTGTGGCCCTCTCGGCCCCGGTGGGACTCAAGTTGGCCCAGAACCGTCTTCGAGGTCAGGTCCAGGGCCTCAAAGTTCGCGCTGAGATGACGAAGCATCCAGGACTCCTCGTCTGTAGGGTTCGAGGCGTGGGAAAGCTGAAGCACCTGTGGCGAGCAGTTGGCTCGCGTATGACATCCACGAACTTCGCCGGTCATGGTCTGAATGCCGACGCCCAAGCCTTCGACGACGCTGCCCGCATCGCTCTTCGTCGAATCTTTAAGGGTGCCGACGCCGGGTTGAGCGGCGCTCGTCGTTCAAGGGCAACTACGGCGGTTCTCTGGATGACGCCACACAGCCGAAGCACATCCTGGCTCTAGCTGGCGAATAAGCCAAAGGGGGGGTCAATGCCGATCCGTCGAAGGATTTCGGGAGGCGCGTCTCTACTGGACGCAATGCTCTATAACGACATCTCGATACCTCTGAGCGTCACGCTCGACGTTGCACATGAGCGATCTTCCAAGCTGTCAGAAGCGAAGGCCGATGACCGTCCGAGCACAGGCCCGAACTGATCTCGCGCTCGCCGTCGAGCGGGCCACCATGGTCGCTGTGGCGACCATGGAACGCTGGCGTCGAGCTGTACGGGGTCTGCCATTGCTGGTGAGCTCCGACGAGCTCCGTGTGGCCCTGCACGGGTTGTCGGCATGGTACGAACGTCTGTGCGTTGACCACGAGTACGCGATGCCAGGGCCGGCGGCTGGAGTTGAGGCGCTCTCCCGATGCCTCCACCTGGCAGAGCCAGTCTCAGAAGAGGTGCTCGTTGCATGGTGGGCCGTGCGCGTCGCCGAGGAGATCCTGGGGTGTCGGCGGCTCCTCGCAGGCGCAGACGACACAGAATCGATCGTCCTCCAGCTTGCCCTGTCCCGCCTCGAGCTTGCCATGTACGGAGTCCATGAGCACTTGAGTCCAGAGTCCATAGTCTCTGCGAATGAAATCACCGGACGCACTCCGAGTGCGCTGGTGCCCATGCATTCCCGAAACAGTGCTGCATGAGCTCGGTGGCATCGATTGCGCCAGATCCCGCTCCTATGGGTCGCAGACCGGGTCCACGCAGCGGATGTTTGACAGGCCTGCTCGCCGTAGTCGACGATCCTGTACGACCAACGTCAGGAGAGTTGGCAGCCGATGGCAACGCGGTGCGGGACAATGATGCTGCCAAGACGGTGACGGACCACCTCAACGAAGTGGTCGCCCACATCCACCGAGC
>Ga0116219_10003798_pt1 | contig 11706 bp, 13 predicted proteins | sample Sb_taG_4_FD_91019 | JGI IMG/M metagenome (GOLD analysis project Ga0116219, IMG submission 91019) | Peat soil microbial communities from Weissenstadt, Germany - Sb_50d_6_BS metaG | ecosystem: Environmental > Terrestrial > Soil > Wetlands > Peat | place: Germany: Weissenstadt | collected 2010-09-21
GATCGCCATCAGCGGCGGGATCGGTTGCTGGATGACCCAATCGGGTTGCTTGGCGAACAGCGTTTCAACCACCGACTCGTATTTGTCCGGGCCGGCGCAGCGCGCCAGCATGAAGCCGGCCGCGGCCAGCGCATCGAGCGGGAACTCGCGCATCACGTAGCGCACCTTGCCGGTGTCGATGTAGCGCTTCTTCAGCTCCGGCAGCGTGGTCTCCTCGAAATGCGCGCAGTGCGGGCACGTCATCGAGGCGTATTCGATGATGGTCACCGGCGCCTTGTCGGAACCGATCATGATGTCGCCGCCCGGGCCGGCATGGGCCAAATCCTCGGGCGAAGGGTTGGTGTCCGCGGCAATGGCCAGCGTGGTGAAGGGCGGCAGGACGCCCGCCGAGACGGCGGCCGCGCCAAGGGCGAGCACTGCACTAGCGGTCAATAATTCGCGACGAGTGAGCGACACAGAATGCTCCTGGTTTCGACGATGGGATTGGTACGGCAACGCGCCATTTCTAGCGCAAGAATGTGGCATTAGCACGCCATGACGCCAAGGGCATGGCGGTCACGGTCGGTTGATGCCGGCCGTGCCTCAGCCGCGTTTGACCGCCGCGCCGAGCCGGGCCAGAGCCTGCCTTAAATCATCGTCGGCGATGTCCGGCAAGCTCGCCGCCAGCCGCGCGACCGCGGCCGGATCGTTGGTCTTTACCGGCTTGCGCGTTAAGCGCCGCAGCGGCGCCTGGCGCAGCGCGATGCGGGCGATGGCGCGCCAGCCGAGAAACTGGTTGACCCGCTCGCAGATCACATTGGTGGAATGCTGAATCTCGATCGCCGCCGGGCCCTCGACGCGGAGCACCAAGGTGCCGGGCTCGCGCTCCTCGCCGTCGGCCGGGCGCTGCCATTGGATTTTGATCGGCTCGCTGCGCGCGGCAATGTCGGCGCCGACGATCTCGGTCCAGCGCGTCACCAGTTCGGCCGAAGCAAAACCCTGCTTCCGGAAGGTCTCGCCGATTGCTTTGCCGACGACATCGCGCAACGGCTTGGCGAAGGAACGGGAGGGCTTGTTCATGGTGCGGTGCTCTGTCATCCCTCGGCCGGACCCGCGGCGATGACCTCAGCAGCAACAGTAGCAGCCAAGCCGGTGGCGCGACAGCGCGGCAAGCGCCGGACGCCCCAGTCATGCCCGCAACCCACCGCCTTGCTCAACTGGTACGACCGCCATCGCCGCAAGCTGCCGTGGCGCGCGCCGCCCGGGCAGCGTGCCGATCCTTACCGGGTCTGGCTCTCCGAAATCATGCTGCAACAGACCACCGTGAAGGCGGTCGCGCCGTATTACGCCCGCTTTTTGGCGCGCTGGGACGACGTTCACGCCTTGGCGGCGGCGCCGCTCGACGACGTGCTCAAAACCTGGGCCGGGCTCGGCTATTACGCGCGCGCCCGAAACCTGCACGCTACCGCCCGCGCCGTGGTCGAGCGTCACCGCGGCAAATTCCCGGCGAGCATTGCGGAATTGCGCGCGCTGCCGGGCGTCGGCGACTACACCGCCGCCGCCATTGCGGCGATCGCTTACGATTTTCCGGCGACGCCGGTCGACGGCAATGTCGAGCGCGTGGTCGCGCGGCTTTACGCGGTGGCGACGCCGCTGCCCGCCGCCAAGCCGGAGATTCGGCGGCTCGCGGGCGGCCTGACGCCGCAACGCCGCGCCGGTGATTTCGCCCAAGCCATGATGGATCTCGGCTCGACGCTGTGCACGCCAAAGAACCCGGCTTGCGTCTTGTGCCCGTGGAACGAAAACTGCGCCGCGCATGCGCGCGGCGAAGCGGAAGCATTACCGCGTCGCACGCCGAAACGCGAAGGCGCGCTGCGCCGCGGCGCGGCTTTTGTCGCGCGCCGCGTCGACGGCTTTTTGCTGGTGCGAACGCGACCAGCGAAAGGGCTGCTCGGCGCCATGACCGAAGTGCCGACGACGGAGTGGGCGCACGATTTTGCCGAAGCCGACGCGCTCGAAGGTGCGCCGCGGTTTTCGGTGGCGAAGACGCGCAAGCGGATCGCCTGGCGGCGGCTCGCCGGCGTGGTCCGCCACGTGTTCACGCATTTCCCGCTGGAACTCTCGGTTTACACGGCCGATGTTCCGGCGCGGACGCCGGCCCCGGCGGGCACGCGATGGGTCGCGCTCGCGTCGCTTGCCGGCGAGGCTTTGCCGAGCGTCATGCGCAAGGTCGTGGCGCATGCGCTCCCTTCAGATTAAACACTCATGAGAATTAAACCGCGAAAGGAAACGCCATGACTATTCAACGTCACGACACCGGGCCGCGCATGAGCAAGGCCGTGGTCCACGGCGACACGGTTTATCTCGCCGGCATCGTCGCCGACGCGCCCAAGGGCAAGAGCATGGGGGAGCAGACCAAAAGCATCTTGGCGCAGATCGACGGCTTTCTGGCCCAGGCCGGCACCAATAAGAGCAAACTGCTCTCGGCCAATATCTGGATCACCGACATGGCGAAATTCGCCGAGATGAATGCGGTGTGGGACGCCTGGGTGTCGCCCGGCAACACGCCGGCGCGCGCCACCGTCGAGGCCAAGCTCGCCTCGCCCGACTATTTGGTCGAGATCATGGTGGTCGCCGCGCGATGAGTCCGGCTGTTCCCCAACATGGCATACTCGCGATCTTCAACGATTGCCGGCCCGGGCGCGAGGCGGAATTCGAAGCCTGGTTCCAGGGTGAGCATCTCATCGAGCGGCTTGCCGTGCCGGGCTTTTTGTTCGGCCGGCGCCACAAGGCGGTTTCCGGCGCGCCGGGCTATTTCAATTTCTATATGGTCGAAGCGCCCGAGGTGCTCACCTCAAAGCCTTATCTGGAACGGCTCGACCATCCGACGCCGATGACGCGCACGATCATGTCGGAGGTCTTCGTCAACATGAACCGCACGGTGTGCCGGCGCACGGCCCGGCGCGGCCATTTTCGCGGCGCGTTCACCGTCGCCGCCCGGTTCAACCAGCCACCGGACGAGACGACGCTGTCGGGCGCGCTGGAGAAATATGTCGCCGACACGGCGGTGGCCGGCGGCGAGATATGGATAGCGCTCGATTCAGCGGGAACGCCGGTGTCGATGGAAGAGAAACTGCGCGGCGGCGATAAGAAGATCGCCGGCGCGCTGCTGATCGACACGCTTTATGAAGAGGGTGCGGAAGCCGTCGGTGCGCAATTGGCCAAGCAGTTCCCGCAAGCCGATATCGGCATCTATCGCGTGCTCTGCCAAATCGGGAGGGGCGATTTATGAAAGCATTGTTGCCGCTGGCGGAAACCATCGCGCAGCGCCTGATCGCGCGCCGCGAGACCATCGCCATCGCCGAATCCTCGACCGGCGGCCTCGTCGCCGCGGCCTTGCTGGCGGTGCCGGGCGCCTCGGCCTACTTTCTCGGCGGCGCGGTGGTCTACACCAAGGCGTCACGCGCGGCCTTGCTCGGCATCGGCGACGCCGAGATGCAGGGTTTGCGACCGGCGACGGAAGCCTATGCGCTGCTGCTGGCGCGGCGCATGCGCGAGCGGCACGGCGCAAGCTGGGGATTTGGCGAAACCGGCGCCACCGGACCGACCGGCAACCGTTACGGCGATCCGGCCGGCCATACCTGCATCGGGGTCGCGGGCGCTGCTCAGGCCGGACTTGCCGAGCGCGCGATCACGCTGCGCACCGGCAGCGCCGAGCGGCTCGCGAACATGGATGCCTTCGCCAAGCGCGCGCTGGAACTGTTGACGGAGGTGATACCTGCGGCGTAGCGCGCTTTTGGGGCGTTTGCTCGTTAACGCCCAATGCCTTTTATGCTTCTTGTCCCGCACGCTCGCCACTGGTCTGTGGTAAAATCACTTGTGCTGTGAGCCCGTGCGGTTTTCGATCGAGCAGGGTCAAGCTGCCTTGATGAGTTTCGATCACCGATCGAGCAATCGACAGACCGAGACCGAACCCGGTTTTATTGTTCATGCCGCGTGCGGAATCGCCGCGCACAAAGGGCTCGAACATGGCTTCCTTGCTGACCCCAGGGATTCCCGGACCATTATCGTCGATTGTAATCGTTACGGTCGGCGAGACCAGCGCGAGCCTTATCTCGACCTTGTCGCCATGTCGGACGGCATTGTCGATCAGATTTGTGAACGCTCGGTGCAATTCCTCCGGATTGGCAAGGATCACTGCGTGATCCGGCCCGCGATAGCTAACATCGTGGCCCAGGTCGGAAAATTGGTCGCAGATCGCTTGTAAGCTGGTCGGCAAATCGAGGGCGACCGTATCCCTGTGCGTGTTACCGTCGCGCAGAAAATGCAGGACGCTTTCGACCATCGATTCCATATGCTGTAATTCGCCCCGAATCTTGTGGCGCGCGGACTCGTCATCGATGAACTCGCACAGAAGGTGCAAACGCGTGATCGGCGTGCGCAGATCATGACTAACCGCCGCCAGCGTGCGGGTGCGATCATCGATCAAGGCCTTGATGCGCCCGCGCATTTCATTCAGGGCTCGCGCCACGACCCGAATTTCCTGAGGTCCGTGTTCGGGAACCGGAGCGATTTCCTCGCTGGGGTTGAAATTCTCCGCCGCCTGCGCGAAGCGGCGCAACGGTCCGGTTAAGCCAAGCGCCGCCCACAGACTGAGCAACGGCACGCTAAATGCTATGGCGATCAAAGTGAGCGTCATCGGGCCGAGGAACGGGGGTGGCGGCATCAGCGCAAGCCGCGCGGCGAGAAACTGGCCGTCCGGCAGGCCGATCGCGATGCGTTGTGGTCCGCTGTGGTCAGGCGATGTTTCGCTCGCAACAGGTACGATCCGATAATTTTGACCAAGCCGGCGCGCGAAGCGCTTTAGTTCGGGGCTGAAAGAGACAAGAGCCGGCGATGGGGAGGGAGCGTTTGGCTCTAGCTCGAGGTCAAAATCCGGAAAGGCTCTATCGATCGACGCCAGCAATTCCTCACGTTGCGCACGCGGATGGGCAGCAATCAGTTCGATGAGCGTCGCCATCCGACTCTCGAAACGATCCGGCGGCTCTTTGTGGAAATGAAAGAGAAAGAAAACCGTCAAGGCGACATGGCTTGCAATCAGGGACGCAATGACGAGCGCCACCATCTGACCGCTGATCCGGTTCGGCAGATAAGCGCGAAGGTCGAAGCTCATGAAGCTTCTACCTCGGCCGCGAAAAGATAGCCGCCCGAGCGCACCGTCTTGATAATTGTCGGGTCGTGCGGGTCGCGCTCGATCTTTCGACGCAGACGGCTGATCAGCACGTCGATGCCTCGCCCGAGCGCCCCGGCTGACCGCGCTTGCGTCAGGTCCAGCAATTGCTCGCGCGACAGCACCCGCCCGGATCGCTCGCACAAGACCTGAAGCAATCCGAATTCGGCTCCCGTAAGGGTAATCCGGGTGCCGTGCGGGTCTTTCAGCTCGCGAACCAGGCAGTCCACCCGCCAGCCCAAAAAAGTGAGGTGACGGGCGCGAGTTTTCGCTGGCGCGGCGGCACTAACGCGGCGCAGGACGGCACGAATCCGAGCTAGCAATTCGCGCGGGTTGAAGGGCTTGGACAGGTAGTCGTCAGCGCCCATTTCCAGCCCCACGATCCGATCGAGCTCGTCCCCCTTCGCCGTCAGGATGATGATCGGAACGCCTGACCGCGCCCGCAGTCGCCGGCACAGACTAAGCCCATCCTCACCCGGCAACATGAGATCGAGCAGGACCAAATCGATGTGGCTGTCTTCAATAGCACGTCAAATTTGGCGCCCGTCCGGCATAGCCGAGATGCGAAGATCATTGGCGCGAAGATAGCGGCTGACGAGCCGGCTTATTTCAAGGTCATCTTCGACGAGCAGGATGTGCGGCATGCGGTCTGCCGGGATTAGCGCAGGTCGTCCGTTTCTTACGCAAGATTTTTGTTTCTGAATGTTTCTCGACTCGAGTCGGCAACACCAAGAAACAGGTTTGCTCGATTCGGGCAAGAATCCATTAACTGCAATCTTGTTCTCCTAACACCACGTTACATAGAGGAGTTGCCCATGTCGATTTCGCCCGTTGCAGGTCAAGCGTTCTCTCCCTTGAGCATGCTTCAAAATCAACTGACGTCGGAGGTATCTGCCGGCACCATCAGCTCGTCTGACGAGAGCGCTTTGAGCTCGGCGCTTAACAGCATCAACAGCCAATTGCAGAGCGACGCTTCGTCGTCCTCGGGGCGGCCCTCACCATCCGACATAAAGTCCACCATCGACGACCTTATCCAGCAGCAGGTTCAGAACGGCTCGCTGACGAGCAGCCAGGCAAGCGAATTGCAAAATCTTTTTGCCAACGCCCTCGCGAACGGCCCTGGCGGCGCCGGCGGCGCTGGCGGTCCTCCGCCCGGCGGGTTCTCCGGCGGCCCAGGCAGCAATGGCAGCTCCGGCGAAACTGGTAGTGTCACGATCGCCGAGATCATCTTGTCCGGCGGGACGGACAGCTCCAGCGGCTCCGCGAACGCGACGACTGGCGGCACGTCGTCTAGCACGTCGTCCTCGTCAAGCAGCTCGTCGTCATCAGACACCAATCCGCTCGAGCAGTTTCTACAGCTGCTGCAGCAATCGGCCGGAGCGACGAACTACAGTGCTGACGGCCAAGCCAACAACACGATCAGCGCTTTGGTCTTCAACTATCAAGCTTGACGTCCGCTGAGATCGTTTCCGTCGCGCGCTTGTCCCCCGCCCCGAAAGCGCACGTCGGACGAAGATGGGGCGGGCTACGGGACAAAGCGGCGACCGCCATAGCCATTTCGAGCAGCGCTTGCCCAACCGTTCAGCCCGCCCCACACATTCGCTCGGCGCCCGCGCCGACGGCTTTTGCCCTCAATCCCCTCGGCCCCACAGCGGCCGAAATCAAAGGCTTCGATTGTGCGCAGGCGATGGACGCCGGCACATTGCGCGCGCTGAAGCAGGCCTATCTGACTTATCCGGTACTGATCTGCCGCGATCAGATCATGTCGGCGCCCGAGCTTGCGGCCTTCGGCCGGCTATTTGGGGCGCTCGAAACCTACCAACAGCCTGCCGTTAAGGCTGCTCGGCCGCCGCTCGCTGCGCTGCGCGAAACGCGCGCGCGCACGCCCCCCGACCAGATGCTTTACCCGCATCCCGAGGAGAGCGGCGTCCTCATCATGACCAATGAGGTGCTGCCCGAGCTTCCCGCGATCGCCGTCATCGACAATGCCGAGTGCTGGCATTCGGATGGCTCGCACAAGTCCGAACCGTATCAAGCGATCGCCGTGCACGCCCTGCAAGAGCCGGCCTTCGGCGGCGGCGACACGGAATTCTGCGACTTGCGCCTGATTTACGATGCGCTACCGGCCGGCGATAAAAAGCTACTGGCGGGCCTGACCGCCACGCATCACTGGAGCAAATCGCTCAATCCACGCTTTGCCGGCGCACTCGACGATGCGGCGCGGGAGGCAAGTGCGCGTATCGTGGCTATGATCCCGTCAGCCCATCACCCTGTCGTGCGCACGCACCCTGACACCGTGCGCCCCACCCTTTATCTTTCGCCGCGCTTCACCCTGGGTATCGATGGCGCGGCGCCGGATGCGTCCGAGGCGATCCTCAAGGAGCTTTTTGCGCTCATGGACGATCCGCGTTTTTGTTATCGGCACCAATGGCGCGAGCGGGATCTGATGATTTGGGACAATCGCTGCCTCAATCATCGCGTTCACGCCTACGCGACGAACGACGTTCGCCGCCGGTATCGCGTCACCATCGGTGGCGACAAGCCCTATTACCGGGCGGCCGCAGTCTGTTGCTAGGCAGAGGAGCAAGTTTTTTGTTGTCGTGTGGACTGGACAGAGAGCCCGCATGTCCGGCATGGCCGAGTGCGAAACTCGGTCAGATATGGCCTGTCACGACCGCCGCGAGTCTGGCCGGGTCCGCCGGCGCGCTGTTTCCCCGCCAAGCGACGTGAAGATCCGGACGGAGCAGCACATGATCTCTCGCGTAGATCTCACGAGCGTGAGGAACCTCGCTCACATCCAGCATTTGGAAGGGGCAGCGGAGCGAACGAAAGGCTTCGCCCAGCTTCTCAAGTCCTGCGGCGTACGGCGAGCATGTGATTAGAGCATAGCCGCTGCGGAGATGGTCCTGCACCGCGGATCCGTCCTCCAGCCACAGGTGCGGAATGCGGGCACCGGGACGGGTAGTAGGGATATACGCGTAACTGGCCTGGTCGGCGCCATCGTCGTCGCTTTCGTAAGAGATGATCGGCGATCCTAGATAACGATAGCCAAGAATGATCCCGCCCAAACCGGCCAGACTCGCGCCTTTTGTATGTTCTTCGAGCCACACCTGACCAAGACGCATCCGCGCGTCTTGGTCATTCGACCCCATCACCGCCGAACATTCGGCAGCGCATCGGTCGCGCCAAATCAGACGAGCCTCGAAAGCGCGCTGCGAGGCCTTCACATTTCGCTCGCCGATAAGCCGGCGCTCGACTTCATAGGACGCGAGCAGGCCTGCACCTCCCCAACCCTGCAACGTCCCCGCCAATTTCCAGGCGAGGTCGATGGCGTCGCCGATTCCCGTATTCATGCCCAGTCCGCCATTCGGCGTGACGAGGTGTGCTGAATCGCCGGCCAGAAAGGTGCGCTTCGAAGCATATCGATTGCTCAACAACCGGCGCATTGTCCACTTGCCGACGTAAAGGGTTTTGTAGGAAGCCGGCATGCCGACCATGTTCTCGAACAAAGCCGGCATCGCCTGCTCGTCATCGATCATGGCGTGCAGTGCAAAATGGCGGGTGTCGCCCTGGGTGATTAAGAACGTCCATTGATCGTCGGCGCGGTAGTAGTGCGCACCCTTGCCCGTTGCGAACCGGTCGAAGAGCTCTTCGCAATGGAAGAGGGCCTGCATCTGCTCACCCAAATTGGCTTGCCCCTCGAGCCGAAATCCAAGGCCGGTCCGTACAGTGCTCGCGCCGCCGTCACAGCCGGCCAGATATCGGCTCTTTATCGTTTCCTCCCGACCGTCCAAATCTCTGACCCGGGCCACGAGCTTGTCTTCCATCTCCTCAAATGAGAGCAGTTCGCAGCCGAACCGCACGGTCACGCCCGGCACCTTCTCCGCGACGGATTTCAACAACGGTTCAAGCGCGTATTGGGAAACGATCTGATAGGGCTCCGCCGGCCACCGGCCGTCATTGGCCTGTTCGCTCCGCTTCCTGGCCTCGACAACGGACGGCACCGGGAGCTGCGCAATCGCAGGCTCCGCAAGCGACCTCACCAGGAAGGCGTCGAGCGGCAGATCCGTCGGATAACCGACCTTCCTCACCGCATCGGCGATGCCGAGGCGCCGAAAGTGTTCCATGCTTCGAGAATGGCATCGCTCCATCTTCGGTAGGAACGAAGGTTCCGGACGTTTATCAATCAGCAGGCATTCGACGCCTCGTTGACCGAGATCGATGGCGAGCGTCAATCCAACGGGCCCGCCACCGACGATCAAAACCGGCTGATCGCTCATAACTGATCCTCTGTGGCTACGCCCGCACCGATCGCGACAACAGCTTCGACTCTCATCCACCCGATGGTGAACCCTTCAAGCCTGATTGCCTCGCGGACGAGCGGGAGGCGATCGGGTCGTGGCGGCAGGATCAGTGGCGTGTTGCGCAGCACTCTGTCACCCGCCAAATATATGCACACCGAATGCTGATTGTCTGCGGCACATTACGGTTGGGGTTAGAAGGTTTCGACGGCGTCAGCGCGCGTGCAGTGGTGTCTGGGTCATGAACATCGCAGTGATCGGGGCGACGGGGAAAGCAGGGTCGCGCGTTGTTAACGAGTTGTTGGCGCGCGGGCATCACGTAACCGCGATTGTTCGACACCCTGAACTGTTGCCCGCCCATCCCTCCCTGACGGCGCGCTACGGCGACGCGCGAATTCCCGACGAGCTTGCTCGGCTGCTTGCGGACCACGATGCGGTCGTCACGGCGACGCGGCTGCTGCAGATCGATCCTGACGTTTTGGTCGCAGCGGTGAAGCGGTCAGAGGTGAAGCGCCTCATGGTGGTGGGCGGAGCGGGGACGCTCAAGAACGCTTCCGGGGTTGAGCTGATCGACGCCGGCCTCGTTCCCGTCACATCTCTCGATGAGGCATTGTCGGGGCGTAGGTTTCTTACACTCCTTCAGAAGGAGCGCGAGTTCGATTGGACCTATCTGTCGCCATCGCTACATTTCGCCCCTGGGAAGCGCACCGGCAAGTTCCGGCTGGGCGAAGATGAGGTACTCGTAGGGGTCGACGGAAGGAGCGCAATCTCGATGGAGGATTATGCGATCGCGGTGGTCGATGAATTGGAGCGACCTCAACACAGGCGGCGAAGGTTTACCGTGGGATATTGATCTGCTCCACGGCAGTCGCCAGCGTTGCTGCAACGCACTTTGGTCGTGATTGGCATTAGCGGACATTACCGTCGCGTCCGCGAATGTCCGCTTCGGGAGAAGCAGGCATTTTTGTAAGCCGAGACGAACGGGCCAATTGTGAGTAGATGCCCGAGTTACTCGGCGGCTTCCGACATTGTTACTCGGCGGCTTCCGACATCGCCGAACGCACCTGCGCGCGCAGCGTGTCGATCACGGTCAGGCCCTTCGGCGTTTCGATGTGCCAGAAGGTCCAGCCGTTGCAGGCTTCGAGGCCTTGCGCCAGCGCGCCGATGCGGTGGATCGAGCCGACTGCTTCGCCCAATGCAATAGCGCCGTCGGCGCGCACCAGCGCGCGATGCCGGCGCTTGGCGTCGGTGAGTTTTATGCCGGGCGAGATCATGCCGCGCTCGATCAGCACGGCGAACGGCACCCGCGGCGCCTCACGCGCGGTCATGAAGGTGGCGAGCACTGGCTCGGCCATCGGCTCGATCGCGGCGATGCGCTTTTCCGCCGCTGCGGCGTACTCCTTCTCGCGCTCAAAACCGATGAAGCGTCGGCGCAAGCGCTGCGCCACCGCGCCGGTGGTGCCGGTGCCGCAGAACGGGTCGAGCACCAGGTCGTCAGGGCGCGATGCCGCCAAGATAACGCGCGCCAACAGCGCTTCCGGCTTTTGCGTCGGATGCAGCTTCTTGCCGTCGCGGCCTTTGAGCCGTTCCTCGCCGGTGCACAACGGAAACAGCCAATCGGAGCGCATCTGGATATCGTCGTTGCCCGCCTTGAGCGCTTCATAGTTGAACGTATAATCTTTCGCCGGAGCCTGGCGCGCCGCCCAGATCAGTGTCTCGTGCGCGTTGGTGAAGCGACGGCCGCGAAAATTCGGCATCGGGTTGGATTTGCGCCAGACGATGTCGTTGAGGATCCAGAAGCCGAGATCCTGGAGCACGGTGCCGACGCGAAAAATGTTGTGATAGGAGCCGATCACCCACAGCGTGGCGGTAGGCTTCATCACGCGGCGGCAGGCGGTGATCCAGGCGCGGGTGAAGTCGTCGTAAGCGGAGAAACTGGAGAATTTGTCCCAATCGTCGTCGACGGCATCGACGCGGGAATCGTCGGGACGCTTGAGGTCGCCTTGCAGCTGCAGATTATACGGTGGGTCGGCGAAGACGAGATCGACGCAAGCCGCCGGCAGCTTCGTCATCTCGGAAACGCAATCGCCGACGACGATGCGCGGCGAGGGCAGGGACTCAAAACTCACGCGGGGCGCCCTTACGGACGCCCCGCGACGCGACACAACCATGACTCAGAACTCTGACTCAGGCGAC